>Ga0209400_1000033_pt1 | contig 127649 bp, 120 predicted proteins | sample M_130807_EF_Meta_FD_187313 | JGI IMG/M metagenome (GOLD analysis project Ga0209400, IMG submission 187313) | Freshwater microbial communities from Lake Montjoie, Canada to study carbon cycling - M_130807_EF_MetaG (SPAdes) (version 2) | ecosystem: Environmental > Aquatic > Freshwater > Lake...
GATGCACTCTGGCGTGCAGTTCTCGTCCGCACTGGATCAGGTGGGTGATAGATATGGATCATGAGACACAGCAACCCTTTCATGATCCGAGAATTCATCCGCCTGATCTCTGAGGCGACATCACCCGCTCCGCCAGAGCCAGCTGAGGATGACCCTGAGCTCAGTCCAGATGTGCCCCCACGGGACTTCATCCCAGGAGTCACTCCGCCGCCGAGGCCTGCCCAGCGCAGAATAGCACCGAGCAGGCCGAAGGCAGAGAAGGCGGGAGGCGGCGCTCCGGGGACTGAGGAGAATCTGGTCGATGTTCTGAAGCAGGTAGGGACAAAGGGAGTTGAGGCCCTGCTCGCATCGATCGCTGCAAAAGACATGTCAGTCGTCTCAGGTGACGTTGAGATCTCGCAGCGGGCAGCGCTCGAACGAGTCACAAACTCTATCAACCGCCTGAGTCAGTTCAGCGGAATCGAGCTCTGGACGCTCCCGCAAGAAGATCCGACTGTCCAGGAGATGATCCAGAAGAGAGAGGAGCTCCTGAAGAGGATCGCTACATCGCTCCCAGCGGCCGGAATGGTTTCAGATGCTCCGACTCCCTCTCAGGTCGAGGGCGCATTAATCTCTGCTGGACTGTTCGGAAGAGCTGTCCCAGTCGAAGTTTCTGCCGAGGTCGCCGCGAACGCTCTCGCAGGAATCGTCTACCGGCAGCTCACAGGGACAGGCGGAGGCAAGAAGGGTGTTGCCCTCGACAAGGGTGCCTTTGAGGCGATGCTCAAAGAGATCGGAGCTGGACTCGTGGAGAACGCAGGGGAACCCGTCTTCTCTGCTGGCAGAAAGACAACATCTTTCTCAGCCCTCAATGTGGACTCAAAGGTGAAGGCAGGAAAAGGGACAGCGAAGCTCGGGATCCCTTACGGCATCGCTGCAGCTTCGCTGTCTGAGCCATCCGCCATCTCTGACTATGTTGGTCTCGTCGACATTGCGCTGGGCGACACTGAGAAGAGGATCGCCGAAGCGGGCAAGGAGGTTGAGATGCCCCAGGAGGTCCCAGTCACCGGCCCCGACCCTGAGGCGCTCGCAGCTGCTGAGGCGCTCCGATCTGAGAGCGGCGGAGATGACGAGGAAGAAGCGATCAAGAAGTACATGAAGGCGAACCCCGACTCGAACGCTACCTCAGAAGTAAAGAGGCAGCTTGGAGGCTGGAAGGCGAAGGCCGGTCCGGACGGGAAGACGACCTTCGTCAACGACTTCGACAGGAAGCTGAAGCCTGATGCTGTCAAGCGAGTCGTTGACGCCTTCCTCAGCAGAGTGCTCGAAGACGAGGATCTCGATCCAGACGACCGTGAGGTGATCGAGGGGATGTTTGAGGACTTCAAGAGCGGGACGCCCGCTCAGCAAGTTGACGCCATAGTCAAGGTGCTTGCAGTAGCAGGAGGAGATGACGCTGTCCTCGACTACGACCAGGTGTCTTACTCTGTCATCTTCGCCCAGGGAGTTGAGACCTTGATCGACAACGTCGTCGAAGATCTGATAGATACAGCTGAGGCGCTGAAGGATGATCCAGTATTCGACGGGATGCGGGAGACGCTGGAGCGCGGTCTTGAGAGCATGTCAAGGAAGACACTTGTCGATGCAGCGATGAAGGCGCTGATCGAGAGCCCGCAGTTTCAGGACAAGCTCGAGCGTCTCGATGCAGGTGATCTCGAGGATGAGCTCGGTCCGCTAGGAGTCGCATCAGCCAGGGACGCAGTCGAGGCGCTGAAGAGTGGCGACAAAGAGGTCTACAAAGCACTACAAGCTGCGGCCCTCGCGGCCGGTTCTCCGGAGGCTTCGATCGTCCTCGACCTCAAGAACGCTGTCTCTTCAGGAGCAAAGTTCGCCGGATTCATGCGCGCGCTGAACACGCTCTTCCAGGCTGGCTTCTCTCCCGCAGGCATCCGGCAGGTCTTCGGACTCCCTTCAGCGTCATCGGGGCGGGTGAAGGCGGGTGGTGCTGTTGATGACGAGACAGTTCGTGGAGGGCTGGCGATGAAGATTCTCGGAAGCATCAAGCCTGAGGACAAGGCAGCCAAGAAGGCTCTCGCATCCTTCCGTGCCAAGCTAGAAGACGCCTACTCAGCATCTGCCGGGTCGTCTGGGCTGTAAGCGCCCAGCACCCGTGCATCCACCCGAGCCCCGTGTACTATATCTACACGGGGCTCTTAGTGCATCACCCCGCAGCGCCGAGACGCGAAGGAGACAACGAAGATGACGGCAGGTAGTGTAACGCAGGTGTGGGAGTACAGTGACTGGAGCGGGATCCCGCTGCGCCAGATGCGGGGTTCCGTGCTGGCTGAGATCGGATCGCGGCGGCTCCCAGCGCTGGGCGACATGACGGTGACACAGCTGATGGGCATGTCGCTGGGCGGGGATCCGAGCCCGGTGGGGATCTACATCTGGACCGACGGCGACAAGATCATGTACCTAGGCAAGACCCACGGGCGATCGCTGGCGGAGCGGATCGTCACCCACCTGGACAGTCGCGAGCCGCAGGGTGACGGCTGGTCGATGTCCTGCTGTGCGGCAGCGCTGGCGACCCAGCGGGGTGTGGGCCGAGATGCTGCGGTGCAGGAGATGCTCAGCTGGAAGACGCTCTGGCTCCGGATCCCACCCCCTGCCGAGGGCTTCCACCAGGAGCACATCGCGGTGGTCGAGGGGCGGCTCAAGTGGGTCGAGTGCCTGGATCCCCTGCTCGTCTCAAACGCTGACCGGGTCCGCACCTGGTTCAGCCACAAGGGGCACCGCGAGGTGCGGTCTGGGGCAACCCAGGCTGGGGATGAGAGTTGGATCATCGCGCACAAGGAGAGGCTCCAGGCGTAGATCGGCGATGAGCAAGGACGAGCAGGGAGCGCTGAAGCGGTCGCTAGGGAGGAGCCGTGAGCGCTTCCTGTCGCTGCCGGAGCTGGACGAGCTTCTGGATCGGGGCCCAGCGGATCTCTGGGCCCACTACGATCCGAGATCGTCGCTCTATGCCGGTGATGTGCCACACATCGCGATCATCACTCCGTCGGGCATCATCCCGCCCAAGTTCCTGCGGTGGGTGGCAAAACCCTGGCACTCTCAGCACTGCAGTCGCCGCGGACGGCGATAGATAGCGCTCAGGAGCTTAGAGCACATGGACAAGAAGAGACTGGCGAGGATAGTGAAGGAAGAGGTGCAGAACCTCTTCGAGATGTACGGACGCCGTGGCATGGGAGGCGGTCGCAGACCCGCTGCGCCCTATGGCTATGGAATGGGTCCCTACGACTCAACCAAGGGTGAGCCTGAGATCGATCCCTTTGAAGCGGGCACAGGTCGCTACGGGACTCGCAGACCCGCCGGGCCGCCGTCGCTGATGAGTGCCGGCCTTTCGAGAACTCAGGGAGAGCTCTTCGTCCTGCCGAAGACAGGTCTCTTTAACATCAGGCTCTACGACGACAACCTCGACGCTGTCGGATCAGAGGTGGAGAGAAAGCTGTACGAGATGCCTGAGGATGGAGTTGTTCGCGTCAGGATCGTCAACTTCAGCCGCCAGTCGGATGTTGAAGGGACGCTAGAGGTCAAGGCTGTGTCAGAGCCGGGCAGAAACGTCTTGAAGGGTTACGAAGCGACGATCAAGATGGGTGGAACAGAGTTCACAGGGATGGGCCAGAGAGCCGCTGATGCGATCGCTGCTGCAGACGATGCGCGGGCTTCTGGTTCGACCGGCGGGTCCGAGATGGGACCTGGACCGATGGAGCCCATGTCCGAGTCGCGCTGGGGTCAGCTCGCTGGGTTGATGACTGAAGGCCGTAAGAGCTCTGGCGAAGTGAAGCTCTACTCTGCAAGTGCAGAAGGCTACTCCGATGATGAACTCAGCATCGCCAAGGATTCGGGACTCGATCTCAAGGGCGAGAGGCTTATCGGTAGAGTGAGGCAGCACAAGGACTTCTACAACGCGCTCATGCGGCACCACAAGAAAGGTTCTGGTCCGCAATCTTTTGACCCGTTCGACAAGGATGACCTTGATCCTGTTGACTAACTGAGCGGCAGCACTCGGACCTGAGCCAGCCCTGATCACCTCAGGGCTGTTCTCGTCTCTGCTCGCGGAGATAGATACAGGAAGGAGCATCCTGATGATCACCGAGCATGTCCAGAACAATCACGGCTACACTGTGCGGTCGATGACCGACGTCCTGTGGGACCCAGCACTTCACTCGCGGATCCCCTTCCGCGACAACCCTTTCGTCGGCGGCTCCCCCGCCTTCGACGACTGGCAGAACGACGGCTCAACTGAGGAGCGGGTCCCGATGAAGATCAACATCGGCACCCCCGACGAGAAGAAGATCTTCCCGATGCGGGACACCTACGCTCGACCCAAGCTGGAGGGCAGGTCAGGCGACTTCGTCATCATCCCGACCCTGTGGGCCCGCGGCGAGGAACGGGTGTTCCAGATCGTCGGACAGTCAGGAGGCAGTGCCCAGCACATCGCTGGGACACCGAGCCTGGGCGGCTTCGACCTTGCTCTGATCGACCTCCGCGATGTGATGAGTCGCAGCATCATCACCGGCGTTGGAGCAGCGTTCATCCGCAAGGTCTCAGGCCCTGCCGGCAGCCGAGGCGGTGATGCTTCACCTGAGGAGATCGCTTTCGACCGGGCAAGGGACTACATGGCTGAGAAGTACAAGGAGCCGTCGAACCCAGGGTCAGAGTCTCCTCTCAGCAGCGAGCCGTCGCGGCCGCCTGAACGCCGTACCGTGCTCCGTCGGCCTGGCGCTGCTGATCCCCTCGCCACCATGCAGGCCCAGCAGCGTCGGGCAGCACCGATGACACCTGACGAGCGGAGTCGGCTCCTCCGCCGAGAAGGAGCAGAGGCACTGGTAGCTGAGGCTGTCGCTGAGATCCTACAGAGCCTGAGATCCCGATGACGCTCGAGGAACTGATGGCGGATCTCCAGCGGCAGATCTCTGAGGGACAGCAGAAGCTCAAGGACGCCGACAAGGAGCTCACTGAGGCTGAGGCTGAGGCTCTACTCGAAGAGACTGTGGAGATCTTCAGCAAGATGATGAAGAACCCACTTCACCCTGTCCCCGACACTCCAGCTGGGATCCTCGCCAACACCCTGATGGCGATCGCCTCAGGAGCTGGCACAGGGCTCGACGACAACGATATCGCCTACACGATCCCACTCTGAGATAGATAAGACAGAGAGGTAGAGAAGATGCGGATCACCGGTAGAGCCCTGAGACAGATTATCCGCGAGACGCTCACCGCTGAGGGACCGCTTGCGGGTGTGGGTGACTACAGCACTGACCCGATCCCAGCCTACCACAGGAAGCGGGGGATGCGGAAGGACAGGCCCTCGATCGGGAGGCGGACACTGCGACAGCCAGAGGGTCGGGCGGAGGCGGAGGTGCTCTTCAAGAACACTGCCGACAACTGGGTCATCGTGACGCTGGACCATGTCGACTCGGCGGGTGAGATCTTCACATCACCCCGCTTCGATGCCTGGCTCGCGAGGCAGAAGTTCCCGCCCGATGCCCGGATCCTGGTGATCAGCGGGTCACCCTACAAGGGCGACTTCACCTCGGTGCAGTGGACAGTGGCCCACGACATCATCGGCCACACCCTGGCAGACTGGACATCCAAGTTCTTCACGGCGCCTGAGAAGCGGCACCTGCTGGGTGATGCGAAGGGCGTCGCCACTGCCGCGATCCTCAGCCTCCTGCCCAAGTCGAAGTGGGTCGGCGACGATGCTGATGACCTGCCCGACGCCCTTGCCGGTCTCTTCTTCGGGGATGTGACAGCAGTCGCGGCGAAGACGGCCGCCCAGGAGCTGACCTCAGCCTTCCCGTCTCTCGCTCATCTCACTGATGCCGTCGGCGAGGTCATAGACATCTACGACCGCGGGATCAAGGACTGGATCGACAACATCCCGCCGGGGCGACCTATCACGATCAGACCCTTCTAAGGAGAACCATGAGGATCACAGGCAGAGAACTGAGACAGCTCATCAGAGAGACCCTGATGCAGGAGGTGCCCATCGTCTTTGGACCCGACGACTCCGCCACCGACTACAGGACGCCGCCACTGGACCCAGAGGATCGGCGAATCGGGGCGAAGAAGATGGGCTCGATCGGACGGCGGCGGCTGCGGAAGCCTGAGGGCCGTGCAGAAGCACGAGCTCTGTTCCTCAACACGCCCGACAACTGGGCGATCGTCACCCTGGACAATGTGAGCTTCGCTGAGGACTACCTCGACAGCGACCAGTTCAAGCTGTGGATCGCGCAGCAGCGCTTCCCGAAGGAGACACGGATCCTCGTCGTCGGAGGGCAACCCTACAAGGGTGACTTCACCTCGACGCGTTGGGCGGTCGCTCACGACATCATCGGCCACACAATCCACAACTGGGTCGCCACAATGATCACCTCCTCGGGCGGCTTCGCCGACATGTCTGAGGAAGCTCACCGCGCGCGAGGCATTGTCGCAGCAGCGATCCTCAAGCAGCTCCCGCCGCAGAAGCGTCCCGGCAAGACGGGTGATGAGATCCCTGATGCGCTCGCTGCGGTGTTCTTCGGCGAGGTGGATCTGGAGCGGGCCCGGCAGGACGCTCACTTCGTCGTTGACCGATCCGGTGATCCCGACCTGCATAGGGACGTCGACTGGGCTCTGGACGCCTACCGTGACGGTGTCCCCCAGTGGATCGCCTCGATCCCGGTCGATAAGCCGACCCCAGTCTACCCGTTCTAATACAGCCTGCCAGGGCTGCAGGGCAGCGCTCAGGGGCTCTGCAGGGCTGCCCGCTGCAGGGTGCCGGGCAGGGGGTTGCGCTCGCTGAAGCTAGGGGGCCGCAGAGCCAGGGGGCCCGGCCGGGGCAGAGGGAGGGGGCCCTCCAGGAGGGGGCCAGGGGGTGCCCCCCAGGGTGACAAGCCCAGTGGGGCCCTGGCTGCCCTGCCGGGCTGGCCCTAGGTCCCGCTCGCCCCTCGTCCCACCCGGGTCACTTTGAGCTCAGCCCCCGCATTAACAGGGCTGACTTGATCCCCGGGATACCCGATCCACCCAGCTCTCCCGTTCACCACCCGTGGCTATGAGTTCTCGAGCATTTCCGGGATCCCTGATTTTTCCCGAGAGCCCGTTTTCTCCCAAAAATTTCCGGGACAACTTGGGTCACTTTTTCTGAGAGAATACCTAGCACCAGGAGATTCAAATGAAGATCACAGGTAGACAGTTGAGACATCTCATTCGCGAGACCCTCATGAACGAGGCACCGGTAGATAGCAAGCTCATGATCAACATCATGCCTGCGACGGGCGCGGCAGCACAACTCGACGGAAAAACTGTTGAGACGATGACTGCTCTAGACCTCGAAGGCGGCGAGCGTGTTGTGACCTTGATGCAGGGTGGCAAGACGGCTTCTTTTAAGTTTACTGCTGTTGATGGAAAGAAATACCGTCTTGTCTGGGATTTTGCAACAGGCTCACATCCCCCGGGTGGTGAGATCTACAGTAAAGAATTCACAAGACTCCCCTAGCAGAAGAGACTTCAGGAGATCCTCAATGGAGATCAAGATCCGCACACCCACTGATCGTCTGCCCATGGGCATGACGCTGGCGAGGCTAGAGTCGATGAATTACCCGATTTTTCCCGAGAGCCCGTTTTCTCCCAAAAATTTCCGGGAAAAATGGGATCACTTTTTGACCTTCCATATGTAACCCTGAAGAGGAATCTTAAATGAGAATCAAGTCGAGTCAACTTCGCCAGATCATTCGTGAGAACCTCCGGGAGGCCTCCAAGTCACCTGTCAAAGACCCGCTTGAGAAGGCAGTCGATAGTGCGCTGATAAATGTGTATGGTGCATCGGGCCGGGACCATGCTGAGTTTCGCAAGTGGGTCTATGACAAGATGTTCCGTGAGCGTGAAGGCGGGCTCGTCGGAGTCTTTGAAGACCGTTGGCTTGGGAGTCTCGAGATGTACGACTACGTTGCTAGCCAGTTGATAGCGAATCCTCGAGCATCCACCGTCATGCAGGTCGACCTTGAGGCCCGCCAGATCGACGTCTCCGGTTGCCCGGGTTGGCCCTCTCCTATCATGCCGCGTGACCTCTACCACATCGGTACGCTGGTCGACAAGATACCTGCGCTGAGCGCGGTCCGGGACGAGTATAAGGCCCGATTTGACGAGGAGGCGTCTTCGGGTGTTCTCTCCCGAGGCACAGTCTTCATGATCATCGATCTGATCCTCAACAGCGCTCCCAGGGGAAATTCTGCCTACTACATTGCTGGTCCTGACATGGAGATCAAGATCCACACACCCACTGATCGTCTGCCCATGGGCATGACGCTGGCGAAACTAGAGTCGATGATTGATAAAGCCGCATGAAGGTGCTCGCTGACACGCTGTTCAAGGCCGCCTTGATCATCTTCTTCTATCTAGTGTTCAGCGTTCCGCTGGCCCTTCTGCATTGAGATTTTTGCTTTTCGTGAGCCGCACCAGACTTGTGCTATAGTTACCACCATGGAGAAAAACAGTGAACATCAACAAAAATCGACTCCATCAGATCATCCGCGAGGAGTTCTCGGGGGCCCTACAGGAAGCAAGAACCACGATGAGGGCGCAGCGCGCTGCTGCTGCCGAAAGGCTCCGGGCGAGGGGCGCTCTCGAGACCGTCGGAGAGCTGGATGACGATCCCGGCGCGGACGGGCGCGCTTACATCGACCAGGGCTTCCAGGCTGAGACCGGCATCGGATCTGTCGAGGACCTCGCGGCGGCTGCTGAGTCCGGGTCCGTTGACGTCTGGTCCTACTTCATGCTGGGCGGTGCAATGCCTACCACCTACACGGTCGTGCCCAAGGGTGCAAGCCCGTTCAACGATCCGGACACGGGTGGGAAGGGTTATCCCTACGTCGTCGTCAAGCCCAAGCGCTTCCTGCCCGGGGGGGAGCGGGAGCTCCAGACCGTCGTCCAGCGCGGCACCGGCGGCGGTTCACCGCCCCGGGTCATCGATCCTAGCAGCATCATGGCGATGATCACCGATGTGGTGCCTGTCGACCTCGGGGCGGGCAGCGCGGGAAAGATGATGGGCGGCGGGCTCGCTGAGTCGACTGTCCGGCGTTGGAATCTTCTCGCTGGCACGAGTCGAAAGTAGCTCTTCCCCTTGATCGCCTGCGCTGATTTTGAGGGCGCGCATCCAATCGAGAGAATTGGAATATTTACTGCATAGATATCGATATCTGGAGACTAAATGAGAATCACCGGTAGGCAGCTGCGACAGATCATCCGTGAGGTCCTGAGTGAGGGTCCTTTTGATTCTGCAGCTTACATTGCAGGTCGAAACGAGCCCCCATACAGACCAGAAGTTCTCGAGCCACAACCTGAGAGGAGGGAAGAGCCGCTGCCAGACACTCCAGAGGCAAGAGCTTTCTCCTACATCATTGACAACATCGCCGAGCTGTCAGGAGATCCCGATGTGGCATTCATCATGCAACAGCTCCGGAGTGATGCAAAAAACATGGCAGTCATCGCCGACGAGAAAGGTCTAGAGGCAGCTGTTAGATCGCTCTTAAGAAGCTATGAGCGCTGGTCGCAGGATCCTACTGCTGGAAGACGGGCTCCTCGGCCGCTAAGATCGCGAGAAGAGGTCGAGGCTTATAGAGAAGAGCTGCGTCAAAAGTTCGATGAGATCATTGTTTCTCTCGATCCTATGAGCAACATTGATGTTCCTGAGACAGCTGCAGATAAAGCACTGGGTGTGGGGCTTATGCATAGAATACCCACACGCGGCTATTGACCTGTAGAGAGGATCTGGAGTCTTCGTGCAGATAATACCTGATGAAGTTCTCAAGCGGCAGCAGTCAGCAGCCTGGATTGCTCCGGACGGAGAACTTATGCTGCTTGGCAAAGACGAGCTGCACGATAACCGCTCTGTTGAATTTCCTGGCATGCCCGAGGACGATTGGCTGGCCCGTGACTTTCCTTCCACCTACGCCGTTGCAAAGCTGAGATATGTCAAGGTGAGCTCGCCCTTCCAGTGTGCCTGGGATGGTCAACCCGAGCGGCGTCAGAGAGATGTCAGAATGGAGACCATGGCAGAATTGATGTCGCAGGCAGCTGTCATGATCAAGCGGTCAAGGTACAACCCTTGGGGTTTTAGTAGCGAAAGCGATCTGACGCAGATCCCAGTCTATGTGGTAAAGGTTGAAATCAAAAAAGAAGATCCAGACGCCTTTCCTGCACAGAAAGTATTGGAAACTACAGTCGGTGACTTTATCGAAAAATGGGGATACCGTGCGGCAAGTGACCACCTCTACAAGAATCTTCTAAGCGAGAGAGCCTGGCGACTTCTCCAGCTCCTTGAATCACGGGGTGGTTTTGACTTCCGCCACCGCAGAATTATCTGCGAAGAGCTTGCACGAAGATCAATACTTTAGTGCGCTTTCGGATAAGATCTCTAGGTGATATCTGATGTACTAATAAAGACTGCGTTGATCATCTTCTTCTACGCCGTTATTAGTGCTTGCTGTGGGTTTCTACCATAGGAGCCCCGCTTCTTGTGTGCTCGGGCTGATTTTATGGGCGCGCGTAAGATCTTCTGGTGTCAAATAGCGGAACTTACCGCGAGAGCCTATGTATTTCTTGAGGACAGATGAGGATCACAGCAGAAGGCATCTACCGCATCATCCAAGATGAAGCCCGTGTGAGCCACAAGTCCACCAAGGAGACCCAGAAGATGAGAATTACTGAGCGTGACCTGAAGAACATGGTCAAGAAGATCGTCAGAGAAGCCCCTTACGACATGACGCCGGAGATCGAAGCAGTCTACGGAGAGGCCCCACCTGAGGATCTAGACATGGTTGAAGACATCTTCGAGGCCTGGCTTGCCGGTGTCGTCGAGGTGGGCGAAGCCACTGAAGCTGAAATGAGGATGCTCTCAAGTGAGATCGGGCCCTACATCCAGGACATGGAGCCAGGGGATATGTTCATCTTTAACATGTCTGGGTTCTCAACACCTTCGGGAGACACACCGCAACCGATCTCAGTGACTGCCACAGATAGAGGTTACAGCGTCAGCTGGGGAATGGAAGCGGATGATACTGTCAGCGTCGATGGCGCTGAGGATGTCGTCTATGTCGTCGGTGTTGCGGCTGTGGATTCTGTCCTCTTCTCAGATGAAGATCCTATGGGCAGTGAGGAATTCGGACCTCCAGGTGAGTTCGAAGAGCCTGCAGATCCTTACGAAGATCTTCATACTGGATACGATGAGGAACGTGATACTGAGCGCTCTGCTCATATTGCAGCTCTGTCCGAGTCCCGGACGATCCGACAGATGATTCTCAAAGAGATGGCTGATATCCTTCCTCTCGGCAATTTCCAGATGAGACCTAGTGCTGCAGGTGACGAGATGAGTGGCGAGATTGTCGACTTCCCCTTCCAGAAGACGGAAGATGAACCTCTCGACGCAGGGAATGCATCAGATGCTCTCAAAGGAATCTATCTTGACTACTTTGTCGACGGACCTGCAAGTCCTGGTCTCTTGTCTCTTCTTGAAGATTTCATGTCTGGATCAGCTGCAGGTAGAAAAGGCGTAGGTTCTCCAAAGCGTCGAGCTGCAGAGAACATTGTTGCCATGGTTGAAGCAATGCTTGATGACAAGATTCCTGTTGTTAATTTTCACGCAGAGAAGGGTGACGAGGACGCGATCGAGGTGCTCTCATCGCTCCACTCGCTGGATCACATCATCTCTACGTACACAGGTGCCTACAATGTTATGGCTGAGAAGATCTACGATGTTGTCTTTAATATTCCGACTCGCGGAGCTGATCCAGACACTGAGAGCGGTCTTCCTCTCGTAGATGTTCTGGCTGATAGATAACAAAAGATAGCAAAGACAAGCTCGGCCGGAGAACATCCGGCCGATTTTGCGTCTAAGATATCAAGATTATCTTCTTCTAAGTCTCTCAGAGAGTTCGGCCTTGATGCGCTGCTTGAGGTAGTGAGCCTCGTCACCACCAGGCTGGTTCATGCGCTTCTGGTCGTTGTCATGCTCCTCTTCGAGATAGTCGCCCTCATCTTCCTCGTACATCCCCATCTCATCTTCTTCCTCGAACTGGCCGTAGTCGCCTTCGTCTTCTTCCTTCATGGCACCAAGAAGGCCTGTATCATCCTCTTCTTCCATGTATCCGATGCCGCGGTGATCATATCCACCCTCCATGTGACGGCTAAGCTCTTCCTTGATGATCCTTCTAAGCTGACTGGACGTGATTCTCATAGGTAGTAGTTTCCTCTTCTCATAACTATATTCGTTTCTGGCAATCTACATTCTTGATTCGTAGATCTCTCTAGTAACATCTTTTGCGAACATTTTTATTAGCTGCCCGGCCACGGCGTTTGCTTCGTCTTCATGGAAGCCTCCAATATCCTTGATGGGATCTTTTCCTATGAGTCCTCGGACGTGCTGAGACATGTGGACTAGTTCGTGAGCGATCGACCTGCAGATGTCTGCAATTGATCTTCCTCTGCCGTAGATTCTGACGTTGTTATCGGCCGGATTATAGTATGCTGTCGTCTTAATTCCGCTAGAGTCTCTATCAGACTCAATCTGAATTATGGTGTCGATGTCGCTTCCCATTCCTAGCTGATCCATGCAATAGGTGCAAAACTCTCCAATAATGTGCTGCTTTTCTGGGAGCATCATTAGATCTTTCTTTACAATCAGCTTCTGCGGCATTGTTTGTCTCCTGGCCTTACTAGATGCAATCTCTTGCTATACTTATCTATAGAACGATGTCGATCTTTAGGTCACACAAAGCAACAGCAGATAGATCAGCATCCGACCGTGCCCGTCACAAGCAAAAGATTGACAAAGCGATTAGAGACGGTGTTACAGACATTGTCGCTGATGAGTCGATCATTGGACAAGACGGTAAGAAGAAGATCAAGATTCCTGTTAAGGGCATCAAGGAGTGGCAGTTTGTCTATGGTGACAATGAAGGACAAAAATCTGTTGGGTCTGCTCCGGGTCAAGATCTTCAAAAAGGTCAGGTTGTAAGAAAAAGTCAAAAACAGCAAGGATCTGGCGGTAGCAAGGCTGGAAAAGACAAGGGTGAAGAATACTACGAAGTTGAGATTACACTTGAAGAGCTGGCCGAATACCTCTTCGCATCCTTGAACCTTCCTGATCTAGACCGTAAGCGCTTTAAGAAGCTCATGGAAGAGAAGCCGAGAAAGCACGGTACCCGAACTGAAGGAATTCGTCCGCGACTTGACAAGAAGAAGTCAGCAATCCAGCGGATCAAGCGTCTCAATGCAGCAAAGAGAAGTGCAGAAGAAGGCGAGGAGATCAATACCTCTTTCCACGAAGATGACCTTCGATACTACCATATCGACAGCAAGCCCAAGGAGGCAACAAATGCTGTCGTCTTCTTCGCAATGGATGTCTCTGGCTCTATGTCTCAAGAGATTAGATTCTTGGCGAGGTCATTTTTCTTCCTTCTATATCAGTTTCTTCGTCACAAATACGAGAAGACAGAAGTTGTCTTTGTATCACATACGACAGAGGCTGAGGAGACTGACGAGGAGCACTTCTTTCAGAAGTTCACATCAGGAGGTACTCATGTCTCTTCAGCACCAATTCTCTCAAGAGATATTGCGATGAAGAGGTACCATCCAAGCAGCTGGAACATCTACTACTTCCACTGCACCGACGGGGATAACTGGGCTGAGGATAATGATCTTGCAGTTAAATCGATCCTTGATCTGTCTGGAATATGTCAGCTGCTTGGGTATGTTGAGATAGTTCCACCAAACTCCAGACCAGCCTGGGATAACAGCGCAGGATCCTTGTATCCAAAGATTAAGAATATTGAGGGACCTAGTCTCAAGACAGCTGTTATTGAGGGTAAAGAATCGATCTGGCCTATCTTTAAGAGATTCTTTGGAGGACTAGAAGTTGTCTGATTGGAACTTTAGCGATCTAGAGCACTGGGATGAAAGGATATGCAATATTGCTCGAAGCTATGGACTTGATTGGTTTGACATATCCTACGAGACTATTGACTACCACGAGATGATTGGTGCCATGTCCTACCATGGACTGCCTTCTCACTACGCTCACTGGTCTTATGGAAAGTCTTTTGAGAGGACTCATGGAATGTATAACATGGGCCTTGAGGGCTTGCCCTATGAGCTTATCATTAACTCTGATCCTTCGATCGCTTACTTGATGTTGGAGAATCCTCTTTACCTCCAGATCCTGATCATGGCGCACTGCGTCGGTCATTCTGATTTTTTTAAGAACAACAGGACCTTTAAAGACACTGATCCGGCGAGAGCACCGATTAGATTTAGAAGCGCTCGAAACCGCATCCAGTCCTACATCGAGGACCCTTCTATTGGAATCGAGAAGGTTGAGAAGATCATCGATGCTTGTCACAGTATTCAGTACCAGATTGATAGAAGAGGAAGGACTAGACTTTCTGATAAAGAACTGAAGAAAGAATACGAGAGAAAGATAAAATCTGATAAAAATGGAAAGCTGAAGAACTTTGACATTGATCGGATTCCTCTCGAGCCTGAGTATGATATCTTGAGATTTGTTCAAGAGCACAGTAGAGAGCTTTCTGACTGGGAGAGAGATATTGTGGATATCATCCACGAAGAATCTCAGTATTTTATGCCTCAGATTAGAACAAAAGTGATGAATGAGGGATGGGCCTCCTTCTGGCACTACAGAATTCTTCACGATCTTGAGCTTCCTGATGAGTATCATATTCCCTTCCTAAAGACTCACAACCAAGTTCTGCGGCCGTGGGGGCTTAGGATTAATCCATACCATCTGGGCTTTGAGATTTTCAAGGATATAGAGTCAAGTAAAGGACTTGATGAGTGCTTCTTTGCCAGAGAGATAGATTCTGATGAGAGTTTTATTAGGAGATACCTTACTGAGAGCAAAGCGAGAGAGCTTAATCTTTTTACCTACTCTTCAAAGGGTAAGAAGAATCCTGACTGGACTATAGATGAAGTTATAGATGATGAAAGTAGCTGGAAAGAGGTTAGAAGCTCTTTGATACAGCAGGTTGGTGGCAACAGCATACCAGTCATCTATGTTGATGATATTGATAAGGGTACTTTGATACTCAGGCATGAGCATGATGGTAGAGATCTTGAAATAGACTATGCAGATCAATGTGTGAAGAGTATTGTTGAACTATGGAAAGGACCTGTGAAATTATTTACTGAACTGGAGGGCGAAGACTTTGAAATCTCCTAATTTTCTAGACCTAATCAAGCAGCAGAGAGAAAGTTCCACCAAGGAATCTTGGAAGGGGTCGTTTGTAGAATATCTCGATGTTATTCAGAAAGATCCTTCAATAGTCCGGCTTTCTGCACGACGTCTCTCAGATTCTATAGAATCCAGAGGTGTAGGAAAGATGCAAGAGTCAGATCCTAGACTCAAGAAGCTGTTTGACTCTGATCCGATAAGAACATATGACTACTTCTCTTCAGACTTCTTTGGTCATGAGCGTGTCATTGCAAAGATTATGAGATTCCTCAAGGCAGCATCCATGAAGGGTGAAGAGAGTCGACAGGTTCTCCTCCTCATGGGACCTGTCGGTTCAGGAAAGAGCGCACTTGCTGACGCTCTTAAAAAGGCTCTTGAGCTTCATGCTGATCCCGTATATCAGCTTGAAGGATGTCCAGTTAGAGAGGAGCCTCTGCACCTTCTTCCTCGCTCTCTTAGATCTCAGTTTGAAGACCTGCTAGGAGTTCACATCGAAGGTGACCTCTGCCCAGTATGTCGCTACAAGCTTCTAAATGAATTTGGTGGAGAATATGAGAAGTTTCCGGTAGTTAGAAGCGGATTCTCTCAGCGCGGCCGACGCGGTGTAGCTGTTGTTCCTCCCATGGATGCCAACTCTCAGGATGTCTCAGCTCTTATCGGATCTGAGGACATCTCAAAGCTTGACAAGTACAGTGAGTCGGATCCTCGAGTTCTTAACCTTGACGGTGCTTTTAACGTCGGTAACCGAGGAGTTGTGGAGTTTGTTGAGATCTTCAAGAACGAGATTGAGTTTCTTCACACGATCATCACAGCAACACAGGAGAAGTCTGTTCCAACACCAGGAAAGAATGGAATGCTCTACTTTGACGGTGTCATCATCTCTCACTGTAATGAGTCCGAGTGGAACCGCTTCAAGTCTGAGCACACTAATGAGGCCATCCTCGACCGTGTTGTGAAGATCGAGGTCCCGTACGTCCTAGAGCTCACTCAGGAGATGAAGATCTACGAGAAGATGATAAAGAAGTCTGACTTCAAGTTCCATCTGGCGCCGCACACCATCAAGGTTGCTGCGATGTTCTCTGTTATGAGCCGTCTTAAGCCATCTCAAAAGGTTGATCTTATCACAAAGATGAAGATCTACGACGGTCAGGATGTTATTGAGAAGGGCAAGGTTAGAAAGATCGACATTAAGGATCTCCGCGAGGAAGCTCGCCACGAAGGAATGGATGGAATCTCTACGAGATTCATCACAAAGGCGATTGATAATGCTTTGACTGATTCTGATAAGGGCTTTATAACTCCAATGAGAGTTGTTGATGCACTTATCAAGCAAGTCAAGGATCAGGTTGTTGATGAGGAGAAGAAGAAGCAGTACCTTGAGATCCTGCAGAAAGTTATTCGAGAAGAGTACTTGAAGATTCTTGAAAGCGAGATTGCAAAGGCTTTCGTCACTGCCTACGAGGAGCAAGCTCAGTCACTCTTCGACAACTACCTTGACAATGCTGAAGCCTGGACTACTCGACAGAAGATGAAGGATCGAGTTACTAACGAAGAGCGCGAGCCAGATGAGAAGTTTATGAAGGCTATTGAGGAGCAGATTGGAATTACTGGATCCTCCAGGGATGGATTTAGAGCTGACGTTACATCCTTCATGTTTGCAAAAGTTCGAAGAGGCGGTAAAGTTGACTACAAATCTTATGAGCCATTGAAGGAAGCCATTGAGAGCTACCTGGTTGCTTCTGTCAAAGACATGGCAAGAATTGTTACCAAGTCTAAGAGTCGTGACAATGAGCAGCAGAAGAAGTACTCTGAGATGGTTATGACTCTGGTCAATGACTACAGCTACACCCCTGAGTCAGCTGAGGAAATAATCACATTTGCCTCGAACAACCTCTGGAGAGACAGTTAGTATTAGGTGTGGAAATAATACAACTCAAAGAGAGCACCAAGTCCAAGTTCATTAGAGACTTGTTCAAGGTTTCGAAAGAGTGCATTGAGTCAACTCCTGCATATGTGAACGGATCAGTAATATCTGATCCGTTCCAGTCTTTCAATCACCTGAGATTCGAGGATCGGGGCCAAGATCATCTCTTGGACCTCTTCAAGCGAACACTTATCTCTTGTGAGGGTGCTCATGCTTACTCTGCAAGGATTATTCTGGAGATCTGTGCTCACCTTCACGACCTTCAGATATCTGACGTTGAAAAATGCAAGGAGATCTCTCGATCTCTCTTTGAGAACTCCAGAAGGTCTCGTCTCTCCAGACTGGATCTAAAAGATCTTTGGATTCAAAGTACTGAAGGTAAGGTTCTCGATTCTGACTGGATAGATCTTTTAAAGATAGACAGCAGTTTTGAGTGCAAGCTTACAAAGGGAACAAAGTCTCAAGCCTCAGTGAGGAAAGGGCATCTGTTTAAGCGGATTAGGCTTCATGATTCCTTTGGTGGGCTCACGAAGATCCAATCAGATAACTGCGATGTCATCTTGATTGACGGAAATATTGAGACTGAGGGTGAGATCTTCTCTCTCGTTGAGACCTATAGGGCTTCTGGTCGTTTTGCATTCCTGGTCGCAGCAGGATTCTCTCAGAGCGTGGCAGTTCATCTTTTGAAGAACTACATGATGGGATCTTTTAAGGTGATTCCGCTTATCTGCGCAACGCAGGATGATCCAATAGGTGTCATGGTGGATGCTTCTTGCGCTCTGGACGCAGATATTCTATCTGCAGCCAAGGGTGACACAATCTCAGGATCTTATGGTCGCTGCCTGAGACAGGTTACTTCAGTCAAGGCAACAGGAACTGGAGTGATCTTTGTTGTCAAAGAGACATCTTCAGGTGCAAGAAGTAGAATCAATGAACTACAGAAGATTCTCTCAGCATGCGATGATTCTGCAAGAATCTATGTTTCTGAGAGAATCTCTTCTCTTCGGGGATCAATGGTCAATCTTTCTATATCTGAATTAGATAATTCTAAGAATCCCGGCCTTGTAAGTAGGATAGACTCTTTTATGAGGTCATTGCAACCAGCATCGAAAATGGGCCTAGTAGACCTCTTCGGCAAGAAATATCCACTATTATCAGCTAGAGAATCAATATTAGCGTTTTCATCTTTCATGGAGTGTCTAAGATCTACTCAGGTAATCCTGGAGGTCAATTGAGCAAGTCCGTTGAAACGATGAGAGCTGTAAGCAACCTTGTGTCTTTTATCAAGGACAAGACAGCACAGAACATTCTTGAAGCTTCGCAGAGAGGAATGATCACTGAGAATAGAGATGAATTGCAGAAGATCATTAAGGTTGCGCAAGATGCAATTGAGCAGGCATACACTATTGGTTCTTCTGCAATAGAGAAGACGCTCAAGAAGTAAGATGGAATCATACGTTAAGCACTTGATTGAGTGTCACTGCACGCTTCCACAGTACAGAAACAGACCAGATATCGTCTATCACAAGTTTCCTGTGTTTAGCCTCCTTGAGAGCGATTCTGTAGTTGAGAAGCTTGCAAGGTGTAACAATTGCGACGCTGTCCATCGAGTTTTTGACGTGTGTAAATCTGAGATATTCATAGGAGATCTGGATATTTCTGCCATAAAGACTCAACAAGAGGTTATGTCAGAGATACCACAACAGCTCAGAGAATCTCTAGTTCCTTTGAATCTTGATATTTGCACCCTTGAGCACATTCTCTGGTGTATTGAGAATAACAAGGAAGAGAAGATTCCACTTAGAAGGGACAACATTAAGGGAAAGCTCTTCGTGAAGTTCATTAACGTCAAAACTGATGGAAAGTGGAAGTTTGAAACTGAGTCTCATTCTACGGAGATAAACTAGTGAATCTTGACACAAAAGCAAAAGAAATCCAGACGTCCAGAGACATAGTCAAGTCTATCTTGGACTACGGTGTTAACGAGGTGCAGAAACTGCACATTATTTCCCTATTGGCTCTAGAGCTAGGTAATCGGCAATCGATGATAGACATTAGAGCTGCGGTCAAGCAGAACATGCCTGACTTCTTTCAAGACAACAGCACAAAACTGGAGGTATAAAATGAGCACGAACGATCTTAGTAATGCATGGAACGAGCTTCGAGTACTGGTAGAGAGCCTTGAGCTCGACGTTACCAAGAGCATCAAGGGTAACAAGTCCGCCGGAGTTCGGACTCGCAAGGGTCTTAGACTCCTCAAGGGCCAGGCAGCCAATCTTGTTAAGCTGTCCATGACCCTTGAGAAGGACGAGACTTCGGTAGAGTAAAGAGCAAGAAGCTCTAATTCGCCCAGGGGCTCATTGGCTAATCACCAATGAGCCCCTTGATCTTTTTTGCAACTCTTTTTTCTATCTGGCATATTCTCATCCTTGTAACACCCATGATATCTCCAATCTCCTGAAGTGACATTGGTCCTTTCTGCGACAAAAGAATTGTGCACTTGAGATTGCCCCCATCAACCCAGTATCTACAAGTTTTATTACTGCAAGACTTTCCAGAAGATTCACAAATTTCGTAGCACGTTTTCATACTGTTATCATAGACTTAGATATAGTTGTTTTCAGAGGAGCTTTTTTTGAACCAGATAGAAATTGCACGCAAGTGCTTCGTTGTTGATACATCGGTTCTTTTGTATGACAAAAACTCGATCCAAATATTTGGAAATAACGACCTTGTCATACCCCTCGTGGTCCTTGATGAAGTGGATAGGTTCAAGGAAAAGCCTGGAATTCTCGGAGAGAATGCGAGATTTGTCAACAGATATCTTGATGGACTAAGAGAGAGCGGATCCTTGCATGAAGGTGTAACTCTCCCCACTGGTCAGAGGATCTCTGTCGATATTGGAGACTATGCAATACCAACAGGTCTGAAGGAAGATTATGGTGACAATAGAATTATTGCCTGTGCTGCTCACCTAAAGAATCTAGGTAGAAATGTAGTTGTTGTCACAAAGGACATCAACTTCAGAGTGAAGTGTGATGCACTTGGAATCTATTCAGAAGATTACAAGAGAGACAAGATCACAGTAGATAAGTCTGAGCTCTATGCAGGAAATGAAGATTTTCCAGTACTATCAGAGACAATAGACGAATTCTACTCAAGCGGTGAAGTTACTGATGAAGACATTTTGTCTGATACTGTTGTAAATCAGTACGTTTTAATGAAGGACACACAGGGAAGAAGTGCCCTAGGTTGTAGATACAAAAATGCTGTTAAGCCTCTAACAGCGCACATAGACAAGACAGTTCCTCTGGTAGGAAAGAACAAGGAGCAGAAGTTTGCAATTGACATGCTGAACAGGGACGAGATCAAAGTCTGCTCTTTGACAGGAATTGCAGGATCTGGAAAGACCTACATGACACTCGTCTCAGCAATGTCAGGTCTTCAGCAGAAGAAGTACGAGAGAATTGTTATCACACGATCGATGCAGACTGTAGGAAAGGACATCGGGTTCTTGCCAGGTGACATCAATGACAAGATGGATCCCTGGCTCGGTCCTATCATGGATAACTTCAGGCAGGCATTCAAGGATATGACCTACTTCAACATCATGAGAGAGAAAGGACAGATAGAGGTAGTTCCCCTCGCATTCATCAGAGGAAGAACCTTTAGCAATACCTTCTTAATCGTAGATGAAGCTCAGAACTCTACGATCCACGAGCTTAAGACCATTATTACAAGAGTTGGAGAAGGCTCAAAGATTGTACTTCTTGGTGACATTGAGCAGATTGATACACCTTACCTTGATACAATGTCTAACGGTCTCACGATCGCAATTGAGAAGCTCAAAGGTGAAGACCTCTTTGGTCACGTTACTCTGACCAAGGGTGAGAGATCTGAAGTTGCAACTTTGGCTTCTAAGATCTTTGTTTAGAACATTCTGATCTAGGCTTGTAGTATTCTCTATGCCTGAGAAGTACAAGCCTAGAGTCGTATTTGTTTCTGATTTCTATCCAGAAGATGTCACAGGAGGAGCTGAGCTTACTTTTCAAGCTCTTATTGACGAGTGTCCTTATGACTACGACAGAGTTCGCTTCTCTCAGCTGACTCAAGATTTTGTTATTAAGAACATCAGGTCTTACTGGATCTTCGGCAATATAGCTACAGCTCATCCTTCCTTCCTCACTTTTGCAGCTTCAAATCTCCACTACAGCATTGTTGAGTTTGATTACAAGTTTTGCAAATATAGATCTCTAGATAAGCACAAGTCTACAGAGGGCATTGAATGCAACTGTAGAAACACTGATCTCGGTTCTTTCATGCAAGAGGTCTACAAGAACTCAGATTCAATCTTCTGGATGTCAGAAAAGCAGCGAGACCTGTGGCTAGATAACCTTCCAGCAATTTCGAGCGCCAGGAGCGAGGTCTTGAGCTCAGTCTTTAATCATTCGACTCTTGAGAAACTACATTCTTTGAAGGGTAGAGACAAAGATATTGATACTTGCATTCTTGATTCTGGTTCATGGGTAAAAGGAACAGATCTTGCTCTTTCCTACTGCAAAGAGCAGGGAATTGAACCTTTTAAGATTAAGCATTCTTACAGCGAGACCCTTGACATCCTCTCGAGAGCAAAAAAGCTTGTCTACCTCCCAGCTGGAGCTGATACGTGTCCAAGGCTTGTTATTGAAGCAAAGATCCTCGGTTGTGATCTGGTCATAAATGAAAACGTGCAGCACAGCGGAGAGAGCTGGTTTGCAACTCCGGAAGAAGCTGAAAAGCACCTTGAGACCAGGACAGAGTCGTTCTGGAGCCAGATTAGAGCCACTAACTCTAAGCGCCTGTCAGGATATATGACAACTTTCAATGCAGTCGAGCAAGGTTACCCTTTTGTTGAATGCATCACTAATCTTCTTGACTTCTGTGATGAAGTTGTTGTGGTTGATGGAGATTCTACTGATGGAACACTAGAAACCCTAAGAGAGATGGCTGAAGAGAATCCAAGTCTAAAGGTGCACGTTAGCAAGTACGACAAGAGCCTGCCTAATTTTGGTGTTCTTGACGGAAAACAAAAGGCACTCGCAAGAAGCCTCTGCACGGGAGACTTCTGCTGGCAGCAAGACAGTGATGAAATACTTCACGAAGATCACTTCAAAGATGTTAGAGAGATGGTAAATTTCTTTCCAAAAGAGGTGGATCTGGTGTGTCTCCCTGTTGTTGAGTTCTGGGGAAGCTCTGGAAAAGTAAGAATGGATGTTAATCCATGGAAATGGAGACTAAGTGTCAATAGTCCTAAAATAACTCACGGAATTCCAGTTCAGCTCAGGTGGTATAAGAACGGTCTTCTCTACTCTCGACCAGGCTCTGATGGATGCGACTATATCGATTCAGAGACGGGTCAACCAATTCAGTCTTTAAGCTTTTATTCAAATGAAGTACACGAAGCAAGAATCAAAGCACTTTCAGGAGACGAAGAGGCACATAGTCAATACAGCAATTGGTTCTCTGCTGTAACACAAAGCGTCCCTACGATTTATCACTATTCTTGGTTCGATATCAAGAGAAAGATCTCGCTCTACAGGGACTACTGGACATCACACTGGCAGAGCTTATACGGAGAGAAGATGGAGGATAGTGCATCCACCAACATGTTCTTTGACAAGCCCTGGAGTGAAGTTACTGACGATGACATCGAGTCAAGGTCTGCTCAGCTTGAGGCACAGACTTGCGGTTGGATTTTTCATAGCAAGTTTGATGCCAGCAAACCTAATCCAGAAGTGATAATAGAATTCTCTCACCCTGCTGCTATGCAGGGATTTATTGGAGTTGAAATTGAGTAGGTTCGTCTTTGTTATGCCTGCCTACAATGCGCAGGACACGATCGTTCAATCTTTGATATCTGTTGTAGCACAGACTCACAGAGACTGGAAGGTCATCATTAGAGACGATATGTCAACTGACTCAACTGCAGAGATTGCTGAGAATTTTTCCAAACACTTCGGACTTCAGGACATCATCACAGTCCAGAGAAATACCACCAAGAAGTGGGAAGTGCAGAATGTCCTCGAGATGATAGCTCAGTGTGATGAGAATGACATAATCTGTCGTCTTGATGCTGACGATTGGCTGACAGATACTGATATTCTAACTTTCTTGAATCACAGATACGACGCAGAGAGCTACGACGCCGTCTGGACAGCACACAGGTGGGGATTTTCTGGAATGAACATCTCTGCTCCGATTCCGGATGGTGCCAATGTCTACAAGCATCCGTGGGTTTCCTCACACTTTAAGACATTTAGAAAGTCTCTCATCAGTGGTATATCAGATGACAATTTTAGAAGCTCTGATGGCAACTACTTCAAGAGAATCGGTGACCAGGCGATCTACCTCCCAGTTCTACACCGCGCCAGGAAGCGTCTGTTTGAACCCATTGTTGCGTACCATTATACCATTGACATGCAGCCAGAGACGTTCCAGACTGAGGACGCTAAGTTCCAGAAGGGCGAAGCAGAGTACTTGAGGAGCAGAGGATTTGTATGAAGATATTCTTCAATAGGGTTCCAAAGTACGAGCCTTACGGCGGAGGAAATCAGTTTCTCTATAGGCTTGTTGAGATACTTCAAGAGCGAGGCCACGAAGTTTGCTACCATCTTGAAGACAATATCGATGTCATCTTCATGATGGACCCCAGACCCGGCGATATTGGATACTCAGTCGAGCACATTGAAGGCTACAAGCGTTTGAATCCTAGAGTTAAAATCCTCCACAGAGTCAATGAATGTGACGCTAGAAAGGGCACAAATTTCATGGATCCCTTGCTTCTTCGCGGCATGGGAATCTCTGATAGAGTGGTTTTCATCAGCCAATGGCTTAAAGAGTATTTTCAAGATCGTGGATTCTCAAGAGATTCACATGTCATCTACAACGGATGCAATCTAAAGCATTTCCACCAGATGCCGCACAAGAGAAATGATCCAATCAAGGTTGTTACACACCACTGGTCAGACAACTACATGAAGGGATTTGATCTCTATGTTGAGATTGATAAGTTCTTAGTCCAAAATCCAGGAAGATTTGACTTTACTTACGTTGGAAGGTACTGGAGCGGATACACACCTCGAGCAACAAAGATTGTTTCTCCTACTAGCGGAATAAGTCTTGGAAATGAGCTTAGAAATCACGATGTATACGTCACAGCAAGTAGAAATGAACCTTGCGGAATGCATCACATAGAGGGTGCAGCTTGCGGTCTACCAGTTCTCTACCACAGTGAAACAGGTGGAATCAAAGAACTCTGTCAGAAGCATGGAATTGAGTTCAATAGTTTTGACACCTTTCTAGAAGGACTAGAGAAGATGGAAAAGGACTATCAGGATTACAGAAATATGATTAACGTTCAAAGTCTTGATATCAATCTTTGCTGTAAAAAGTACATTGATATCATAGAGAAAGATCTTGCAAGTCCATTTTTCCAACGTTAGTCTGAATTCTAGAAGCGGTCCCAATACTTTTGCTGCTAGACTGGCAAGCGAATTGATAAAAATGGGACACTCCATTGTCAATTCTGGAGACGCGTATGATACGATGCTTGCTTTTATCGAGGCAGGATCTAATCCTCGTCCAGGCTCAAGACTTGTCCAGCGTCTAGATGGAATATGGTTTAAGCCCGAAGATTTCTCCACCAAGAACGAGATTATCAAGTGGACCTACCTCCGCAGCAAGCATGTCATCTTCCAGTCAGAATTTGACAGAAGAATGATTGAGCATCACTGGGGTCTTCCTGGAAGCTATAGTGTGATCCACAATGGAATAGATCTTAAAAAGAATACAGTGACCATTGATGGAATCAAGAATCTTAGAGATAGTTTTGATAAGATTTTTGTTTCTTCGGCTTCCTGGCACAGGCAGAAACGCTTGAAAGAGAATACAGAGCTTTTCCTCAAGCTTGCAGGAGACGATCCTGGATCGTGCTTTGTTGTTATGGGAAGAAATCCAGATCATGTTGTCTGTCACCCTCGAGTATTCTACGTGGGAGAGGTCGATCACAGCACTTGCCTACAGATCTACAGCGTTGCTAGTTGGATGATTCACCTTGCATGGCTCGATCACTGCCCAAATGTTGTAGTAGAGGCTCTATCGCAGGGATGTCCTGTAATATGCACGGACAGCGGTGGAACAAATGAAATTGTAAGAGACAATGGACTTATTATTCCAGAGTCTAAGATCTATAATTTTGAGCTACTTGACTACGATGATCCATTTCAACTAGAGTTATCTGTTAAAGATCTACCAAGTCTTAAAGTTAAAAATGACTACCTTGACATACAGAATGTAGCAAAAAATTATGAAAAAGCTTTAGAAGGAAAGGAATAGAAATGGGACTAGGCGGCTATTTGACATGGACTGCAGTTGCTCGAGAAATTGTAAGAGCAGCAGGAGTTCCTGGAATGAAAGTAATTCCGGTTGAGCAGTATCCCGGAGGATTGATTAGAGTCATTAAAAGCGAGATATTTGACCACAATCCTTTTATTTTGCAGTCGCTAGAATCAAGCACCTATTGTTTTCCTGTAGTCTTGAACAATCCTCAATCAAATTATTGCAAGAAAGACACTCCAGATCATGCAATTCACAGATACGACAGTCATATGATTGAGCAGTTTTGTGAGTTTTATGGAATAAAAAATCCATCTCTTAAGTGTGAAATTTACTTTTCTACAGAAGAAGAGAAGAAGGTTAGTGAAATACTCAAAGACATACCTCGACCCTATGTGTGTATAGAACCGCAGTCAAATGATGAGTACTGTGTTAACAAAAAGTACCCTACAGAAAAATGGCAAAAAATTGTTGATGATCTTGTTGAAAAGGGAGTTACACTCGTTCAAGTAGGAAGATTTAATTCTGATTATAATTTAAAAAATGTTATAAATCTCTGTGGAAAAACCTCTTTTAGAGAGGCTGCACTTGTAATAAAGAGCTCTTGTTTGTTTCTTTCAACAGATGGTGGACTGATGCATGCAGCCAACGCTGTTGGAACCAAATCAATCATAGTCTACACAGGTTTTGTTCATCCTAAGCTTACTGGATATCCTGAAAATGAGAACATTTGGATTGGAAGAGATCACGGTCCTTGCGGAATGAAAACTTTTTGCAGAAAATGCTCTGAAGAATCTAGTAGGCATAATCATGCAGAGATCACAGATCTAGCAATATCAATATTAGGAGCTTAGTGTGAGAAAGAAGAAGATCTTATTCGGAGCAAGCTACTCAGCAATAGAGCCGCTTGGTATACTGCATCTTGCTGGACTTGCAAGAGACTTAGGCTGGGATAGAAGCTTCCACTTAGTGAAGAATCACAGCTTCGAAGACTTCTTTAAGAAGGTTAATGAATACAGACCTGATGTCGTTGGATTCAATGTATACACAGGAAATCACACACAAATCAGAGAAGCATTTAAGAAACTAAAGAAAGACTATCCGGAGACTCAAATTATTGTCGGAGGACCTCATCCGACCTACTTTCCAGTAGAGTCTTTGGAATACGCTGACTATGTTGTAATGAGCGAAGGAATTGGATCTCTCAGAAAAATACTAATAGGAGATGCAAAGCCCGGAATACTCCCTATGTCAACTGCTGAGTCTTTTCCTATACCTGATAGAGAGGCTTTCTACTCAGAGTATTCAGAGCATGCCAAGAGCAAGATAAAAAGTATCATTACGATGACTGGATGTCCCTATACATGCACTTACTGCTACAATAGCAGCACAACAAGCGATCTTGTTAAGAACCTAACGCCCGATCTTGCAGGCACAATAGCTAAAAATCTAGGAAAATCTGGTCGTCTTTTCCCTAAGAACGTAAGACATATAGAAAGTGTTCTTGCAGAAGCTAGAGAGATAGCTGAGAAATGGCAAACAGATGTTATCTACTTTCAAGATGACATATTCGGATTTGACATTAGACCAGATGGCTATCTTGAAAAGATGTCAGAAAGATGGCCTATTGAAGTTGCAATACCTTTTCATTCTCAGATGCGCTGGGAGATGACTGTTAAGTCTCAAGGAGAGCGCCGTCTAGACTTGACTCGCAAGGCTGGAGGTTTTGGAATTACACTTGCAATTGAAGCAGCTGATCCCACCATCCGAAAAGAAGTTCTTGATAGGTCTATGCCACAAGAGATGATCTTTGAAGGCATGAAAAACGTCATAGACAGGGGATTCAAGGTTAGATCTGAGCAAATTACTGGACTGCCGTACGGTGCAACATCTCAGAAGACTAAAATAAATCTTGATGCTGATCTTGAGCTCCTTGAGCTTAATGTCAATCTTAAAGAGAGGACAGGAGGACCAACAATGGCATGGGCTTCAACTCTTGCACCCTACAAGGGGACAAAGATGGGATCCTACTGTGAAGATTTTGGTCACTACGAGAGCGACAACAACGATGTTCCTGACACTTTTTTTGAGAAATCAGTTCTAAGATTTCCAAAAGAGTGGATCGGACCAGAAATGAAGTACAAAAAATCAGATGATTCCATCTGGCTCTCAAGTGATGATCTTGACAAATACAGATCTCAAAATGCAGAGCTTAGGAAGCATTTCAATTTTTTCGCTGCAGTTCCAATGGGTCATGTTCTTGCTGAAAACTATCTTAAGAATGCAAAAGATTACTCATTTGGAACGCTAGGAGAGATGACGCTAACTCACTTAAGTGAAATATCTTCAGAAAAAAGAGAAGCTTCTGATTTAATCTCTAAGTCAAATTCAATCAAAGATCATATTTTATCTCTTTTTGTAAAAAATCCAAGAAAAGATCTTCAAGATATGCTGAATCTTTCTTCTTACTTTGCTTGTCTACCGAAGCCAGATCTTGCAGTTGAAAAGACTCTGCAATATGCAGAGAAGAACAAAGAAGATTCAATTACATCTCTAACTTTATCTACTGCAATTAGGCATCATCTGTATGATAACGTCTTGTACTGTAATGACACAGGAGAATAGACTTGAGAGTCTGCGTCACCGGAGCTTCTGGATTTATAGGTTCTAATCTTGTTAGTCTTCTCGAAGAAAAGAGATTTGAAGTCATAAAATGCGACCCAAGAGATCCTGAGTCGCTTAGTGCAGATTTGCTAATTTCAAACATTGAGAAAGGTAAAGTTGATGCTGTTATTCACCTCGGAGCAATTTCTTCTACTGTAGAAACAGATACGGTAGAGCTTTCTACAAATAACATCCTCCTAAGCTGTAGACTCCTAGAGAGATGTATTGCTGAAGGAGTGCCTTTTTCTTATGCATCATCAGCTTCTGTCTACGGCTCCGGTGATCTAGGCTTCTCTGAGGAACAGGCAATGACACCCTTGAACTATTACTCAATTAGCAAAGCTTCTTTTGACAGCTTTGTACTAAAGAAAATCAAGGACAACCCTGATGCAAAGATATTTGGAATGAGATATTTCAATGTCTACGGATCCGACGAAGCCCACAAGAAAGACATGGCAAGTCCTGTGTATAAGTTCTTCGACCAGTCTCTTAAAGAGAGAAAGATTAGACTTTTTGAAGGAAGTGAAAACTTCAAAAGAGACTTTATTCACGTAAAAGATGCAGCTCAGATAACACTTGACTCAATAAGATTCAAAGATTCTGGTATATACAATGTTGGAACTGGAGATGCAACCTCCTTTAAAGATGTTGCACAAATCATCGCTTCTCTTCTGGAATCAGAAATTATTGAGATTCCTTTTCCAGTTCACTTGAAAGAAAAATATCAAGTGTACACATGCAGCGACAATGCAAAGATATCGAAAGAATTTACTAAAAAGAGAATTTCAATTTCTGAAGGAATTAGAATGGTTGCTGGAGATCTATTAGATGAAAAGTTTGCTTCAAAACTTTACTAAGGAAGACTGTGGAATCTATTTTCACAGTGCTCCTCCGTCTCAGATGCTCTACGACAGCATCTGGAAAGAGTTTCACAATCTAGACCCTTTTGATGTGAAGAAACCTAAGAACCTAGAGATTACAGAGCAGAAATTATCTGCACTCATTCTACCAACTGCATTCTCTCAGTCTCAGATGATCAACTTCTCAAAAGACTTTAGTGTTTTAGAGGTATGTGCAGGTCACGGAAGTTTTTCACTAGCAGCAGTAAATCTAGGGTCTAGAAATGTCTACATGTGTGATGGTTCAAAAAGCACGCTACTCCACATGTCTGCTCTTCTAGAAGATCCAGAATACAGCGTTCACAAGCAAAGCTTGCATCTTCTCCAGGCAGATGCTGAATTAATTTCTAAAGCTTTTCCTAGAGAATCTTTTAATCTGGTGTTCCAGCGATTTGCAATTCATCACATGAGAAACCCTGCTAAGACAGCATATGAACTTGCATCTCTCGTAAAGCCGGGCGGGATTCTATGTTTCAATTACTTTACAGAAGGATGTACGCATCAGATAAACAGAGATCTTAGATCTTTCTTTCTGAACAGAAATCTAGAGTACGTTAGAAGCGTTTTTCTTAACTTTGATCTTTGCAGAAGTGAAAAGAAAGATTCTCTTCTTAGAAGCGCTCTTTTTGAGAGCAATGACTTTAAGTTAAAGTTTCCAGATGTGCATGATTTTTTAATGAAGCTGGTTGAGAAATACGGATTTGATCTTCTTGCCAAAAAGATTCACTATGAAGATGCAAATACTCCTTATTTGCACAATATTGATAGAAGATACATGGAAAATTTTGTTACTGGACTAGGAATGCAGATATTAGACAAGAGAGATACTGTTGATGAACAGACCTTGACTCTCCAGGTCCCGCCCAGCGGAATCAGAATTCTTGAAGAATGGCAAATTCCTAATACTTCTGAATTTTCTGATGAAGATACTAGACTAGGCGATGAACTAATCGCTAGATGCGGAGTCTAATCTGAAAAAAGTCTTTACAAATGGATGCTTTGATGTATTACATGTCGGACACATTGAGCTACTGAAATTCTGCAAGTCAATTGGAGACGCTGTTGTTGTAGGCATAAACAGCGATAGAAGCGTGAAATCTCTAAAGGGAGAGAAAAGACCCTTCAATAGCCAGAATGAGAGAAAGATCATTCTTGAAAGCTTAAAGTTTGTTGATGAAGTTCACATCTTTGACGAAGAAACTCCGCTTACCCTTATATCTCAAGTAATGCCTGATGTTATAGTAAAGGGTGGCGACTACAAACCTGAAGATGTTGTAGGTAAAGTGTTTGCTGAAGTTATAATATTTGAGACAATAGATGGATATTCAACAACAAAAAAGATCGAAGATTTTACTAGTCGGTGATGCTTGCATCGACAGGTATGTCTTCGGTGTCTGTGATCGACTGAGTCCCGAAGCGCCAGTACCGATCATAAGGCAGACAAAGTCTATCGACATTTCAGGAATGTCAGGAAATGTTTTTTCAAATATAGTCTCAATGAGTAAAAACATTGAAGTAGACTTAGACTGGATACGACCTGATCCTGCTACGATAGTGAAGACAAGATTCATAGACTTGAGATCTAAGAATCATCTTCTTAGATATGACGTGGACCCCATGCAGGATCCTGCCGCACATTTAGATGAAAGAAAGCTGCTAGAGTACGATCTGATCGTGATTAGCGACTATGATAAGGGCTTTCTAACTAGAGAAGAGATAGAATCTATAACTTCTCTTGCAAGCTGTAGAGTTCTAGTAGACACTAAGAAGAAAGATTTATCATGCTTTCACAAGTGCTTGATAAAAATAAATGAGCAAGAATCAAATCTTGCAAAGAACATCAACGACACGTGCGATCTCATAGTGACAACAGGAAGCAGCGGAGCCCTATACAAGGGAAAAACTTACGAAACAAAAAAAGTAGATGCACACGATGTCTGCGGTGCTGGAGACGTATTTCTCTCTGCGCTTGCTGTTAGACTGATCGAGACTAATGACCTTGATAAGGCAATTAGAACTGCTAACTCATGCGCAAGTCACAGTGTAACAAAGATTGGAACTTATACAGTCACTAGTGAAGAGTATGAAAACCTACGTGTTTGACATCGATGGAACTATTTGCTTTCCATCAGAGCAAGGAGAATATGAAAATTCTCTACCGCTCAAAGACAGGATTGAAAAAATCAATATCCTCTTCGAAGAAGGAAACATTATTCTCTTCCACACAGCTAGAGGCATGAGAAGAAATAACAATAATTCTGATCTTGCTACCTTGCAATTCTTAGAAATTACAAAGAAGCAGCTTAGTGAATGGAATGTTAAATACCACCGACTTATAATGGGAAAACCAAGCGCTGATTTCTACGTTGACGACAAAGGAGTGAAAGATGAAGACTTCTTCAGAGATTAAATTTGTGCCCAAAGGTTGGGGATTTGAGAAATGGGTAGTGAACTGTCCAGAGTATTGTGGAAAAGTTCTATACTTTGTGCAGGGAAAGAAGTGCTCGTGGCACTATCACAAGCTCAAAGATGAAGTTTTCTACATACAGTCAGGAAAAGTTTTAGTTCGATATTCTAGAGAAGACGAGATAAGCAAATCAGATGAGATTATCCTCGAGAAGGGAGATAGCTTTCACGTTGATAGGGGTTTAAGACACCAAGTTTTTGCACTGCAAGATTCTGAAGTATTTGAGTTCTCAACTCAGCACTTTGATGAGGACTCTTATAGAATTGAAAAAGGAGATTAGTATGAAATTTGAGAAGAATAGAGTTCTTCTTGATGGAAGCATTGAGAAGACTAGAGACTTTGAAGGCGGAAATTTCTGGTTATTCATCCAGAATGCACTGGCCTCAGTAGGATTTGATGCTAGCGGAATTAAGTACTTTGAAGTAGGTCCCAAGCATGGTCTTCATACAGTTGCAATTGACAACTACCACCCCGAAAGCATCACTTGTGTAGAAGCTCCTAATAAATTTAGATCTAACGAAATCTTTAGTCGTCAAAACGGAAGCTGGGTAGGTTTTGTCAAGACTGAAAAGTTTGATTTTCACTATCAAGACTTTAGTGAATACACCTCGAACAAGACTTTCGACCTTCTTTTCTACTCTGGAATTATTTATCATAATATTGACCAGATTGGTCAGCTTAGAAAGCTTCATGAAATCGCCAGTCCTGGAGCTTATCTGGCGTTTGAGTCTTCTACGACAAGAACAGAGTCTCTAATTGATCTCAATGTTATTGAGGTTCACCATCCGCCCTACTCTAGCATGTATAGAGATGTTGAAACTTGTCTTTTTCATCCTTCAAAGAAGGCATGCAAGTCAATGCTAGAAATTACAGGCTGGGAGATTGTTGATGACTCAGATAATCATGAAGAATTTTCTAGTCTTGATAGGATTTCCATCCTCTGCAAAAAGAGCACACCAAAGAGAAATAGACACTTAGTTGAGAAATAGTGTTTCTCACATATTTCACTGAATTAGTGATTGCTGTAGTATCCTGAAGAGGACGCTATGAAAATTGCCGGTGTATGGTCAGGACACGACTGCTCTTTTTGCATTTTGCAAGAAGGAAAGCCAGTCATCCACGCAGAGCTTGAGAGGTACGCTAGAGAGAAAAATCCGCAAGGAGATTCAATCGGATTTCTCTTTGATCGTCTTGGATCTTGCGAAGACGTTAGTCATTTCGTCTCTGTGTATCCTCAAAAAAAGATTAAACAATACTCAGAATCATATGAAAAAGCCTTAAAGATCTGCAGAGAAAACGGCGGAGATTTTCATTTTGTTTCTCACCACCTTGCACATGCAGCGCACGCTTTCTATTCAAGCAATCTCTCTGAATCAGTTGTTGTCACCATAGACGGCGGTGGCGTCGAAGACGATCGAGGCGGAGAATCAGCGTGTTCTGTCTACTACGGATTAGGAAATAGCCTAAAGCATCTAAAAACTTTTAGTCCTGCAGAGATCAATATTGGAGGAGTCTGGACAAGAGTTGTTAGATATGTCTTTAGACTTAACAACGGTTGGCCTCTCGGCGGTCAGGAAGGAACCGTAATGGCTCTTGCTGCGCTTGGAGATCCAAAGAAGTACTTTGAAGACTTCAAGACCATGCTTACGAGAGACATTCTACCAGCTGGTTTCAAGCCGCCTAACCAGCCGCCTGGTGCAACTTCGCCCAATGATCCTATCCATCCTTATCTTAATCCATGGGTCCAGCTCGCAGACAGCTCTGATCAAGAGAAATACGATCTTGCAGCAGGTCTTCAGGCAGCAACTGAATGGGTTCTTCAAAAGCTTCTAGAGAATGTCATCTCTCAGACTAAATCAAAAAATCTTTGTCTAGCTGGTGGCGTATCTCTAAACTCTGTTGCAATGGGAAAGATTAAGGCATGGTTTCCTGATCTTGAAAATGTCTATATTCCTCCGGTCCCTTATGATGGAGGTTTGTGTCTAGGTGCATCTCAGTACTTGTGGCACCATGTTCTAGGAAATCCTAGAGTCGCTTGGAAAGATAGTTTTTCTCCCTACCTTGGAGAAGTCTGGGACACCAACAGCGTAAATTTGGCTCTTTCTGATGTACCTGAAAACAGGATTAAGAGAGAAGCGACTGATCAAGAAGTCGTAGATCTCTTGGCTGAGGGGAAGATTATCTCAGTTTTTAACTCTAGAAGTGAATCAGGAAGAAGGGCACTTGGAAATAGAAGCATTCTTGCAGACCCAAGGTCTGCAGATATGAAAGATCGTGTCAATCTAAAGGTAAAACATAGACAATGGTTTAGACCTTTTGCACCCTCAGTGCTTGCTGATCACGTAGAGGACTGGTTTATTTCTCCTCAGAGTAGTCCATACATGCAATTTGTTATTCCCTTTAGGGAAGAAGTAAAGAGTAGAGTTCCTGCAGTTGTTCACTTTGATGGAACTGCAAGACTTCAGACAGTCCACAAGGATGATAATCCCTGGTACTATGGGTTCATTAATCTTTGGTTTGAAAAGACGGGTGTGCCTATTGTTCTCAACACAAGCTTTAATGACAGAGAACCCATCTGTGAGAATCCGAAGCACGCAGTTAGCTGCTTTATGGGAACTGATATTGACTATCTTTACTTCCCAGAGCACTCAATTCTGGTTAGAAAGGAGTAGACCTTGAGAGTCTTAATTACCGGCTCTGGCGGACTTATTGGAAGCGAAGCAGCTTCACACTGGCTTAAGAAAGGATGCAAAGTCTACGGATTAGACAATAACACAAGACAGACACTCTTTGGACCGGGAGGAGATGTTACACCTGTTATTCGATCTCTATCAAAGAATTCAAAGTACAATCATGTTCACATCTCTATCACAGACAGAGAATCAGTTCTAAATGCACTCAGAGATATTGAACCAGATGTTGTCATACACGCTGCAGCTCAGCCTTCACATGATAAAGCTGCAGATATTCCATTTGAAGATTTTAACATTAACGCTGTTGGAACTTTAAACCTTCTAGAGGCTACTAGGCTCTATGCTAAGGATGCTACGTTTATTCATGTTAGCACTAACAAGGTCTATGGAGACGGTCCCAACAATCTCGAAATTAGCGAGAGCAAACTAAGATGTGACTTTTCTTCAGAGAAGTATTTGAATGGAATAGATGAGAATTTTTCAATAGATCAAAATCTTCACTCTCTCTTTGGAGCGTCAAAGGCATCTGCTGATCTACTTGCTCAAGAGTATGGAAGATATTTTGGAATGAATACCGGAATATTTCGAGGAGGCTGCCTAACAGGACCTCAGCATGCCGGAGTTGAGTTGCATGGTTTTCTTTCCTATATCGTTAAATGCGCCGTTGAAGGAAAAAGATATAAGATTTTCGGATACAAGGGTAAGCAAGTTAGAGACCAAATTCACTGTAGAGATGTAGTAAGCTGCTTTGAAAGATTCATAGAATCTCCAAGAAAGGGTGAAGTCTACAATCTTGGAGGCGAAAAAAAGAATAGTGCATCTGTTCTCGAAGTTATCCAGAAGATTGAGTCTCTTACTGGGCACAGTCTTGATTATGAGTATGTAGACAAGAACAGGATCGGAGACCATATCTGCTACTACACAGACATGAGCAAGTTTAAGAGCCATTATCCTGGATGGGAAATTTCAACAAGTCTTGATGACATTATTTGCGAAATATCTGAACAAAGATCTAGGTAGTGCTTTAATTGACCCTATGCAGGAGAAATTCTTGGATAAAGTTACTTTTGGAATCATAAACTGCAACAGACTTCACTATCTAAAGAGCTGTTTTGAGTCAATTGTCACAACGACTACTGAATACTCAAGCAAAGAGTTTATCGTAGTAGACAACGCCTCTGTCGAAAATGGCACTGATGAATATCTGAGAGAACTAGAAGATAGGGGTGTCAAGGTCTTTAGATCTGCTCAGAGAGATCCTGCAAATGAATTTGCAAAGGGTCTAAACACAGTGTGTAAAGAAGCCACTGGAGACTTCATCATTCCTCTCCAGGGAGATATGCAGTTTGTTCTAGACGGATGGCTTACTGAATTTGTTAGCTTCTATAAGGCTAATATTAATAACACGGGCTGCATATCACTCGACGCCCAGAGAAGAGTAACGCATAGGTCTCATGAAAGATTCATGACAAACTTCTTTGGAGAAGGAAAGATTAAGTTCTGCTTCGATCTGGAGCGGTCCGGATTTTCAGGAGCAGGAGACTGTATGTACTCTCGAAAAATGGTAGAGACTTTCTTTCCGTGGAACGAGAATAACGTCAACCACGAGGGAACACTTGACTCTGAAACTGCAATGCTTGAGAAGGTTAAAAAGATAAAAAGAGAAAATTCTCTTGAGGTCTACTGCGCAGTTCCGGCCATCCCAGCATCCATTGCAATATACACAGATCAGCGCGGGACCAACGCCAGAGTTAGAGGAAACAGGAGGTATGGGCAATATTGGGCTGCAAAGGGACCTAGATCCAGATATTACGAGACGCTGACCATTGATGTAGCACTACAGCGGTATGCACAGTTTCCAGTCTCAATTGAAGACATTGCAGATCCAATTGGATGGTCTGCTCCGATTGATTCTAGAGGCTCTTGGATGAAAAATCCAATTAGACCAGAATCTGCATTACCAGAAGATTTTGAGGAGATCTAGATGAAAGTTTATGATTGCTTCTTGTTCTTCAATGAGCTTGATCTACTAGAGATTAGGCTTAATGAGCTAAACGATGTTGTAGATAATTTTGTCATAGTTGAGTCTACAGAGAGCTTTTCTAAGAAGAAGAAGCCTCTTTACTTCCTAGAAAACAAGGATCGTTTCTCTAGCTTCCTTGAAAAGATCATCCATGTAGTCGTTGATGATACTCCTGACTTTCCAGATAGACCAGGAAGAATGGGAACTATGCATTCTCGTCACGATGTTGAATGGTTCCAGAGAGACTGCATTTCAAGAGGACTTGTGGATTGCAAAAAAGAAGACATTGTTATCTTGTCTGACATTGATGAGATCCCAAGCAAAAATGCAGTCCTAGAAATTAGGAAAATACTCTCTGAAAAAGATACGACAGTCTCTTTGAATCACCGATTCTTCTATTACTTTCTCAATGGACTCTGTGTACAGAACGGAAATGAATCACAGTGGTGGGGATCTACTGCGTGCAGATTTGGTTCTTTTCCGGGTCCTGAAGCACTTAGGAGGCTTAAGGGTGTTGCACAAACAAGACTTAATGGTGGTTGGCATTTTTCCTATCTTGGCGGTCCAGAGATGATTGCACTCAAGATAGAAAGCATTGCTCACGCTGAATGGGACAATGATAAGATCAAGAATCTTGACAGAATTAAAAGCGTGCTAGAGAAGGGAGAAGATCTCTTTGATAGAAGAGACAAACCGCGGCAGGTCTACATTCAAATAGACGAGACTTTCCCTTGCTTTCTGGTGAAGAACCAGTCAAAATTTTCTCACCTAATACACTCATGACAAGAATTACTAGCTTAGTATTCTCTTACGATCTAGATAGACTTAAATCTAGCGGAAGAGTCTGGAGCCACTCAGGCTACAGGGGCAAAGATTACATCGAAGAATACTCTGCAGCTTCTATAGCAACCTTTGCTCATCACAATCCTGAAAAAGAGTACATCATAAACTGTGATGACACTGATAGCTTGTGGAAGAAGATCAAAGAATACAACGTCTCAACTAGCAACCTAGACCTAGTTGACTGGTCAGAAAGAATTAAAGAATGGAAAACTCACGAATACTCTTTCTTTCCAGCCATGATGCATACGCTTTCTCACGTCTCTGAATGTATTTCTAACAATCAAGACTTCATCAAGCTAGATAACGACCTAACTTGCAAAAGAAATATATCTGATCTAGTTTCTAGCTTTAGAGGAGCCATTCTCTGGAGAAAAGAGAGAAACGTATCTAGTGGTAAGCACTACTGGGGAGAGCGCTATGTTTGCCAAAAAACTGTTGGTACTGATAATTTTGACGGATACAACATTGGAGTCCTTGGGCTCTCAAAAGAGTATCTTGAGTTTTCAAAAGTTGCGTTTGATCTAGGCATCGAAATGTCCAAGGTTGACATATCAGATGTTGTAAATTTTCCAGAAGATCCCGGGTACAAATCAAAAATATTTGCATGCTCTGAGCAGTCTGCAATTAGCTGGACTATTCATAAAAATCAGATACCTGCTAAGACGTGTGAAGAGTACTTCGATCATCATTGTTATTCAAGAACAAAGCAGGGTTGCATCGATTCAGCACTTTATCTAAAGAAAAAATAATGAAAGATATTTGCACTGTAACTTACACGAATACTAAGTGTCACGACATACTCCGCATCTACGTTGGGCAAAAGGCGAGATTTGCTCCTCAAATAAGCGGATACATCTTTTCAGATAGTGCACCTAATTTTGACACAATGGGTCACAAGGTTATAATCTATGACAACAACGACCCTTACTACTTGCAGTGGCTTAAGTGTCTTGAATCTGTTGATGAGGGCTACATAATCTACCAGCAAGAAGACTTTCTTCTTGACGGCGAGGTAGATTATTCTGAGATAGAAAGATGTAGAAAATTTCTAGAGTCTTCAGACTATTCATTTGTAAGGCTTCTAAAGATTATGTTGCAAGGAGCCATTCATAGACCTGAGCTCAAGATGAAAGATTTTCCAGAAGTTGAGGTAGAAAAGTTTTTATACGATGCTTTTGTATGTGATCCTGACGCTTTCTCTTTCATGATGCAGTCTACTCTCTGGAAAAAACGTGACTTTATTCAGCTCTATAGCCTGGTGAAGTCAAAAATGTGGCTAGAATCAAGAGAATGGGACAAGGGAATGAGAGATACAGGCATGAAAGGTGTCTATTATTACAGAGGATCTAAGAAGACAGGAAAGTTCCACTGGGATCCTGAGATCTGGCCCCACGTCTGTACTGCTGTTGGGCAAGGAAAGTGGAATGTGTCTCATCACGGAAACAGGCTTACTGATCTATTAAATCTATACGGGGTCAACCTTAGAAAAAGAGGGACAAGATGAAGTTTGAAATAATAGGAAATAGCCACGCAGCAACGCTACCAGGTGCACCGCCTTGCGGTCACAAAGTATCAAAACAAAGGCATCGACCTTACGGCAGAGGATACACAGATGTAAATCCTGATCTTCCTTTTAGAGCCTGGTTCCTAGGTCCAGTTCTTGCGTACAATTTTTATGAGCATCATCTCCAAAAAGTCTACTCTTTTATTGAAGAGTTTCCAGCCATCTTTAATGAAAAAGATACGACACTTGTAATGATTGTCGGAGAAATAGACTGCAGAGTTCATCTTCCAAAGCACGTTACAAGTGAAAAGTCCATATCAAGCGTTGTTGAAGATTGCGTCTCCAGATACCATAGATCAGTACTTGATTTAAGAGAGAAGGGATTCAATATTGCTGTAGCAGGTGCACAACCTAGCCTAACTGATGAATCTCTTGAAAAGAGAATGCCTGCAAGAGAGAGAGAATATAACGTCGCAGGAGACACGGAGACTAGAAACCAGATCTGCAAACATTGGGACATGTTTCATGGTCACTTATGTGAACAAGACAAGATTCCTTTTGTGTCGATATACCAGGATCTAGTACAAGAAAATGGAAATGCCAAAGAGGAGTTGTTTTCAGACTATATTCACATTAGTCATGAAAAAACTATAGAGTTTTGGTTGAAATCATTCAAAAATCAGAATCTTTTATGAGGAAATAATGAGCTATATTTGTTCTTGGTGGCCTGGTCATGATGCTTCTTATTGCATCATGAAAGATGGTAATGTAAAAATCCACGCAGAAATTGAAAGACTGACCAGGGTAAAAGAGACCATGGCAAATACTCTAGATTTTGTCTTTTCTAATCATGAAGACATTCTAGAATCCATTGACTACTGGGTCACTGTAAGTGCAATGGATTCTAGTAGAGGAAAATTTGGTCAATATGGAAATGCACCGTCAAGCAGGCACTGTCCTGGCGGAGTTTCTAATGAAAAATTCAAAGAGTCAATCGATAGAGTAGAGTCTCTTTGTCAAAAGAAAGACAAGAAAGTCATATTTGTGCCTCATCACACCAGCCATGCTGCAAATGCATTTTTTTCTAGCACATACAGTGATGCAATAATTTTTACCATCGACGGCGGCGGTCACGAACCGACTATTGACAACCCAGGTCAGTATGGATCGTTTTTTGTTTACTCGGGAGAAGGCACAAAAGTCTTCCCTGTAGACATGCAAAAACATCAAAACAAGCTCAACATAGGCACCTTCTGGGACGCTTGTGTCTCTGAAATATTTGGATTAAGCACAGGATATCCGCTAGGGTCTCAGGCCGGAACAGTGATGGCAATGGCCTCTTTTGCAAACAAGCAAAAAGCAGAAAATTACGCTGATTCTTTTGAAAAGCTCATTGTTGGATTTGAGAAAAATAAAATTACTGTAATGGAATCTATAAAGAGGCTAAAAAGTGCAGCTCTAGCTTCTGAACAAGATTCATTTGATGTAGCTGGAGGATTACAGATAGCTACAGAAAAAGTCTTGTTTGACGCAATGGAGCCCTATCTTCTTAGTTCTAAGTCCAGGAACTTGTGCCTCTCTGGAGGCGTTGCTTTGAATACTGTCGCTGTTGGAAAAATGTACGATCGTTTTTCAAGCTACATTGATAGTATTTACGTTACGCCTACTCCTTATGACGGAGGACTTACAATAGGTGCATGTCAGTATGTTTGGCACCACATCCTTGGAAATCCTAGAAACGATAAGGTTCTATCACCCTATCTCGGACAGATTTTCTCTAGAGATAGTGTAATTTTAGATATTGAGAAAAATTCTGACTTTATTGACAATAAGCAAAGTAACGATGACGAAGTTGTCAAGCTTTTGAGCGACGAGAAGATTATTGCAGTGTTCGGAGGAGGATCAGAGTCGGGACGCCGGGCTCTAGGCTGTCGTAGTATTCTGGCTGATCCTAGAAATCACAACATAAAAAATGTAATTAATGAAAAGGTGAAACACAGGGCGTGGTTCCGACCATTTGCACCTTCAATAATGAGAGAGCACGTTAGCGACTGGTTTGAAAGAGATATTGAAAGTCCGTACATGGACAAGATTATCCAGTTTAAACAAGGAGCAGAGGAAAGAGTCCCAGGAGTTGTGCACATTGACGGTTCTGGGCGACTTCAAACAGTTACTGAAGATCTAAATCTGTGGTACTATAATTTCATTAAGAAGTGGAAAGAGCACTCAGGTGTTCCTATGGTTCTAAATACGAGCTTCAATGATAGAGAACCGATCTGTGAGACGCCTGATCATGCAATAAATTGTTTCCTAAAGACGAACATTGACTACCTTTATTTTTATGATTACAACATTCTTGTTGAAAAAAGGAAAATATGAAAACAGCTTTAGTGTGCGGCGCCGGCGGATTCATAGGTTCTCACCTAGTAAAAAGACTTAAGTCTGAAGGATACTGGGTTAGAGGCGTAGATCTAAAGATTCCTGATTTCTGCATGTCTTATGCAGATGAATTTATTCTTACTGACCTAAGAAAGGCTCAGTCAGTAGAATCAGTAATTCTTCTCAAGCCTTCCTGGGACGCAGGATTTGATGAAGTATATCAGCTGGCTGCTGATATGGGCGGAGCTGGGTATATCTTTACAGGTGAGCACGATGCTGATGTTATGCACAATTCAGCAACAATCAACTTGAATATTGCACACTTGTCTGCCAGGTTTAAACGCTCCCCGAAGATTTTCTATTCTTCTTCTGCATGTATCTACCCAGCCTATAATCAAGAAGACCCTGAGAATCCTCTATGCAGTGAAATATCTGCATATCCTGCAGCTCCGGACAGTGAATACGGCTGGGAGAAGCTTTTTAGTGAGCGACTGTACTCTTCTTTCGCAAGAAACTATGGATTAGAAGTTAGAATTGCAAGGTTTCACAACATATTCGGACCAGAAGGCACTTGGCGCGGAGGCAAAGAAAAGGCGCCTGCAGCACTGTGCAGAAAAATCGCAGAGGCTAAAGATGGAGACACCATTGAAGTGTGGGGGTCCGGAAGTCAAACTCGCTCTTTCCTGTATATTGATGAGTGTATTGAAGGAGTTAGAAGATTAATGGATTCTTCATTTGAAGGCCCTGTAAATGTTGGATCTGAAGAGATCATCTCAATCAATAATTTCGCAAGAATGATTATTGAAATTTCCAACAAAGATCTACGTCTAAAAAATGTTCCAGGTCCTGCAGGCGTTATGGGCAGAAACTCAGACAATAGACTTATCGAAGAAAAGATCGGATGGAAACCGTCTATGTCGCTGAGTCGGGGAATAGAGAAAACCTATGAATGGATTAACACTCAAGTAAAAAAGGAGTCAGTTTAGTATGGAAACAATACCACTTTTCAAAGTTTTTATGTCTGACACTGCGCCAGCTGCTGCTGCGGAGACTTTAAAGTCTGGATATATTGGTCAGGGTCCCAAAGTTGAAGAATTTGAATCATTACTGAAGAAGCGGCTCCAAAAAGACTATGTTCTAACCATGAACGCTGCAACTTCTGCAGAGCATATGGCGTTGCATCTTTTGAAGACTCCCGATAGTGATCTAAAATGGCCAGGATTGCAGGACGGTGACGAAGTGTTGACAACAGCGCTGACTTGTACAGCAACCAACTGGCCAATCCCTGCAAATAATCTAAAGATTAAATGGGTTGACATCGATCCAAGCACACTAAACCTAGATCTAAATGATCTAAGAAGGAAGATTACACCTAGAACTAGAGTGATAATGGTTGTTCACTGGGGTGGATATCCTAACGATCTCGATGAACTGAAGAAGATCCAGCGTGAGACGAAGGAAATGTATGGATTTGAACCCATGATCATTGAAGACTGCGCTCACGCATTTGGGTCAAAATACAAGAAAGAACCAATCGGGTCTCACGGAAATATTTGCACATTCAGCTTTCAAGCTATTAAGCATCTAACAACTGTCGACGGTGGATTACTTGTTTGCCCAAATCAAAAGCTCTATGACAGGGGCAAGCTTGTTAGATGGTACGGAATTGATAGAGAGTCCAATAGAAAAGACTTTAGGTGCGAGGCTGACATCAAGGAATGGGGATTTAAATTTCACATGAATGATGTTTGTGCTTCGGTAGGAATAGAGAACCTAAAAAAGGTTGATGAAGTCATAAGCAAGCACAGAGAGAATGCTGCATTCTACGATCAAGCACTTGCCAAGCACTCTGGCATAACACTGCTGTCTAGAGAGCCAGGATTTGATTCTTCTTTTTGGATCTATAGCATGCTAGTAGACAAGAAATCTGACTTTATGAAGTACATGAGCGAGAAGAACGTAATGGTCTCTCAAGTTCATGCCAGAAATGATACTCATACCTGTGTATCAGAATTCAAGACTTTTTTGCCTACGCTTGATAGGATTGAGAATCAGTTGATATCAATCCCAGTTGGGTGGTGGGTCACAAGCGAGCAGAGAGAGTATATCGTAGATTGCATTAAAAAAGGCTGGTAGATGATTACGCTAAGAGACTTACAAGAAAGAGATCTAGCATTTCTTGTAGATGTAAGAAATGAGTGTAGAAATTTTCTGCACAATGCATCAGAGTTTTCATTAGAAGAATGTGAAACATGGTTTAGAAAGACTTCACCGACTTTCTACGTCATAGAAAATAACGGAAATATCGTTGGCTATTTTAGAACCTCTGAATGGAAAGAGTCTTCTTGCTGGGTGGGTGGAGATCTACACAAAGACTATCGAGGAAAAGGCATGATGAAATCTGCATATTCCGTTCTGTTTGAGAGGTTAAAAGAGAAAGGTATTGAGACTGTTTTTTTGAGCGTCCTAGACTTCAATGAAGTAGCGATCAATCTATATGAGAAGCTAGGATTTCGTACTCTTTCAATAGATGAGTTCTGTCAAGGATCGACAAACAAGATTGCAAAAAGCATACAGATGGTTAAAAATCTATGAAGCTGGTTTGCAACGCTGCAGGCGGAGTAGGAAACAGAATAAAAACCCTATTGACCTGCTTGACCATTTCCAGGCCTGAAGAGATTCTACTCATGTGGCCTGCAACAACATCTTATCAGCCTGACGGTGGCGTCTGGTGTGAATTCAATGATCTTTGGGAAAACAAATTTGAAATAATTGACAGAGTCCCAAGTGAAAAACACCGATACTATGGAAGAGATTCAAAGTTAAAATACTACAATGATGGAAAATTCATAAGCCTCGAGGAAGTCTATATCAATCCTGGTATCAAAGATTCGTTTCATTTTTTAGAAATGAAAAAACTAGTAGAAAGCCTTGTTCCGGTCGAGTATGTTAGGAGCAAAATTCTCGAGTACAGATCACAAATTCCAAAAGATGCGTGCACTCTAAGCTTGCGAACCTACATGTCTTTTCCTCTTGAGTATCACCAGAGAGGAAAGAGGTTCAAGATTGATAAAGTCTTTGATTTGATTGAGCATGAAATCAAGAGTGAAAAGATACTTTTGACAGCAGATCACGAAGAGACAGTTAATGCAATAATAGAAAAGTTTGGCGATCGAATCTTCGTAACTCCAAAGAGAACTGAATTTGGAGACTACACCTGCAAAGAGGGACTACAAGATGCTCTCATCGACTTATATCTGGGTGGCCTAATGGATCAGATCTACATCACTTCAAAGTGCACATTTAGTGAAATGCAGTGGTGGTTTGGAGGCTGCAACTCTCAGGCTATAGAGATAAGCGTTCATCATCCTTCACTAAGAGAGATCTCCAATGAGAAGCCGCCCAATGGTATACGGCCTAAAAAAGAATTGCCACAGCCTGCTGTTGATTTCAACTCAGCTGGTATAAAAGATGGAGATTGTACAAAATTATGAGTAAGATTATTTAGCTTCAAATTTCTGTTTCATCACCACAAATTTAGCAAAAGAACGATGTTCTAAGGGTCAAAGTTTCTTATGAAAGTAGCACTTGTTATTACCAACCATTCTTCAGAAAAAATTAGACCGTACGGTCGAGACCTTCTATTGAATGCTATTGCAAGCTTCAAAAAATATTGTCATTTTGACTATGAAATAGTAGTTGTTGACAACCAGTCTGATAATAGCTTTTCTAGTAGTTCAGATAGAGATGTTTTAAATCTATTGATGCCCGGTTGTCACTACATCTACATCGAAGATCAGTGGAAAAAAGGTCTTACAGGTGCCTGGAACACGGGCATAAAAAAAGCGTATGAACTGAGCTGCGATATCATCTTAAACTCAAACGACGATCTCATTTTCAATGAATCTATTAATGATTTCATTAGAAAGATTTCTGAGAATATTGATTCTGATATTTCTGTTTTTGGTCCATTAACTAACGGAGTCAATGGATCTTTTGAAAAGATTCAAAAATCAGAAAGTCCCAACTCTCAGAAGTCAAAAGAGATAACTGGTGATGGATGGGAAGGCTTTGTGAGCGGATTTTTCTTTGGATTCACAAAAAAATTCTATGAAAAATTCAAGTATCCAGACGGTGATCTTTTTGCAGAATTTGATAAGTTTGACAAGTCTTACATTCATAAGTATGCCGGTGACTGCGGTAAATGGGGCGGTCAAGAGATGGAAATTCTTCGGTTTAGAGAGGCTGGCGGAAAAGTCTTTGTGATTGGTGAGTGCTGGATCTACCATCTCAAGAAAAGAGACTGGAGCACAGCAAGAAAAATTGCCGGAGAATACGGCTGGCATTTAACTGAAAAATTTGAATAACAAGTCCATAGACTCTCGGAAGATATGATCGGAGACAAATGAAAACAAAGTGTATCGCTGTATTTTTAAGCTTTGTAACTGACGGCAACAGGACACTTAGAGAGGATTTGTTCAACGAGTGCTTCCCAAGCTTTGAAAGAATCAAACTAGAAAACAAAGATCTTGACCTGTCGCTTGTTGCGGTTGATAATATGTCAGTTAATAGCGTAAGAGAGAGAACAAATAAGTCTAATATCCTTGATCTTTTTTACCTTCTAGATAAGAACATGTTTGATACTGCACTTTTCTGTGCAGGTCTCGATGCAGCAGAGATATCAGGAGCAGAGTATGCTCTGTTCACATACGATGATTTTCTTGTCCATAGACCCTCTGCTCTATCAGATGTAATTCAGTTCATGAAGTCATCGGGTGCTGACTGCTGCAGAATTACAGATTATGATGTTTCAGATTCTCGTAGATTTAACTCAGACATTACTCCTAAATCAGTAAATCCAGATGCAATTAGGCATTTGAACACAGCGACCGGTCAAAAAGTAGAACACACTTTTTTTGGAAAGTTTGGACAATCTGAATTCTACTTCACAAACTGGCACTACACGTCTAGGCCTTGCGTTTGGAAAATTTCAAAGCTTAGGGAGGTAATGTCAAAAACTGACAATTTAAAAGTTCTCCAAGGATTTGAAGGCTTTATGGTAAAAGCATGTCAGGACTCAGGTGTCTTGTTTGCAACTCTTGATAAAGGAATGATGAGAACTTTCTCTGTCCAGCTCAGCGCTAGAACTTCTCCTGACTTTGTAAAACGCGTTGATGAGGCAAATCATGTTGTACATCAGACGGACATGAAAGAAACTTTAGTCAGGTGTAGATCCATAAGAGCTTAGAGTGTTAAATTTTCTATCTGCATTTGGTAGTATCTTTGCATGAAAGCAGTAATCCTCGCCGGCGGAACAGGAACGAGGCTAATGCCACTCACTAAGGTGACTAACAAGCATCTTCTTCCAGTGGGAGACAAGCCTATGATCTTCCATAGTCTCGAAAAAGTCTCAGAATCTGGAATCAAAGATGTCCTAATAGTGACAGGAATTGATCACATGGGAGACATAGTCAGGCTTGTTGGAAGCGGATCAGATTTTGGTCTATCTGTTACATACAGAGTTCAAGATAAGCCTAACGGCATCGCAGGTGCACTAAATCTTGCTAAAGACTTTGCTAGAAATGAGAAATTTGTAGTCATTCTTGCTGACAATATCTTTAGATCCAGCATCAAAGACTACGTAAAAAAATTCTCATCTGCAAAAGACGGATCTTGCATGCTCTTGCTCAAAGAGTCAGAAAATCCGCAGAGGTTCGGAGTTGCGACCATTTTGAATGGATCAATAAAGCGGATAGTTGAAAAGCCTAAAAACCCAGAGAGCAATCTATGCATCACTGGGATCTACTTTTTCGATTCTGCTGTTTTTGATAAAATCTCAAAAATCAGTCCTTCTGCAAGAGGAGAACTTGAGATATCTGATGTGAATCAGCTGTTTGTTGAAGAAGGAAAATGTCTATATGATGTTCTTGATGGTTGGTGGACTGATGCAGGCACACTTCCGTCTTACAATAATGCTTGTCAACTTTCATGGGAGCTATCTTGCAAAGACTAATTCTTGGCGATGGAAAAGTAAGTAGAATAATAAGAAAGAAAGGAGATGTTATTGCATCACACAAAGATTTTGACATCACAGATCAGCGCCAAGTGCTGGACGTTGTGTCTAGATCGAAGGCTGATGTTGTTATCAATGCCGTTGCAAAAACCAATCTAGAGTGGTGCCAGGATAACAAGAATGAGTGTTACGAGGTCAATACACAGGGAGTCCTGAACGTCCTAAATGCTTGTTCTGAAAATAGAAAAAAGCTAGTACATATTAGTAGCGGGTGTCTTTTTGATGGAAACGAGAGAATAACAACAGAGCAGTCACCTGCATCTCCTGCTGTGTGGTATACATGGACCAAGCTCTGGGCAGATCAGATTATTGAGAACTATGGATATGAAAACTATCTAATTCTTAGACCTAGACAGCTTATTTCTGCAAAGTCTCATCCGGCAAATCTTCTTACAAAGTTCTTGTCTATGGAAAAGATTGATGCAATAGATGATGATAATTCAATTACTTGCATTGAAGACTTTGGAGACATGATTGATCACCTCTTGGGAGTAGATGCAAAGGGAATCTATAACTGTGCTAACTCGGGAGTGGCATCTCCCTATTGGATTGCTAGTGCTCTTCAGCGTACGATTGCAAAGAACTTAGAAGTAAAAAAGATTAGCTACTCTGATTTCTTGAAGAAGCTTAGAAACAAGAGAGTAAATACTATTCTTGCAACTGACAAGCTTGAATCAACCGGATACGTCAATAGATCAGCAAAAGATGCAATAATGTGGTGCATTGACAACTACGCTGAGTAGACTTATGCATGAATGTTCTAGTGACGGGCTGCGCAGGATTCATTGGCAGCCACACAAGTGAAGAGCTACTCAATCGAGGACATGCAGTCTATGGCGTAGATGCTATGAGCTATGCTGCTGACATCAAGAAGATTGACAAGCTGAATAAATTTGAGAATTTTCATTTCTATGAGTGCAACATCAACGATGCAGAAAAGCTGAAGTCGCTCGTCGAGATCTCAAAGATCACACACATTATAAACTTTGCTGCAGAGACGCATGTAGACAACTCCATTAGAGATGTTATTCCTTTCATCTATAGCAACATTCATGGAGTTGCAAATCTTATTGAAATAGCAAGATTGACAGGAGTTCATCTAGTCCATATTTCAACTGACGAGGTATACGGCGTGCCAGAGCCAGGAGAGATCTTTAGTGAAGATTCTCCTCTCCGTCCAAGAAATCCTTATTCTGCCACGAAGGCCGCCGCAGATCATCTAATTCTTGCTGCAATTAATACGCATGCAATTTCTGCTCATATCATACGACCATCGAACAACTTTGGTCCAGGACAGCATGGTGAAAAGTTTATACCCACAATAATCAGATCATTGAAGAGCGGAAATAAAATCCCAGTTTACGGTGATGGAAAGCAGAAAAGAGAGTGGACTTACGTTAAAGACACCGCGCTCTCAATTTCAAATTTCTTAAATTCTGTAGACTCTGAAGGTAGAACAATTTTGAACCTAACTTCAGAGTTTCAGATAGAAAACATTTCAGTCATACACAAGATATGTGAGATTCTAAAGATTGATCACAAAGACTGTATTGAGCACGTTAGAGATCGTCCAGGTCACGATAGAGAGTATAGAATTACTAATTCTCTTCTTGAAGAAAAAACAGAATTCTATGATGCATTATCTGAAACACTAAGAGAGGCCAAATGAGCATTGGAGTAATTGGACAAGGTTTTGTTGGAGGAAGTCTTACTACAGTTTTCTCTGAAAGAGGAGAGACTGTGTACGTTTATGACAAGCAAGGAAAGACATCTCAGGGAGGTATTTGCGAATTTCGCAGAGGAGAAGCTTCAGTAATAAAGCCTGACTCTATCGCGTCTTTTGTTGCTGCATGTGAAGGAACCTCAGGATTTTCAGGCGTCTTCTTTGTATGTGTTCCAACTCCAATGTACGAAGACGGATCTCCTGACATAACCATTGTTGAGGATGTCTTGTCTTTGATTTCTGTGACGCCCTATGTCTCTGATTCTCCTGAAAGAATTGCTGTTATTAAGTCGACAGTTCCGCCAGGGTCTACTGAGCGGTGGAACAAGATGTTTAACGATCGAGGTCTTCACGTTGTTTTTAACCCAGAGTTTCTCACTGAGGCGAATGCTGTGAATGACATGCGAGAGCAGAATCGAATCGTGCTCGGCGGTCCGCGACCCTACATCAACACAGTGCGAAATGTCTTCCAGCGTGCTTTCCCAAAGGTTCCAATCATCAAGACAAGTGCTACAACTGCTGAGATGGTCAAGTATGTCACAAACTGTCTACTCTCAGTCAAGGTATCCTTTGCCAACGAGGTTGCACAGATTTGCGAGGCTCTCGATGCTGATGGTCTTAATATCGACTATGACAAGGTCGTTGAGTACGCAAAGTTCGACCGGCGCCTCGGAGAATCACACTGGTCAGTCCCAGGACCAGTTCCAACACATGACGGCCGCTACGTCAGGGGCTTCGGAGGACACTGCTTCCCGAAGGATATCAACGCTCTCATGAGTGTTGCTCGACAATATGGCGTTAATCCTGCAGTCATGCAAGCTGCCTGGGATAAGAATCTGGAGATTAGATCTGCAAAAGATAGAGACTGGGAGCATCAAATAGGAAGAGCAGTAAGCAAGAAGAAGAGTCTTTGAAAAAAAGTAAATCTTTTTGTAGTATTGTCTTGTGAATACATTTCCCACTGGCAAGCCCCACGTCTCTTACTCTGAGATTCGAAACTGGCATGAGTGCTCCTGGAGGCACAAGCTTCTCTACATCGACAAGATCGATGTGCAGAAGCCAAGCCCTAATCTGTACTTCGGAACGCTAGTCCACGCAGAGTGTGAGTCGTATCTTACAAACAGAACATTCGATCTTGACCGACTCGAAGCAGCAATTCGCAAGGTCTGGACTGAGAACAGCTTTGAAGACGTCGAAGGCTGGATCAAGAGCGGACGACAAGCTGTTGAAGAGGTTCCTGATTTCCTTGAGACTGAGTTTCCAGGATGGGAGATCATGGCCGCTGAGCATCCGCTCTATGAGCAGATCGAGAATGAACTTGAGATTAAGTTCAAAGGCTTCGTCGACGGCATGATAAAGTACAAGGACAAGAAAGGGAATGATCTTCTGGCCATTATTGACTGGAAGACATCAGGCCCAGGAGGTTGGAACGCAGAAAAGCGTCGCGACATGCTGGTCCAGGCACAGCTTGCTCTCTACAAGATCTTCTGCTCTAAGAAGCTTGAGATTGACCACAAGGAGATTCGCTGCTTCTTCGTTCTTCTAAAGCGTAACGTCAAGAAGGGAAAGTCATGTGAGATCATCCCGATCTCTGTTGGCCCAAAGACTGTGGAGAAGTCCAACAAGCTTGTCACATCGATGATAAGCGGCGTGAGAACTGGAAGAGCTTTGAAGAACTTCTCATCTTGCAAATTCTGCGACTATAAAGGAACACCTCACTGCAAAGGATCAGAGAACGTTTACCTTGAGCGGTAGATTGGCGATTATGATAGGATGAGCAAGAAAAAGATCATAGTGCTCTCCGACCATGCACTTTCAACGTCAGGAGTCGGAACACAGACGAGACATCTTATTAATGGCCTTGTTGCGAAGAATAGATGGACCTTTAGGCAGTTTGGCGCTGCAATTAAACACGCTGACTATCGAACTGTTGCTGTCAACGATGACTTCATCATCAAACCAATTGACGGATTTGGAAATAGAGACCTAATCAGAGTCACTCTGGCAACAGAGAAGCCTGATGGTCTCTTGATCTTTACAGATCCAAGGTTCTTTACTTGGCTCTTCGAGGTCGAAGACGAAGTTAGGCAAGTGTGCCCGATAATGTGGTGGCATGTATGGGATAATCATCCGTTTCCAGATTTCAACGACTGGATGTATAGATCGACAGATCTAATAAACTGTCATTCTCATCTAACGTACGAGATGGTAAAAGAGCGGTATCCTCAAAAGACTAACTTTGTACCTCATGCCATTCCTTCTGACATATTCTTTCCAATGAGTGATACGACTCGAAGAATGCACAGAGAGTCAATACTTGGAAGAAAGTCAGATCATTTTGTTGCATTGTGGATCAACAGAAATGCTCGAAGAAAGCGACCCTCAGATGTTGTTCTTTCTTGGAAGATGTTTATGGATGATCTCAAGAGAAAGCACGGCCACGACAAAGCTGTTCTTATCATGCATACAGATCCGCTAGATCAAGAGGGGCCTAATCTTGTCGCTCTCAGGTCGTCTCTTGGTCTCGATGAGAGCATCATGTTCTCTCCGGAGAGGATTGACTTCAACAAGATCAATATCCTCTATAACATCGCTGACACGACTGTCAACATCTCTTTTGCTGAGGGCTTTGGACTTTCGACTCTTGAGTCAATGCAGGCTGGAACGCCCGTTATAGCACTCAAGACAGGAGGTCTCACACGACAGGTTGTTGATCACAGAGATGGATCTCACAATGGCGTTGCCCTTGATGTCGAGCTCAAGACGCTTGTTGGATCTCAGCAGGTTCCTTACATCTATGAGGACTATGTCTCATGTGAGACAGTTGCAAAGTCTTTCATGAAAATGTTTGAACTGAGTGATGTTGAGAAGAAGGCGCTTTCCAGGAAGGTTCGAGAGTACGTTAAGTCCGAGTTCGATTATGATACTACGGTCGACCTCTGGGACAAGACAATGACAAGAACTTTAGAAAGCTTTCCTTCTAGGAAGAGCTGGAGGATTTCAAAGGTATGAAGAAGAAAGTTGTACTGCGGGCACCACTCCTCACAGTCTCTGGATATGGTGAGCACTCAAGGCAGATCTTTAAGTGGCTCTCTTCTCGACCTGATGTAGAACTATCAGTTCAAACTTTGAACTGGGGAAATACTTCGTGGTACATCAACCCTCAGCTCGAAGACGGTCTAATCGGTGAGATCATGAAGAGAACCTCCGATAAGAGCACTGGATACGACTACTCTTTCCAGGTCCAGCTTCCAGATGAGTGGGACAGTAGTATTGCATCTCGAAACATCGGAATAACTGCAGGCGTAGAGACAGATAGATGCCACTCAGTCTGGACAGACAGGATCAAGGACAGAGTTAGCGAGGTCATAGTACCATCAGAGTTCACAAAGAAGACGTTTGTGAACACAGATCCTTCGATCTCAGAAAAGATATTTGTAGTCCCCGAAGCACTCTCCATCGACCCGAGTCTAGAATGTGAAGACTTCTTATCAGAAGTAAAGACAAAGAATAACTTTTTAGTTATAAGTCAGCTCACTGCCGTTGATAGGTCTCAGGATAGAAAGTGCATCGCTGACACACTTGAAGTGATATCAAAGTGCATTAAAGACAAGCCTGATTGGGGCGTGATTATCAAAACAAACGTTGGAAGAGGAACTGAGAAAGATCACCTTGAGACCCTTCACATTCTTGGCCAGTTTAAGGGACTAAAAGGAAAGACGCATCTTCTTCATGGAATTCTAAGTTCAAAACAGATGCTCGGTGTTTACAAGAGCCCCAAGATCAGAGCTTTTGCTACTCTGACTCGCGGCGAAGGATTTGGTTTGCCAATCCTGGAAGCTGCTTCTTGTGATATCCCTGTTTTTGCAACTGGGTGGTCAGCTCATAGCGAGTTTTTATCTCTTGGAAAGTACGGAAAAGTAAGCTGCACACTTGTTCCGATTCCAGAGACAAAAGAAGATCCAAGAATATTCATGAAGGGATCGATGTGGGCTCATCCCGACAAGATTGATTTTGAGAAGAAGATAAATAAGTTCATCCAAAGCCCAGAGGTTCCAAAGCAGTGGGCTAGAGAGCTAGGTGAGAAGTTAAGATCTCAGTATTCCCAACAAGAGATTGAAAAGAAGCTTAATAATTTTGCATCTGAGAGGCTTGGATGGTAATATTTCTCTGCATCTGGTCTCTGATCTCTACAGCCTTGCTCGTTTTTTCTGCTTTCTATTGCTTAAAATTTGCAAAAATTATTCTATCTCTCGAAGAGAAGATTGAAGAAGCACTTGACATTCTCGACACCAAGTACAAATCTCTATCGGAGATAGCTGAGAAGCCTATTTTCTTTGATTCTGTTGAAATCAGACAGGTGATCTTCGAGATTAACTCTGCCAGGCAGATGATCCTCTACATCGCAAACAACCTTTCAAATCTGGAGTCTCTCGACCTTGACACCTTCAAGTCAGCCGAAAAAGAAGAAATCGGGGAATAGCTTAAAGCTGTACTTCCACGCTGGGACTCACGATGCAATCGTAAAGTTTCAAACTGAGGGTGATCCTAGGACTAGAGAGATCATCTACATCTCAGAGATTCTGCCTGCCTTTGAGAAACTTGTTGAGAATCTGTTCTTCATACACAGTTTCTCTGCTGGTCTGCCTGTTACAGATGACATAAAGACAGACTGCATCACGTTTCTCTATGAAACTCTTAAGAAGTTTGACGCTTCAAGAGGGTCAAAGGCGTTCTCGTATTTCAACGTTGTCGCAAAAAACTGGATCATTGTTAAGACTCGCCAGCGAGCTAAGAACAATAGGAAGCACGTCAACATAGACGACAAGAATGCTGTCTCTGAGACCGAGATGTATGAGTTCGATCCGTCGCTCCAGAAGGCGGACCAGCTAGAGATTCTTTCAAAATCAGAACTCTCTCAAAACATAAGAAACGTCCTGCAGCAGATTAGATCTCGACTTGTTCATGATCACGAGATCGTATGTCTCGACGCAATTCAGCAGCTCTTTGATCAAGCTGAAGATATTGACATCTTCAATAAGCGTGCAATATTTGTCTACGTTCGGGACATGACCAACGTCACGCAGAAGCAGCTATCGTCTGCTGTCTCTATTATTAAGAAGCACTATAGAGACATAGTTTCAAAGGGAGGACTGTCTTGATGGCAAAAAAAGACCTAACAGATGTTGCAAAATCGCTCGAAGCACTTGACAAGAAAGATCGCAAGATTCTTGGATTTAGACAGCTTCTTGAGTCAATTGAGACGATAGACGAGAAGAAGAAGACTCTCTGGAAGGAGATCTACGAGAACGCTCTTCAAGACAGAGAGTCAGCTTCAGTGCTTTTTACAGATGTCTGGATGCAGATTAGAGGCAATGCTGCAAATCACAACTTGCTCGGACCTGTTGCTGCCAAGTACATCGAGAGGATGAGCAGAGCAAACGATCAGATCATAAAACTCGCGGAGATGATCACCGCCGAGGACAATAAGTCGATCAACACTGACGACGTCTTTAGCATGATAGGTGGTAACTAGTGGCAGATAGAGCGATAGAGGAGATTGTCTACGAGATCATGAGAGACATGACTCTCTTTAGATCTGTTGTTGTCACGGACTACCTAGAGAATCCTCAGGGCCTGACAAGTGAACAACTCCAGATCCTCGAAGGGACGTCTACGTTTCCTGCATCGATGATCAAGAAGTCACCTCGAGGTACTGTCATCGGTCAAGAAGACAACAATCCGAGGCGCTTATACTATCCTTTCTTTTCTAGTCACATCTCACTTCCTGTCAAGCCTTCGGAAAAAGTTTGGGCTTTTGAGACCAAAGAGGGAATATCTTACTGGCTTTCTAGGAAAGTCTCAGATTTTGGGTACGAAGACGCGTGTTTCACACGAACTTCAAACTCCAACGTGGCTCAAATTCCTACATCTTCACCGTCTCCTTCGACAGCTTTTCTAGGAAGTCAATCTACTGATTTAACCGGTAGACAGACACAGTCCATGGGTCTTCCTGACGATCTTACGCAGAATAATCTGCCTGCAGGACTGACCTACAATCAGATAGAATCTCAGGCCGTGGCATCCAAAGATGTCGTTCTTGAGCCAGTTCCTGTTGTACCATCGCTCTGTAATGAGCTCACTTTACAAGGTAGCAACAACGCTGTTGTAACTCTTGGAACAGGATTTGACGGCTCGAGAGATGCAAATCATGGATTTGTCGATATCTCTACTGGGCGAGGCCGAGGTGGCACTGATCTAAACAGCGTCTTTGTTACCACAGACTCGAGAACCAACAGAGAGATCGCAAGTAGAGAGAACTTAAATCCAAGAGAAGGATCTGTCGACGTCTCAACAGACGCAAGTAGAATACTTGTAACAACTCAGGTAGACCCTGACGGTCTCTTTTCATTGTCTCTACCTTCTGGAACAGTTGCAAGTTCACAGTCTCCCAGTATCGTCCAGAAGTCAGACAAGATACGGATCATTGCTAGGCAGGACGTTGCCATCACAGTCGAGGGATCGTCGGGAGCATCTGTTGTGGTAAACAGCAACGGTGACATCTACTTAACACCGTCAGCATCTGGCAAGGTGTATCTAAGCGGCCCTGAGAGTGATCAGGCTTATTTGCGGTATGATGACCTTAGAGAAGTAGTCAATGGAATTGAAGGAATTCTTAATTCGTTAATCGCGTCAATTAATCTGATAACTCAGGCGACTCCTGGAGCTACAGCGATCGCCACCCCCGACATCGCCGGCGCGATTGTTGATGATTTTACTAAAATTGAAAATGCAATGATCTCAATCAAGTCTGAAAAGATTCTCGGTAGCTAGTTCGACTCCAACTTGACTAGTCCCATAAGTAACACAGTGGCTAGAAACTTTAGGTCAACTGGTCGGCAGTTCTCAGTACCGCCGCCCGCAAGCTTCCAGGTCCCAATCATTCCGGTTGGTATCAAGACTCCGATGAGCTTCGGAGGAAACAGCGTATCAACTCCCTTTGAGATGAACACTAAGCTCGAAGACCAGATCGGAGACAACCTTAAAAACCTGATCTTGTCTAACCACGGCGAGCGGCTCGGTCTCTACGACTTTGGTGCAAACCTACAGGAGCTTCTAACAGAGGCGATTCCAACAGAGAACTTAGTTCAGGCAGTCGAAGACAGGATCAAGAGAGCTGTATCAAAGTTTATGCCCGGTCTAGAGCTTAACAGTGTCTCTATGATCACCAATAGATCTCCTGCAAAAGCTCTGGCATCTTTTAGCTTTGTAGTCGCGTACTCATACAGTCAAGCTGGAATTAGTAATAGAAAAATACAGATCAATCTTACGGTGGCAGGATGACAATAAGCAGCAATAGAAAAAAGCCGGTTTTGCAGAGAGATAGAGACTATCTTAACAGAGACTTTTCTTCGCTCCGTCAGGAGCTGGTAAGCTACGCATCTTTCTACTATTCAGACTACATAAAAGACTTCACGGAACCCTCTGTTGCATCGATGTTTGTCGATCTCGCAGCTTATGCGACAGATATCACGAACTTTTACTTAGACTATCAGTTTAAAGAGCTTAATCTAGAGACAGCCAAGGACTCTGCAAACATTCAGAGGCTGGTTAGACAGGCGGGATACAAGATACGTGGAGCGTCACCTGCCTTTTGCAACGTTGACTTCTACATTTCGATCCCATCCCAGGTGCTACCTGATGGAACCTATGAACCTAGAAGGACCTACCTGCCTGTCATAAAATCAGGAACTTCAGTTCAGTCGGACTCTGGTGTTGTTTTTGAACTATCCGAAGATCTTGATTTTTCAAAATTAGGATCTGATGGTAAGCTAGTTACAGAGTACAGAGTTCTCGAGAGAAACCCCGATACGACGCCGAAGACTTTTGCTCTGAGATTGTCTGGAATTTGCACATCTGGAAGAACCTACAGTGAGAGCTTTAACGTTTCGGGGCGAACGCCTTTCTTGCGAGTTTCTCTTGCGCAGCCTAACACCATTGAGATCTTGTCTGTCGCTGATACGAATGGAAACACATACTACGAAGTTGAATCTCTAACTCACGACACAGTCTACACCAGAGATTCAAACCTGTTTGACGACAGCGATCAAGTAGAGGATTCTCTTGGAGTCGTTAGTGCTCCTTACAGATTTATCACAACTACTGACCTCAATGGGTCTCAAACTACGCTGACATTTGGCGCTGGAACAGCTCAGTCTTTAGACGCAGATGTAATTGCTGATCCTGCAGATTTCTCTCTTCCGCTTTTTGGAGACAGAAAAACTTTCTCATACACTGCAATCGATCCAAATGAGCTCTTAAGCACCAGGACGCTTGGCGTCGCTCCCGAGAATACAGTTCTTTTAGTAAGGTACAGGGCTGGTGGAGGACTTAATAACAACGTCCCATCTCAAACACTCAGGAATGTCTTGTCTTTGCAGACTCAGTTCTCTGCTGTTGTGCCTCCCACTATTGTTGCAGCTTCAAGAGCGAGTGTAACCTGTAACAACACCTCAGCTGCTTTTGGCGGAACAGATGCTCCAACCATCGATGAGATTCGTTCTCTAGCTATACTCTACAGAAACTCTCAGTCGAGAATTGTAAGCAAGGAAGATCTCATTGCTAGGATCTACAGCATGCCAACAAATTTTGGAAGGATATTCAGAGTTGGCATATCTACAAACCCAGTCAATCCGCTGTCTTCTATCGTCTATCTAGTTTCAAGAGACAGTCAAGGAAAGCTCTCCACTACTCCTGACACGACAAAGAGAAATATTGCAAAATACATCAATGAATTTAGAGTGATAAGTGATGCATTTGACATACTGGATGCACCGATCATCAACTTTAACATTCAATACTCAGTCTCTGTGTCTAGAGATTACGACAAAGCGCTGGTTGTTTCTAACATAAACTCAAGGCTTACAAGCTTCTTTGAAATAACAAACTTCTACATTAATCAGCCAATTGTTATTGCAGACATTCAAAACATAATACTTGCAGAACCGGGAGTTCTAGGGCTTGGATCTCTGGCGTTCAACAACCTTTCGGGATTAGTCAACGGTCTTAGATACTCAAGCTTTGTCTTTGATATTGATTCTGGAACTCGGAAGGGAGTCATCGTTCCTCCGAAGGGAGGAATTTTTGAGATTAAGTTTCCTGGAACGGATATCGTTGGGAGTGCATTCTAATGTACAAGATTATTAACGCTTCTAAAGATGCCTACATCACCAACAAGATTGTTTCAAGCCTTCTTAGGGCTAAAGATTCCAATACAGGTGGTGCTTCTTCAATAGACCTGTTCAAGCTGTATGATGAAAACACAATCGCAGGAGAGAGCACTCCGATTGAGATCAGTCGGGCTTTACTCTACTTTGATCTTGCATCTCTTCGAGATCTAACAGCGTCTTACGTTGATATTTCTTCTCCGTCTTTTAGTGCAAACATCGTTCTACACGACATCTACGGCGGTCAAACATGCCCAACCAATTTCAAGCTTGCAGTCTTTCCTCTTTCTAAGTCATTTGACGAAGGAATAGGAAGAGATGTAGTAGAGCTTAGAGATGTTGATGTTTGCAACTTTTTAACTGCATCTGTCTCATCAGGGACACCAGTTACTTGGTCTCAAGAGGGTGCTGGAGCTGTTGGTGCTCTTGGTAGCAGCACCATAGACGTCATTGATAGAGGAAACCTGAATGACGGACTCGGATTAAGGTTCCTATTCTCAGAGCAGACATTTTCAAAGGGAACAGAAGATCTAAACGTTGACATTACTGATGTTATATCAGGGACTCTCGCAGGTCTAATTCCTGACTGCGGATTTTTAATTGCTTATAGCGGTACGCTTGAGACAGACAATCAGACGCGCTTTGTTAAGAGATTTGCCTCTAGAAACACTACAGCTGTAGATAAGCGGCCTAAGCTTGTAATCAAGTACGATGATTCAGTTATTGACTACACAAGAGACTTCGTCTTCAACGTCTCCGGCAGCATATTCCTGACAAACTACGAAAGAGGAACACCTGCTAACATAGTTTCTGGGTCTTCTGGAACAAGGATATCAGGTTTAAACTGTGGAAAGCTAAGAATCATCTCAGGAAGCTACTCTCAGACAGTTAACTTTTCTCAGCATAGAAAGGGATCAGATTTCTTCAGCACAGGTCTATACAGCGCTTCTTTTGCAATATCATCTTTCGATGCACCTCTTTTCACCTACTTGAAGAATTCATCTTCAGCATCTTTTGATGTCATATGGTCCTCTAATGATCTCACAGTTGGGTACCTAACGGGTTCTCTCACAGTCTACAAATCTGAGACTGCTCTGGCAGACCTCGATCCTAAGAGAATATTCACAAACATTACCAACATGAACTCGACCTACCTCGCATCAGAGACTATAAGGTTCAGGGTGTTCATTGAAGATCTTGCAAAGTCAATCAAGGCACAAAAGCTACCACTTGAAAATAAAGGAATATTCATCGAGAAGGTCTACTTTAGAGTTAGAGATCTTGAATCTTCAAAGGTTATAATACCCTTTGATGTTAATTCAACTAGAGTTTCAATGGATGCAACGTCAGGATTCTTTGATGTAGATATGAGCTCTCTACCTGTAGGGAGAAATTACACATTTGACTTCCAGATACTTAAGAATGGATCGACGCAGACAATTACCAATGTTGCTGCATCGTTTAGGGTGGTAGATTGAGATCAAACAACGGTCGACCTGCAACTATAACAGATATCGAGAGAAACCTTAGATCTCGATATCCTGTAAAGTCACTTAGCAACTCTCAGCTAGGTTCGAACAACATTGCTTCGACTTCGTCTTTTAGATACGACCCGCTTGGAACCGGGCTTAGATCGACCCAAGAAGTTCCACTTGACTGGTCTAAGTTTGAGAATCATACTTTCTTTCACAGTGCAAAAGCAAAAGTAGATGAAGCCTTCTACAAGATCATCAACGAATATCCCTTTGATGGAAGCCAGAGAGAAATCGAGTCTTTTGAGGACTCTCTAACAGGCTTTGAAAGCTACGTTATGGGAAGATTCCCTTACAACAAAGGATATCTTTTATTTTCCGGTTCTGCCGGCTCAGGCGGAAACTACATTGCAGTTAAAAATAGAGCAGGATTTCTATTTGAGAACTCTAGAGACGATAGTGCAAATCCGGTTCTTGATCCTCCTGAGAGCTCTTTTACCCTGCAGACTCACCTTTTTATACCAAATGAGTCGAATGATAACGAAATAGTCTGTCAAAGACAGGGATCCGGTTGTGGTTATACACTTTTTGTATCAAGAAGCACATCATCTTCTGCTGAGGTTCACTTTTTAGTCACTTCCGGATCGAAATCTCTCCACATTAGTGGCTCTACTCCGAAGAACGGATTTGTCCATGTAGCAGCAGCTCTTAGCTCTAGCAATACTGAAGCTTTTGCTTCTCTTTTCTTCAACGGAGTTAGAGTAGCTAATCAACAGAGGCTAACTGATTTTCAGCCGATAGTTCTTGGGTCTGCACAGTTGTTGATTGGATCAGGAACTGAGCACACATCTTCAGGCTTTACTTTCACGCCAAAGATGACTCTGAGTGGATGCCTTGACGATCTTAGGTTCTACACCCGTGCAAGAACTGGAGAAGAGATCATTGAAGACTATCTTTCTCTGCCAGATTTTGATCCAAGACTTTCTCTGCACTTTAAGTTCAATGAACCGACAGGATCTTTTGCAGGAAACAACATAGTCCTAGACTTCTCTGGAAAGTCTCTACACTCAGAAATTGTCAATTACACGACTGCATCGCGAGGTCTTTCGTCTCCTTTAAATCCGATGCTGGAAGAAGCGATCGATGACTGCATTGTTCTGTTCTCTAACTACCCAGACATCCAGAATCTTCACCAGTCTTTTCTTGACGATGCACAATCTTACGACGATGAGAATCCAAATCTTATCACGAGATTAATTCCGCCGCAGTATTTGTCTCTTGGTGCTCAATCAGAAGGTCTTAACACAGATCTACAGAACGTAGGACAGTCTCTAAACCTTGAAGAGCTTAGGGGCGGACTGAGTCAGCAGCAACCTCAGGTAATTCTCGGTCTTTTGTTTGTCTATGCCAAGCTTTTTGATGAGATAAAGATATTTGTTGATCACGTTTCTAACTTAATGAACTTTGATTACACAGCTTCTGAGCATATTGCAGATAAAATGATTCCTTTTATCGCAAAAGCAATGAAGATCGATTTACCAGATCTCTTTAGTACACCTTCAGTCAAGAGACTAGTGAAAGGAGTTGCAATATCAGATGACTATGTTCAGTCTGGTCTTTCTCTAAAGAAGCTTAGGGCTCAAATCTGGAGAAGAATACTAAGCGAGCATCAAGGAATGCTCATGAGCAAAGGAACACATAGGTCTATTAGGTCTGCCTTTGCTGCCATGGGAATAGACCCCGATTCTTTCTTTCATATTCGAGAGTTTGGAGCCAACAAAGGGCGGACAATAGTAGATCTTCGTCACAGAAGAAACAAAGTGTCTTACTTTGCGGATTTTTCTGGTAGCATTAATGCATCTCCGACTCCTGTTAATTCACTTGGTTTTTCTTCAAATATCCCACGCGCTATAAGCGGATTTCTATCTGGCAGCAGAGTTGAACCCGGTTCTCCGACTATCCAAGGATCTTTTGTTAGTGTTGGAAATGAGAGGCTAAGCAACAACAGGTCTGACGGTCTGTGGACTTCAGGCTCTTTCACAGTTGAATCGAGAGTTAGATTTTTACCATCAACAAGTCACTCGACCACACAGAGCATAATCCGTCTATGCACAACTGGATCAAGTGTTCCTGCATCTACACATGCAGTGACATTTAACTTAATGGCTTTTGGCGGATCCAGTCCGTACTTCGAGCTAAGCGCCCGTCCCATTCAGTCGGTCTCATCAGCTGCAACTAGAGTCAGGATCGAAGCAGATCCATTTGATGGCGGGATCTGGAACCTTTCATTTGGAAAGGCTGCCGGAGAGACCCTAGGAACAGAGCTCGACGAAGTGTTTCTTAGAGTCTCTAGGCAGGTCGGCGGTCTACTAACATTCTCTAGCGCGTCTAGTGTGACATTTGTCCCTAGCGATCTCGATGTCCTAAAGAACTATAGCGCTGGATACAACTCATCTGGATCTTTCTTGGTCATAGGATCTCAAAGCCTGGGGTCTAGCAACCTTTTCTTGAATGGCGACTCAGTCGGGTCTTATTCGAACTTCACAGGTCAGATCTCCAGTATCAGATTTTGGTCAAGCTATCTAGATCTAAATGAGTGGATTGATCACTCTAAAGACTTTGAGTCGCTTGGTGTTAGAGATCCAAGAAAAAACTTCAACTTTGAAAAAAATCTAAGTGGATCCTTCGAAAAGCTTAGACTTGACACGTCGTTCTCTCAAGCATCAATAACAGCTTCAATCGATGGAAATTTCACAGGATTTGATTTCTCTCAGAGCGCAAAGAGCTTCTCAATGTCAGGATTTGAAGCAAACGAGAGAGTTATCTTCACAGCCGGAGAGACAGTAATGTCTCCTTCTCCCTACTTTGATCTTCTAGAAAACGATCAAAAGACTAGAGTTCGGTCTTTGTCAAATCCCCAGCCTGACGAAGTTCTTGCACTTTCTTCTCCGGTATATCAGCTCCCTGAGAACGAAGAAGTTCTAGATGACAATAGGCTCTCAATAGAGTACTCATATTCAGCAAATCTGAATAGAGACATCATGAAGGCAGCGTCAAATCTTGACTTCTTTGATGATGCTTTAGGAAAGCCTAATTCTTATTTTGATAACACCTACTCAGACTTGGATGATTTCTCTAGAGTCTACTTTAACAGGCTTACATCAGATATTGATCTTGATAGATTCTCTCGTCTGTATAGATGGCTTGACGGATCTCTCGAAGTCCTGGTCGGTCAACTTGTTCCTGCAAAGACTTACTTCTACGGAATAAATCAGGTCATAGAGCCGCATGCACTTGAAAGAAGTAGGCACAGATTCTTTTTCGACGACATGTACTTAAACGAGAAAGACAGATTTACCTCAAGCAATCTTGTATTGTCATCTCTTTTTGCGAGGCTTAGAGGATTTTGAAAACCTACAAAGACAGAGTCAACAACACCGGTCCTGTAAAGACAGGCAATAATAGGTCAGATAGACCTGATCTACTGCAAGGTATTGACGTTAAATCAAGTCAAACTGTTTTTTCTAGAGCCGGCGGTCTTTTGAGCCTGTCGAACAGAGAATCCTCTGAGCCCTTTTCTAACGAGATTGGAGTTTATTCATTTGACTCACACTTGAATGCAGCAGGCTTTGAGACTTACCACGACGTTGTGAAACCTCAGTCAGCTCACGATCTTCTTGACACGTACTCTGCAGCCTATGCTACTGATTCTAGGCTTCCAAATAGTGAACCAATCGAGCCGCTTGATACGGTCTCTCTTTTTTATCGAGGTCTAAGGGCACGGGGTATCAATGGAAGTGCTTTTTTTAAGTGGTCTCGATTTGAAGGTGTCCGAGTTGAAACTGTGTCCAAACTCTCAAAAAACCCAGCTCAAGTCCTTGATAGCTCTAATTTCTTTGGAAATGTGAAATACGACGGATACATCAAAGAGTCTGTTAATTTTGAATTATTTGATGATTGCATGACGTATGATACGGACGGAATCTTACAAAAAAGTGACAAGAGATCGAATGCAAGAGTTGAGGTTGTCGGAGGAACAGGTGGATCTGATAGAGCAGAAGCAGGTCAATTCACTCTCTTCTACGGAGGTCTCTACAGATGAAATCATTTAAGTCGCAGCCTGCTAGGGCTCTTTTAAGAGACAATGAAGCTTACGACGGCGTTGCAGGACGCATTGTAGGAACTGGTTACTCTACAAGAACTAAACCCCAAACGTTGATCTTTGATGACACTCAGACAGACTCTGGCGTAGCACAGACAAGGTCTTTTCCAACTCTGCAGATTACTGCATCTTCATCTCCAGGTATTTTGGCTAACATCGCGGTAGATCCTGGATCCATCTACTTGCCAGTACAAAGAATCTCTTCCCCGCAGGTATACAAAGATTCGGCAGGAACAAGAAAGGCTTCGTTTTCGAAGAACGAAGTAATTCTAGGATTCTCTACAAGCTCGTGGACAAAGACGCAGATCGAAATAGACATCACGCCAAAGAGGACCAAGGATCTGTTTAGGCTTGATTCAAGCAATGCTCCTTCTGTGGGTCTTTCTTCTACTGGATTTTGCTATTTTAATTTCTCAAACAAAGTCTGGGAAGACATAGGGTACTACGATACAGCAACCAGAGCTACGGGAAGAGATAGTACGATTATCTTCATTGATCCTGCGATAACCACTCAGCCTATCGTTGACAGGGATGTTCAAGGCGCGGCTGATAGAGTTTGCATGCAGTTTGCACTATCACCAAGCGTAGCGTACTCAGCCTCTCTTGACCTCGAGGGAGCAAAGGCGATTGGATATCGACATATTGGTCTTCCGACAGCCATGTTCTCGGCTCCTGCTGCTCCAAGGTATCACGCTACAGCGTCTCAGTGCCTGAGACTCTCTGACTATATTGAGGAGCCTTTTCTACTTGAAAAGATCATCCTAAGAACCCAGGCTGCACCAGAAAGGTTGCAGAATTACTCAGGAGCAGTACCTGTCGGCGGAGCAGCGTGGGGGTTCTACAGAGATATTGACAACTACAACTTTTTCGTCTACCACCAGAGAAGATTCAGCACAAAGAAAGATACAGTGCAGGACGTTAGCTCGTCAATTAGGTCAATAGTGACCAATGCTTCTCTTTGCTTCTTTAATGCTCCGAGTCTGTCAACTGCAGGCTATGAAGTTCTTCACAATCCAGAGTTTAAGGCTGACTTTAACATGGGAAATGCTGTCCGAGGAGTCGGAGTTAAGAACTCTGATATTGACATCTCTATGCCAGTTAAAAACTATCCGAGGTATTTTGGAGGCGTATCTAACGTCGGGCTTATTAATCAGGCAGGAGAAAGAGCTTCTGGATTTTTCCAGAACTACTGGCCAGGCGGAAGGACTATCTTAGATACAAGAGTCTCGTCTTCAAACTACACAGGAGTTGACAGATTTAGATACTATTTCAACGGATACTATCCGATATCACAGAAATCAGACATTGATTTTCCGATAGATTCCACTGATAGATCTTACCTGACAAGGACTCCTAATTGCGATTCAACAGGCAGATCTTCTGCAAAGGTTGACTTTCTTGTTATGCCGGCATCTCCTGCAGGTCCCTTCTTGACCTCTGTTCAGCAGTTTTCATATGCTGCAGATCCTGAAACTTCTTATTCTCCATACCTTCTATTTCCTGAAGATGAGCTTGTATTTGGATTTGACGTTGGCGTTCCATTTAATCGCAGGTACGTAACTTCGACAGCAAACTTCGATGGTCTTGATTATGCCAACGGCCTGGGAATTACAGGAAGTCACCTTGTTCTATCAGCATCGTCAGATGCAAAAGTTATTCTCGTAGGGTCTCTGCTTAGAGATAGCAGGCAGAAGCTCCCTAAGTCTTTAACTTTCTCCAGCGGTCCAGTCTCGAGCGTCTTCGAAGATACGAGTAGAGACCACGATGAGTTCGATATTGAGCCTGCAGAGATTCTAAGCGGCTCTATCTTCACAGCAGTCATGTCAGGAAGAATGACCACTACAACCAATAGGTCTATTTCTGCAACTGTCGGTGTTACACCAGGTAGAAAGATGCTGTGTAGATCTCAGATTCTTCTGAGCCAGGATCTTGTCTACTTTGATTCTTTAAGAATACCACCTAGCAGCTATAGAAGCTACTTTAGGAGAGATAGATTTGGTCAGCTAAGAGACAGGCTTGAACAGGGACTTGATTCCAAGTTCTACGCTCGTCCCGGAACAGGGGGAGGGTCTGGAGTTCTTAATCCTGTCTTTATAAGCTCTTCTGCAGACTACTTGCACTATGTCACAAGCTCTGTTGCTTATCTAGATGCAATTCCCACCAGCCGAGCTACAAGTTTTTCAAGATTTACCATAGATCCTGACTTCTCGCCTTTCTCAAGATTCTTTGGACCCTAGTATTGGCGATAAGTAGATATGCATGTCAGGAATACTCAATCCGCGTAGCAGGATAGTCGACTTTGTATTGACCAGCGAGGGAAGGAAAGACCTCGCTGCAGGGCGTCTTGACATTTCTTTTGCGACATTTAGTGACAAGGGTACCTACTATTCATCTGGGTCAGACGGAATATCTGTCCCGATGTCTCCGGCGCTCACCTTTGAGTCTTACTCTTCTGATGGCGACGTAATAACCCTTGAGAAGAACCTTGATGGTTCTCTTGGGAGGCTTTTAACCGCTGCCGGTGCTTATGCAGCCGCTGTCGTAGTCATCACAGGATCGTCCTCTCAGACCAGGACTGATGTGTTCGATGGCGTTTCTCTCAGGACAGGAGAGATCCTTGATGGCCTGTCTCTGCTTCGAAGTGACACAACATTTCAGAGCTTTGATTCAAGTATTCTTCAAAGCACAGACACAGTTCCAATATCTCAGATTGACTATCTCTACGGTGAGACAGCTTCGATTGACGATGTTGCCTACGTTTTTGCAGACAATAGATTCAAAAACTTTGATAGCTTTAAGTTTCTACCACCTGTAGTGGAGACACCAAGTGCTACAGAAGACGTCTTTGATTTCTCAGGAATTCCGGAGCTCTTCAGCTTTACTGCATTTGATCCGCAGACTATACTTTCTTATAGAAGCTTTGATTTTTATCCCCAGAGACAAGGTACAAAGCTGTCTGTTGCAGCACAGTTTTTTGAGTTCAACGAAGACGTTGAAGGCAAAAGCCAGTGGAGCAAGCTCGATATGTTCTATTACGGATCTGTCACGCTCGGTGACAACACTAATGCTCATGTTTTCTTCCTTGGAAAGAGAATACTAAGAGATTCTGCTTTCTCTTTTGTAACCCTATTCACAATGCTGGTGAGATATTGATACAGGTCATACAGAGAGAACAGATCTTTGATCTGAATCAAAGCAAGGTCACTCTAATAAGAGATGAGAATTCAAGCTTTTTATCCTTCAGCTTGTTTCCTCTGGAAGGAAAGGAAAAACAGGTTGTCGGACTAAGCACGATTGAAGTCGTTGCAACTCAGTCGCCTGAGAGGCCTGTTTCAGCGTCTAGAGCTACCATAGACGTGAGGTCGACTTCACCGGTTAGCACACAGATATCAGCTAGAAAATCTCAAACAAACCTGGTAGGAACTGCAGAATCTCTAGGATCAATCGTAGTCCAGAGGCCTCGACTTTCCAACAAGAGATTTGCAATCAACAAGCCTGGCAGCACGATCCTTCTGTATCAGACAAACGCAGGAAACGATTTTTCTGACATACTGTCTCAGTCTTCTCTTCTAGCATTTGATTCAAGATCAGGAATGGATGGTTCTCAAGCCGCGGGCACCATTGAGAGGTCACTTATTACCAAAAAGTGCATTCCAATAAAGATAGAACTTAGAGATTTCACTCTAGACCAGCAGCAGCTGTTCATTACAGTCAAAGCTAGAGTACAAGGGAGAGTGGTATCGAACCAGCAATTGACAGTTACAGATCTTGAAGTTCTTGACCAAGAGCAGCTTGACTACAAGATAAACTGCCTGGGATACACGCGTATCGACGCAGGAAATTTGCAGTTCACTGCTTATCTTAATAGATCACTTCCATCATCTTCGGTGGTTTTTACTTCCAGGACATGGAGTAACTCAGTATCAAAATCAAATCTTTCAAGGAAGTTACAAAGAGTCGATCAGACAACAAAAACTGCAACATTCTCAGTTCTTTGCACTCAAAATGAGTACGCTGAGGTCATCGCTCAGGCGTTTGATGGAAAAAATCGACCTTGCGGTTATCCGACTAGGACGCTGATAAGATCAAGAAATCCAAGATCAGACATTCAGAGCATTGTTCTAAAGAGCTTAGACTCTGACGGGCTGACTGCTAGAGTACAGGGAATACCTGTAGGAACCGGTTCGATTAGAGTTTCTCGGAAAAATATTTCAAATCTTTCTCTTCCCATAGAAGAGGTTGGAGTCTTTTCTGTAGCTGACGGATCTGTCGATTTTAAAGACGATAAAATTGTAGAGTCGAACTATCCAAATACAAGAACTTCTTTTGAGTATGAAGTGCTACTAATAACGAACGGAACTCAGAAAAAGTCTGACCAGGTTCTTAGAGTCGACTACGGGCTAATCGATAACTCATACAGCTTCCAGACAGTCTTTAACGAGTCATCAGGTGCTTTGTCAGTTCAGGTTAGTCCTGAGAAGCCTGCGGAGATTCTTGATGGACTTTCAAGGTCTCTCGCAGAGAAGTCTTTAACAGATGCTTTTGCAGATCAAATAAAAGAGATAAGGTCGCAGACAGCTGAAGTATTCTTATACGATGCCTACCTTGTCAACCTGGAAACATCCGAGAGAACATATTTAGGAGAGTTTTCAGAGAATAGATTTTCTCTACCGCTTTCTACCAATTCAGTGTACTACATCTATCCAAAGACAGCAACACCTAGAAATCAGATTAGTGCAATAAAGCGCCTAATTGAGCAACCGCAGCTTGTGTCAAGAAGTAGAGCCTCCAGAGTGAGCCCAAGAAATCTTGCTGCGAGTCTCGACTCTCAGGTTATCACTGAGGACGGGATAAAGCCTAAGCTCTTTAATCCAAGCGGTCTTATTGACGGAACTTTGTCAACGCAGTATGCATCTCTAACTTCTTATCCTACAGGACAAGTGATTACATACCAGTCGTCATCTCCTCGAGAAGCCCTCCGAGCTGGAAACTTTACGTGTAGAAGAATACACAAAGAAAGAAACCTGATACAGTGGTCTTCACCGGCTGCCTCTGATGTATCTCACTTTCTACTAAAAGCTTCGACCGGAGAAGCTGCTCGAGCCACTTTTTTACTGTGCATTTTGCAAAAGACTCAATCTTCTAGGTACATCTTCATAGATGAAGTTCTAGGAAAGTCTCCTGGGTTTATTAAGTACTATTTGACACCTGTCAACTCTAGGGGAATTGAGCAGACTACAATAACAGTAGATCTGCAGCCGGGAGAGGTGGAAATTGGCTAGATTTGGAAGACCAGACGCTGCTGTTGTGACGCGGCCGAGCACAAGCTTCTCTTCTGCAGCATTTACAGACGATGTAGATCCTCCAACCCGATCAACTTTCTCGTCTGTTGCCACAGAGAGCCGCCCTACAATCGTAGATTCTTTAACAGACTCGTCTGTGGTTCTAATTCCTGAGTCTGGGTACGACGATTTTATATCAGAGAAGAAGCTTTCTAGCAACAGACCGCATGTCATAGCTGTTTATAATCCAAGAATTGATCCTACAAACGGATTTAAAGACCCGACATTTCAACTTTCTGAAGTCCAATATCTTCTGGATTCCGATACTGTTTCAACAGCTGTCCAGGTCATCTCGTCTTCAATTCCTGCACAGCAGCTTGCTGAACTAACAGTTGATAATATCGCTCTTGCAGTTGAAGCCAAAAGAGCAATAGACGCTTTGCGGTCTGTCTATCTTGGAAAGAGGCAGTTCTCTAGAAATCTTTCCGGATTTGACTCTTCAGCAATCTCAGCTAGATCTTCAAGATTTATAAACTCCATTTCTTCTGATATCGGCATTGGTGGCTGGACTGCAAAAATTAGTAGAGCGCCCTTTTTCAATGAGAGAACAATTGATAGCTTTTTAGGCATCTATCCAACTGATCTTTCAAAATTTTCAAGCAAGACGATGGCATCAAAGATCTTGAATCTTGCTCTAATGTCGACTGATCTTGCTTTCTTTAGTAGAGATGTTGTAAAGACTTTCAAAGAAGATCCCTCTCTAGGCGAACGCCTAGGCAGTGCACTATACACCCGAGGCATTTCTTTTCCTGAAGAGATATCAGAGAATCCCGATTACATCTCATCGCCTGACGATCTATCTCTTGAAGATGCTATCAGAGGCCTTGGAAGAGCTCTAGCAGGCGGTGTTCTAAAGTCAGAAGCAAATCCTGCTACAACTTACGCTGCAGATGCAGACAGATCTCTACCTTCGTCTTTTGAACCAGTTCTTGATAGCCTTTTCTTTACAGATGCAAACCTGAAGAGAGTTGAGACCTTTGCAAACTCTAGCTTTGCTGCAACGAGCCCTGATGGCTACGTTACCTTTGAAGATAGCGTTCTTCTAAAGTGCTTTACTAAGCAGCAGAAAGATTCACCTGGGTTTTTAGAGGCATCCAGTCTTGCAAGCCAGGCTTCTCAAATCGTTCTTAGAAAGTCTGAGTCTCTAGTTGTTTCGTGTCGACCTTTTTCTTCTAATCTTCTTGATCCTCAAAAGCGGCTTATGAAATTTTTGGTTGCACTTCTAAGAGAGCTAGGATCAATTCTTGACATACTAAAGGAAATAGACACTGCGGCAGAGATCCAAGACGTTGAGTCTGTAGGTTCTCCAGGTTTTTCTAGCAGGTCTGGCGTCCCTAGAAATGCGCTGAGAGATCTTGCTGTGATAGCTCAGTCTTGCACACAGTACGGTACTTCTGTTTTTGAAGTTTCTTTCATTGAAGGTGTTCAAGCTTCTTACACAACTAACGTCCAGATTGGAACTATTCCAGATCCAGGTGCTGCGTTCCTCTATAGACATACTCGAATTGATGACTCAGAAGGTCAAGACTGGCTTGAAGCTAGACTGTATGACTCTGAAAATACAGAGATCCATCCGATTTTTGCAATGATCGATGCACAGATTACAAGTGTCCTCGGCTTTACTCAGGAAATTCAAGTGAGAGCTGCAAGGTCTGTTGCTGTGCAGTTTCTCTCAAGATCTCTTAGATCTGTATTTTTTGATTTTGAAACAAATGAAGCTGGCGGTACTTATTTTACCTTTTCCAGGACTGATCTTGCTGCCATTCCTTTGGCGATAGATTCTATACTTTCTGGTGGTCTTGGCTTTCCAAGCAGGCCTGGTCTTTCGTCAGAAGAGATAGCCAGGATCAACAATATACGCATAAGCATTATTGACGATGCTTTGTCACCGATCAGAGCGATAACAGATCAAGTTGTTGCTTCTCTTGAGTTTGTAGACATGGTTGAGTCATACGCGTCCTCTCTTGCTTCATGCGACAACCTTTCCAGAAATCTTAGATCTGCATCTAGCACGCTCTCGTCAGTAACTAGAATTAAGGGAATTACTACTCCGCTTGCTCTTACTAGAGATAGCTTAATAGCATCAAGTCTTTACTTCTTTACAAGGAGTGCAACTTCTGGGATTACTGGATATAGCACTCAAGAAGTTCTTAGTGAGAACGAGTACAAAACAATACTTTCTAGACTTCTGAAGATTTCACAAGAATCTACCAGCGAGGACGATCTGTCCTACTTTGTTGTAGGCTTTCCATTTGGACTCCTTGAAAGATGTAGAAATGAATCACCGTCAGATACTGATCTCTTTTTAGTTAACTTTAAGTTTGAAATAGACGGGATAGAGTCAACAGTCACGAAGACTTTTAGTCCAAATATTCGAAAAACTGAACTTTCTCCGGGTCAAGCAGCAGATCCAATCGAGCAAATAGACACAGACAAGGTAAAGACGCTTTCCTACATAGACGGAGTCCAAGACATTGTTAGAACGAGAAGCGGAGAAGCTTTCTTTTCCATCCAGGACACGTCTTACTTAGAGGCTTTCCGGATCGCTCTCACCAGCGGATGCTTGATTGACTTTATGTGGAATCTTCTAGGAATCGATCTATCAGAGACTGCTGTAAGAGATAGCGCAACATACGCTCCCTCCTCGAGGATTACTGACATTAAGAACGATCAGTCCAGATTTTTTGCACGTAGAATACAAGACCTGAGCATCCCTAGCCAAGCTCGACTTGGCAGTGCCTTTCAGAGAACCACACTTTTCGGTCAATCAAGAGCTGTAGACGATATTTTTGGATTCAAGTATATGGACTGCGTCTATGCGTTTCCAGTTAGATCTTCAGAGATTCCAGGTGTTTCATCTGGCCAATTCGTCGGCAAGGTCTTTGTGTCTGTTGAACCTTCTATATTCGGCTCAGTAAGAACACTAAGAGGAAACTTCTGATGTCGAGATCTTTTGAAACTTTTATGATTCCTTACTTGAAGTTCACAGACTTCGACGCTAAGGCAGAATTTAAGTACAACTTCTATACGTCAGATGAAGTTATTAATGAAAATGCAAATACTCTGAATTCGAGCAATCTTTATGAGATCAGTCTATTCAGACGCCTCACTTCAGCAGGAGTGTTTCCTAGAGAAACTAGGCTAATCTCTTCTGCTCGAGGAGTCCCTGCAGCATCTTCCAGGATCGAGCTAGATCTTGCAAACACAAGTGTTCTCTATGAAGACTCAGCTGCTTCCTTTAGTACATGCGGACTTACAGTCTCTGATTCAGCAGTTAGCACAACAGCATATCAGCTATTAAGGCAAAATGCATCTCTCGGAGAGTCAATCACAGTGTCTCTCCCTGTGACACCAACTCTCTACAGAAGTGTTAGAAACTCTGAATTTAACGCTGGAATAAGCGTTTTTGATCTAAGGATTGATAGCACGTCTACCAAGGATCCGCTAGCTGATATTGCTGGACTTCCCGTTGACATTTCCTTGAGTAGACTGCTTGTGAGCGATCTTGTTTCGACAGCAAATAGAGATTACAGCAACATCTTTGCAGATGAGCTAGTGGCTCTTGCAGACAATGCCGCTGCAGTTCAATCATCAGCGCTTGCAACTGTCCAGCAGAGATCAATAATCTCACAAGAGATTGATTACATCATAGACGATCAGTACATAAATCACGGATATGATTTCGATCAGATTCTCCACGCAGGATTTATTGTGGAGAAGCAGAGAATATCAAAAGATTCTGAGACAGGAGAAGACCAGTCTGAGTTAATCTCTACGACCTTCTATGGAACCCCAGGAGTCCTGGCACAAGTTGACAGGCTTGTTGCGATGGGATTTTCTTACGTTTATAAGATTAGATCAGTCTATGGTGTTCCTGTTGAAGTAACTGAATCTAACGTTACTGAAGCTGGAATAGAGTTTATTAGAAACGTAAAGAAGACTGTCTTCGTAGCCTCTGAGGGGAAGGTTTATCGAGTCAATCCTGCAGACACAAAGCCACCGCCACCTCCACCCGACGTTGTCATTGCACACCAGATTTACCCGAGATTTGGATTGATGACAAGCTGGAGGATGCCATCATCATCTCAATATGACGTTGTCGGCTTTTTAGTCTTTAGAAGAGACAATCTCTCACAGCCCTTCATGCAGATTGCGACAATTGATTTTGACAAGACTCAGTCAAGAACTACAACGCTTTCAAAAATCTACCCATGTAAGAACATTATCATATCAGAATTTCCGGTACTCTCTTTTGTAGATGAGACTGCAGCACCGGATAAAGACTACATTTATGCAATCTGTAGTGTTGATGCTCACGGAAATGTTTCAGGTTATTCAGTTCAAATAAAGTCTAGATACGTTAGAGCTTCAAACACAGTTATTTCAAGATCTGTGTCAAGATCTCTTGCGCCCCTTGCATTTCCAAACATCTTGATTGACGAAGACATTTTTACAGACTTGATCAAGCTCAAATCTATAAAGAGCATCTCAGTCGTTGCAAATCCCGATCTCAGGTACTTGGAAAATAACGGAGTTTCTTCTGAGATGCTCGCTGCTAACTCGCAGGGAAGGGACGTAACAAAGTACTATCGAATGAATCTGATAGACTTAAACGATCTATCTCAGAACAACTTCGATTTTAACATATCAGCTGCTTCGGCTACATTCATAGGTGTTGATGCATCAAACAAGAGCACAGAATCTATCAGAGATTTCATACAGTTTGAGCAGTAACTTGATGTCTAGCTTAGTTATGCCTAGGAGACAAAATGGGCTTTCTTAACGGAACTACCAACAACATCGTTGTCGACGCAGTCTTGACTGACGTAGGTAGACAACTTCTTGCACGCAACGATGGAAGTTTTCAGATCTCCAAGTTTTCTCTTGGAGACCCTGAGATTGATTACACACGCATTAAGACCCATGGGATCCCTGTTGGCACAGACAACATCTCTATCTTGACGCCTATTTTTGAAGCACTTACAAACGCTTCTCTTGCAAATACGAGTCGACTGATTTCGGCTGCTGATCCAAGCCTTGTGTACCTCCCAGTCTTCAACACGAGCACGTCTGCTGTAAGTCTTGCTGAGGGATCGTCTAGAGGCGGCTCTGTATCGTTCTCTCTTGAGTGGGCTGGGTCTACGACTTCCATTCCGATAGAGCTACAGGAGAGTACTTTTGAAGTTACCTGTAACAATCTGTTTGTCTCGATTCTTTCTAGCACTGGGACGGCTTTACCGCTAAGATACGTCACAGGAAATAAGTCAACTGCAATTTTGAGTGCATCAAGAACTGCGACAGGATCGACAGCGTCTTTTACGATTTCTTCTAAGTCGCTCTCTAGCACAACATTTGCTTCCTATAAATCATCAGATGGCAAGATTCACACTTTCGTAGATGTTGTAGGTCTCAACACTGGAATAAAGAGTCAGATCGAAGTCATCATAACGGAGACCTAAGATGTACAAAGAGATTTTACCGTCTGATATTCGGACAACAAGACAGGCTCTTAACCAGCTCATAGATGTCCCACAGAGCACTATAAGCTCGAGCGACAACAGACAGAATTACCTTAATTTCGTGTCGTCGTCGGTGAATGCTTACACTTCTTCGCTTTTTGTGACAGTCTTCGATCAGTCTCAGACTCTACAGACAGCTAATCCAGTATTTGATATGACTTTTGGTCTGTATCTAAGCGGAGCTGACGTTCAATCGGCAAAAACGGGTGATTCTGCTGATGGTCTCATGCTCTTTCCAACAAACCTTGCGATGGTTAGAGAGAAGATCAACATCTACAAGGAGATGTCATCCTATCTGCTGGGTGATCCTGATTCTTTCTTTACATCTCCCTACTCTGATCCTAGGACTCCCTACGCAGCTCCGGCAGCAGGCTTTCACTCAACTTCTACCCGTAGAATCGACTACGCTCTCTTTATCGCATTTAAGCGCCTCTTTGCGAGAGACAGGATGAAGAGAGAGACTGTTGCCTTAAAGCTCTACACAACAGCAGCGCTTGACGGATCTCCAAACTCGACAACGATTGAAAAAGCAATCCTTAACGGATTTACCGGTTCAAATCTGTATAGGATTACAGAATCGGGATCCTTCGTAGCCAGCGACGTTGGATCTTCTACGACGCTGCTGCTTGCTCCTGACGGATGTGGCATAGGAAACGTCTTCTCTTCAGCGAACACCAGCTATTCAGTTGGAACTGTCTTCTATGATAAGGGCATCATGGTTCTTGACATGGAGAAGGTCTTCGCCAGGCAGCACGTTTCTGGTGCTATTAGAAGCAGCCTGACAAACGGCGGAGCGCACACTGATGTTCCAAACGGATATTATCCAGTTGGAGATATTGACTCAACCAACTTCCCGTTCGTCAACCGGTCAGCAACTTTCTTCCCAGATTTAATGCTCTCAGCTTCAATGCAGGACGTCCTCGACCACGTGTGCAGTGTTAGATTTAGCGGAAGTGATTCAACTGCGATAACCTTCCAGAACCAGACTGACGTCAACAGCACTCTTGTGTTCTGCAGAGCCGCAGCTGATGAATTCAACTACTCTTCTAATCCGACTTTTGTTGACGCTGATGGTCGCCTCGTCGTTATTGAAGAAGGGCAAGAGGGGATAGAGAGCTCTTTCGCGTTTGTTACTTCTATTGGACTCCACAATGACGCAGGACAGCTCCTTGCTGTTGCAAAGCTTAGCAGGCCCGTCAAGAAGGATCAAGAGACAGATTACACGTTTAGAGTTCGCCTAGACTTCTAGGAGTGAACTTGTGAGCATTGTAGAGATAAACTCTGCCAACTTTGAGACAAGCACGCTTGTTTTACGGCCGAGTGTCATTATTCTTTCCTCGTCGAGCGGAATTACAGGTTCTGCGCCTATTGTCGCTCGACCGAGCCCTATTGTCAAGGAAGTGTCTGGTTCAAACGACCTTCTAGATCCTGCGGCTGCGGGTGTAACTGCATACCTGAGTGCTGTAGCAGCTGCTCCAACACCTAGAAAGAATTCTGAGTCTCTGTCTTTCACAAGGATAGACCAGCCCGTAAGATACACTGCAAACTTCACAGCAAAGAGAATAATAACAGAAGTTCTATCAGACCTCTACAGGCCTATCAGGCAGAATCTTGACTTTGGATATTCGAACTACCTGTCTCTGTCCTTTAGAAAGAGTTCAAATCTTCCAACAAGCAGCGTACTAATATACCCAAATACAGGAAATACTTCTAATCGACAGTACACGCCTACTGGGAGCTTTACTATTGACTTCTTTGTAAAGCCGCCTGACAACATTGGAAGAGAGGAAAATTACAGCGCTGGGACTATTCTGCACATTTCTTCAACTCTGGCAATTTCTCTCGTCACTGGTTCGAGCTACGGAACTGACGGGAATGTTTCCAAGTTTGGAATATGCTTGCAGCTGTCAAGAAGCGCAGACGTTGCACCGAATCTTATCGACCTCAGCGTCGCTAATGGTTCTAGGTCTCATCCGCAAGATCTCATCTTCGTTTCTCCTTTCACGCTTGAAACAAAGAAGTGGACTAGAGTCACCGTTAGATGGGATCCTGTGTCTGACCAGAGATCAGGAAGTATCGGATATGATCTCAGAGAAGTGACGGGATTCCAGGTTAATTCAGCTTCTTTGGCCACAAATGCTCTGTCTGAGGCACTTTTTGTAGGAAACTTCTACGATGGTGTTCCTGGACCTGGCGCTTTTTTCAATCCGTCAGTTGCAGCAAACGAAGGCCTGACTCCTAATCTTTCTTACTCTTCAGATCCTTCGAGCTTCTCGTTTAGATTTCCTTTCTACGGAGAGATCCACGATCTAAAGATATTCAAGCAGATCTTACCCTACAGGTCCTTGTTTGACTACAACGCTAAGGGCGACTTAACAGGTTCGGGTTGCTGCTTTTATCTCCCGCCTTTCTTTTCTTCTTACACTAGAAGTAGAAATACTCTAATATCTCCGTTTGATGAAGCTTCGTCAGACACAGATTCACCATTTAACGTTGCACTTTCTTACGATTACAACGGCTACTACATCAATCTTGAGAACCACGTACAGGAATTTGTCAACAGAGAGTTTCCTCGTCTCTACTCTTTAACAGGATCAGTCTATTCTGGTTTTGCGCTGGGTCAGACTGCAGATTCAATTCTCTACAGAAATCCAGAAGTTGCCAAGCGCAACCTGTTGATATCCAACTGTGACCAGAGCGGGTTTGTTAGAAACTACGGATTCATGCGAGAGAGTGACCAGGCAAGGTCCTACAACGATCGGGGCCTATTCCAAGACGGGTTTGTGTCCCTCCAGTCTCTGGTTACGGCAAGCTATAGAGACTCAATCCTGACAGGGTCTGCTAGAGTCGGTAGATACACAATAGCAGATAGATTTGCAGACGGATCTTCGAACCAGGTCACCATCTTCTCAATTAGCAACATGCTGTACGGAGACAGGATAAGACCAGGAACAGTTGTTCTAACTGATTTAAAGCCTACAGGATCAGACGGAACTTTTTCCAGCGTCCTAAGAGACAACCTAGCTGGAATGCTCTTCAGGTCAGACGTTGATGCTCCGGACCTTTCGAACTGTGTTGGAAACGTCTTCTACGAAGAAGGGCTTGTTTTTATCAAATCTCCTTACCTTTCAAAGTTTGGGAAAGACGGCGTCAAGATTCAGCTCGAAGGAGAGAGACAGTCAAATGTCTTGGTGATAAACGTTCCTTGCAAGGCTGAGGAGTTCAATGTATCTCCAAATCCGACGTACATTTCTTGTGCACCTACAGACGCTCCGTATGACGAAGGTGAATCTTTTGTGTATATTACAACCATGAACTTACACGATTCTAACTTCAACATAGTAGGAAGGGCCACCTACTCACAGCCCGTCATCAAGCGCTCAGGTCAGGACCTTCTCTTTAGAGTAAAGCATGACATCTGACTTTGTCTTGGGTCTGGATGTCTCTACTTCTTGCGTTGGAATTTGTGTAATGGACCAAGCAGGGAGCGTTGTTTGTCTCGACAATGTTGATCTTTCTAAGATCAAGTCTTTCAATGAAAAGTGTGACGCTGTTCAGAAAAGTCTCTCTCGGTTTTCTGGAAAGATAAAGCAGTTCTACATTGAAGAGTGCGCGAAGGCATTTAGACCTGGCCTCTCTTCGGCTAACACGTTAACGACTCTCTCGAGGTTCAACGGAGCAGTTTCTTGCATCTGCCACATTCTTTTTGGCGGCGACGAGAACTTAGTCAATCCTGTTGTCGCAAGAAGGTCAGCCGGAATCTTAATCAACTACAAGGATAAGTCCACTACCACCAAGGATAAGATCTATGAAGCTGTATCTTCTAGAGTTGAATTTGACTGGCCTAGGACAAAGACAGGAAAGGTCAAACCTCAGTGCTATGACATGGCTGATGCATACGTTGTTGCTTCTTTTGGCTTGAAAAACCAGTAAAGAAGATCCACAATTTATACTGTGGTTACACTAACTCAAAGAGTCGAAGCACTAAGAAAGGTCTTTCGGATAGCAAGAGTTTCCCGAGACGGATCCGACCTTGCTGTTCCATGCCCTGCGTGCAAAGAATCCAACAAGACGAAGCTCTCTGTCAACATTGAGACGCTGCAGTTTCACTGCTGGGTCTGTGGAGTCAAGGGTTCAAAAATCACCAGGCTTGTCAGAGAGCACATCGGAGAAGATGAAGCTAGCTGGCTTTCTCACGCTCTCGGAGAAGAGAACGACAAGTTCATCCAGATTGAAGAAGAGCAGGAAATTCTTCCTGACCTTCCTGAGAAGTCTACTCCGATAGTCATCTGTGACTCAAGAGATCCAAACTTTAGAGCTGTCAAAAGGTACTGCGAACGCAGAGGACTAACAGAGAAAGATCTTTGGAAGTACAGGATCTGCTGGTCGCCAGAAGACAAGTTCCAAAGAAGGGTCATCTTCGCCTCGGTGGACCTTGTAGGAGATCTAAATTACTGGGTATCTAGATCGATAGATCCTGACACAAAGGTGCGGTACATTAACTGCCCAGTCCCAAAAGACAAGATCATCTTTAATGAGATTGATGTTGACTTTTCGAAACCTGTTTGCATCTTTGAAGGCCCGTTTGATCTAATAAAGACAAAAGTAAACGGAACATGTTTGCTTGGATCTTCTGTCTCTCGTACTTCTCGGCTTCTTTCGAGGCTTGTTGCATCTGAATCTGATGTTGTTCTTTGCCTCGACAGAGACGTTCAAGATAAGGAGAGTAGAATAGCTGATAGACTCTCTGAGTGGGGGCTCTCAGTTAAGATTGCTAAGCCTCCTGCAAAATATAAGGACTTTGGAGAGACTCCTCGGGAGGAAGCTTTGAAATGCATCGATAAAGCAAAACCGTGGAGCTACAACGCAAGCTTCACACACAAACTGTCTAAGATTTCAAGTGGATCGCTTCTATGAAAATTGCACACATTGCAGACGTCCACATTCGTGGATTCCAGAGACATGAAGAGTACAGAAAGAGCTTCGAAGATCTTTTCGCGTCTCTGTCTATCGAGCAACCAGACGTAATCTTGGTTGTTGGTGACATCGTTCATTCCAAGACTCACAACATCACACCCGAACTGATAGAGATCACAACCTGGTTCTTTAAGAGCCTTGCTGATGTTGCACCAGTTCACATGGTTCTTGGAAATCACGACGGCCTCATTCACAACAAAGATAGGCAAGATGCGATCACACCCATCGTCACTGCTATCAACTCAGAAAAGATCAAGCTCTGGAAGAAGAGCGGAGAGATCTTTGCAGACTGTAGCGAGCGCATCTCCATTCACAGCTTTTCCTGCTTCGACGAAGAGTCTTGGAGCAGCATCGCCCCGAGAGACGGTCATACAAATATCGCTCTGTTCCACGGATCTGTCAATAAGTGCCTAAGTGATCAGAACGTAGAGATGACAGGCGTCTCGATGTCTATGTTCGAAGGCTTTGACTTTGGAATCTTTGGAGACATACACAAGAGGCAGTCTCTTGACGGCGAAGGTCGTTTTAAGTACTGTGGGTCTCTAATCCAGCAGAACTTCGGAGAAGAGACAGACAAGGGTTATCTTGTCTGGAACATAAAGGATCGAAGTGACTGGAGCTGCAACTTCGTCAAAGTTAAAAATGATCATCCATTTATCACTATAGACGCAAATACTACTCCTGAGGACATCGAGTCAATACCTCTGTCAGCCAAAGTAAGAATCATTGCGAAGGACAAGAACGATCCAGATGTCTTGTCAATTGTTCGGCATCTCAAGAAAGACAAGAAAATCTCTGATGTCATCGTCAGAGAGACCGAATCTCAGCTAAGAACGTTGCAGGACACAGTTCTGTCCACCGGAGATGTAAGCTACCTGGATTACTTCAGCGAGTACGTTGCTAAGAACGTGGACGATCCTGCAATGAGAGAGAAGATCGTCCAAGAATTTAGCAAGTATCTTGAGCAAACAGACTACTCTGAGTCGAGAAGCGTAGACCACTGGAGCTTAAAGTCTTTAAAGTTCAATAATCTCTTTAGCTACGGAGAGAGCAATTCTATAGACTTTGACAAGCTTAGTGGAATTACTGGAATCTTTGCAAAGAACCGCGCAGGAAAGTCTTCTATTGTTGGCTCTCTCTGCTACGCTCTCTTCAACGAGGTCGACAGATCTCTGCCCCGTTCTCACTTTATAATAAACTCAGATAGCGATTCCTGCGACGCTGAGGTTATCTTCTCTGCAAGGAGCAACGACTATCTGGTCAAGAGATCGACTACAAGAGTTAAGACAAAGAAGGGCGAGTCTTCAACGACAAACGTTTCTCTAGGAAGATTCACAGAGTCAGGATCTGTCATGATGGACGATGAACAGAGAAGAGAGACAGACAAGATCGTAAGAGGCATCATTGGATCTCCTTCTGATTTTTTTGAATCTGCAGTAGCTTCTCAAGGCCAGCTTCTAAATTTTCTTGATCACAAATCGACGAGTAGAAAGCAGATTCTTACAAAATTTCTAGGTCTTGATGCATATGAAAGGGTCTACGAACTAGCGCGCGCAGACTTATCTCCGATTAGACACCTACTAAAGGGTGATACAAAGATATCAGATCTTAGATCTGAGATAGATGAGACGCAGATCAGGATCTTGTCTTTGCTGCAAGAATCAAATGGAGCTGAATCTAGAGAAGCCGAGCTTCAAAAGCTGCTTAATCAGATTAGCGGAGAATCGCTCCAGAACGCTCTAAAAATTCAAAAATCAGAGATTTCCAAGAATCAGAGAGATGAGCTCCAAAAAGAGTATCAGTCTCTCTGTCAGTCTACTGAGTCTCTTCGTGAGCAGATAGCGGATTTTTCTTCAAAAATTGAAAAACTTGACAGCATTGCAGACAGCTCAGCAGCTAAAAGCGCTCAGCTTGAAATTGAGTCTTTCTCTCAAAGAGAAAACGATATCAAGCTGAGCGAGAGAGACTTAAATCACAGGCAGCAGATTCATGAAAGTCTTCTGTCTTCGTGCAGGATTCTCGATGAAGTTCCCTGCGGAGACCAGTTCTCTAGCTGTCAGTTTAAAAGAGATGCACTAGATGCCAGAGAGAAGTTTCAAGAGGCTGAGAGCACTTTGAGTGCACTGGTTAGCACCATTGAATCTGCAAGAAAAGAGATCGACTCATCAAAGATAGCAGCTCTTAAGGATGCTGTTGAAAAAGCTGCCAAAGCTGCTGATCTAAGAAAGAAAATCATTCTACAGCGGACACTTGCAGAGGAAAAGATCGACCAGAACACATCTCAGGGAGTCAAGCTCAGGAGCAAGATTTCTCTTCTAGAGAAAGACATCATACAGGGTAGCATTGACACGGCAGTTCTCGACAGCAAGAAAAACATAGACATCGAACTTGGCGGACTTACAGAAAGAAGAAATCAGATAGTTCGAGACATGAGCAAGGCCGAGGGCTCTGTCGAGAGAATGAAGATTGAGCTTGCAGATCTTGAGAAAGACTACAATCGAGCCAAGCTTTTGTCTTCTCTAATTGATAATACTTCTAAGCATGGAGTCCAGGCACAGATGGTCAAGGACTATCTTCCAAAGATAAATGGATACATCTCTGATCTTATTTCTCCATTTTTTGACTTCTCTGTTGAACTTTCTCTAGATCCTGCTACGGGAGACCTAGACATCTTCTTTACTGATGCAATATCTCGACGACAGATCGAATCTTGCTCTGGAATGGAAAAAATGATCTCTGCAATAGCAATTAGGGCAGCTCTTTCTAGAGTTTCAAGACTTCCGAAGCCTAGTATCTTTGTTATAGACGAGGGTTTCGGCGCGCTTGATGAAAATAACCTTGACATGTGCACTAGACTTCTTTCTTCTCTGAAGATGCACTTCAAAAATATCATCATTATATCTCACATAGACGAGATCAAAGACAGCGTGGACCACATGATAGAGATCACACACGAAAGAGGTAGATCAAATGTCAGAGCATAACTCAGAAGATGTGCCGCTTTTTTGCCCTGTTTGTGACTATGCAATGAACGTTGAAAAAGATTTGGACCATTTTGTCTTAAGTGGCGCATGTTTTGAGTGCACCATTGACTATTTCGAGAAAAATAGAGACATGTGGAAAGCAGGTTGGCGTCCAGACCTAAAAGCTTCTGCAAAACAGAATACTTATTGTTCATGAAAGCGTCCACTATTCAAACACTAGGCCAGCTCACAGACACTTCATTTGGTTATAGCTCAACCTCTGGGAATGCAAGCGAGTCAATAAAGGTGGCGCTTCAGGGCGAAACCATGACAGTTCGCTTTGCTACCATAGTTCACATGGTCTCAGATAGGCCAACCCAGGATCAGATGGGAAACTATGAAAATGAAGCAACTCAGAAGATTAAGTCGTATGTGACAAAGCTTAAGAAGGATTTTGAGAAAGCAGCAGGATATAAGCTCAAGACAAAGCAGATTAACTTTGACACGTCTATCGAGCTAATGACCATGTCCGCTTATTCTCCTCGGAAGATTGCATGCTATAGAGCATCGGCAGTCTTCTCAGTTGAAGAATGATCACATCTAAGCAAAAGCAGATTGCTGAAATTGTCCGTTGCGGCAAGGATCCTTCGTACTTTTTTAACACCTATGTAAAGATCCAGCATCCTACGAGAGGAACCATACCTTTCAAGACCTATTCGTTCCAGGATGACTGCGTCCAGGACTTTATAGATCACAGGTTTACTATTGTTGTCAAGGGTAGGCAGCTTGGACTATCAACTCTAGTCGCAGCATACTCAGTCTGGATGGCGCTCTTTCACAAGGACAAGAACATCCTGATCATTGCAACAAAGCTGGGAGTTGCACAGAACTTTATTAAGAAGTCCAAGACCATCATTGCCAACCTCCCAGAGTGGATGGTCCTCTCTCCAATAGTGACGAACAACCGTCAGCTTTTAGAGTTAGGAAACGGTTCTTCAATTAAGGCCATTCCAACGTCAGATGATGCAGGTCGCTCTGAAGCACTGTCGCTTCTGATTGTTGACGAGGCAGCTTTCGTTAGAGACTTTGACACTCTGTGGACAGGTCTGTATCCTACACTGTCAACTGGTGGCCGAGCAATTATTCTTTCGACTCCGAACGGAGTTGGTGGACAGTACTACAAGCTTTTCACAGACGCTGAAGCGGGACTGAATGAGTTTAAGTCTATTCGCCTGAACTGGGATGTCCACCCTGAGAGGGACCAAGAGTGGTTCGAGAAGGAAACGAGAAATCTAACTCAAAGGGAGATCGCGCAGGAGTACCTCTGTGACTTTGCTGCCTCGGGAGAGACCTTTCTAGGAGATCAAGACATTGAGTGGCTTAGGAATCTTGTTCGCCCTCCTGTTGAAAAGCAGGGATTCGATAGAAATGTCTGGGTGTGGGAATATCCAAAGCCAGGTCACAACTATGTTATCAGCGCTGATGTCTCAAGAGGCGATGGAAAGGATTACTCTACGTTTCACATCTGTGATAGCACGTCGGGAGAGGTTGTAGCAGAGTATAAAGGGAAAATCTCTCCTGACAGATTTGGCGACATGCTTGTTGAGTTTGGAACAAAGTATAACGAAGCACAATTGTGCCCAGAGAACAACAGCTTCGGATACTCAACAATGGTAAGAATTAAAGATCTCAATTACAAGAAGGTCTACAGCACGAAAGGGCGTGGAGCCTTTCTTGGTGGCTATGTTCCGGATCTTGAAGCCGATTCAATGGGTTTTAACACGAACTCCAAGACTCGACCTCTAATACTGAACAAGCTCGAAGAGACACTCAGGAACAAGAGATTAAAGATCTACTCTTCAAGATTCTACGAAGAACTAAAGACCTTTGTGTGGAATGATAACAAAGTTCAAGCCATGAAAGGTGAAAACGACGACCTTGTAATGTCTCTTGCAATTGGTTGCTGGCTATTTGATTCAGATTCTGACAATACTGATCAACGTGCGCTTGCCGCTGCCATGATCGGAGCAATGTCAAAGAAGTCCGCCACATTTGACGGAGCTTCAACTCAGGTCATCGGCAACGACCACCAAAAGAAAGTTGCAAATAAGCGAGATCTTGTTTCTAATCACGGACAGAACGGTACATTTAATCGTGAGTACCTTTGGGTCCTCAGAGGCTAAAAAATGGCAAATCAAGATGAAAATCTCTTTGGCAGACTTACGAAGCTATTTCGTAGCGGTCCCGTAATAAAGAGAAGAGTTAAAGAATACGTTCCATCTCAGAAAAACTTATCTGCTTTCGAGACCTTTAGAAAGACTCAAAGCCAGGTGTACTCCACAGCTATGAGTGCTTATGGCACTTACGATAGGCTGGCAAGATATTCTGACTTCCAAGAGATGGAATACACACCTGAGATCGCTTCAGCGCTCGACATCTACGCTGAGGAGACAGTATCTCCGGACGACAAAGGAAACTGTGTTCACATCTACTCAGACAATCCCGTTATTAGAAAACTCCTGCAGGAGCTGTTCTATGACACCTTGAATGTTAACTTCAACTTGACTTCATGGGTCAGAAATATGTGCAAATACGGAGATTTCTTTCTGTTTAACGATGTCTCTCCTGAGCAGGGCGTCATCAACGTCTACCCGATGCCTGTGAACGAAGTTGAAAGAGAGGAAGGATTCGACAAAGACGACCCGCTTGCTGTTAGATACAGATGGACAACTCAGGGAAACCAGGTCCTTGAGAACTGGCAGGTTTCACACTTTAGAATTCTTGGAAATGATGCATTTCTTCCATACGGATCTTCAGTTCTTGAAGCTGCAAGAAGAGTATGGCGTCAGCTAATTCTTGTTGAAGATGCGATGCTGGTGTACAGAATCGTTAGAGCACCAGATAGACGTGTCTTCTACATTGACGTAGGTAATGTACCTCCTGATGAGATTGCAAACTACATGGAGCAAGCTCAGTCGCAGCTCAAGAAGAACCAGGTCGTAGATAGGACAACAGGAAGAGTCGATCTTAGATACAACCCGCTTTCTGTTGACGAAGACTACTTTATCCCTATCAGGGGCGCGCAGACAGGAACAAAGATTGACAACCTAACAGGCGGTCAGAATGCTGCTGCGATTGAAGATGTTACCTACATTCAGAAAAAGCTGTTTGCTGCTCTCAAGATTCCTAAAGCGTTCCTTGGATACGACGAAGGACTCGGCGCAAAGGCGACACTGTCACAAGAAGATATACGCTTTTCAAGAACGATCGCAAGGATACAGAGAACAGTCATCTCTGAACTGAACAAGGTCGCCATCATCCATTTGCACTGCAACGGGTTTGAAGGAGAGGATCTTCTTGACTTCGATCTTAAGCTTACAAATCCTTCTTCCATTGCACAGCAGCAGAAGCTTGAATTATTCACAACTAGATTTACAATAGCAAGCTCAGCTCTTCAGGTTCCCGGATTCGTAGACAGAAGATGGGTTAGAAAAAATATCTTTGCAATGCAAGACGAAGAGATCGAGGCTATTGAGAAGGGTCTCATTAGAGACAAGCTATCAGATCTAAAAGTTGAATCTGTTAAGCTTCCTGAGGGTGATTCTTCAGATCTATCTGGTGCTCCCGCTTCTGCAGGTGCAGAAGGTGGATCGCTTTCTGAGAAAGATCGAAACAAGAAAGACTCAATCGATGACGAGATAGACCTTTCAGGTCTTTCAATAAACGATGAATACGCACCCATCAGAGCGCAGAACATAGTTGACAGATTTGCTCCCAAGGTCATCACTGAGAAGACAGAGATGGGACCTGATTTTGCGAAGAGAGAGCTCCGTAATAAGAAGCGCAGAAGAATTGATACAGGAATGTCTGACCATGGTCGAATGACTTCTCACGATAGAAAGAACCAGTCAGACAGTATTGCTCATCCTTTTGGTTCAAAGAAAGACATCATTAATCCTATGAAAGACGCTCACAAGGATCTTATGAAGTTTGAAACAGAGGATCACTCAGAGACCAGCATGGTTGAGATAGATAGCATTGTCAGATCTTTGCGCTCTAGTTTTAACAAATCTCCAAGCACAAAAAGCGAGGAGGAGACCTAATGAACAGCTTTGCACATAACAAAAAGAGAAACATTGGAATCGTCTACGAGCTCCTTCTGAGGGCAGTCTCTGCTGCGCTCGTTGAAGGTGACAAGAAGAGAGCAGAGAAAGCTCTTTCAATACTTGAGACCCACTTCAAGAGAGACTCTGAGATCTTCAAAGAGTTTAGAGTCTTCAAGGCTGTAACACAGTCTTCCTTGAAGGATGTTTCTCACGCTTCTTCGATCATCTCAGAATCAAGAGCAGCCATTCGTAGAATAGATCACAAGAAATCAGAAAGAGAGAAGTCTCTTCTTATAAGAGACATAAATCACAATCTTTCAGATCCTGACTTCTACAACAGAAGGATACCAAACTACAGGGCACTCGCTCTGGTTCAGACAGTCATGGCTGAGTGGAAACAGGTAGACGGATCTGATCTTTCTAGAATGATCTCTCTAGAGTCGCAGGTTATTGACTATCTTACAGAGTCAAAATCTCAGATGAAAGACGTTGAAGTCAAAGCAGGAGACAACGTAGACTCGCTAGTCGTCAAGATAATGAACGAGAAGTTCAATAGACGGTGGGGAGACAGGCTATCTCCTGCTCAGAGAGAGCTACTCAATAGCTACATCACAATGACTGATGGAAGTCGAGAAGGCTTTGTTAGAAACGCACGAGCAATCAAAGAGGCAGCCATTAAATCAATAGATCTTGCGTGCCAGAAGACAGACAATGTAATACTGAAGGAAGGCTCAAGTAGAGTTAGAAATCAGATTGAGTCTCTAAACGTAGAAGAGGTCAATGACGACCTTGCTATGCGACTTTTGACATTGACTTCACTCGTGCAGGAGGTTTCTTCGATATGAGCACAGAACAAGTTCTTTTAACTGAGTGGTTCCCACTCAGCATCAACCCAGGCATGATCAAGGAGCAAAGCAACAGAGAGGGTGGAAAGGTTACTCTCCGAGGCGTCCTCCAGCGTGCTGAAACGATCAACCAGAACGGCCGAATCTATCCGCTTCCAATTCTCTCAAGAGAGATCATCAACTACCAGAAGTTCATTCGTGAGAATCGTGCGCTTGGTGAGTGCGATCATCCTGATACAGCAGTTGTTGAGCTTAAGAATGTATCTCACATTGTTCGTGATGCCCGGATGGAAGGAGACGTTTGTGTCGGTACGGTCGAACTTCTTAATACTCCGAGCGGAAAGATATTGCAGTCTCTAATTGAGAGCGGAGTCACACTTGGAATCTCTTCTAGAGGTGTAGGTTCAACACGTAAGCAAGGTGATGCTTTGATCGTGCAGGAAGATTTTCAGCTTATCTGCTTCGACATAGTCTCAGAACCCTCGACTCCTGGAGCTTTCATGATGAATGAGGGAAGAGTCGTCAAGCCCGCAGACATAAACAGAGCATTTGATTCTTCTGACCGTATCAATAGGCTCTTCAACGATATTATCTCTTGGAGGTAATATGCGGCTTTCAAAAGAAGATCTAAAGACTCTGATCAAGGAATGCCTTGTCGAGATATTGACTGAGCAGCCTGTCAACGAGTCCAAGTCTCGCCAAACAGTCTCTCAGCCTCAGACTAGACAGCAGGCGTTTGTAGATCCTGGACTTCAGCGCCGGCGAGCGCATCTAGAGTCCATCCAGGTCGGACAGAAGGCTCAGCCTGCCGCGCCAGATCGCGCCAGAGTCACTCAAAACGAGATCAAGAATATAACTAGCGACCCGATTCTTCAGAGCATCTTCGCTGATACAGCAATGAGATTGACAGAGGCTCCTGAGCCGACAAACAACGGTAGGGTCACACATGAGCAAGCAATAATGACTGCAGGAGATACTGCATCTAAGGCCATGCTCAATGCAGATCCCCTAGATATCTTTGATAGCGCATCAAAATGGGCTGATCTAGCATTTTCTGAGCCTATTCGTAGAGTTTAACTGTAGCATTATATTTAAGAAAAGGAGTCTAAATAACATGGCAAAGAAACTTACACCTGAGTTGCTTCGTAGGATCGTTCTCGAGGAGAAGGCCAAGATCGAGGCTAAGCACGGTCTTGCATCCAAGGAGAGCAAGAAGGCAATGAGAGAGATGGACCTTGAGGCCGACGAGGTTGAAGAGGGCTGGGCCGGAGCACAGAAGACCAATGGAATGAAGCCAGATGCAGGTCACAAGGCAGGCAAGGTTACCGGATACTCACCTGCTGAGAAAGCCAAGCTTGAGGAGAGCGAGCAGCTTCTTCTCCGCCGCCTGCGCATCATTCGTGAGCGCAAGGCTGCTCTAAACCGTAGATAATATAAAAAGGAGTAAAAATGGCTGCAATCACACATAGAGTCGCTACTGTAAAGCCCTGGGGAGGCCCAAGGTTTGGCGGCCTTGGTGCGAGAAATGACTCCAATCTGCAAGCCATTTTCTCTAGCTCTCCGTTGTTCAACGAGTACAACGAAGAGACTGTTTTGAACGCCGGGACCGCAGCCTTCAATGGAGCAGGCGGTCCCGGCGATTCAATACCAAACATCGGAGTCACGGCTGGCGTTGTTGTTGATGACGGAACTTTTGGTTCTGTCAACCTTAACTTTGTTGATTCTCCAAATCCCGCTGATGTCCTCACCGGCGGCGGCGGATTGCCTGCATCTTCCTACGTTCCAAATTTGAATTCTGCAAAAGTTGGCAGCATATCTCCTGCAGATCAAGATCCTTACATTGGAGCGCTTCCTGTTGCGAACAACGAATATGGAAGAGGACCTGGTACCGGACTTACGCCTGATGCGTCAGCAAGAGCCATATCTTCTCAAAAGATAGGAAGCCTCATTAAAGGCACTTCTTCGTAATGATTGACAGAAGATCGTTCGGTGCAGCTCACGATAGACGCACCGATGCGGGATACGGCAGGACTTCTCTACGCAATGACAATCCTCGTCCTTACGACAATATGTTTCCCTATACGACGCCTCCGAGGTTTGTCGAGGATGATGATGAGCAGGAAGACTATGATGTCGCTTCTCACATCCAGGCGAAGATAGACGGACCTGCCAGATCTCACCATATGCTCCGCGGAAGATCCGATATGAGATCTTTTGTTAAAGGATCTCTGATGGAAGAGATGACGCCTGTCAAGGGAATTGTCCCTTTTCCATTTAGAAAGCTCTATGGAAGATTTATGGGGCATGCGGTCGGAGGTTCTGACACGAGAGCCGGGTACACGACTGCGCCAGGCAGGCTCATTGGTATGACAAAATTTACCAATGGTAGATCTGTTGAAGTACCCCAGTTTACAATGAACAGGATTCAAGATCTTATGGATCCTGGCAATAGAGCGCTAGTTAGAAACAAGCTAAGAATAAAAGCAGTTTCTGAGAGCGACTTGTAGCCTATATTTAAGGAAGTGGTGAAAAATGTCCAAGACACTTTTTGAAGAAGCGATTACTGATGCAAGGCATCTTAGAGAGGCTGCTGAGGAGAATGCCAAGAAGGCAATTGTCGAGGCGGTCACACCCAGGATAAGAGATTTTATTGAGCAGCACCTTGTTGGTGGCACTGCCAGCAAAGGTGACTTTCTTTCTGAGGCTTTTGACCTTGACGAAGAAGAGGCAGAGAAAGACGAGGATATGATGAAGGAGGAAGACGAAGACGTCGACCTTGATGCAGATGCTCTTCAAGAGCTTGCTTCACTTCTTGCTCCTAAGCCTGCTAATCTACAGAAAGAGACTTCTGCAGCACTAGATCAGCTTACAGAAGATGAGAAGTCAAAACTTTTTAGTATACTTAAACTACAGGAAGAAAAGGAGAACGCTGTGTCAAAAGAGACGTACTACGAAATCGATCTCGATGAGCTCCGGAGCAACGTCCAGAGCGCACTAAAGACATCAAAGTCTTTGAACGAGAGCACATCTGATGACGACGTCTTCGAGATCAGCGATGCCGATCTTAAGCGTATGCTTGCTGAAGATATTAAGATCACGGGTCTTCCAAAAGACATTGAGAAGAAGCTCAAGGATGATGACATCCAGCTTTCTGCATTCATCGAGACTGAGGATGAAGAAGCTGAGGATGAAGAGGCTGAACTTGGTGAGCCTGAGGCTGAGGAGGCACCTCCCGAAGAGGAGACGCCTGTCGAGCCCACGGGTGCAACAGATGAAGTCTACGAGATTGACGAGAGCATTCTTCGCAGAGAGCTCATGAGACTCCGCGGCATTAACGAGGGACGCAAATCCAAGAAGTCAGCTGAAGCCGCAAAGTCTCGAAAGAAGTCCATCGATGCAGCTGCCAAAGCCTTTGGTGATGGCACAGTCACTGAGATGGAAGAGATTGAAATGAACAAACTTGCAATGGAAGCACGCAATAATCGTGCTCTTGAAAATAAGCTCAATGAATACAGAAGTGCAGTTCAAACACTTCGTGGGCAACTTAGCGAGATGAACCTCTTCAACTGCAAACTGCTATACGTCAACAAGATCCTCCAGAACAAAGAGGTCACGTCATCACAGAGACGTACCATCATCGAGGCTCTTGACGGTGCAAAGAGCATTAGAGAGGCTAAGCTCCTCTATGAAAGCTTGTCTGCTTCACTCACCAAGGAGAACACAAGCTCCTTGAATGAGTCGATAGGCAGACTCAGTCCCGGATCCTCATCACGCACGACAGGAACAGCATCGCCCCGTAGCACGGATATGCCAGATGTTGATCGCTGGGCGCGTCTTGCAGGAATTAACAAGTAACACTCTGTATTTCTATTAGGAGAAAAAATGTCCAAGCTATTCACACTTAACCAGCTCGTGGAAGGTATCCGCGACCGCAACAACAGCGACGAGGGTCGTCGTCTCGTTGAGAAGTGGTCGCGCACCGGCCTCCTCCGCGGCCTCGACGGCCTCAAGCGCGATAACATGGCTCGCATGCTCGAGAACCAGGCAGCCCAGGTTCTTCGCGAGTCTAACTCACTCAGCTCCGGCGGTGGTAACCTCGCAGGATCTGGCGACATCCGCGGCTTCACCTCGATCGCCTTCCCCATCGTCCGCAGAGTTTTTGGTGGACTGGTTGCAAATGAGCTGGTTTCAATCCAGCCCATGAGCCTTCCATCAGGTCTCCTGTTCTATCTGGATTACACCTACGGCACCAACGTCGGTGGTGATACCACTTCGACAGGCACTGCCGGATCGACCTTTAGCTCTGCTGGTTCACAGACCTTCACAGCTGGCAGGTCAATCTACAACAACCCCACTGGAAAGGGCATCCGTTCTGGATCTCTCGCTACCGGTGGTCAGTACGACCTCGTTGGCACCTCGTTCACCAAGGTTCATAAGAATCTTGCGTGGCCAGACAGTGCACTCTTCGCTTCTGGAGCATTCCACACTGCAGCTGGTGCTGATTCTACTTCGATCGTCGCGGGAGTCGCTGCTTTCGCTACTGGAACGGACGGCAAGTTCCTCCAGTTCGATCCGCAGCTCACCAACCTGATTGAGGCCAACACGACCACTCCTGGTGGTACAACCGGAGCTAACGTCTTCTCGTTCCTCGTTGCCAAGTACAACAGCACATACTTCCCCAACATTGATCCTTCGAACGTTAAGTCGATCGCTCTCTACGGTGCCTCTAACACTGTCGCGTCAGGGAAGCTTGGTGTCGTCGGTGAGACAATCCAGGGCGGCCAGAACATTGTCAACGTCCGTCGTCTCACACAGGTTGGAACGTGGAACGGTAGCACATTCACCCCTTCACCCCTGGTTCAGCCTGGCGATGCCAATGCTGCTGTCCTTCTAGTCGTCTCAGGTGTTCACGTTCCTCCTAACGCGCTGCCTGCTCAGACTGGTCTCTCGGCTTCGTTCGCCATCGCTGCAACTCTCAACGTTGACAGCTCTGACGGTTCGACGCTCACGATCCCCTCGTTTGAGTCAGACTTCAGCACTTCGGCACCGACGCCGCTCATCCCCGAGATCGACATCAAGATCGAGTCCATCGCGGTCACCGCAACGACCCGTAAGCTGCGTGCTCGCTGGTCTCCGGAACTCGCTCAGGACCTCAATGCATACCACTCGATGGATGCAGAGGTCGAGCTCACTCAGATCCTCTCCGAGCAGATCGCTCTCGAGATCGACCGTGAGATCCTGAACGACCTCCTCACCGAGGCGAACGGCGCAAACTACTACTGGTCACGCGCTCCGGGACGCTTCGTCAACAAGACCACTGGTAATCCTGTGACTCTCGCAAGCTCTCTCGCTATCGGCCCCACCTTCACAGGTAACGTTCGTGAGTGGTACGAGACGCTCATCGAGACCGTCATCGACGTCGCCAACGAGATCCACCGCAAGACTCTCCGCGGATCGGCTAACTTCATCGTGGTTTCACCCGATGTCGCCACGATCCTCGAGGCTTCGGTCCTCTACAAGCCTAGCTACAGCCTCGACGGCCAGGGCCAGGTCGGTTCAGCATTCCAGATCGGTGCAACACCCATCGGAACTCTTTCCAACCGCTTCACTGTCTACAAGGACCCCTACTTCCCCCGTAACAAGATCCTCGTCGGTTACAAGGGTGGTAGCTACCTCGAGACAGGCTATGTCTACGCTCCGTACGTGCCGCTCATCGTCACCCCGACGATCTTCGCTCCTGAGGACTTCACTCCTAGGAAGGGCGTGATGACCCGTTACGGTAAGAAGATGGTGCGGTCAGATTTTTATGGCACCGTCACTTGTTTGGACATGAACATTATCTGATGTTCTAGCCGACAAGGCAAACAGGCGGCCACCCTCCGGGGTGGCCGTTTTGTTTTATAAACAGTTGACTTTAAAACAGCCGAGTGAGAGATACTTAGAAGTGCGGAGGTTTTTATGCCAAAAATTGTATACAATTCATCTCAGGGCCTTGTTACTCAGGAGGGATCAGGAGTTTCCTTTAACACGTCAGATATTACAATGGGAGCATTCCCCGCTGTTAGCGTTCAGGATCTATCTGATAGTACCACAGTAACAGCACCTGGTGTCTATACCCTTTCAAAGGCCGGTGCCTCAGCCATAGTAATGCCTCTCGCATCTACCTTTCCAGGTGGGCTATTTGTTTTTAGATCTACTACGAATCAGACGCACTATCTGACAGGATCGGCTGAGGCAGCCGGAACAAAAGTTTTTGCAGGACAAGCAGGTGCAACTCCGGACGGCCAGGGTTGGCAGCTTAACTTTCCGTCCGCAGGAAGCAGGATTGGAACATCTGTGTCGCTTATTTGTGATGGAAAGAATTTCTGTATCATGGGAGCGAGCGGCTCGTTCACCCTTACATCCCCGTGATATGATATAAAGATAGGGAGATTTAATGCGCACGCCACAGAGAGTAGAGCAGTTTCACAAAGAAGTCGAGATCAAGAAGGCAAAAGCCCTGCGGGACGAACTTCGAAGGCAGCAGGCAGCTGCAGGATCTACAAATATCACAGAACACAAGAAGCACTCATCAGAGCCGGTAGCTGATCCTGTAGATGCTCCTGCAGTGATTGAAGCTGCTCCCGAAGAGGTAATTGTTGATTCTACGTCCTCAGCAGCAGAACTAGAGACAGCTGTAGAAGTTGCTACTGAGACCACAGAATCTGAAGTCGCCGAAGCAGCTGCAGATACAGCTGAACCCGTTGTTGCGACGACAACGACTCGCAAGCGCCGGTCTTGATAGAGATCCTTAGGGAGCTAATCCAGGAGACGATCCGTCAGGTCGGACCGAGAACCTGGGCTGTCTATCCTAAGAAAGGTGGTCGGCGCCTCGGAACACATGATTCCGAGGCGTCTGCTAGGCGACAGCTTGCAGCCATAGAAATATCGAAGTCTCGAAGAGGCAAGAAGAGAGGAAAGGGCGAGTAAGCTGCCTACTTAGATTGTAGATATGTCTACTTTTGCAGCAACAACCGCTCCTACACCATTCGGAATCTTTGATTCTGATGTGGACTTCTCTGCAGACGCTGACAAAGTCGTCACGTTTGTCAAGAGAAAGCTTGGCGACGATGTTCTCTCAGTTGAGCTCACTAAGAAGCAGATTTGGGCAAACATGGAAGAATCTGTCCTTGAGTACGGATACATACTCAACCAGTACCAGGCAAAATCTCAGATGCTCACTTATCTTGGATATGTGACAGGATCAGGATCAGGAGCTGAGAATAAACTTCCTAGAGAAAGCCTTGAGTTTTTGACTAGATTCTCCGAGCCTTATGCCACTGAAGCTGGCGTTGGTGGATCTTACAACATGATGTCTGGGTCTATCGACCTTGAGCCAGGCCGACAAGACTATGATATCTACAAAGAGCTCAAAGATGCTAGCGGTAACTTGATCGTTAGCTCTTCGTTCAATAGAAACCCAATGACGAAGATGAGAATTAGTGAAGTCTTTCACTTCTCTCCACAGGCAGCATATAGATTTTTTGATACAACCTCAGCTGTCAACTATCTCAATAACGAGTTCAGCTTTGAATCGTTCACTCCTGAGACTGTGTTCTACGTTCTTCCTGTCTATGAGGATATCTTAAGAGCCGGCATGCTTGATCTTTCTAACCGCGTTAGAAGATCTAACTACAGCTACAAACTGATTGGAACTCAAATAAGAATATTTCCAACGCCTACTGATCCACAGATCCCCAAAAAGCTCTTCTTCAGAGTAAAAGCATTCACAGACCCGCTTAACCCGTCCTACACTGATGAAACCATCAATGGTGTCTCCAACCTAGGAAACATTCCTTTTGGTAATGTGAACTATGCAAAGGTCAATAGCATTGGTCGTCAGTGGATAAGACAGTACACACTGGCGCTGTCGATGGAGCAGCTAGGCTTTATTAGGTCGAAGTTTGGAACAATTCCAGTCCCAGGTGCTTCTCTTACTCTAAACGGTGGTGATCTAACTTCAAAGGGAAGAGAAGACAAGAAAGATCTTGTGACAAAGCTGAGAGAGATGCTTGAGACCATGACGTATGACAAGCTTATCGAGGCGAGCGCCACCAGAGCAGAGAACCTAACCAAGCAGCTGCAGAAGATTCCCATTCCTAACGGTCGCGCAATATTCATGGGGTAATAGATGTCAAGACTTTTTTTGAGCGAGAGAGAAATCAACTTCATTAACGACATTGCAAAAGAAGTTGTTAAAGATGTTGTTGGACAAAAGATCTATGTGTTCCAGATCTCTGAGATAAAGTCCAGAGTTCATGATGTTTATGAGGAGTCTCCTGACAAGATATTTGAGAACCCAATTGAGCTTGACGCACTTGTTAAGTACCAGCCGCAAGAGGTCAAGACAAACAGGTATGGATCTGAAGAGTTCTACAACATAGAAGTCTATGTCCAGATCAGAGATTTGATTGACAAAGAGATCAACATTAGAGAGGGCGACTTCTTTAGCTACGGTGAGACTTTCTTTGAGATCATTAAGGCGCCTGTTACTGATACCATCTACGGACAGATTGAACACAAGAGTTTCACTACTATCACAGGCAAGCAGTCAAGAAAAGGACAGTTTATTTCAAAGATCTTTGGTCCTACTTCTGAATCTTACTCCGATCCAGATGCTGTCCAGACCACTTTCGTTCAGCAGCGCGGATTCTCTCAAAACAGGCTTGGTGCGACTGGAGATGTTAGAGACCTTCAGAAGAAGGGAGTTCTCGATGCACCTATCAGCGGTCCTGCTGAAGTTTCACCTAGCGGCGACCCGACCGGTGCCGGATCGTCCTTCTACGACGAGAGCTAAAATGCCAGAAAGAAAGTTAAAAAACGGATACGAAGGAACAAACATCCCAGAAGACTTTACTTTCCCGTCTGTCGGAGTTGAGGATGTTGACCGTGCCATCTTTAATCTCTTCAATAGAGACATTAACTTTGAAGTCAAAGTAAACGAAGAAACCAAAAGAGTTCCTGTCGTTTTTGCGACAGGTGAGAGGTTTGCACTCACTAGGCGCGACCGACCTATTCGCGACAAGAACAACACACTTATTCTTCCGATCATCTCTATTAAGAGAGGATCTATTGGTCACAAAACAGAGACTGATGTCTTTGGATCAGCAATCTCTATTAAACCAAATAGTGACTACGTCATAAAGAAGAGACTTGACACCGAGGATAGAAACTATCAAAGATTAGTCAATAAGCTTGCACTAAAGAATTCAGATAGCACTGCAACAATAGGCCATTTCACTAACAAAGACACTTACCCTGGTCAGCAAGTTGGAGTTGGACAGATTGCTTCTAGGCGCCAAGGAGGCGCTTTGTCAATAGGTCCAGGGTATACACGATTCCCGCTGCAGAATTTCACAGAAGATCACATCTACGAATACATTACGATTCCATATCCTCGGCTCCTAGGAATATCCTACAACATAACCTTCTGGGTTCAGTACATGTCTCAGATGAATAAGCTGATTGAGATTCTTCTTATGAGCTTTAAGGGTCAAGGAAGAGAGTTTCTTATGAAGACACCTGCAGGCTTTGAGTTTTTGGCAATGATACAAAGTCCGATTAATTCAAATGACAACTTTGAAGAGTTCACAAACGAAGAGAGGTTGATCAGATATAGCTTCGATGTTAAAGTTCCTGCTTACATTCTCGCTCCTAGGCACTCAAGCCTGCCAGAGCCTACTAGAAAGTTCGTATCTTCAACAACACTTGATTTTAATCTTGATGAAGCTGGAAACATAGCGACACAGAAGATTCCTGTTGGTGCAAAAGATCGCGTGGACAGGTTCGTTCTAACTGATGTTGAAAACATAGAACCTGATGGTACTATTGAGATTAAGAGAGGAGAATCTGAGTACGAGTACGTTGAGAACATTAAGGATCCCTTTTCATCTCAGCCAAATCAGCAGCTTGTTAGATTGATCTCAAGAAATCCCAGAAGCGGTGAAGCGGTCTCAGTCGGAAGAATAGTTAAGAAGATTGGAAATCTGTAAGTTGACATTTCCTGGCCTATTTAGTGTTAGCACATAAGCAGGAGAATGCATGGCTGAGATCACGTTTAAGTTTCCCGGTTTCTTCGACAGAGAGATCGACCAGTCCGCTGTTTCTGAGACGATATCTGGCACTCCGGCAGGATTGGTAGGTACATCTCACAAGGGCCAAGCATTCATTCCGACACTTGTTGGAAGCGAAGCAACCTTCAGGAGCAAGTTTGGAACTACATCGGGAGACAAGACTACTTCTGAGCTTGCAGCTCAGCAATTCTTTAGAAGCGGAACAGCTCTCAGGTTCGTGAGAGTTCTTGGTGCGGGAGGAAACACAACTTCTACGGACGTCGCGGTCACCAATCAAAAGGGAACTGTCAAAGGCGCGGGATTTGTTATTACGGGCGCTCCAAACACAGATGGTCGACACATCGGATCAGTGCAGTTCATCGCTGCCAAGCACAGCGTCGCAGCGTCATCAGATGCTGCAACACCATACTTTACAGACAATGACAGCTTTGGGCTTTCTAGCGGAACAGGAAATGCCAACGTCGTAAGAGCTGTTCTTCTACTAGCGTCAGGTACATGCGCTAGAGTAATGAGCTATTCAGACAGCTTTTCTGAGACAAATATTTCAGATGATGCTGCTACTCCAAGCACTGACAAGCTTTTCAAGCTGGTGATCTCAAGCTCTTCTCCTGGTTTTTACACAGATGAAGGCTTTACTGGAATTAAGATCTTCACTGCCTCTCTTGATCCTGATAGCGACAAGTATGTTGCAAAGATTCTCAACACAGTTCCTTCGAGATTCGAGGAAGAAGAGCACCTGCTGTATCTTCACTTCCCAGTTGAGGACACTGTCGCTTCGGTCTCTACTGATGCAAACAGCATTGCTATCCTCTCGGGAAGTGTAAACACATCTCAGGCCTCTGGAGATCAGTCCCTAAGCTTTAGAGACGCCTTCGGTCGCTATGACACGAGATTCTCAAATGCTCGGACTCCTGTCTTTATCTCGCAACCTTTCGGTGCCACTGAATACAATCTTTTCAACTTTGAGACCATTGACGATGGAAAGGAGAGCTCAAGCCTCTACAAGGTCTCGATCATCAACTTAAGGAAGTCAACAGACCCCACGTCTCCCTTCGGTTCGTTCTCAGTCCAAGTTAGAGATTTCTACGATAGCGATCTTGCACCTGTCATTCTTGAGCAGTATGACAATTGCAACCTGAATCCAGAATCGCCAAGCTACATTGCTGCTCTCATTGGAGACGCTAAAAGCTTCTTCAACTTCGATTCAGCTTCACCTACAGAGCGCAGAATCAACAATCTAGGAAGATACCCGAACAGGTCCAGCAGAATTAGAGTTGTCATGAACGACGCTGTTGAGAACAGAATCGTGCCTGGAGAAGCGTTGCCATTTGGCTTCAGAGGCGTTTCAGTCGTGAAGACATCCGATGCCTTGGCTGATGATGCTTCGAGGCCTATAACGGGAGGCAGCGCTGCTGCGCGCAGACTCACAGGCGTAGGATCAGTCTCGGGATTGATTAGCTCAATTGTCCCACCTATCCCGCACAGATTCAAGGTAACCAGAAACGCTATCAACGCATCTCAAGCCTTTGTTGGAGATGCTTCTGATACAGAAGCTGTTGATTCTCGGCTTTACTGGGGCGTCAAATTCGAGAGGTCACCTGCTCTAAGTCTTTTCGGTAGTGCATATTTTCCAAATGCCATTACGACTCCTAACGAAGCCATAGCAAACCATGCAAAATTCATGGGAATTCAGAAGCTCGACACTCTCGTAACAGGGTCTCAGGCCGACACCTTTAATAACAACAAGTTCACTCTTGCAAGAGTTGCTCTACCGAATGCTCTCAATGGCAGGACTCCTGACGTAGCTATTAGCGACATCACGGGTAGCGCTGATGATCACATGCTCGATGCAGCATACTTTAGAAATGCAAACCCTGCTTACGGAACGCTAACTGTTAGAGATCCCATCAATACTTCAGTAAGAATGACGCTAGGTACACTTGTAGCACTAACTTCTTCAGACTATTTCAACAAGTTCTCGGGATACAACAAGTTTAGCACTTTCTTCTACGGCGGCTTTGATGGAACCAACATTCTCGATAGGGACCTAGGCGCTCTAAATGACAGAGCTTGCTCAAGTGAAGGAGATGGAAAGGCAAAGTCCTCTCTTAACATCGGACTAAGAGGATTCACGGTAGGATCTGGTCTTTCCAATGCATATGTTAACTCCTACAATGTCGCTGCCGATCTGATCACAAACAAGACAGATTCTGACGTTAACATCATCTGCGTCCCTGGAATCAAAGAGCCTGCTGTTACTGACTACTTTGGGGCTGCAACAGCTGACTATCAGCTTGCGATCTACTTGATGGACATTCCATCATACGACGATCAGGGAAGCAGAATCTACGGTACCACAACTCCGAACGTACAGAACACAATCAGCAGGTTCTCATCAAGGACGATCAACAATAGCCACGTTGCTGCCTACTACCCGGATGTATCAGTCGTAGACGCTGATACGGGTTCCAGAGTTAGAACCGCCGCTTCTTCTGTTGCATTGGGTGCTCTTGCGCAGAACGATGCGCTGTCTAATCCCTGGTTCGCGCCGGCCGGTTTCAACAGGACAGCTCTTTCAAACGTTGCATCAACGACTTGCAGATTGAACAGCACAGACAGAGACGATCTTTATGATGCAAGAATCAACCCGATCGTTCGATTCCCAGGAACAGGATTCGTCATCTTCGGTCAGAAGACTCTGCAGTCAACAAAGAGCGCTCTTGATCGAGTCAACGTTCGTCGCCTGCTTATCGCACTCAAGAGAGATATCGGAGACGTAGCATCTAGGTTCCTCTTTGAACAAAACGACGCTGCAAGCCGTGCCAACTTTGTTTCTGCTGCAACTCCTGTCCTGCTAAATGTCCAGACCCAGCAAGGCATCCAGCAGTTCAGGGTGGTCTGCGACGAATCTAACAACACTCAGACAGACGTTCTTAACAACGTTATGAATGTTAGGATTATTATCATCCCGACACGTGCTGTTGAGTACATCGTCATAGACTTCATCATCAACAACACGGGCGTCCAGTTCGTATGATATTTAGAATCGGAGCAATAAATGGCCACAACTAGAACAAGCCCGGGAATCTCATATTCAGAGATCGATAATACAGCTCCAGTAGCAACTTCACCTGCTGGAATCCCGGCAGGCATCATTGGAACTGCAAATAAAGGTCCCGCGTTCGTCCCTGTGACTGTTGGAAGCTACAGAGATTTTAGCGCCATCTTCGGTGACTCGTCTAACGGTGCAGATTCAGCTATTGCCGCAAGAGAGTACATGTCTGTCCCGGGAACTTCTGTGACTTTTGTTAGAGTTCTTGGTGTCGGAGACGGAAAAGCAAGAAACACTTCTACAGGTCAGGTAAATAACGCAGGATTCGTAGTTGGAGATCAGCTTGTTGGAGACAACGGCATGCTCTCTTCGAACTCTTACGCAACAGCTGGCGGCCCATCAGGAAGGACTTACTTCCTGGGATGCTTCATGTCAGAGAGCGCAGGATCTACAATATTCAGCTCAGCCGGAATTCAGACTAGTGGAAAAGCAGTCCCAGTTGTTAGAGCAGTTGTCATGGCTGCTTCTGGCGTTGTGGTCACTGTAAGCGGATCTTTCCCGAGCGTTACAAATACAGTAAGCCTCAATGCATCCGCACCGGGCGGTTCTTCGATCGGATCGATCAACGTTGCTGCGAACACTTTCACGGTACTTCTAAACGGACTGAAGAGCTCTGAGAATAATATCATCACAGCTTCTTTCGACGCGCCAGAGAGCTTTGTCGGTGCTTTTAACACAAATCCACTTCTTCTGAACGAGAAGGGTCACTACCTCTACACCTACTACGACATTCCCAAGGCTCTTGCTGTTGTAACTTCATCAGGAGTTACAAGCAACACTTACCCAACTCTGGGCGGCGCGCTGGAGCATGCTGTCTACATCGCTACTGGAAGTCAGGCAAGAAACTCGAGCGCAGCAAATGCTCCTAACTATGAGAACTTCCAGGAGCGGTTTGAAAATTCACGTACACCATACATCACATCTCAGCTCTTTGGTGGTTCAAGATACAACCTCTTCAAGGTTCATGCTCTAGACGATGGAGATCAATCCTACAGCTCCATTAAAGTTCAGATCTACAACATCACTCCAAGCCAGGACATCAATAACCTCTTTGGTCGATTCTCACTGGCTGTAAGAAACTTTTCAGATGCAGATAACGCACGACCTCTCGAGGCTTATGAAGGTCTTTCTCTCGATCAGTCGTCAGAAAGATACATCGGTAGAGTAATTGGTGATCTTCACACGTACTTTGATTTTGATAGAGCTGCTGCTGCTCAGAAGATCAACAGTACTGGTGACTACGAAGTAAGATCACCTAGGATCAGAGTTGAGATATCTGATGACCTTATTCTTGGAAACGTACCCGATGATGCGCTTCCTTTCGGATATAGAGGTCTCGGTCATCTCATTACTTCTGGATCTAGTCCAGTCGCTGCGACGCCAACAGGGATCACAAGTCTTCTGGCTGCAGGTTCGACAGATATCTTCAAGAAGACAGTTCAGCCTCCTTTCATCTTTAGGCCAAGCCTCGTTGTTGGTACAGTAGCGTCCACTAATATCTCGTGGGGCTTCATGACAGACTACTTTGGAACGCTTGCTAACCCCAACAGCAGGGCAGTCTTCAGCCCGTACTCTTCGAATCATCTCAAGTTCTTCCCAGACATGAACCTGACGTATGCGAACTTCTTCGTAAGAGATAACACGGGCGCTGCTTCTTCAGGCGGAACGGTCTACGATACAGACGTCTTTAACAACAATCTGTTCGCTTGCGAGAGGATCAAGGTTGCAACTGGCTCTTCCACATATGCAGACCCACTACAATGGATCTCAGCTTCGTACGTCAGAAACGGATCCATCGGTGCAGATGAGACAGCAAAGACTCGTGCGCTCTCCATCAGCGACTTGAAGAATGATTTTGATAATATCAAGTTCGTTAAGTTCAATGTCCCGCTGGTTGGTGGCTTCAACGGAACCAACATCTTTGACCAGCAGAAGTACAGACTTACTAACATTGCTGCAACTAGAGAGATCGCTGATACGGCCCAGGGCGGCACATCAGGTCCGACGGTCTCGTCATACAAGAAGGCAGTTGATGTTATCAGCAACAAGACTGAGGCTGATATTCAGCTTCTTGCAGTTCCGGGAATCAGGGCTCCGACGATCACGAACTACACAATTTCTGCGGTTGAGAACAGATTTGATGCCATGTACATCATGGACATCGAGCAGAAGGACGAGAATAACTCTGAGATTACAGGATCTAGCGGGATAATCAATCTCACGAACTCTGTCTCTGCATTTAGATCGCGCGGAATTGACAGCTCCTTCGCTGCTGTGTACTTCCCTGACGTCAACATCTTCGACGGCGCGTCGGCGATCCGCAGAGTCGCTCCTTCAGTTGCTGTTCTCGGAGCTTTCGCTCTAAACGACAGCGTGGGTTATCCCTGGTTTGCACCGGCCGGATTTGTGAGAGGATCAATGGCTTCAGTCAGTTCTGTGTCTGCAGACCTCACCGACGCTGACGCAGATACTCTCTACGCTGTCAACATCAACCCGATACTTGCTCGCAGAGGCTCGATCGTTGTATTCGGCCAGAAGACACTCCAGCGGGCATCAACTGCTCTCGACAGAGTGAACGTCCGTCGTCTCTTGATCTCTATGAGAAGAACTGTTCGACAGATCTCCAATGGCTTCTTGTTCGAGCCCAACAACTCCGACACACTTGACGCTTTCAGGGGTCGGGTCACTGCTGCTCTGAGCAACATCCAGCAGCAGCGCGGCGTCGATAGGTTCACAGTCGTTATAGATACTTCTACGACCACCCAGGCCGACATCGAAAACAACACAATTAGAGGACAGATCTACCTCAAGCCCACGCGGTCAATTGAGTTTGTCAGTCTCTCGTTTGAACTTAACAACGTCATCACAGCTTGAACTAGGAGAAAATCAGAATGGCCGAGACACTAAGCGTAACAGATATGCTTCCAAACAAGTTCGAACCGAAGCGCAAGCATCGGTGGATCTTCGCGTGTGAAGGCATTGATTCTTTCATAGTCAAGAGCACAGCTAGACCTTCCTTCACCATGGATTCCAAGGAAATTCCCTGGATGAACACACAGCGGTACATCGTGGGAGGCAAGCTCAAGTTCGGAGATCTGAAGCTTGAGCTTCACGATCCGATCGCACCTTCCGGCGCTCAGCAGGTGATGGAGTGGATCAGGACCCACCACGAGAACATCAGCGGTCGAGCAGGTTATGCTGACTTCTACAAGCGCGACTGCCAGCTTAAGATGCTCGATCCGCTTGGAACAGTTGTTGAGCTTTGGGATATGAAGGGAGTCTTCATCAAGACGGCTGACTTCGGTGGCGTTGACTACAACGGAGATGATCCTATGGGAATCTCTTTGACTCTTCGCATGGACTCTTGCGTCCTGCAGTTCTGATCTATTTTCCTTTACAGAACACCTGATTCTTTCTACACTGATCCATGTCTAGAAAGAATCAGGTGTTTTCTAGTGCGCAGCAAGCAGACTCTGCTCCCCAGCAGATGGCTTCAGCTATGCCCACTACAAATGTCCTTCGAGATGATTTCGGGTACGAAGTTCCAGTAGAGAGAATACCTCTGCCGTCCGGTGGCCTTGTATATCCAGTTGGCCACCCGTTGCACGGAGTTGATGCAGTCGACATCAAAGCTATGACGGCGAAAGAGGAAGATATCCTCATGTCGAGAGCGCTACAGAAGCAAGGTAGTACAATATCGGCATTGCTGTCTTCTTGCTTGACCGATAGAAGGATAGATCCGAAGACACTAATCTCCGGAGATCGACTTGCTATTACACTAGGCATCAGGATCACCGGTTACGGCTCACAGTACAAGGTCAACGTCGGATGTCAGTCTTGCCAGCAAGTCTCTAAGCAGGAGTTTGACATTGGAGGCCTAGACATTAAGCCCCTTTCGATCGAGCCTGTTTCTGGTGGAAATCTTTTTGAGTTCACCCTGCCCATGTCGAAGAAGAGAGTGCTCTTCCACTTCATGTCAGGAAAGGAAGAAGAGGAGTACACTGCGACGCTAGAGCGCAAGCAGAAGCTCTTCCCTGGTGCAATTGAAGGTGCCGTGACCATGCGCCTAGAGACACAGATCGATTCTGTTGATGGAGTCTCTGATAAGAATAAGATCTCAAGATTCATCACTTCAATGCCTGCTGGAGACGCTCGAGCCCTGCGGAACTACATTGAATCTAACGAGCCTGGTGTTGATCTTGAGATCAAGTGGAACTGCACTGAGTGCGGTCACACGAACAAGAACGCATTGCCGATGGGATCGTTGTTTTTTTGGTCTGAGTGATGCTAGTAGAGTGCCTGTGCTCCGCGAGATCAGGTACGTAGTCCAGTACTACAAGCTAGGATTCGAGGAGGTGCGCCGCATGCCTGTCTACATTAGGCACTGGATGATCAGAGAAGCGCAGCAGGACATCCTTAATAGTCAGAAATCTCAAGAGCGTGACGGACAGTGGGGTGTAGACATGGATACACCGCTGAGCGAAGTCATGAACCTTGATAAGTAGCAGAGATGGCATCCACTGCAGGACAAAGTCTGTTTACACTCGTCTCAACTGTAATGGGGCAAGCTGCAGACGAAGCCAAGAAAGCTGCCCAAGCTGTCCTTGGTACGACTGTAAGCGACATTGAGACCTACTTTAAGACAACTCCAACCCAGGACATATTCTATGACTTTGGTCAGAAGTCTGCTGAGTTCTTCCAGAAGGGCTTTGAGCTTGTCATGGACAAAAACGATGCTGAGCTTGCAACGAAGTTCGCAGTCTCTCAAGCGGGAATAAAGCTTACAACCGTAGCGATGCAAGAGGCGTCAGAAGGTCTAGTCAGAGCTGCTGACGTAGCCATCGGTCAATCTGTTAACATGGGAGAGTCGTCTAGAGAGCTCTTCGCGTCGATTACATCTCGAATGGGCGGAGAGATAGCCAACCTGACGGAAGGGGGTGTAGCGGCTGCATCTGACCAAGTTAGACGTACTCTTGCTCTGACACAGGAATTCTCTAGAGAAGCTTCAGCTCGAATGATCCAGACTTCGAGCGGTCAAGTTGTCGACCTCTTCTCTTACCTGCCCGGTTTTGATAAGAGCATGGAGACGACTCGAGAAGCTCTTTTGATGAATTCAAAGACTTACTTTAGAGCGAGCCAGGATCTAACAGAAAAGGCGCTTACCGACACGACTCTTATTGCACGAGGTTTCCATCTGAGCTCTGGAGATCTGACAGAATTCCTGCTTCGTGACATGGAGAAGACAGGAAAGGCATCAGGAGACACTGCGATGCAGGTTGCTGCTGCCGCTTTTGCAGCAGCTGACGCTCTTGGAGCTTCTTCACGCATCACAATGGATCAGATTAAGCTGATGATGAACGACGTAGAGAAGTTTGGAAACTCCTCTGCTGGTCAGCTTGCAGTCGCGTCTAAGCAGCTTGAGGAACTCGGCCTGAGTGTTAGTTCACTTGATAAGATGATCGGTGCTTTCTCGAACCTGGACGGAGCGATCGCCAAGGCGAACGACCTTGCTTCGATCTTTGGCGTTCAGCTCGATTCAATGGAGGCGATGTACCTTGCAGCTGAAGATCCTACTCGTCTCATGGAGACGATAAGAACTCAGCTTCTTGAGCAAGGAGTCGATGTTGAGAACATGAGCCAGTCACAGCTTAAGGCTCTCGCCTCTTCTGTCGGATTAACTGTTGCCGAAGTGAAGCGGTTTCTTCGAGGCGACCTTGTAACTTCATATGACGAAGCTTTCTCTGAGATCGATGCTTCAATGCAGGATAATCTTGCAGATAGTGAGGCACTTGCAGCAAGAGCTGCTAGAAACGCTTCTGATGGATCTCAGATGACAGCTGATCAGGCAAAAGCAGCGCAGGCTGCTCGACTGGCCGCAGCAACAGTGACTCAGGAGATCGCTGATGTAACAGCAAAAGCCAACGACGGTGTGCGAGCACTACAGGCATCACTTATTGAGAGCCAGAAAGCAGTCTATACAGAGACTCTTAAAAATTCAAAAGTGTTTCTTGAAGACTTTGTGGCAGAGCTTCCAAGGTTCCAGGACATGGCGCTAAAGACGTCTAGGCAGATTCTGGACAACGTTGCAGCCACGCTTCGCGGCGCAGGATCTGTCACTGGCGGAGCAGCTCCCGGTCCTGCGCCTGCGGCCACTGCTCCCGCTCCTGCTGCTCCTGCTGCAGCCTCTCCGGCTCCGCCTGTAGTGGCACCTCCACCCGCGCCAGCGCTGCCACCCCCTGCTCCATCACCACCACCGCCTGCAGCACCGGCACCCGTCCCGCCTGCACCGGCTCCCGCGCCTCCGCCACCTCCAGCACCTATCACTCAGGCTGACGCTGAAATTCTCGCTAAAGCTATTGTGGATGCTCTCGCCGGCAGTGCAGCTGCCGCTGGCCCGATCACGGTTGAAATCAAGATAGACCCCACACTCAATCAGCTCGTCGCAGGAGCCTCCGGACTAGGTAGAGTTCCTGTGTCCGCGCCGAGCACTCCCTAATGACAGATATTAGTGACATTCTTCTTCTTTTTGAATCTCTCGAGACAGAGCTCAATGAGCTTTCTGAGAGAATGAAGTCTTTGAAGCGAGAGAACGGATTTCTATCTGACGTAAAAAGCGAGTGGGTCGATGACCTAAGTAGAGCTAGGAGCAAGCCTGATGACAAGGCAGACACTTCGTGATTTCTTAGCCTCAGCAGGCCGACCAGCATCTACGTCGATCTCCATAAGTTCTGATCCTGCATCCGCAGCTCCCACGCCTCCAGATCCATCAGCGCTCGCAGAAGGTGATGATCTAGGTGTAGATCCGAACACCGGGTTGCCGCTTCTTAGCACTGCCGGACCGAGCCTGACAGGTGATTATGCAGCCTACATCACAGCTCGAAACAATTATCCGCTTCGACAGGGTAACAAGCTGGCTCCAAGCCCGACAAGGGGTCAAGATCTTGAAGATCCAACCATCCAAGGCTCTGAGTCTGTGTTCGCTCCTCCTGCTTCTGCTAGACAGCTTTCAAACTATTCCAACAGCGGATACTTTGAGACAGGAACTAGGAAGCTCTCAGATCTTATTAGTAAGACCGGTGGAACAGGCCCGAGAGGAGACGAGCTTCTCAAGACGATATCAAGTGTTGATGGAAGAGAGAGCTCAGCACAGATCTACGCAGAAGACGCTTACGATAGTGAAAACACTTATAATCCCAATCAGGCGTTCTCACGGAGGACTCGATCTGCAGACGTCGATCCAGGGACAAACATTAGAGTCCAGAGAAAGATAGGAGACTGGAAAAAAATTGACGGTCAGGATGCAAGGACATCCACTCTCGAGACGCTGAAGTCTGTAGGGCTAAGCCTTTTGCTGAAAGCAGCTCACAGAGACGCTTCTGATAGCCCCGCAGGATCAATCGACCCAGCCTCGCCTGCTGCCAACGATGCGCAGGCAGACAAGTATGCATCTGTTAATTTTGACACCCAGATCTCAGAGCAAATTCTAAGAGCTTTGAACGCTTTCGGTGCACCGACATTCGACGACGGAAGCGCATTTTTAGGTGGAAGAGGAGACTTTGTTCCCGAAGATCCCGATGCCAGATACTCAAAGTCGTACGGAGTCTCGTACACGCCAACTACGCCTTCTGATCAGACAGCATCTACTGAGAGAGAATCACCTGAAGTTGCAGGCCAAAATCTTGAATCTTCTGTTAGGCTCGCTGCTGCATCAGTCTTGATCCTTTCTAAGCTCCTGCGGCAGATATACTCTGAATCAATCGATACTCTCGAGTTCAACCCTAGAAAATCTCTCGGTCTTGGACCCTATAAGCTTGGATATTCTGTTGGTGAAGATTACAAGTCCCTTGAGCTTGCTCACTTTAGATCGATCTTTCCAAATACAGCACCCTATACGTTTGAAGAGTGTCTCAAGGCATCCTTTAAATCAGTTTTCGGTCTTGAGATGCCTAGCAGAGCTGTCGATATACTTGCCGCTTCTCCGGCGCAGACGTTCTCTACAGGTGAGCTGTCTTCTCTAGTGTCAAACAGGATTCTAAGAGAGTCTCCTTCTTACTGGATATCGATCGCAAAGTCTGCTATTTATGCCTACACTGCCACCAAGAAGTCAATGACACCCACGCAAGGTGCATCTCAGGGTCGAAACTTTGCAAAGACTGTCCAGGAGATATCAAATCTTAGAGCGACTAGGTTCGTCTCAGGAATGATAACGATGGGGTACATCAGTCTTATTAGCACTTACGGATCAAATCGATCTCCCATTCTAGGGAACGCAGAAGAGACTTCGCTCAATAGAGTTTCAAGATCTAGAGACACAAAAGGAAACTCTCCAAATGCAGGAGCGTGGAGAGGCAACGCTCTTCCAAGCGTATTCTTGCTACCTGGATCATCAGTTCTTGCAGGCCCTAAGCTTGGAAACACGATATTTCGAGCAAATCCTGCAAGAGCGATGCTTGCCTCTACACTTGCAGATAAGACAGTCGTAGATCCAAACATTGGAGGCGAAGGATCCAATCGGCTCCCGCAGGAGCTTGTTCATCTGATAGAGAACAAGCTTGAGGCCGAGTACGTACCTTTCTACTTCCAGGATCTTAGAACCAACGAAGTGATCGCCTTTCACGCTTTTATCGAGTCAGTGACTGATGGGTTCTCTGCATCTTACAATACTACGAAGAGCTATGGACGTGCAGATCCTGTCTACAACTACAGCTCTACCACAAGAAGCATCGCTGTCACATTCAGCATTGTTGCAACCAATAGAGAAGATTTTGATGAGATGTGGTTCAAGATCAACAAGTTGACAACCTTGATGTACCCACAGTACACGAGAGGCCAGAAGATATCGGGTAGAAACAGCTTGCTTGATTATGAGTTTGAAGCACCATTCAGCCAGGTTCCCGGAGCTACTCCGGTTATAAGACTTAGACTAGGAGATCTTGTAAAGTCAAACTACTCTAAGCTTGCAGCAGCAAGGCTTTTCGGTCTCGGATCAAAGAAGAATTTTAAGACAACAATAGTGCCGGGTGCAGGAGCTCTCCGTACACTCGGTTCAGCGCTTTCTAGCGATAAACTAGAATCATTTACTTACATTGCTTTCTTAATAGCGACTGCAAGCCCTGCTGTTGTAATATCAGAAGTTGCAGCAATGACAAGAGGTCTTACAGGCCCTGGTAGTTCAACAGCAGTTGCAGCAGCAGCGATCGGAGAGATTGCTGCTTACGAGGCTCTCGCAGCCACTGATCCGGTTGACGGCCGAGGTTACATAAATCCGTTCATCCTGAATACAGTGAGAAACAACCTCCTAGATCCTCAGACGTATAAGGGAGGAACTCAGAGTGAAACGCAGTCTGCGCTAGGAGGATTAAATTCTTTCAACACAGGAGAGTCTGGATCAGATGCATCAGGAAGAGCTAATCTTGGAGACTTAATCGGATCAATTGTAACGGTATTTCCAATTACTTCTGGGTGGAACAATAGATCAGACGGCCGCGGTCTAAATCTCGTTTTTAATCAGCCGGTAAAAGGTGTTCTCACGAACAAAGTATCTCAGTCTGGTACAAGTCTTTCAACTTCAAATTCAAATACACTGCGATCTGGAAAAGACATGTATGAGATACAGATAGCTGAAGGAGATCAGCAAGGACAGAAGATATGGGTTCCTCGCGGTGGCTTTGCTTTTGATTCACAGGGTCTTATACAGACGCTCTTTGCAATTTCAAATCCGGTATCTGCAGTTGCTGATGGCCTGACAAGCCTCCTCTTCAACTCGGTTCCCATCGGTTCAGACTTTCCAAACACAGAAGGGGCAGTCCGACAAATTGTTGAAATACTCACAAATCCTGATGCTGCATTCTTCTCATCCTTTGATAATCCCTACTTCGATAAGAATGAAGTCATATCAGGGTATGAGAACACAATGGGTCGCGGATTAGCTGGAGTCATAGAAAACATGTCTTTTGGATGGGACTTCGCTTGGGAGACCGACTTTGGATCTCGTGCTCCCACGGGATGCAAGGTCACGCTTAAGTTCTCACCGATCCACGACGTCCCGCCTGGCCTCGACGCTGACGGATTCAATAGAGCCCCAATTTACAATGCTGGTCGAATTATGAATGATTTCTCTGGAGATCCAATAGATCGAGAGCTTGGAGCTCGTGCTTCGTTCTCAAATGCAAACAAGACAGTCACTGATGACAGATCAGTGGATCTAGATGCTGCTCAACGGTTTGCTGAGATTCTTGGGAGAGATTCCTAATGGCATTTTCGAGATATAATTTCACTCCTCGAACAGTCAATGGTCGTGGTCTCATTACTCCTGAGCTCTCAAACGAGATCTATCAGAGAGTTAAGCTAGGTCAGATTTCTGTCACTCCATACATGCTGAAAGAGTCTGAGAGGCTTGACCACATAGCTTACAAGAAGCTAGGAGATGCATCTCTCTGGTGGGTGCTGGCAGCTGCTTCTGGAATCGGGTGGGGTCTACAGTGTCCTCCCGGAACGCTTGTCAATATCCCAACAAGCATGTCTGAGATCTACGGATTATCGAGGATCGGATAATGGCGGGAAAGCTTTCAAACTCTGATCCCCTCATTAAGTCTATCGAGCTCCTAAAGCAGGAAGCACGGATACTCAATGCAGTCTATCGCCCGCAGGTTTCTAGCATACAATTCAATGATGTTGAAATAGTCGGACTACCCGAGGTGGCTGGAAACAAGATAGATGTCTCTAAGTTCTGCACTGCTGAGCTTGGATCGAGGTACATTGACCTCTTTATAGGAAACGAAAGAGAGCCTAAGACTACCGGAGACATCATAGAGGAGATGGAAAAGATCACCTATGCAGATGCTCAGGTGATCAAAGGCGGCACTTCTCCTGGCCGCGCTCTAATTTTTGTTTCTTCAAATATTGAAACAAAGGGAGATGTACAGAAAGAAGCTGAAGGGAATCCCGTTAGGATCAAGTTTAGTTCTCCGATATTCTCTAGAGAGGGCGTTAGTTTTCAGCAATATACATGCGGAACTTATTTTCCGCCGGAAATTCCAGGACAGGTAGGCAGCATTAGAGTTGGACCAAATCCTCTTGATAGAAAACCTACTGCTAAGAGTATTGAAAAATTTAACAAGCCGGGTGCTACTCTTTTTTCTCACAGATTTGATGTTGACAATAAGGGGTTCACTGGGATGAACTTTTCACTTATTGATGCAGACATCCTGCATGCATTTTTGAATGGACTTCCAACACTTGAGCTTTCTCGGGCAGTCACCTTTTTTAGAGCTTCATTCTACTCACCTGCGATACAGAAAAAGACCAAATCTGGAAACCAGTCTTCTCCTCCTGTAACTCTTGCATCTTTTTTAGGGTTGGACACAGGTACTTTGCAACGTACTTACGGGTCTCCGAGCGCAGCTGATCTAACCCGTCTTGCAGTTGGATACTCTCCTTTCTTAAAAGAAAAGACCCTGTCTCGCACTGGTTTTGAGCTCTTCTTAGGACCACAAACTCTTGTAAATCCAGATATCAACAGATCTCCTCCGGGTACTTTTTCAAACAGAAACTTTCCTGTCTTGGACCCGATGGTGCCTCTTGCGTCAATCGATTCATTTCGTATCACCATCCAGAACTCACCCGTAGCTGCTTTCACCACTCAGGTTGCAGAGCTCAAGATTATCGTCCACGACAAGTCTCGGCTCGAAGAGCTTTCAAGCATCATTGCAATTCAAGATTTTCCCTCTAACTTTATCGAGATCGAATACGGATACAATCATCCTGACTCAGATCCTGTCAGGGGCTCAGCTGCTGGAAGATTTATTAATCTGATGAAGATGCGCCAGGTCTTCACAGTTGCAGGCTACGCGATGAATGTAAAAGATAGATCTGTCGAGGTCAACCTGCGACTTGTTTCTCTCACAGATAGAGCTCTTTCTGCTGTGCCATGCATAACTGGGAATTTTATCCCTATCAGAGCTGTCACTCAGTACCTTGAAAATCTCTCCAAGGCGACCTTTTCAAGCGTTCTTGGCAAAGAAGTGCTCCAGTTTGATCCAAAGTCCACAGCCGGACTGATGGTCCCGAGGAGCAATTTTGTTGAGCTCGTCAATGCAATCAAGAGCATAGGAACGATAGAAGACAATCAGACTGGAGAGCCTGTTATCAATGAGGAAATAGATCAGGCAGTTGAAAATCTTCGTATAGCCATTGAGACCAATACTCAGAGACCAGAAAATACCAATCCTGCTGCAGAGCAGACGCGAATAATTGACTCCTGTAAAGCTTTCAATATTGGCGGAACTCAAGGCTCAGATCCGTTCTTTGAAGAGCTCGCTGGTGCAAACAAGGAGAGCATCAGGCAGCCTCTTAAATCGGGAAACTTCTGTACTGCTGCTCAGCTAATCTCTCGTCTTGTTCTTTACCCGCTTGCTAGCTCTACCATCTTCGACGAAGTCCAGATTCACACGTTCTCCTTTAACGAAAGAGCTGCAAAGCTTTCAAAGCTTCCAATAGCAATGTGCCCGATCGACGTCGACTTGTTTGCAAGAAGCCTCACAAAAACCACAAATCCTAACCGCATCTACACGACAGCTGAGATGCTTGGTAAGATTGTTAAATTCTGCTCCAATCCATACAACATAGCGTTCGGAGTTAGCGATCAGTTCAAGAAGATCAAGGATGCCCGAGACGCTGCAGAAAAAGCAAGAAAAGAAGAAGAATCTGAAGAAGGAGAAGAAGAGGGACCACCTCCGCCGACTCCTGCTGAAAAAACAGCTCGATCAGCACTTACAGACAGGTTGAAGCTCATCTACAAGGAAGTTTACGGAACAGATGCCACCAACGACGAGGCTGTGTTTAAGGTTCCTCGAGTAAGATCTGAAGTTCAATCACTCAAAAAACAGATAGAAGACGAAGATGGTGTAAGAGAAATCAACATCTGCAAAATCATCATCTACGATGAAGCATGCTCATCGATCGGAGACCTTTCTTCTATTCTTGGCGTGGCTGCAGAGGAGATGGTATCGAATCCAGGCACAAAGTCTGCTGAATTCAACCTAAACAAGGCGAAAGACATTAGAGTTGTTAGAGAGATCCTAAGTAGACTCTATCCAGTTTTAACTCCCGGAACGGGAAATTCAGTTGTAAGCTCTGTCTCAGTGGCAACCTCAACCTCAGGTCAGGCTGCCCAGGTGCAACTCGTTGAGGCACTAAAGGGTGTCTATGGCGCGGAGCAGGACTCCATGCCCGATTCTGCTGGATCCGACATTGAGGTAATACCTGCAAAGATCTCTTTTACATCAATTGGATGCCCAATCATAAGCAGAGGACAGAGTGTTTTTGTCAACCTCAAGACAGGAACAACGCTCGACAACGTCTACTCAGTCTCATCAGTTTCTCACAGCATAGACTCAAGAGGTAGCTTTACAACGTCAGTCTCTCTTGCGCCTACCAGCAGCGGAACTGTAAGGGGCGTGTCTACAAAGATCGAGAGAGCTATCAAGCAGTTTGTAGATTCAAAATCCTATGGCATTGAAGATCGATAGTGCTCTTGATATGATCATTCGTGCTCAAAATAAGCAAAGAGATTCTTGGAACAAAATCAAGCTTCTTGATCAAGGATGACGGATCTGTCTGTCTCTCTGATCTCTCTATGGAAGATGCTTGGACAGTCGGTTTCCATCAGAACTACAAGTCTGTTGAGATCGCCTGCCGAGCACTCGGAATTGAAATGCCTGAGATCGTCGCAGAAGAAGCTAATAAGTTCTGGTCAACTTGGAAAGTGAGGCCACCAGCTTCCGCTGTTATGTCTCACAGCGAGCTTCTGGAAAAAATCAAGACGCTGAATAGCTGGTTCTCAGCGCAGTTCTCTGCGTATTGTGACAGCTCCTACTTCTGTAACGACTTTCAGTCGATCCTCTTGCTGTTGGACAGGCTTGAACCTGCGCTGTTAGACAGTGATTTCGTGAGAGCTTGTGATGATGAAAGGATCTCGTCACTGTCAGGCTCAAAGAGCGCTTCTTGCACCTACGATCCATGCAGCTCCTCTACGGGTAGACTTACTGTAAAGTCTGGATTTCCAATCTTAACACTGCCAAGAGAGCTTCGAAAGTCTCTCAAGTCTCGTCATGGAAAGATTCTGCAAATTGACTTCACAGCTCTCGAGCCTCACACGCTTCGGTGCTTTGCTGGCAGACTCTCAGGCGAAGAAGACATCTACACAGACATTAGTCGAGGATTTGACCTTGAAAGAGATATCGTAAAAGTTGCAGTTATGTCTGCTTGTTACGGAATGTCGAGAAACTCTTTCAGGTCAAAGTACAGGTCGGTTTCAGGTGCTGCAGGATTCTACGATTCAATCCGAAAAGGTCTCGGAGTCGAAGAACTTGAGAGCTACATTGCTCGAAGCTGCGTTATCTCTACTGGCATTACAAATGGTTTCGGCAGGCCCATTCAGTGTGATCCTGCCGCGTGGGTATCACACTTTGTGCAATCAACTGCTGTGGATGTTGCTTGCCAGGGATTCAACGATGTCATCGATAGGCTCGCTGAGTCTCGAGCAAGGTTCAGTCCTCTCTTCTTGATCCACGATTCTCTTGTTGTCGATGTGAATGTTGAACACATGAGTGCGCTTAATAGAATTGTTGAAGAAGGTTTTCTTCTCAAGAGTAAGAACTACAAATTCCCAATGAAGATCAAGGAGCTTTACTAATGCAAGACATTGAAAAAGTCTATAATTCCTACATGAAACTTGTCAATTTGCTTGATGCGCGGTCAGGCGCTATTAAGCGGCTAGTTGATCACTTTGGAGAGCGGTTTGCCACCTGTCCTGCTTTTGACAGAAGTGAGCGCTCTACAGCATCTCCGGGAGGAATGATGCTTCACAGCATCAACGTTACAAAGACCATGAAGACTGTTGCAGAATCTTCTGGATTGAAGATTCCAATACAGTCGATAATCATGTGCGGTCTTGTTCATGAGTTTGGTCGGCTAGGAGACCTGAGTAACGACTACTACGTCGAGCAGAAGTCTGATTGGCACAGAGAGCGAGGCAATATCTACACCTACAATCCTGAGTGTGTGAAGATGACTCACGGACATCGGACGCTGTGGATCTTGCAGCAGTTTGGAGTCGAGCTTACACCTGAAGAGTGGTTAGCTGTCGCTTCTTTGAGCTTCTACTCTGAAGAGCAGCGATTCTACGCAGGATACGAGGGTGACCTCGCAGCTCTGCTGCAGTACGCAGACAGGATAGTGACTGCGCAAGAACGAGTCTAAGATATTTACATTAGTGGCAAATCAAGAAAAAGCATCAGCAATTGGACACTACTCTAGCAGGGGTAGAGCTATTCCGTGGTCGGGAGCGCTCGGCGGCGGTGATGGCGCGCAGCAGAAGATTGGACGTCCAAGGCTTCCGGGAAAGATTCAAGCATCTCCAACAGGCGCTGCTGACAGCACTTTTGCCGGAAGGATGTCTCTACTGGTTCCCGACTACGAGCAACAGCTCGCTTACGATGAGGTAGGTGAGTTTGTCGGCATGCCTGACTACAAGTCCAACATAGAGAACATAGCGACACGCAAGCTTGCAGGTCCGAGGAAGCTTCCAAGAGGTTTCAAGCTGCGTCTCACAGAGGACTCTGGTGATGGATTTGAAGATTTTCTGCATGTTGAGGACCTGCTCGAAGAGATTGCTCCTAAAAAGAAGAAGTTTAAGAAAGAAGCATCAGGTGTCGGAGCCGTCGCAGGCTACACGGGTCCAGTATCAGGTCCCTCGAATCCCAAGAGCTTTTACAGCAAGATGGCGAAGGCCGCAGGAGGTGAGTATCTAGAGGATCCAACAAAGACTGCTCGCGGGCGTCCGTAAAACTTTTGAACAACTACCACTTTAAACGTTAAATCATACTAGCTCTAAACATCACACCGAAGTTAAGAGTTACCACAAAGGAAAACAAACTAATCATGACCATTAATTTTGACGCACTTAAGAAGAAACTAGATAATCTCTCCGGTAACAACAAGAAGAGCAACGCTTCCTGGAAGCCCAAGGAAGGCGAGGAATACACGGTCCGCCTCCTCTCGTTCCCGAACAACGACGGCCAGCCCTTCAAGGAGCTCTGGTTCTACTACAACATTGGCAGCAACCCTGGTCTCCTCGCACCCTACCAGTACGGACAGCAGGATCCGATTCAGGATCTAATCCGCAAGCTGAAGGATGATGCATCCAAGGAGTCCTACGAGCTCGCCAAGAAGCTCTACCCGAAGATGCGTTGCTACGCTCCGGTCATCGTTCGCGGTGAGGAGGACAAGGGCGTCCAGCTCTGGGCGTTCGGCAAGCAGGTCTACCAGTCGCTCCTCGCGATCATGCTTGACGAGGACTACGGTGATATTACCGATCCTGAGTCCGGCCGAGATGTGAAGGTTCGTTGCTTCAAGCCCAATGGCAAGAAGTACACTGAGACTGAGGTCATGCCGCGAGGAAAGGCTTCTCCTCTCAGCCCGAACACTGGGTCCGCAAAGCAGTGGCTAGGAAATATTCCAGACGTCTCCAAGATGTTTGAGCTCAAGTCTGCAGATGAGCTCAGCAAGATCGTCAACGACTGGATCAATAGCGGAATGCCTGACGGCAGCGATGGAACTCAGAAGGGTGGAAGCGGCAGTTATAGCTCTGCACAGAGCGACAGCGAAGAGACTCCTACGCCTCGCAAGAAGCCTTCTGGAAGTGACAACTTTAGATCGATCGATGATGCTTTCGCTGATCTTATCGAAAGCTAATCGATAGATTGACCAATCGAGGTAAGGGTTGTAATGTTGACCCTTACCTCGTATAGTATCAGACAGGAGAAACATGACAAAAGTTAGAGATGATGACTTTACATCAGAGCTGATAAAGTCCTTAAACAAGGAGCACGGCTCCAAGATAGCCTATAACCTCACTGAAGACGCTTCACCTACTCACGTTAAGCGGTGGATCTCTACTGGCTCTGCGCTTCTTGACTACATCGTCTCGAACAGGAAGGGCGGCGGCCTGCCAGAAGGAAGAATTGTTGAGATCTTCGGGCCGCCGTCGATTGGAAAGTCTCACATTGCTACACAGATCGCTCGGTCAACTCAGCAGATGGGAGGCATTGTTGTCTACATCGACACAGAGAATGCAACCTCAGTAGAGAACCTTCACGCACTTGGTGTTGACGTCTCTAGACGATTTGTCTATGTTGACACTCACTGCACAGAGGAAGTCTTTGATGTAGCTGAGAAGACCATCATGAAGGCAAAAGCGATGGCGAAAGACGTCCCGATCACAATCATCTGGGACTCTGTCGCGGCAAGCTCACCCAAGGCCGAGCTCAACGGAGAGTACGACAAAGACACTATCGGCCTTCAAGCTCGCGCAATCTCGAAGGGCATGCGCAAGATCACTGGTGTCATCGGTGATCAATCAGTTCTGATGATCTGCCTCAACCAGATTCGCACGAAGATAGGCGTTCTCCACGGTGATCCAACCACGACACCGGGCGGCATGGCGATCCCGTTCCACTCCTCAGTGAGACTTAAGTTAGGAGCTGGTCAGCACATCCAGAATAAAGACGGAGACATCATCGGCATCAATGTCTCAGCAAAGACCGTCAAGAACAAGGTAGGACCACCGTTCAGGACTGTCAACTTCCAGATCCACTTCGGCAAGGGAATTGTTGAGCACGAGGAGATCTTTGATGTGCTTCGTGAAGCAGGCGAGAGACAGATTGGAAACAAGATGGTCTGCGTCTCAGGAACCACGGCATGGAAAGTGTTCACTGTGACAGACCTTGATAAGGGTGCAACGATCATTGAGAAGAAGTTTCACAAAGCTGAGTTCGGAGAACTTCTTCGAAATCCTGAGTACAAGACCTACCTTGACAACCTGATCGAGACAGTCATGGTCAGGACAGGGTCTGCGTCGATTACGACCGAGGAAGAAGAGGAGTCTGATGAGTGATCTATCCCGCAGGACTGTTCTTCTTGTTGATGGCATGGGAACATTCCTGCGGCATTTTGTCGCCAATCCAGCTGTGTCGACAAACGGTGATCACATCGGCGGGGTGATTGGAACTATGAACGAGATCCGATCACTCTGCGACCGCTTTCGACCTCGTAGAATCTACGTTGTATGGGAGAGCGGCGGCTCACCTCGCCGTCGCGCCATCTTTCCAGATTACAAGTCTAATAGAAAGGCTGCAAAGCTTAACAGATTCTATTCAGACGACATACCGCAGACTGTTGGCGGTCGAGACAGCCAGGTGAAGATGCTTGTGTCGCTTCTCAAGCATTCACCCATAGTTCAGCTGTATGTCCCAGATTGCGAAGCTGATGATGTGATCGGCTACGTTTCCAGGTACCACCACAAGGAAGAGCTGAAGGTCATTCTAAGCCCAGACCACGACTACTATCAGTTGATATCTGAGGGCTCGATGGTATGGTCTCCTACTTGGAAGAAGATGGTTGAAGAGTCGGGAGTCCTTGAGAAGTACGGAGTCCACCCTAACAACTTTGCACTTGCAAAATCTGTGTGCGGGGATCAGTCTGACTGCATACCGGGCGTCGAGGGTGTAGGTTTTAAGACGCTTGCAAAGAAGTTCCCAGAGCTATCACAGGCTGCGACGGTGATGGTGTCTGACTTCATGCGTCAAGCTCGATCTCTGTCTGAGTCGGGAGACAAGACAAAGTGCGTCCGAAGCATCATCGAGTCAGAAGAGATTATCCACAGAAACTGGAGTCTGGTCTACCTTGACACTGCTAACTTGTCAGGAAGTCAGATCACAAGAGTTGAGGGGATCATTGAACAAGCTAGCCCCCAGAGGCGTAAAATAGAATTCATTCGAACTATGATCTCGCTCGGGATCCAAACATTTGACGCTGACAGATTCTTTAATTCAATGACACAAGTTGAGACAAAATGAATATTGAACCGACTCACCACTTCAAGCAGTACGGCAAGCAGTTCCAGGAGAAGATCTTCCAGGCACTTCTGACGGATAGAAACTGGTCAACTCAGATGACTGAGATTATGGCTCCTAGCTTCTTTGATCTGAAGTACTTGGAATTTTTGACTGACAGGTACTTTACCTACTATGCGAAGTACAAAGACTTTCCGACTCTGCCGCTTTTGATTACGATCATCAGAGACGAGCTGAAGGAAGGCAAGGACACAATTCTAAGAGATCAGATTGTTGACTTCCTGCAGCGAATCCGGGTCAACCCTGACGTTGGAGACCTATCCTACGTCAAGGACAAGTCTCTTGACTTCTGCAGGAAGCAGGCAATGAAGGAAGCTCTTGAGAAGGCAGTTGAGCTCATTGCAACTGACAATATTGACTCTGTCATGAGCTTGATGAAGAATGCACTGTCTGCAGGAACGCCTGCATCAATTGGGCACGACTTCTTTGAAGATGCCGAAGCTCGTTTCGTCAGGACAAGAAGAGTTCCATGCCCTACTGGAATCACTGCAATTGATGCACCCGGAGTCTTGAACGGTGGCCTCGGGCGCGGCGAACTCGGCGTTGCAGTTGGAAATACAGGAACTGGAAAGTCTCACTTCTTGGTCTCTGTTGGTGCTGAGGCGCTTCGCCTCGGAAAGAATGTTGTTCATTACACCTTCGAGCTCAGCGAATCTGCAGTCGGACTCAGGTACGATTCTAACTTCTGCAAGATTCCAAGCAACGAAATTATCGACAGAAAGAGTGAGGTCCTAGACTTCTACAAGAACGCTACACTCGGTCGCTTGATCATCAAGGAATACCCGACAGGTTCAGCTTCTGTGCAGACTCTTCGTAACCACATCGAAAAACTTCTACTTAAGTCGTTTGTTCCAAGTGTCATCATCATCGACTATGCTGACATTATGCGGTCTTCTAGAAAGATGGACTCGCTTCGTCACGAGTTGAAGCTTATTTATGAAGAGCTTCGTAATCTAGCGATGGAAATGAACGTCCCGATCTGGACAGCATCTCAGGCAAACAGAGATGCTTCTAACTCAGATATCGTCGGTCTTGAAAACATGTCTGAAGCCTACGGGAAAGCCATGGTTGCTGACGTAGTCCTTTCGATCTCAAGAAAGCCGATCGAGAAGTCTTCGGGAATTGGAAGAATGTTCGTTGCCAAAAACAGAGCAGGTCGTGATGGTATTCTCTTCCCCATCAGGATCGATACGTCGATGTCTGTCTTCGAAACACTCTCAGACTCTTCTGAGATGTCTCTGGATGAAGTTATCAAGTCCACTAAAACGAATGCAAAGGACTTGCTAAGACAGAAGTGGAAAGAGGTTAACGGAAACTAATTTCTGTGTATCAGGAGTATTACCATGTCACATAGTCCCTTATTGCTCGAGTATTTTGGCGGCGACGACCTCGCCTGCGATGTCTTTACGAAGTATGCGCTTCACAACAAGAGCGGCGAACGTCTAGAGTTCATGCCCGACGAGATGCACTTGCGACTCGCGAAGGAGTTCGCTAGGATCGAGTCAAAGTATCCAAACCCCCTGTCGCAAGACGAGATCTTCGACATGCTAGATAAGTTTCAGCAAGTCGTCCCGCAAGGATCTCCAATGTCAGGTATTGGGAACCCCTACCAGCTACAGTCTCTGTCAAACTGCTTTGTCATCGACCAGCCTCATGACTCTTACGCAGGGATCCTCTTCTCTGACCAGGAGCAGGTGCAGATCATGAAGCGCCGCGGTGGTGTTGGATTGGATGTGTCGAACATCAGGCCAAAGGGACAACCTACCACCAATGCTGCCCGCACAACTGACGGTATCGGCGTCTTCATGGAGCGCTTCAGCAACTCCACACGTGAGGTTGCACAAGGCGGCCGCCGCGGCGCTCTGATGATTACTATCGATTGTCGTCACCCAGAGATCGAGACATTCATCGACATCAAGCGTGACCTCAAAAAGGTGACAGGAGCGAACATCTCGATCCGCTTCACTGATGAGTTCATGCAGGCTGTAGAGGGTGAGAAGGACTTCCTGCTTCGGTGGCCCGTGGAGGCTCACCCGGAGGAAGCTGAGATCTGCAAGACAGTCAACGCGAAGCAGGTCTGGAACAAGTTCATCGATGCCGCATGGTCTTCTGCCGAGCCCGGGGCTCTCTTCTGGGACACTGTAGTTGACCAGGGAATCGTTGACCGCTACCGTGACGTCGGTTACAAGACAATCTCTACCAATCCCTGCGGTGAGATCCCCCTCAGCCCATACGACTCCTGTCGACTGATGGTTGTTAACCTTACCTCGTTTGTGATCGATCCGTTTACTGATCATGCAAGATTTGATTTTTCAAACTTTAACTCCGTAGTCATGAAGGCTCAGCGTCTCATGGACGACCTCGTGGACCTTGAGGTCGAGTGCGTTGATAGGATTCTTGAGAAGATTCAGAACGATCCAGAGCCTGACAGCGTGAAGATGATTGAGAAGACACTCTGGACAAAGATTAGAGCGGCAGGTCTCAATGGTCGTCGCACTGGTCTCGGAGTCACAGGTCTTGGCGACTGTCTTGCAGCTCTAGGTGTTCGTTATGGAGATAAGCGCTCTATTGACGTCACCGAGGAGATCTACAAGGCCCTCGCCGTCGGAGCTCACCGTTCTTCGATCGTTCTTGCCAAGGAGCGCGGTGCCTTCCCAGTGTGGGACTACGAGAAGGAGAAGGATCACACCTACCTCAAGAAGGTGATCTCCTCTTGCAACGGTGAGTACTACGAGATGTGGAAGAACACAGGTCGTCGCAACATTGCTCTCACCACCACAGCACCCGTCGGTTCAGTCTCCTGTCTCACGCAGACCACTTCGGGAATTGAGCCTGCCTTCCTTCTCTCGTACAAGCGCCGCCGCAAGATTACCGGTAGTGATATCTCTGCTAGAGTCGACTATGTTGACCCAATGGGAGACAAGTGGCAGGAGTACACTGTCTACCATCACTGGTTCAAGAAGTGGATGGACGTCACCGGTAAGACCGATCCACAGGAGAGCCCGTACTGGGGTGGTACCGCCAACGATATCGACTGGGAGAGATCAGTTGACATCCAGGCTGCAGCACAAGCCTGGGTTGACCATTCAATATCTAAGACCTGTAACCTTCCTAATTCTGCTACGAGAGAGACAGTTAACTCTGTCTACATGAAAGCCTGGAAGACAGGATGTAAGGGCTTTACAGTCTATCGAGACGGTTGTCGCACCGGAGTTCTTGTCGCAGACACTCCTAAGCAGGAAGACAAGCCAAAGAGCGCCGGTGACTTCCATCCCAAGCGTCCAAAGGAGCTACCTTGCGACATTCACAGAGTTAATGTGAAAGATGATACAGGTGTCACGCAGTCTTGGATGGTCCTCGTAGGCTTAAATGACGGAATGCCATACGAGGTCTTCAGTGGTCTTGCTGAGCATATTGAAGTTCCAAAGAAGACCAAAGCAGGGACCTTGATCAAGAATGGCAAGAAGGAGGGCATAGCGACCTACAATCTTAGAGTTCCCATCGGTAACGACGATGAGATCCTCTTCAAAGACGTCGTTAACCTCTTTGCAAACCCGACGCAAGGTGCTTTCACTAGGACAATCTCTCTTGCTCTTCGCCACGGTATCCCGGTCAACTTTGTAGTTGATCAGCTCCAGAAGGATAAAGACTCAGACATGTTTGCCTTTGCACGTTGCATTGCCAGAGTTCTGAAGGGCTACATTCCCGACGGAACAAAGTCAACAAACGAGAAGAAGTGCAAAGACTGTGGAAGCGACCAGGTGTTCTACCAGGAGGGTTGCGTTACGTGTAGTGCTTGCGGCTCTAGCAAGTGTAGCTAGTTCTTAAAAAATTGAACTCACTTGAGTATAGTAATTCATGAACATCATCACACGCGTTTCTCCCCTTATCAAGGAGTGCGAGCTTCGGGCCGCACCTATCATCATCCGCGTCAACAAGTTTGACGAAGATTCTGCAAAGGAGTTTGCACAGCAGATGTCGATGGCCCAGTCTTCTGGGCAGGGAATCATCCCGATTGTTATTGATAGCTACGGTGGCCAGGTCTACTCTCTGATGACCATGATCGATGCGATCAAGGCTTCTCGAGTTCCAGTTGCTACCATTGTTGAAGGAAAGGCTATGAGCTGCGGTGCAGTTCTTCTAACCTGTGGTGCTGAGGGGATGCGATTTGCAGGACCAAATGCCACCATCATGATCCACGAGGTTTCGACTGGTAGCTTTGGAAAGGTTGAGGAGATCAAGACTGATGCAAAGGAAGTTGATCGACTCAATGACAAGATCTTGAAGATCATGGCAAAGAACATTGGAAAGGACGAAGATTACTTCCTCGAAGAGATCCACCACAAGAAGCACGCTGACTGGTTCATCGAGCCAGAGGAGGCAAAGGAGATGAACATGGTTAACCACATCAAGGTTCCAGAGATGATGCTAACAGTGGACGTCAAGTACAAGTTTGAATAGAAAGCTAGAGCTCCTAATAAAAGTCATGGCATGGAGAGCTTTCTCCATGTGCTATGGATTTTGCATAGCTTTCTTCTTCACTAGAAATGCTGCAGATTCAATCGGAATAGTCCTAATAACTGGGACTACTTTGACTTTTCTGCAGTGGGGATTTGAAATAATCTGGGACAAATACTTCAGGGAGAATCTCAGACATGCCCTTTCAAGACAACAAGGTAGAATTGGTTGGATGGTATGGTTCAGACGAAGTCCACGCACTGTCAGCATGGACAAGTACGAACAGAGATCTAACAGAGGAGAAGAGAGTGAGAATTCCTCAGCTTCTCAAGATGCTGGCTGAGAACGGCCACGAGACTCCGTTCGAGAAGAGCTCTCTTCACTTCCTGGTTACAGTCGATACAGCTACTCACGTGCATCTTCTCAAGCATCGCATCGGAGTCTCAGTTAACGGTGAGTCGGCTCGCTATAAAGAGCTTAAGGACGACAAGTACTACCTTCCAAAGGACTGGCCACTTGAGGATCAGGCGCACTACATTGCATTCATGGAAGATGCTATCATGCGCTACCACGATGCACTTGAGCGGCTCGTAGAGAACGGCATGAACCGCAAGCGAGCGAAAGAGTCAGCTCGATTCTATTTGCCTTATGGCAACCAGATCACGATGGATGTGATGTTCAACTGGCGCTCTTTCAACCACTTCCTCAGCCTTCGCATGAAGCCCGATGCACAGAAGGAAGTTCGAGATCTTGCAGAGCAGATGCTAGATCTGGTTAGAAGTATTCCGCATCATCCGTTCAAGCACACGATCGAAGCTTTTGGTATTTAGCTTGTAAATTAAGACTTGTTCGATTACAATCTTTCGTGATCGCACCTAAGTCACCATACAACCTGATCCAAGAGACAGTTCAACACGATCCGTGGAGAGTTCTAGTTGTCTGTATTTTCTGCAATCTGACTCGCAGAGTAGTTGCAGAGCCTTACATGTGGAAGTTCTTTGAACGCTGGCCGACAGCAGAGAGTGCTGCTCACGCCAATGCAGAAGAGATCAGAGACCTAATTGCTGACCTCGGCCTCTCAGACCGTCGTAGCAAAACGCTAGTAAAGCTGTCTCAAGCTTTCGTGAACTGGGACGGCAATGATGTAAGATCTCTACCCGGCGTTGGAGATTACGCAGGAGCTGCTTACGACATCTTCTGCTTGCACAAGTGGGATGACATTCCAGAGCCTAAAGACGGTGCACTTAAGAACTACTGGAAGTGGATCAACAACAAAGAGTAAGCTAGGTTTAAAATACGGATGTTCTCATCACACAATACTAAAACTTGTTCGGAATGGCTTTAAAGCCTAAAGGAGGATACCATCCCAGAAGGCCCCGAGGTTAGAATTGTTACAGATTCTTTGGCAAAGTCAATTGCGGGAATGACAATTGTGTCGATTGAAGTTCTTTCTGGAAGATACGTGCGACACGGAGATCCTGACGGGCTAGATGATTTTTCTAGCGTGATTCCGGCTACAGTTGACGCTGTAGCCTGCAAGGGCAAGTTCATCTACTTCAAGGTGGGCAACTGGTTCATCTGGAACACACTGGGGATGACCGGAGGCTGGAGCCGAGGCCCGCAGAAGCACAGCAGGGTGCGTTTCACTTTCTCCGACGGAAGCAAGCTACACTTCAACGACGCTAGAAACTTTGGAACACTAAAGTTTGTCAGAGGAGAAGAAGAGCTACACCAGAAGCTTCAGTCTCTAGGTCCTGACATGCTCGCAGAAGATGTCAAAGACGACATCTTCGAGCAGCGCGTAGGGAATCTAAAGGGTACAATCGCAGAGGGACTGATGAATCAGTCAGTCGTCTGCGGCGTTGGAAACTATCTGAAGTCCGAGTCGCTCTACTTCGCTCAGATCTCACCTCATCGGCTCTGCAAAGACTTGTCGCCTGTTGAGCTGAAGCGACTCAATGAGACAGTCAAGAAGGTGATCCGAGCATCTTATGCTACCGGTGGTGCAACAATCTACACCTTTCAGAATTTTGAAGGCCAGAAAGGTGAGTACACTAGACGATTTGCCGTCTATAATCAAGTGAAGGATCCGCAGGGTCTTGAAGTCACGCGTGAGGTCACGAATGATGGAAGGACAACATTTTGGGTAAAAGGAGTACAATCATGAAATACAGTCTTTCTGATACGTCTATCGCACAGATTGCAAAGCTCTTGCAGCTTGCAATTATCACTGGAACAGATATTGTCGACAATCTTCGACTGATGCAGCTCGTTGCATCCGAAGATGGATCGCTAGTTCCCGAGCCAGAGTACCTTGAGAACTTTGATAAGAATCTCAACAAGCTCATCGCTCAGGCAGCAGCCGCTCAGTTCGAGGCTGGAGACGAGGAGTCAAACTAGTGGACAAGCTCGATCAGATCTTCGAGAAGCGTCGTGCATATATGGCGGCACTGCGATCGCGTGTTCCTGACGCTTATCCTGAGGGGAACATAGATCTAAGCACTCGCAAGTCTCAGCAGCTCTGTCGCGACATGGCACTGCGAGGAGTTGAAGAAGTTTTTGAAGCCCTTGGGCATCTCAAGAACTGGAAGCCGCATCGTCAGACAGAGGTCGTCGCAGACTTCAATCGTGATGAGTTTAAAGAGGAGATGGTTGATGCTTTCAACTACTTCCTGTCGCTCATGATCATGATCGGCGTTGACTCTGACGAGCTATTCGCTGCCTACGACAAGAAAGACAAGATTATCCACGAAAGGCTTAAGACGGGTTACTAATGAAATTTGCAGACATGCTTGATCGCCAGAAGGAATTCTCTGATCTCTTCTTCAGCTCAGAGAGCTTCAGCGATGCAAAGCGTGAAGAGATGACCAAGAGCTTTGCTCTTGCTCTTCACGGAGAAGTCACTGACCTTGTGAGCTCTATCAACTTCAAGGATCACCACGCGAACAGGAAGACACCTGATCGTGAGAAGATTCTCTACGAGTCTGTTGATGCTCTGCGGTATCTACTTGCGATCATGAATGTCTGGGGATTTGATCAGAGAGAAGTTGTTGAGGCTTTCAAAGATAAAGATACCTTCCTGCATACTCGCCGCAGGGTTGAGACTTCTAAGTGGGACGGTCGCCCAGTGCTGATAGTCGATGTAGACGACGTCATCGCACACTTCAGAAAGTCATACTTTGAATGGCTCGACGCTTCTCACGGAATCAAGATCTCTCACGATTACCCGGAGTACTATGCTTCGACACCGCTCAAGGATCGCGGGATCAATCCAGAGTCTTCTTTCAAGGATTTCATCAGCGATAGAGGTCTTCGCACTATCGAAGTGATTGAAGGCATGGTTGAGACTCTGCAGAGATCTCGAGAGATGGGTTTTTGGGTGCAACTCTTGACAGCTCGCCCAGACCAGAACCTAATCTGTTTGTACGATACATACAGCTGGCTCGACGCTGCTGGAGTCCCCTTCGACGGAATCTCCTTCAGCGGAGAGAAGTACCGATGGATAGTTCAAAGCCAGTTCTACGGTCGTGTCGCTGCTTGCATTGACGAT
>Ga0209400_1000034_pt1 | contig 127137 bp, 118 predicted proteins | sample M_130807_EF_Meta_FD_187313 | JGI IMG/M metagenome (GOLD analysis project Ga0209400, IMG submission 187313) | Freshwater microbial communities from Lake Montjoie, Canada to study carbon cycling - M_130807_EF_MetaG (SPAdes) (version 2) | ecosystem: Environmental > Aquatic > Freshwater > Lake...
AACCGAAAAACTTTCCAGCCCCGATCATGCGATCAAGGCTCATATCCGGTATTAGCCCCGGTTTCCCGGAGTTATCCCAGAGTTGAAGGCAGATTCTTCACGTGTTCCTCACCCGTTCGCCGCTAATCCTTCACCGAAGTGATCTCATCGCTCGACTTGCATGTGTTAAGCACGCCGCCAGCGTTCGTCCTGAGCCAGGATCAAACTCTCCATAGAAAGTTTTATTCATGGCTTACGAGACAAACAAACTGTCGTTTATTTTGTCTTTACCAAAGGAAATCAACGAGTATTGCAAAGCACTGAATAAACAGTGTTTTACGCATACTTCATTGAAGTATTTATTTAGAAAATGGCTATTAAAGCCATCTTCTGGCATTGACTTATGGCACGCTGTTGAGTTCTCAAGGTACGGATGCGCACTGCGTTTCGGCTTTTGACCGATTTTCAGGGCAGACCGCCAAATCTAGTCCATGCACGCAGGCACGGTCAAACCGGCCTATGTAAGAGCTAGATCTAGAAGATGCTGTACGGCCTAAATCGTCCGTTCACACAGCAAGGAGCGTAACTATAGGCGCCTAGGGTGAGAGGGTCAAATCGGCTAAGTCAGATAGCCAGTGGGATTGGTCATAGCAAAAGATCGCGAGAAATTGCCATATTTATACGTAAAAACTGCGAAAACGCTGGCGAGAATGGCTTCTAGACCAACTCCACTGCAGCGAGATCGCGCTTGCCTTTACGTAAAACCGCATATTTTCCGCATAAAAAGTCGGATTTTTGGGGTGCGAAATCTTCGCCCGAGATCTTCACATTGTTTAAGTACGCCCCGCCCTCTTTAACGATTCGACGAGCCGCCGACTTTGAGTCAACCACGCCTGTTGCGGCCAAAAGGTCTACCCAAGTTGGAATCGATTCACCATTTTTCACCGTCGTGCGCGGTAACTCTGCAAGTGCTGATGCCAGAGTTGCTTCATCAAGTTCTGCCAGTTCTCCTTGGCCAAATAAGGCGCGGGCTGCTGCCTCTACTCGATTGCAAATATCTTCAGAATGAACAAGTGATGTTAGTTCGCGTGCAAGTGCGCGATGAGCTTCGCGCAGGCCAGGATTTTCAGAATGTGATTTTTCGAGTACTTCAATCTCTTCACGAGATTTAAATGAGAATACCTTTAGGAAATTTATGACATCTTTATCATCTGTATTTAACCAGTATTGGAAAAATGCGTAGGGTGATGTCATCTCTGGATCTAGCCAGACCGCACCCCCGGCGGTCTTGCCAAATTTCGTTCCATCAGCTTTTGACAGTAACGGAATCGTTAACGCATGTCCACTGCCGCTTTCAACCCGGCGAATTAAATCAAGACCACCAACAATATTCCCCCACTGATCAGATCCACCTAGTTGCAAGGTGCAGTTATAGCGGCGATAGAGTTCAAGGAAATCAAATGACTGCAGGACTTGATAAGAAAATTCGGTATATGAAATACCACCGGCTTCTAGCCGCGATGAAACCGAATCTTTCGCCAACATCTGGTTGACGCTGAAGTGTTTGCCAATATCGCGCATAAATTCGATCGCCGAAAGTGGTGCCGTCCAATCCAAATTGTTGGCAACTATCGCTGCGTTATCCTTCGCGCTGAAATCTAAGTACTTAGAGACTTGTTGACGAATACGTTCTACCCAACCAGCAACCACATCAGTTGTATTAAGCGAACGTTCTTCACTCTTGCCGCTTGGATCCCCGATTAAACCGGTGGCTCCCCCAACTAACGCGATAGGGATATGTCCGGCGAGCTGAAAGCGTCGCAAAGCAAGGAGAACAACCAGGTTTCCCACGTGCAAACTAGGCGCCGTTGGATCAAAGCCTATGTATAAAGTTGTTGGCTTCTTTAGCGATTCAATGAGAGCTGTTTCGTCGGTTGATTGCGAGAAGAGACCGCGCCATTTCAGGTCATCAATTAATACCTTTGATTGTGGCGCCATGGCGTTACTCATTTCCCCATCATCTCGGAAAAGGCGCTGCCTTGGGTGGATATTTTGCTTTGCGCGCCCTTTACCGAAGCAGTGGCATCGGCAAGTTGTTTCGCCAGGGCTGCCCCGCCCGTTGCGCCCACAGTTGTGCGGGATGCAATCGCACCTTCTACCGTAAGAGATTTACGGATTTCGGAAGTCAGTTTTGGATGCACCGCGGTGAAATCAGAATCGCTCATTTCATGAAGTTGAATATTTTTTGTTTCACAGATCGCCACACACTTTCCGGCAGCTTCGTGTGCTGTCGCAAAGGGAACACCCGCGCGCACGAGAAAATCTGCAACCTCTGTTGCAAGTGAGAATCCTTGCGGTGCGGCGGATAACATCTTCGCCCGGTCAAAAGATGTTGTGGCCACCATGCCGGTTACAGCGGGCAGAACCAATCGCAAAGTATCAATGGAATCAAAGAGTGGTTCTTTATCTTCTTGCAGATCGCGGTTATAGGCGAACGGCAGACCCTTTAGCATGGCCAGTACACCGGTTAAATTTCCAATTAAGCGTCCGGCCTTACCTCGGGCAAGTTCGGCCATATCTGGATTCTTCTTCTGCGGCATTATTGATGAACCAGTTGAATAAGCATCGGCAACCTTCGCCCAGCCAAATTCAGTGGTTGCCCAGATGCACCATTCTTCGCCAATACGAGAGAGATGAACTCCAACCAGCGAGATAATAAAAAGCGCTTCAGCAACAAAATCTCGATCTGAAACACCGTCAATGCTATTTGCACTCGATGAAGTAAACCCTAAATCTTTGGCAGTTACTTCTGGTTGTAAATCAAGACCTGATCCAGCTAACGCGCCGGATCCCAGTGGGCTTACTGAAGTTCTAGTCAGCCAATCTTGAATACGATCAATATCGCGGGCGAAGGCGTGAATATGTTTGGCTAGTTCATGTCCAAATAAAATTGGTTGGGCATGTTGCATATGGGTAAATCCTGGCGCCAGTGCATCGCCATATTCCGATGCTTTAGCAATTAAAACTTGCTGCAGTAACCCAATCTGCTGCGCTATATCAAGCATGTGATCAATGGCAAATAGTTTTAGATCTGTCGCTACTTGATCATTGCGTGAACGACCAGCACGTAGAGCTCCCCCGGTTTCACCGATCTTCTCCATTAATCCACGCTCTAAGGCGCTATGTACATCTTCATCTTCAGGTTTAGGCAAGTACTTTCCGCTTGTGACTTCAGAGATCAATTCTCGTAGCGCGCCTTCAATCTTTGCCGCCACATCGCCACTTAGTAGCCCTGATGATTTCAGAACTCGTAGGTGCGCAAGAGATGAGCGCAGATCATAAGGAGCTAAACGCCAATCGAATTGAACACTACGCGACAAGGCAAATACTGCATCAGCTGGCGCATCGGAAAAACGACCACCCCAAAGCGCCATTAACGTGCCTTTCTCTTTGCGGTTGCTTTCTTTGATGACGTACCGAACGAGAGTAATTCTTTCGCTAAATCAGCTCCACCGTTGGACTTCCTTGCAACCACCATGACCGTGTCGTCTCCGGCTATGGTTCCGATAATCTCTTTGATCCCAGAGTTATCTAATGAACTCGCTAAAAATTGCGCACCACCTGGTGGCGTGCGCACTACAGCCAAATTTCCTGAAGACTCGACCGAAAGGATTAAATCTGAAGGCAGTGGCATAGATCTAGATATCGCACCATCTGATGTGGAGCCGATTTGATAAATCAACTCACCGACCTCGTTGCGAGATCGCACCGCCCCAACTTCCTCTAAATCGCGACTAGCCGTTGCTTGCGTTACATCAAAGCCCGCCTTTTTGAGAAGTTTCACTAGATCTGATTGTGAATGAACCACGCCAGCTTTAATGAGTGAAATGGCTTTTGAGCGACGTGCCGACACCGATGATGAGTTAATTACTTTGTCCACGATCGACCTCCAGGATGCATTGGGTAAAGACAGTTACAAATTTATCAATCTGAACTTTCGAAACGGTGAGTGCTGGAGCGATCCGAATCGTGTTTGCATTAGGTGCATTTACTAGTACTCCACGATCAGCCAATTTCTCCGCCAACGCCTTTGCATAATCTCCATCTAGCCCAATTCCTAAAAGTAATCCACGACCGCGAACCTCGGTAACGCCACGCACAACTCCCAACTTAATCTTCAACCTTTTCTCAAAACTCTTGGCTGTAATCATTAAGCGGTTCTTAGCAATAAAATCAATTGCGGCCAGTCCTGCAGCGGAAGCAACTGAGCTGCCTCCGAAAGTAGTCCCGTGATCCCCCGGTTCAAACCTTGGCGAATTGCTTCCGAGAGTGATCATCGCGCCAAGTGGTAGCCCACCGCCTAAACCTTTTGCCAAAGTAATCACATCAGGGCGGATCTTTTCATCTTCATATCCAAACCAAGTTCCTGTACGACCCATTCCAGTCTGTACACAATCAAAGACGAGCAGTACACCGTATTGATTACACATATCCCGTAATTGCTTCAAGTAACCAAGGGGCGGAACGATTACTCCGGCTTCACCCATGATCGGCTCAACAATTACCATCGCAGTCTTTCTATTGACCGCTTTACGCATCGTCGTAATATCGCCAAAAGTCACATGCTTGATATCTTTTAAAAGCGGCTTGAAGGGATTGCGTTTACTTGCTTGGCCGGTAAGTGAGAGTGCGCCCATAGTGCGTCCGTGAAATGCTCCCGATGTTGCAACAATCTTGGTACGACCGGTTTTACGAGACAACTTCAGAGCCGCTTCATTGGCTTCGGCTCCAGAATTGCAGAAGAAAACACGTGCATATGGATCGCCAGTTAGCTGCTGCAATTTACTAGCCAGCGCCAAACCCGCCGGGTGGCTATATAAATTGCTGACATGCCCTAGCGTTGCAATCTGCTTGGAAACGGCGCGAACTATAACTGGATGGGCGTGTCCTAAAACATTTGTAGCAATACCGCCAAGGAAATCTAGGTACTTCTTGCCCGATGTATCAGTAACGATTAAACCTTTTCCGGAGGCGAGAGTTATCTTCGGTTCACCATAGTTATTTTGCATAACGTCGAGCCAGTTAAGTGAATTTTTTCCTTTAGATGTACTCATTTTGTCACCAACGTTCCTCCGTGATTATCCAAAGCTGCTGCGAAGGCAGCCGGATCTGTCCCATTGATAATTCTTACAGCGCTAGCTCCACCTTCGATTGCATCTAAACAAGCTTGAACTTTTGGTGCCATTCCTTCGGCAAAGTTTGCCTTATTCAATCCCAGTTCGGCAGCTGAAATTTCAGAGATAAGTGATGAGGTATCTGGCCACGAACGATAGATACCAGCAACATCGGTCATAATTATCAAACATTGTGCATCTAGCGCGCCCGCGATCGCTGCCGCTGCTAAATCTGCATTTACATTTAAGCCACCTTTAAAGCTCTCATCGATCGCTATCGGTGAGATAACTGGCACCTGACCGCCTTTTAGAGCGTTCTTTATCGCCTGTGGATTTACGGCAGTGATGACTCCTACTAAACCTAAATCTGCTGGAGTGCCATCTACTAACTTACGTAGCGGCTCTGCAATCAAAGATTCACTCGTGCGCCCAGATAACGCAACCGCATTAACGCCGGCTTTCTGCAGTGATCTGGCAACTGCTGGCCCAACTTCTTGCGCCAGAACTCGTTCCACAACTTCAAAGATCTCGGGAGTCGTCACTCGAAACCCACCAATAAATTCTGAAGTTATCTCTTCGGCCTTTAGCGCGGCATCTATCTGTGGGCCGCCACCGTGGACAATTACAAGAGCTACTGCCTGGCTTTGCGCGGCAGCTATCGCTTTGGCAAAAGCGCCATTCTCATCCTGCATGGCATGTCCTCCGAATTTAACGACGATCATGTCGCGTATGCCGAATTCTCGTGAACATAATCATGCGATAGATCATTTGTATATACCGTGGCGCTTGAACTACCAACCTTGAGATCTATATCGATCGTTACTAAGCGATCATCAAAAGTAACTAAGTTGCGATCGGCAAATGGCTCACTCGCTTTAGCTACCTGCACTCCATTTAAAGTCACATCAATATCTAGAGGATTCAGTTGTGCTCTTGCAGTACCAACTGCAGCAAGAACTCGACCCCAATTTGGATCTCCTCCAAAGATGGCGCACTTCAACAAATTATTACGGGCGCAGGCTCGCGCTACCTCGACCGCATCAGTTTCAGAAGCAGCACCGCTAACTTTTATCGCTACTGTCTTGGTAGAGCCTTCGGCATCTGCAATTAATTGCTGCGAAAGTGAACCGCAAACACTCATGAGTGATTCTTCAAGCTCGGACTCAGATGGCGCAAAACCGCTAGCGCCAGAACCCATTAAGAGAACTGTGTCGTTAGTAGATGTACAGCCGTCAGAATCAATTCGGTTATATGTGCGATCGCAAACCTTTTGAAAAATCTCTTGTGCGCCCTCTGGCAAGATCGCATCTGTCATTACGACAGATAACATCGTAGCCAGCGCTGGCGCCAGCATTCCGGCTCCCTTAGCGACTCCAGATACTTCAAATTTCTCTGATTTAAGGTTCGCAATCTTGGCGACGCTATCGGTTGTCATAATCGCTCTGGCAACTTCTTCCAGAGCGTTCTGATGAATCTGACTAGAGATTAGACTGATGCCAGAAAGTATCTTCGGCATTGGCAGCAATTCACCGATTAGACCAGTTGAACAAACGACCACTTCACTCGAAGAAATTCCCAGGGCTTGGCCTACATGTTCTGCGGTTTGGTGTGTATCTGCAAAACCTTGTGGGCCAGTGCAGGCATTTGCCCCGCCCGAATTCAATATTGCAGCTTTGACAATCTTGCCTTTGGTAACTTGCTTACTCCAAATGACAGGGGCTGCAACTACCTGGTTTGACGTATACACCGCCGCTGCATCAAACAACGGTCCGTTATTGACGATCAGAGTTAGATCTAGCGCACCCGAACTCTTAAGGCCAGCGGCGCAAGATGCTGCAGTAAAGCCATCTGGTAACTTCATGCACCAATTCCTTGACCGGTGAGCCCAAAATTCTCTTGTAAACCACAGATTATGTTGGCGTTTTGAATCGCCTGCCCGGCAGCGCCTTTGCCCAAATTATCAATGGCAACACTTACAACTAGGCGGTTAGTGTGTTCGTCAACAGCTACCTGCATCGCGACGAAATTACTCCCGAGAACTGAAGAAGTTTTTGGCATCTGACCTTCAGGAAGTAAATGAACGAATTCTTCGCTCGCATAAGCCTTCTCATATGCGCTGCGTACTTGCTTTGCAGTTACCCCCGATTGCACCTTCATCGTGATGGTAGCAAGGATTCCGCGCGGCATCGGAGCCAATATCGGCGTGAAGGAAACTTTCGTCGCTTCACCCGTTGAACGGATAATCGCTTCTTCTATTTCCGGAGTATGTTGATGTACTCCCCCAAATTTATAAGAAGTCAGGCTTCCCATAACTTCGCTACCAAGCAAATTGATCTTTGCGCTGCGACCTGCACCTGTTGTTCCAGAAGCAGCCACGACCACAACATCGCTGACATCGGCTATTTGCGAAGCTGGTGCAACACCAAGAGCGATTGCAGTTGCATAACAACCAGGGTTAGCGATCTTGCTTGATTTAGCAATTAACGCACGTGCACCTGGAAGTTCTGGTGCGCCATATGTCCATGTACCTGCGTGATCGCCGCCGTAATACTTTTGCCACTTGACCCCATCTTCTAGGCGGTAATCGGCCCCTAGATCAACAAACTTTGCCTTGGTATTTAGCGATGCGATTACTTTCGCGCTTTCGCCATGAGGTAACGCTAAGAAGATAAGTTCACAGCAATCAAAGTCACTTGCATTAAAGGCGCTAAAACTCCTCCCCACATAGCTAACCAACTGCGGATGTACCGATGTAATCGTCTCCCCTGCGTTGGAATGGGCGGTGACGGTGCAGACTTCAAATTCAGGGTGGCTCGCCAACAAACGCAGGAGTTCTCCCCCGGCATAGCCGCTAGCCCCAATAACACCTATCTTCATGCTCTAAGTTTAGCATAATTATGCAATTAAGTGCATATTTATACAGGACTAATTAGTGCGTAAAACCGCGCCAGTTGCCTTTTCGGCAGCCACTACCGCCGCTTCACGCATCGCCGAAACCTCAGCCCCCGTAAGGGTTCGATCGGGCGCTCGAAAGGTTAAAGTGAAAGCCAGCGAAATCTTGCCATCGCCGATCTTGTCATAGCGATCAAAGAGTGTGATTGATTCAAGTAGCTCTCCGGCACCGTCGCGAAGCGCGCTTTCTACATCTTGGGCAGATACCGAACTATCAACGATCAGCGCAACATCCTGAACCGCAGCTGGCATTGTGCCGACCCGCGACGGGCGGACGATTTCTGAATCCGGTAGAGCACTTAGCCCAACTGCGAAAGCAACGCTTCTTTCAGGAAGACCGTACTTGGCGATTATTCTCGGATGAATTTCTCCGGCATGTGCAACGGCATTGCCGTCGACGATTAGCTCTGCACAGCGCCCGGGATGCCACGGTGCAAAATCAGATCGCTTGATCGTCCACTCGAGATTACATAACTGCAAAATATCTTGCGCATAGGCAATCGCATCTTGCCAGTTGTAGTTGCGTGCTTTACCTTGCCAATCTTCGTTTTCAACCTTGCCGACCAATAATCCAGCAACATGAAAGGCCTGCGGTGGCACGCTGGCGTAAATGGCAGCAATAGTTTTCGCATCAGGGCACGTACCAATCGCTGGTGAAACCGCCGGAGCTAACTTCTGTGAGCTTCTGAAAATTGAACCCATTTCAAAGATTGCGAAATCCTTCGCACCACGGCTGATATTACGAGTGGCAACTTCAATCAGTCCAGGTACTAAATGCACGCGCATAAGCGGTGATTCTTCGGACATTGGATTTGCTATGCGATAGGTGGCAGCTCTATCGCCAACAAATCCCATCTGGTCAATAGTCTCTTGATTGGTAAAGGGAAAGGTTTGTACTTCCACTAGACCACGAGCTGCCAACATTGAAGCGATCGCGCGACGACGCTTTTGAGTCGACGTCAGGCTGGCGTGCTTTGGTCGTGGCGGCAAGGTCGATGGGATTTTGTCGTAACCGATCATTCGGGCAACTTCTTCTGCCAGATCGGTCGATGTGAGTAAATCTGAGCGCCAAGATGGCGGATCAATTGCGAACGACTGCTCATCAACATCGCATCCGATAACGCGAAGGATCCGCGCTATCTCGCCATTAGAAACTTCTAAGCCAAGTACTTTAGGAATAAATGTTGGATCCAAATTGATAATGGGTGAATATTTTGGCTCACCTGCAACCACAGTTGCCACATGAACAGCCGAGCTATGGGCGGTAAGCAGTTGAACAAATCGCGCAGATGCGAATTCAGCCAGGCTTGGGTCAACGCTGCGTTCTAAACGGCGAGAAGCTTCCGAAGATAATTTATGGCGGCGCGAATTCTTGGCAACACAAACTGGATCGAAGCGAACTGCTTCTAGTGCAATATCGGTCGTTGAATCTGAAATTTCAGATGATTGTCCACCCATGGTTCCGGCAAGCGCAAGCGGCTGCTTATCATCGCAAACCATTAAATCATCTGGGTCCAATTGTCGTACCTGGCCATCCAGAGTTGTAAAAGGCTGCGCTTTACCCGCGCGTTTAATAGTTAAGCCACCAGAAATTTTTGCCTTATCAAACGCATGTAGTGGCTGACCAAGTTCGAGCATCACATAGTTGGTTACATCTACAACTAGAGAGATAGAGCGCATCCCCATCTTTTCAATACGGCGGCGCATCCACATGGGAGTCTTCGCTGATGGATCAAAATTTGAGAGCGTTCGCAAGTAAAAAACGGAGGCGGTTTTGGGATCTTCGATCTTTGCCGCAACGCCTTTTCCAGTATCGGTAAAGGCGACCTTGCGCAGCGCATCAACGGGATCAACAAATTTAAGACCTAAGGCGCCGGCGACTTCTCGTGCAACGCCGCGAATGCTTAGCGCGTAACCACGATCAGGATTTACTGCGATATCAAATATTGTGTCGTTAATTTCTAGGCCGGCAATTGCATCGGCGCCAATTTCAACGTCACCTTCGGCAAAGACCATGATTCCTGAGTGATCATCACCTAGACCGAGCTCACGTGATGAGCAGATCATACCGTTGCTGACTTTGCCATAAGTTTCGCGCGCTGCAATTTGGAAATCACCAGGTAAAACTGCACCTGGCAGGGCCACTACAACAACATCACCAACGGCAAATTTTGTAGCGCCACAGATAACGTAGCGAATATCTTTCTCGCCACAGTCAAGGCCAACATAACGAATAGGCTTCTTAAATTCGGTGATCTCTTCTATCGATAAAACTTTGCCGAATTTCAGTGGCCCAGTTAGCCCAGCGCCTGCGGCAATTATCTCTTCAACTTCGAAACCAACCCGGATCAGCCCATCAGAGATCTGTTCTGCAGTTATATTCGTAGGGATCTCAACGAATTCGCGGAGCCACGATAAAGGTGCGCGCATTTAAAGTCCTACTCCGAATTGGCGAGTAAAGCGCAGATCGCCTTCAACGATGTCATGCATATCGGTAACGTTATGGCGCACCATGAGTGTTCGTTCCAGACCCATACCAAACGCAAAGCCACTATAAATTTCAGTATCGATGCCACATGTCTGTAGAACTAGCGGATTGACCATCCCGCAGCCGCCCCATTCGATCCAGCGGCCGTTGAAGAAGATATCAACTTCTGCACTTGGCTCGGTGAATGGAAAGAATGATGGGCGAAGTCGTGTGGTTACATCCGGACCGAACATCGCTTGCGCGAAGTTATCGAGCGTTCCTTTTAGGTGAGCCATCGTGATGCCCTTATCAACTACCAAGCCTTCGACTTGATGAAAGACCGGACTGTGAGTTGCATCCAATTCATCGGCCCGAAATGTGCGACCTGGGCAGATCATGTAGATAGGTGGCTCATGCTCTAACATCGAACGGATCTGTACCGGAGATGTTTGGGTACGTAACACCATTCCAGATTCAACTGGTTCGATGTAGAATGTATCTTGCATCGTGCGCGCCGGATGATCTGCCGGGATATTTAAGGCATCGAAGTTAAGCCAACCTGATTCAAGTTCCGGGCCTTCCTCAACGCTGTAACCTTGTTCGATAAAGAAATCACTGATCTCATTTTTAATTATCGAAATCGGATGAAGTCCACCGCGATGAGCGCGATTTACGGGGAGAGTGATATCCACTATCTCTTCCAGTAATACCTTGGCATCGCGTTCTGCTTCTAACTTCACAGTTGCACTTTGCAGAGCCGCAGTGATGGCAGCCTTACCTTCCCCAATTATCTTGCCGGCGCTGGCTTTCTCATCGGCCGCCATAGAGCCAAGGGCGCGGTTAGCTAAAGAAATTTCTGCCTTATCGCCTAAATGCGCCAAACGGGCAATCTTAAGTTCATCTAAATCTTTGGCTGAGGCAAAGGCCGCTTCGGCGGCGGCGATCCAACGCTTTATATCTGCTGGATTCATGCGGGAATTCTAACCTGCTGTCCTTGATCTGTGAGGGATATTTGCTTACTTATGCGAGAGGTGAAAGATCACAATCGCGGCAGCGGCTGCAAGATTTAGGCTTTCGGCATTTCCCGTCATCGGAATGCTTACTTGCATAACATCGGCATCGATCAAGGCATCAATACCACGTGCCTCATTACCAAAGATGGCTACACAATCAGGGAATTCATTTATCTCCAGTAGTGACTTCGTTCCTTGTGCACTAAGTGCAATTTTCTTAACAGTAGGCAGCTGTTCAGATAACTGGGAGAGAGTGATACCAGTAAAGAGTGGCACATGCCATAACGAGCCAGCGGTAGCTCGGACCACCTTCGGTGAATACATATCGACGCTGCCAGGTGAAACAATTACAGCGTCAACACCCATTGCATCTGCGGTGCGCAGAATGGTTCCAGCATTGCCCGGATCTTGGATCTCGTGGAGATAGATATAACGCGATTTTCCATTCGCTTTCAAATTTGTAAATTCATTATCAGCAACGCCGCAAATTGCAATTATTCCTTGCGGGGTCATCGTTGATGACATCGCTGTCATTACGGGTTCGCTCACCATTACAACTTCAGCGATTGATATATCAAGACCGGCTTGATCAATACGTGTCTTGCCACTTTCAGTTAAATAAATAGTCTTAACGCTTGGACCTTGAGTTGCGGTAAATGCTTCGCGGGCACATTGCAGACCTTCGGCGATAAATTCACCGTGTGCTGCCCGTTCTTTATTGCCTCGCGAAGAGATAAGAGCCTTCACTCGCGCGATATGCGGTGAGTGAAGGCTCTCGATCATCTAATTTGCCAGTAGTTTTAATTAAGCGCTGACGAGGTTCTTGCGTGCCAGATCAACTAGCACCTTAAATGTTGCAGGATCATTCGTTGCGATATCTGAGAGAACGCGACGATCAACCTCAACACCAGCAGCCTTTAGGCCTTGGATGAAGCGGTTGTAGGTCATTCCGTTCTCGCGAGCAGCAGCGTTAATGCGCTGGATCCAAAGCTGACGGAAATCGCCTTTCTTATCTTTACGATCGTTAAAGGCGTAGACCATTGAGTGAGTAACTTGTTCCTTCGCCTTTGTGAAAAGACGGGAACGTTGCCCACGGTAACCACTGGCGCGTTCTAAGGTTGTGCGACGCTTCTTAGCAGCGTGAACTCCACGTTTTACTCTCATTTAATTCACACTCCTTACTTAAGACCAAGCATGCGCTTGGCTGTCATGGTTACGGTTGGCTTTGCTGACTGTTCAGTATTCAGACGACGAGTAACGCGAGATGACTTACGCTCCAAAAGGTGGCGCTTGCCGGCACGCTCGTGCATGATCTTTCCTGATCCGGTAACGCGAAAAGTCTTCTTCGCGCCACTATGGGTCTTCATCTTTGGCATCTATCTTCTCCTGTACTTCGTCGTGTTATTAAAACTATTTATCTTCTGCAGTTGCAGCAAGTGCTGCTACCGCTGCTTCTTTAGCAGCTCGCGCTGCCTTCTGTTCTGCAACAGCTTCGGTCTTCTTCTTCGTAGGACCGAGCACCATCGTCATATTTCGCCCCTCTTGCTTTGGGGCGAACTCGACAAAAGCGACTTCTGCAACATCTTCTGCAAGACGCTGCAAGAGTTTGTAACCAAGCTCGGGGCGAGTTTGTTCGCGTCCGCGGAACTTCATCGTGATCTTTACCTTGTCGCCACCTTTTAAGAATTTCACGATTGCGTTACGTTTTGTTTCGTAATCGTGGTTCTCAATCTTTGGTGTCAATCGCACTTCCTTCACAACAATGTGGGTCTGGTTCTGACGGGCCTCACGGGCTTTCTGGGCTACTTCATATTTATATTTGCCGAAGTCCATAATTTTGCATACAGGTGGAACGGCATCAGGTGCGATCTCGACGAGATCTAATCCGACTTCATCTGCCATCTGTAGCGCCGTGTCGATATCTACAACTCCAACTTGATCTCCGGTATGTCCGATGAGACGAATTTGGGGTGTGCGGATACGGTCATTAATGCGCGGTTCAGTTGTGATTTGTGCTCCTTAGTTGGTCTGCTACTTGTCTTTTGACTTAGGTAGCCAGGCATATCGCAAAAATCGCGCACCGCTAAGGAAAATAAATTACGCCCGCAGGCGATTTACTTTCGACAAACCAGCCAGCTCTACTGAAGTAGGCCGAGAAGGTGGGAGCGGTGAGCTCCTCTTGCAGCAGCCGTGGCCACTGGTCTGAGGGTTACTTTACCTTCAGGCACCCATGGCGTGCAAACCGCCGTCTACGTGGATGATTTCAGCGGTAGTTTTCGGGAACCAGTCAGATAGTAGAGCCACAACAGCCTGGGCCGCAGGGACTGGATCAGTTACATCCCATTCCAGCGGTGATCGCTCATTCCACACCTTTTCGAATTCATCAAAACCTGGAATTGATTTTGCGGCCATTGTGCGAATCGGACCTGCCGCAACCAAATTAACGCGAATATTTTCTGAACCTAAATCTCGCGCTAGATAACGAGCAGTTGATTCGAGGGCTGCTTTAGCAACTCCCATCCAGTCATATTTTGGCCACGCCACAGTTGCATCAAAATCTAAGCCCACAACTGAGCCACCATCTTTAAGCAGTGGGCGGGTAGCCATGGTTAGCGATTTAAGTGAATACGCAGATACATGTACTGCAGTTGCCACATCTTCCCAAGCGGTATTTAGAAAGTTACCGCCAAGGGCTGCTTCAGGTGCAAAACCGATGGAATGAACAACGCCATCCAAATGTGGCACATGTTCCTTTACTCGATCAGCAAGCGCATCTAAGTGCTCTTGGCTCGTAACGTCTAATTCAATTACGGGCGCAGGTTGTGGAAGGCGGCCCGAGATGCGAGTAGTCAAACTCATTACCCGACCATATGACGAGAGCAGCACCGTGGCGCCTTCTTCTTGAGCGATCTTTGCAATGTGGAATGCAATTGAACTATCCGTCAGCACGCCAGTCACAAGAATATTTTTACCTTGTAAGATCCCCATAATTAATGTCCCATTCCTAATCCGCCATCGACTGGTATTAGTGCGCCCGTAATGTAACCCGCCTCTTGCGATGCCACAAAAGAAACGACGTTTGCAATTTCTTCTACGCTACAGAATCTTCCGAGCGGAACCGATTTAGCAATCTCATCGCGACGTTTGTCATCTAGTTCTGCAGTCATATCCGTTTCAACAAAACCTGGCGCAATTACATTTGCTGTGATACCGCGGGAACCGAGTTCGCGAGCAAACGAGCGCGCCATGCCCAGTAAGCCTGCCTTACTTGCCGAGTAATTAACTTGGCCAGCTGCGCCCACTCCCCCGACAACAGAACCAATAAATATCAGGCGGCCGCGCTTTAATTTAAGTAGACCTTTTGTGGCACGTCTTGCCACACGGAAAGCGCCCGTCAGATTCGCATTAACCACATCTTCAAAATCATTATCGGTCATTCGCAGCACCAAACCATCTTTGGTAATTCCAGCGTTAGCAACGATTATTTCGGGCGTTCCGTATTTCTCTTCAATTTCTGCAAATGCCGATTCAACGCTCTCCGTTGAAGTCACATCCATCTTGACTGATAAGAAACCTGCGGGTGCATCTCCTGAACGATGAGTGATAACAACGCGATGACCAGCAGCCGATAGCGATTGCGCAATAGCCAATCCGATTCCACGGTTTCCACCAGTTACGAGGGCGAGTGAAGAGCTTTCATCTGTCATATGAGAAAACTTACCCTGCTACTTCTGCGTAACCAGCATTTCCGCCTCGCGCCCTGCCTAATTGCCCCATAGTCTTCTCCCATGGCCAAAGCGTTCGGTATCGGAAAGCGTAAAAACGCAATTAAATCCGCATATGTTTATGACATAACTGCCGCCCCTGCTTCCCTTACCCGTGATCAAGCAGGACGTCAGCGCCGTTACTTCATCTCAATGATGATTCGCACCGGCTGTTTTTTGTTGACTGTGATTTTGCCTAGCCCTTACCGTTGGTTTGCTCTACTTGGAGCGGTGACCTTGCCATATATCGCAGTTGTAATCGCTAATGCAGGTCGCGAGAGCTTTGCACCAAGTGAGGCATTGGTTACCGATAAAGCAAAGTCTTTAGAGTAATTTTTTATTCGTTAGACTCGAAGTTATGCCAGCTAAGCCAATTAAGGTGAGAGAGCCGCTGGGGTTTCTCAAATCCCTTGTTGCGCTAATTTTGATCGCTATGTGCATTTGGGCAGCGCAATGGCAATTCCAAAGAGGAATTGATCGTCATCAACGAAATTCAGTGATTGAATCCCAAGTTAATCTGCCCGCGCTCTCCCTCGCTGAAATATCATCTGCAAGTCAAAAAGCCCTCTCCCCATATGAATGGCGAACAGTAACCGCCTCCGGTGAATTCAATCCTGACGAACAAATTTTGCTGAAGAATAGATACTCCGAAGGGGTCTATGGTTTTGAAGTACTCACACGTTTTCGCCTATTAGATGCTCGTTATATTTGGGTGGATCGTGGGTGGGTTAAAGCAGGTGAAAATGCTAAGACCGCTCCTGAAACAACCCAAGTCCCTAGCGGGAAAGTTTCACTCGTTGCGCGCCTTCGACTAGATCGGTCTCTACCAGTTGGCGCATTCTTCGCTCTTCCCTCATCAGGTACGGGGCTAATATCAAAGCTAAATGCGCAAACTGGATTTAAGAGCGAAGGGTTTTATCTCGATTTAATCAGCGGTTCAGACAGTTCGCTGACTCCGGCCGTTGCAGCACAGGTTCCAGAGTTAAGCGATGGCCCACATCTGGCTTACTCGCTGCAATGGATCTTCTTTGCCGGGCTAATTGTTTATGGCCGAATATTAATTAGACGTGGTCAAATCTTGACGCGCAAAGAGCTCTGAATAAAGACCGCCCGCGCGCACCAGCTCATCATGTTTACCCCGTTCGCGAATGAGACCATTTTCTAAGACGATAATCTGATCAGCGCTCATAACGGTACTTAAACGGTGAGCGATAACAATGCTGGTGCGCCCCTGTAAAGCGCTGGCCAGAGCGTTCTGCACTAACTCTTCATTCTCTGAATCTAAGTGGGCTGTTGCCTCATCTAAAATTACGATGCTTGGGGATTTCAAGAGCAAGCGAGCAATTGCAAGTCGTTGTTTCTCCCCGCCCGACAGGCGATGTCCACGTTCGCCCACCATAGTCTCTAACCCATTTGGCAGCGATGTAATTAGATCCCAAATCTGAGCCGCCTGACAGGCTTGCTTAATTTCATCCATAGTCGCATTCGCTTTTGCGTAAAGTAAATTTGCCGTAATTGTGTCGTGGAATAGGTGAGAATCTTGCATAACTACACCGATTGAATCCCGCAACGAGCTCAACGTTAAATCTCTTAGATCATGGCCATCGATCTTTATCGATCCTGAAGTCACATCATAGAGTCGCGGAACAAGGGCGCTGATAGTTGTCTTTCCCGCACCTGATGGTCCAACTAGTGCAGTAACTGTGCCAGGTAGAGCGCTAAATGTGATACCTCTAAGAATCTCTTCACTATCTCGCACTTCTGGAAGTGATGCCGCTTCCAAGGAAGCAAGTGAAATTTGTTGTGCATTGGGATATATGAAATGGACGTCGTTAAATTCGATCGCCGGGGTCTGGCTCTGCAGCAGGAGCGCGTTGACTTTCTCTTCCACCATTGGCTTTAGATCCAATACTTCAAAAACTCGCTCGAAAGAAACTAACGCACCCATAACATCGACCCGAACTGTAGCTAATGCAACTAACGGACCATAGAGCCTGGCCAATAGCGTTGTAATCGCGATCAGACTGCCGACGGTTATCGCGCCATCAATGGCTAAGTGACCGCCGATTCCATATGCGATCGCCGTGGCAAGGGCAGCGATGCTGATCAAGGCAATAAAGAAGAAGGTATTGAGCATCGCCATGGATATGCCGATATCAGCGACTTTGCGCGCCTTCTTCCTAAACATTTGTGATTCTTGATCTAAATCGCCATAAAGCTTTACAAGGAGCGCCCCCGAGACGTTAAAGCGCTCGGTCATCGTTGACGACATTTCACCATTTAACTCGAATGAATCGCGCGTATATCCCTGCAAGCGCGAACCAATCCATTTTGTTGGTGCAAGAAAGATTGGCAATAATAAGAGCGAGGCGACCGTGATCTGCCAGCTTAAGGCCAACATAGTCCCGACAACTAGAACCAGCGTTAGTACATTGCTGATGATCCCGGAGAAGGTAGATGTGAAAGCACGCTGAGCGCCGATTACATCAGAATTAATACGAGTAATCAGTGCACCGGTTTGGGTGCGAGTAAAGAACGCGATCGATTGTCTCTGGACATGTCCAAAGACCTGGGAACGTAGATCGTAGATTAAACCTTCACCGATCTTCGATGAGATCCAGCGTACAACGATATTTACGACCGCCGTCAAGATTGAAAGGATGGCAACGGCAATCGCCATTGTCGTCACAATCGCGCGATCTTTCGGGATCACACCTTTATCAATCAATTCGCGCAATAACAGCGGAGTTGCAACAGTTAGAACTGCATCAACAATTAGGCATATAAAAAAGAGAGCAAATGTAGACTTGTACGGAATGGCGTAAGCGAAGATTCGCTTTAACGTTCCGGGCCGCAGCTTGGCATTTTTTACGGATTGATCAGAACTTAAAGTTCTAAGTGCCATCCAGCCGGCGCCCATGGACACTAGTTACCCCGATCTAGAATGCTTGAAAAGTTAGAAAAAACCTCTTAGACGGTGAAGCCAAGAGCGCGCAATTGTTCGCGACCGTCGTCGCTGATCTTATCTGGACCCCAAGGTGGCATCCATACCCAATTTATCTTCACATCAGAAGTTAATGGGGCTAGCGCCTGTCGAGTTTGATCTTCAATTACATCTTGCAACGGACAAGCCGCTGACGTAAGAGTCATGTTAAGAACTGCGATGTTGTTATCGTCAACCATCACATCATAGATAAGGCCCAGGTCTACGACATTTATGCCGAGTTCAGGATCGACGACATCCTTCATCGCCTCTGTTACATCATCTACTGCAGCAACCATTATTGACCTCTCTCGATGCTTTCTATTCTAGTTCAAATTTGGCTTGGGCTTGAACGCTGGCATCTTTAAATGCCATCCAACCTAAAAGTGCACACTTGATTCGCGCAGGATACTTAGAGACGCCAGCAAGAGCGATCGCATCCTCAAGAATATCTTCATCTCCCGCGATCGAGCCTTTGCTTTGCATTAAAGCTACAAATTGATCAAATATCGAATACGCCTGGGCAATCGGTTTACCCATTAACAGATCACTCAGAATCGAGACGCTGGCCTGGGATATCGAACAACCCACGCCATCCCATGAGATATTTGTAACAACGCCATCTGCGATCGTTAAATTCAAATCAATCTCGTCACCACAAGATGGATTGACGTGATGTACCTGGGCATCAAAGGTAGGTGACAACTTCTTATTCTGCGGCCGCTTATAGTGATCAAGAATTACTTCCTGATAAAGATTATCTAGCTCCATTACCCAAAGTATTTCTGCGCGTCTTTAATACCAGTTACCAGAGCGTTTATATCTTCGTTGGTGTTGTACAGGTAGAACGATGCTCTAGTAGTTGCAGAAACGCCCATCTTGCGAGTAAGTGGCCACGCACAATGGTGACCGGTGCGAACTGCAATACCGGAGTTATCTAAGAATTGACCTAGATCATGCGGATGTATATCTCCCAAAGTAAACGAGACCGCTCCCCCACGTAAAAACATATCTGTCGGTCCCACGATGCGCAGATTTGGAATTTCCCGTAAATTGGAGATCGCGTATTCGGTTAATTCTTCTTCGTGGGCTTGAATATTTTTCATCCCAATATTAGTTAGATAATTTAAGGCAGCGCCAAGACCAACAATCTGCGCCATATTTGGAACTCCGGGTTCAAACTTTCGTGGTGCAGGCGCCCAAGTCGCATCTGTCATAGTGACGCTCTCAATCATTGAGCCGCCAAAGAGAAAAGGTGGAAGTTCGGCAAGAAGATTGCTGCGGCCCCAAAGAACTCCGACACCGGTTGGACCAACAGATTTATGGCCTGAGAACGCTAGAAAATCTATATCCAATTCTTTGACGTTCACCGGCATATGCGGAACTGATTGACAGGCATCTAAAATGAAAACGGCACCGACTTCATGAGTGCGCGCCACTAATTCAGTTAGCGGATTGATTGTTCCTAAGACATTTGATTGATGGGTCAGCGCAACAATCTTGGTGCGGCTAGTGATCACCTTAGAAATATCAGAGAGATCTAAGCGTCCATCTGGATCTACTTCAAACCATTTAAGCACGGCCCCAGATCGCTTAACCAGTTGTTGCCAAGGAATGAGATTTGCGTGATGTTCCATTTCAGATACTACGATTTCATCGCCGGCTTTTAGGTGAAATAGATTTGCAACCGGCGCGTTTCCGATTGAGTAAGCCAAGAGGTTTAGCGCTTCTGTGGAACTCTTGGTGAAGACAATCTCATCGCTTTCTCCGCCCAGAAAATCAGCGACAATCGTGCGCGCCGATTCGATAGCCTCAGTTGACTCCTCGGCTAATTGATGTGCACCACGATGCGCAGCGGCATTATGTTGGCTGTAGAAATCAGATTCAGCTTTTATAACTGCGTAAGGTTTCTGGCTAGTCGCGCCACTGTCGAGATAGACCAACGGTTTGCCATCGCGAATGGACCGATCAAAGATCGGGAAATCCTTGCGAATGGCTAACGGATCAAAGGTCATCACAAATTACGCGGTGACGTACTCCGCATAACCATTAGCTTCCAACTTATCGGCAAGCTCTGGTCCGCCTTCTTCAACGATCTTGCCATTAGCAAAAACGTGCACAAAATCTGGCTTGATGTAGCGCAGGATGCGGGTGTAGTGAGTAATCAAGAGGACGCCAATATTGTTATTTTCTTTAGCGCGGTTAACGCCTTCGGAAACAATGCGGAGCGCATCGACATCAAGTCCCGAATCAGTCTCATCCAAGATCGCAATCTTTGGTTTCAGTAGTTCGAGTTGCATAATTTCGTGGCGCTTCTTTTCTCCACCTGAGAAACCTTCATTAACATTACGCTGCGCAAATGATGGATCCATGCTTAAAGCTTCCATCGCATCTTTTACTTCGCCTACCCAGGTACGCAATTTAGGTGCTTCACCTCGTAGCGCAGTTACTGCGGTGCGAAGAAAGTTGGAGACAGAAACTCCAGGTACTTCAACTGGATACTGCATAGCTAAGAAGAGTCCTGCTTTAGCGCGCTCATCTACGGTCATCTCAAGAACATCGGCGCCATCTAGTGTGACGGTTCCACCAGTGATGTTGTACTTAGGATGGCCAGCAATTGAGTAAGCCAGAGTTGATTTACCTGAACCATTTGGCCCCATGATCGCGTGGGTTTCACCAGATTTAATTGTGAGGTGGACGCCCTTAAGAATCTCTACTGGGCCATTTTCGGTATCAACAGATACTTTCAAGCCACGTATTTCTAATGTACTCATCGAATTACCTCACTACGCTTCTACCGTGACGGAGTCTCCGTCAACAGTTACTGGATAAATTTTTACTGGTACAACTGCAGGTGGCGTTAACGCCTCCCCTGTGCGGAGATCAAATTCAGCGCCATGGAGCCAGCATTCGATTTTAAAATCTGTTACTTCACCTTCAGATAGCGATGCATCGGAGTGTGAGCAAGTATCGTCAATTGCGAAAACTTGATCTCCTACGCGAGTTACGCAAATTGTCCGCCCACCCTTTTCCAGCTTGACTGGCTTTCCGGTAACTAGCGTTGCAAATGACAGATCGCTCATTTACGCACCTGCCTTGGCAAGTTCATCGTCGATGCGATCCATTAAACGAGTTTGGATATCTTCAACGCCAATTTCAGAGATGATCTCGTTGAAGAACCCGCGAACTACTAGTCGACGAGCATCGGCGATATTGATTCCGCGTGACATTAAGTAGAAGAGTTGTTCATCATCGAAGCGACCGGTTGTACTGGCGTGTCCTGCTCCGACGATCTCGCCTGTTTCAATTTCCAAGTTAGGAACTGAATCAGCGCGTGCGCCATCGGATAGCAAAAGGTTTCGATTGAGTTCGTAGGTATCAGTACCTTCGGCTGCGGCGCGAATAAATACATCACCGATCCAAACGGTATGGGCTTGGTCTCCCGCTAGCGCGCCCTTGTAGTTAACTCGAGATTTCGCATTAGGAACTTTGTGATCAACAAACATGCGATGTTCGAAGAACTGACCAGATGTTGCAAAGTAAACACCTAACAGTTCGCATGATGCGCCGGGGGCGGCAAACTCAACGGTTGGTAGAAGTCGCACAAGAGACCCACCAATAGTTACGACTATGGATTTAAAGGTGGCATCACGATCAACGACAGCATGTTGGCGGCCAGCATGAACGCTCTTTGAACCCCACTCTTGTAGCGAAACCAAGGTAAGGCTGGCACCCGGAGCAACTGAGATTTCCAGATCTTCGGCTAAGTGAGTGTCACCGTCGTTCTCGATGATCACGGTTGCACGAGCATGGTTTTCCACGCGAATTTGAACACGTGAGAACTCAGCGCTATCCAAAGCACCTGTTAAACGCTTAAGTAGAATTGGCTGCGCAACTTCGGTATTGGCTGCAATTGTTAACACACCTACTTCTTTTGCAAAGTCACGGATGCGCGCAACGATGACATCATCGCTCTCTGAAATTGGGCTAGCAACTGAGGCTGCAACCCACTCGAAGGAGACGCCACTTTCTGCGTCTGCGCTAAGAGCTAACGAGTGACGATCAGATGTGATCGCAGTTCCGTCATGCAATCCGCCAAGACGCTTAAGCGGCGTAAACCGCCAAGCTTCTTCGCGCCCAGTTGGCGTTAAGTAGTTGGTTGTCAGAGTCGTCATTAACCAACGGCGCCTTCCATTTGCAACTCAATGAGACGGTTTAGCTCAAGTGCGTATTCCATAGGCAACTCGCGCGCAATCGGTTCGATAAAGCCGCGAACGATCATCGCCATCGCCTCATCTTCAGTGAGGCCACGTGACATCAAATAAAAGAGTTGATCATCGCTGATCTTGGAAACTGTCGCTTCGTGGCCCATTGATACATCATCTTCGCGGATATCAACATATGGGTATGTGTCAGATCGAGAAATCGTGTCGACCAATAGCGCATCACATTTAACTGTGCTCTTTGAGTGATGTGCGCCTTCTTGTACTTGGACTAGTCCGCGGTATGAAGTACGTCCGCCACCGCGAGCTACAGATTTAGAGATTACAGATGATGATGTGTAAGGGGCTGCGTGCACCATCTTGGCGCCAGAATCTTGATGTTGACCAGGGCCAGCAAATGCAAGTGACAAAGTCTCACCCTTTGCATGTGGTCCCATCAACATAACAGCTGGGTACTTCATGGTGACCTTCGAGCCGATATTGCCATCGACCCATTCCATAGTTGCACCTTCAGCACATGTAGCGCGCTTGGTGACCAAGTTGTAAACGTTGTTAGACCAGTTTTGAATTGTTGTGTAACGAACGCGCGCACCCTTTTTAACGATGATTTCTACAACGGCTGAGTGAAGTGAATCTGATTTGTAAATTGGCGCGGTGCAACCTTCTACGTAATGAATGTATGAATCTTCATCGGCGATGATTAGCGTGCGTTCGAACTGACCCATATTTTCGGTATTGATGCGGAAATATGCCTGTAGTGGAATATCTACATGAACACCCTTAGGGACATAGATAAATGATCCACCTGACCATGCAGCGGTATTTAGCGCTGCGAATTTATTATCGCCTACTGGGATTACGGATCCGAAGTACTCTTTGAAGAGCTCTGGGTGCTGCTTTAGGCCGCTATCTGTATCAAGGAAAATTACGCCCTGCTTTTCTAGATCTTCGCGGATTGAGTGATAAACAACTTCTGATTCATATTGTGCGGCAACGCCTGAGACCAAACGCTGTTTTTCTGCTTCTGGGATACCCAAGCGATCGTAAGTATTTTTAATTTCATCTGGAAGGTCTTCCCAGGTAGCTGCCTGCTTCTCAGTTGAACGTACGAAGTATTTGATGGTGTCGAAAAAGATTCCGGTTAAGTCAGAACCCCATGATGGCATCGGCTTCTTCTCAAATAGCGATAAACCCTTAAGACGCATATCTAGCATCCACTGTGGTTCGCTCTTTTTAGTTGAGATATCGCGAACTACTTCTTCGTTGATACCGCGACGTGAGTTAGCTCCCGCATCGTTGCCGTCAGACCAGCCGTATTCATAGTTACCAAGTCCGTCTAGTTCTGGGTGTGCAGTTGTCATTACCGCGCCTTTCCGGCTGTTAGTGGTTCCTTATTTTTTAACTTTGGGGAGATGTTGGGAATATATGTAGTGCAAACGCCATCACCATGTGCGATGGTCGCTAAACGTTGAACATGTGTTCCAAGCAATTTAGAGAAGGCTTCTGTTTCTGCTTCGCAGAGTTGAGGAAATTCGGAGGCAACGTGCGCAATTGGGCAATGGTGTTGGCATAGTTCTTGTCCTGCCGCACGTGAGCCGACGCTTGCGGCATAACCTTGTTCGGTGAGGAAACTAGCGAGCGCATCTAGCTTGTTAGCGCTCTTAGCCACAAGGTTTGAGGCCTTTCGTTCAATATCATCGGCGCGGGATTGCGCAAAGGCAGAAACGAGATGTTCGCCGGATTGTGCTGACATAAATTTAAGAGCAGCGACAGCTAAATCATCGTATGAGTGTTCAAATTTTTCGCGACCAGAATCGGTCATTACAAATACCTTTGAAGGACGACCGCGCCCCCGGGTAGATGAGATGCGCGGTTCGCGCGCTTCCAAAATTCCATCTGCAACAAGTAAATCTAAGTGGCGGCGGATTCCTGCTGGAGTAAGCCCTAATCGTTCTCCCAGCGCAGCGGCCGTTGATGGTCCATTCTCTAAAACAGAGCGGCCGACGGCATCGCGCGTACGCGGATCATCGCCTGACTTTAGGGCTCGCCCACCATTTAATTTCACAACACTATTGTGTCGTAATTCGCTCGCCCTTTCCACTCAGGGGCTGCGTGATTGGTCATAGTCTTAGGCCATGAGATTGCGCCGCTTCCTTTACGGAGCCTTACTGACACTGCAGGCGGGGCTGGTCTTAACAGGGGGCGCCGTCCGGCTAACTGGTTCGGGCTTGGGTTGCCCAACCTGGCCAGAGTGCACAGATGGTTCATATACCCCAGTCCCTCATCAAGCAGAAGGTCAATTGCATACCTGGATCGAATTTGGAAATCGTTTATTAACCTTTGCCCTCTTTGCTGCATCCCTTGCAGTCCTTGCACATGTGCTATTTAAGCGCCGTAGAGATCTAAGACTTCTGGCCGCTGGGCAAATTCTGGGAATCTTGGGACAAGGCGTACTTGGCGGAATTACCGTATTAACAAATTTACATCCTCTACCTGTTGCCGGACATTTACTTCTCTCGATTGTATTAATCGCGGGAGCTGCATCCCTTTACGATCGTCGTGAATACCCCATTATTCGGATTAATGTTAAAGAAAAGATCGTCGCCAACCTTTCCCTAGCCCATATCGCACTTAGTTTTTTCGTAATTGTTTTGGGAACTCTCGTCACTGGCAGTGGCCCGCATGCTGGAGATCTTAAGGCGCGCCGCTTTGGTTTTGATATTCGTACTATGGCTTGGCTCCATGCCGACGCCGTTATCGCACTCTTTGGTTTGACCCTTGCACTTTATATTGCAACTCGAACCAACGCTTTACATCGCCGGCGGATAGCCATCTTTACCGTGATCGCACTAGCGCAAGGCGCGATTGGTTATATCCAATACTTCACAGGTATTCCTGAAATACTTGTGGCGGCGCATCTATTAGGTGCAACTTTAGTTTGGATCGCAGCGTGGCGCATCCGCATCGCAATTACAACCTCACCCTTGACCGTTGCTAACTCAGGAGAAACTAGAGAATGAGTACTTTGAATAACTGGTCAGCCCTCGATGATCGCGCAGTGGCTTATGCCCGCGCCCTTGCGATGGATGCGGTACAAAAAGCTGGTCACGGCCACCCCGGAACTGCAATGTCGCTGGCGCCAGTTGCCTATAACCTATTTCAACGCCATTTGGTACATGATCCTGCAGATCCAAAGTGGTTAGGCCGCGATCGCTTTGTACTCTCATGCGGTCACTCATCACTTACTCTCTACATACAACTTTTCTTCAGCGGTTATGGCCTAGAGATGGATGATTTAAAAGCATTCCGTACTTGGAACTCACTAACGCCTGGACATCCCGAATATGGACATACTGCAGGCGTTGAAATGACAACTGGTCCTTTAGGCGCCGGCGTTGCAACTGCAGTTGGTATGGCGATGGCAGCACGTTTTGAACGCGGTTTATTAGATCCAGATGCTGCTGCTAATAAATCACTCTTTGATCACAATATCTGGGTTATCTGTTCTGATGGTGATCTGCAAGAAGGTGTTAGCAGTGAGGCATCATCTCTGGCTGGTACACAAGAGCTAGGTAATTTAAAAGTTATTTATGATGACAATCGAATCTCTATTGAAGGCGATACTCATGTTGCCTTTACCGAAGATGTTTCGGCGCGCTACCGCGCTTATGGCTGGAACGTAATTGATGTGCCATCAGCTAGCGATGGCAGCGTCGATCTAATTAAGCTAGATTCCGCGATGGTTGCTGCAAAACTCGAAATTTCCAAGCCAACTTTGATTCGTATGAAATCGGTTATCGCTTGGCCAGCACCTAAAGCGCGCAACACCGCTGAGTCTCACGGTTCAGCACTTGGCGCCGAGGAAATTGCTGCGACTAAGACTTTGCTCGGACTCAGCCCCGATGAGCACTTTGCCATGCCGACTGAAGTACTAGCCCATGTACGGGGTGCGAAGGATCGCGGAATCTCTCACCATCAAAATTGGAATAGTAAATTTGAGAAATGGCAGAAGGAAAACCCCGATCGTGCACTTCTGCTTGAGCGTTTAATTGCGGGTGAACTGCCAAAGGGTTGGGATAGCGAACTTCCGCAATACCCGGCCAGTAAAGATGTGGCAACGCGCAAGGCATCTGGTGAAGTCATCGCAGCTATTGCCAAAGTTCTTCCAGAATTTTGGGGCGGCTCTGCAGATTTAGCTGGAAGCAATAACACAGCGATCGCAGGTGGATCATTCTTGCCTGCTACGAGTCAGATGATGGGAGCCAATCCTTACGGTCGCATGATTCATTTTGGAATCCGCGAACATGCCATGGGCTCAATTCTCAATGGAATTGCACTGCATGGACTATCCCGATCTTTCGGTGGCACCTTTGCAGTATTTAGCGATTACATGCGTCCTGCGGTACGACTAGCTGCGATTATGGATCTACCAAGCATATTTATTTGGAGCCACGATTCGATCGGACTTGGCGAAGATGGCCCAACACATCAACCAGTTGAACATTTAGCATCACTTCGCGCGATTCCGAACTTTGATGTGGTCCGTCCTGGAGATGCCAATGAAGTACGCGAGGCATGGAAAATAATCCTGAAACGTCGCAAACCAGCCGGTCTTTTGCTATCTCGCCAAAATCTGCCAGTTATTGATCGCAATGCACATGGCGATGTATCGCTCGTTGCGAAAGGTGCCTACATCTTGAAGGAAGCATCGGCGGGCGTCGATATCGTATTGATTGCCACCGGTTCTGAAGTCGGCGTAGCCCTGGCAACCCAAGAACTGCTTGAAGCAAAAGGTTTATCGACTCGCGTGGTCAGCGCTCCATGTTTGGAATGGTTTAACCAGACCGATAGCAAATACCGCGCAGAAGTTCTCCCAACCACAGCAAAATTGCGGGTAAGTATCGAAGCCGGCATTGCCCAAGGTTGGCGCGACTACATCGGCGATTCTGGAATCGCAATTTCACTCGAGCACTTCGGTGACTCAGCTTCTGCGAGTAAGTTATTTAACGAGTTTGGATTTAGCCCAGATGCAATCGTGGCAAAAATTGAAACTGCGCTGAAGAAATGATCTCTTTAAGCGGAGACTCTCTTAAGAAAATTGATCGCACCAATTCTCTCTATCTAATTCTCGCTGCCGCCCATCCGCGATTGGCAGCCAAGGATGCGACAACTTGGGGGCCAGCAGCTGCTAGTGAAGCCGCAATCAGACTTAACTGGGTGGATCTTGATGAAACATCGCGTGATGTCTTGCCCATTTTAGATGCGCTAGCAGCGAAATTTAGAGATCGGACAGATTTGGTTCTATGCGGAATGGGTGGATCATCACTTGCACCAGAAGTTATTGCAAAGACATACGGAAAGAAAATATTTATTCTCGATTCAACCGATCCTGATTACTTGGCTCATGCGCTAACCGGCTCCCCCGCAAATTTAATGGTGATCGTAAGTTCTAAATCGGGATCTACAATTGAAACATCTGCGCAGCGCGCATTCTTTGAAGATTATCTGAAGAGCGCGGGGCTAGACCCAATTGACCATATGCTCTTTGTTACCGATCCAGGATCTCCTTTAGATCTAAATGTTCGCACCAAGGGATACACAGTTATCAACGCCGATCCAAAAGTTGGTGGGCGCTTTAGCGCGCTAACGGCATTTGGTTTAACTCCCGCAACGTTGATGGGAGTTGATGCTTCAATCTTCTTAGATCAAGCAGGTGACCTACGTGCACAGCTATTGCGAGATCCAGCTACCGCACTTGATGTGGCCTACCTACTTCTCACGCAGAATAAACAATTCTTAGCTTTTACAGATCATGGATCTAACTTTCCAGGTTTATCTGATTGGATCGAGCAGTTAATCGCGGAATCAACCGGTAAAAACGAGAAAGGTCGCTTGCCTATTGCAACTGAAGGTTTCCTTGAAGCCAAAGGTGGTGGAGCTTTTGCAATCGCATTTGCACCAGGTGCAGATTTAACCGTAACGGGTGAACTAGGCGAGCATTTCCTATTCTGGGAATGGGTAACTGCGCTGATGAGCGCGGCACTTGAGATTGATCCCTTTAACCAACCGAATGTGACTGAGGCAAAAGAAGCAACTTCAAAAGTATTGCAGGAATGGGGTAATACATTGCCTGCGTTACAGGCATCTGCAACTGATGACCACGTCGAAATATTTGGGGACGGAAATACTTTGGCTGCCGCGTTAAAGAATTTAATTGCGACAACTGATACTGATGGATATATCGCAATCATGGCTTATTTAGATCGCCGCGATGATTCTGCGATTAGCGAGTTACGGAGCATCTTGTCGAAGAAGTCAGGGCGACCAGTTAGTTTTGGTTGGGGTCCGAGATTTCTTCATTCAACTGGACAGTTCCATAAGGGCGGACAACAGAACGGTTCTTTCTTACAGATAACTGGCACAACTAAAATGGATTACTCAATACCCGGTCTTGGCTTTGGATTTACAACTTTGCTTATGGCCCAAGCCGTCGGTGACTCAAGGGCCCTTGCGGCAAGAAAATACCCGCTCCTTCGCTTGCATCTGCAAGATAGAAGTGCGGGCATATCTCAACTGCTTGCGGCAGCTAAAGCTCTTTAATTACTCATCATCTCCACGTAGCTTGCGAAGGGCATCTTCTAGAATCTTGGCGCCCTCAGTATCGGTGCGACGCTCTTTTACATAAGCTAAATGTGTCTTGTAAGGAATATTTACAACTGCCTTAGGCGGATTATTGCGATCACGGCCAGCAGGAAGCCCACACTTAGGACAATCCCATTCAGCCGGAATAATTACTGTTTCTTCAACTGCAAATGAGGGACGAACTTCATGTCCCTTGCCACACCAGTATGAAACTGTGGCGCGTTCAATCTGATCTCCGCGTTCTGCCTCGCCCATTGGGCCGGCGCCGACACGACTTCCCCGAATTGCACTTGCCATTTATTAACCCTTCAAAACAAGACTTAGCGCGACAACGCCGCCGAACCAAACTCCACCAACAACGATAGTGATGCGATCTAGATTTCTCTCAACGACCGATGAACCGCCGTAATTTGAGGAGATTCCGCCACCGAATAGATCAGATAGGCCTGAGCCTTTTCCCTTATGGAGCAGAACGAGCAGGATCATCAAGATACTGGTGATGATCAACAAGATTGAGAGAGCTAGCGCCACGATGTATGACTCCTAAAGTTATGAAGAGAGCGTAAGGATACTAGATGCAGCCTGCGCCTTAGGCGCTTTCTGCCGCGTGGAACTTGGCGATCTTAGCCAATTCCTCAGGATCAAGGCTGGCTCCCCCGATGAGTGCGCCATCGACATCGGTCTGCTTCATGATCTCATTGATATTTGAGGACTTAACCGAGCCACCGTAAAGGATGCGCATATTGGATGCGATCTCGGCGGATCCAATTGAACCGATCTCTTCGCGGATCGCAGCACAAACTTCTTGCGCATCTTCCGGAGTTGCCGTCTTGCCAGTGCCGATCGCCCAGACTGGTTCATAGGCGATAACGATCTTTTTCAACTCTGGTTTCGTAAATCCTTCAAGCCCTGCACGAACTTGGCGGATCACGTGGGAAACGTGTGCACCTGATTCGCGGATTGAAAGTTCTTCGCCGACGCAGAAAATTGGAGTTAACTCATTTGCTAGGGCCGCTTTAATTTTGCGATTTACAAGAGCATCATCTTCATGATGGATGGCGCGACGTTCTGAGTGGCCAATAACTACAAAGGTACAGCCGAGCTTTGCCAACATATGTCCTGAGATATCTCCGGTAAATGCTCCGCTACTTTCCGGTGAAATATCTTGCGCACCGTATAGCAAGCGCAGACGATCGCCATCGATCAAAGTTTGGATAGAGCGAATATCGGTAAATGGCGGGATGATCGCAACATCTACCGCGTCGTAATCTTTATCATCGAGTGAATAGACCAACTTCTGGGCAACTGCAATCGCCTCAAGATGATTGAGATTCATCTTCCAGTTACCTGCCATCAGCGGCTTACGCATGATCTACTCCTTTAAATAGTTACTGCAACAATACTAATGTGAAAAGTACTTGCTAAAGGCCTAAGGCGGTAAGCCCAGGTAGCTCTTTACCTTCAAGATACTCAAGGGATGCGCCACCACCAGTTGAGATATAACCGAAGTCGCTATCGGCAAAACCCAGTGCACGAACTGCAGCTGCGGAATCACCGCCACCGACAACAGATATTCCAGAGACTTCAGTTAACGCTTGTGCAACAACTTTGGTACCGCTTGCAAAAGCCGGAAATTCAAAGACGCCCATTGGCCCATTCCAGAAGACTGTCTTGCATCCACGAATAGCAGAGGCGAAAGCTTGGGCAGAATCTGGTCCAATATCTAGCCCCATCTGATCTGCCGGAATTGCATCTGCGCTAACTAAGGTTTCAGGTGAATCTGCGGCGAACTTTGCAGCCACGACAATATCGGTGGGCAGAACTAAGTTGACGCCCAAATCAGCCGCTTGCTTGATAAGTCCCTTTACCGTTTCAATCAAATCAGTTTCAACTAATGAAGAGCCAATCTCTTTTCCTTGTGCCGCCAAGAAAGTAAAGACCATGCCGCCACCAATCGCCATTACATCTACCTTGCTAAGCAAGTTTGAGATAACGCCGATCTTGTCAGAGACTTTGGCTCCCCCAAGTACAACTCCATATGGACGTTCTGGGTTTTGAGTTAACTTCTTTAGTACTTCTACTTCTGCAGCAACCAAGGTGCCGGCTACGTGTGGCAGAAGCTTTGGAAGATCAAAGACAGATGCATGTTTACGGTGAACTGCGCCGAATCCATCTCCCACATAAACATCAGCTAATTGCGCCAGTTCTTTAGCAATAGCGCTGCGCTCTGACTCTTCTTTGGAAGTCTCTGCCGCCGAAAAACGAATGTTTTCTAGCAAGAGTATTTCACCCGGCTTCAAAGCTTGCGCCTTCGCGGTTACATCTGCACCTGTGACAGCGCCTGCAAATTGAACTTCGTTACCAAGTAGCGCTGCTAAACGCACCGCAACTGGAGCAAGTGATAACTCTGGTTTAACTTCACCTTTTGGTCGCCCAAGGTGTGCTGCGATAACCAGGCTTGCGCCATTAGCAATTAAAGTTTTTATAGTCGGCAGAGAGGCGCGGATGCGTCCATCATCTGTGATCTTGCCATCCTTTAACGGGACATTGAGATCGCAGCGAAGAAATACTCTCTTGCCGGCTACATCAAAACTTTGCAGCGAATTGGTTGGCGAATTTCCCATCTAAATTAGAGGGATTTTCCGACAAGACCCACAAGATCAACGAGGCGGTTTGAGTAACCCCATTCGTTGTCATACCAACCAACGATCTTTGCTTGATTGCCGATTACCTTAGTAAGACCAGAATCGAAGATACAAGATGATGGATCGGTGACGATATCTGAAGAAACGATTGGATCTTCGGTGTATGAGAGGTAACCCTTAAGCGAACCATTGGCAGCAGCCTTCATTGCAGCGTTGATCTCTGCAGCAGTTGCTTCCTTAGCAAGTTCAACAGTTAGGTCAGTTGCAGAACCAGTTGGAACTGGAACACGCATCGCATATCCATCTAGCTTGCCCTTTAACTCTGGCATAACTAAAGAGATTGCCTTGGCAGCACCAGTTGATGTTGGGATCATATTTGTTGCTGCAGCACGTGAGCGGCGTAGGTCCTTATGTGGGAAATCAAGAATTACTTGATCATTTGTGTAGGCATGGATTGTTGTCATCAAGCCCTTAACAATGCCCCAGTTATCTTGCAGAACCTTTGCCATTGGGGCCAAGCAGTTAGTTGTGCAAGATGCGTTGGAAATAACGTTGTGGTTTGCTGGGTCATACTTCTCGTGATTTACGCCCATAACGATTGTGATGTCTTCATCTGTTGCAGGTGCTGAGATGATTACCTTCTTCGCTCCTGCTGTGATGTGCTTCTTTGCATCGGCAGCCTTTGTGAAGTGGCCTGTTGATTCAATGACGATATCGGCCTTTACAGATGCCCAAGGCAGGTTTGCCGGATCACGATCTGCAAATACCTTCATGGTCTTTCCACCAACAGTGAGGGTGTCTTCGGTGTAAGTGACTTCAAGGCCGAGCCGGCCCAAGATTGAGTCATACTTTAAAAGGTGTGCCAAAGTGGCGTTATCGGTTAAGTCGTTGATAGCAACGATATTAATATTTGGATTTGTGAGGGCGGCGCGAAAGAAGTTGCGACCAATTCGTCCAAATCCATTAATTCCAACGTTAATCATGTGAAGCCTCGCTTAAAAGGTGTAAGGACCCGCTGCCAAAGTAAGTAGCACCAGATGGGTATACGGCAATAAGACTGCCACATCGTTGGGGTCGTGGCTAACCTTACCAGCCGCGGGTAGTTACCTTCACGTAGGGCTTACGCTCAACGAGATTAACTAATTGAGAAGATCTGGTGAAAGACCGGCTTCAGTATCTGGAATACCCAGCTCTCCTGCGCGTTTATCGGCCATCGCCAATAGGCGGCGAATGCGCCCGGCGATTGCATCCTTGGTCATAGGTGGTGATGCAAGAGATCCCAATTCTTCCAAACTTGCTTGGCCATGACTAATTCGCAATTCGCCAGCTTCCTTTAAATGATCTGGAATGGTTGGCCCCAAGATTTCCATCGCGCGTTGCACACGTGCAGCAGCAGCAACTGCCGCGCGCGCCGAACGTCGTAGATTTGCATCATCAAAGTTTGCTAAACGATTTGCGGTGGCGCGAACTTCGCGACGCATCCGTCGTTCTTCCCAAGCAAGCACACTTTCATGCGCACCTAAGCGAGTTAGCAGAACACCAATGGCATCGCCATCGCGAATAACAACGCGATCAACGCCCCGAACTTCGCGCGCTTTAGCGGTAATTCCTAGACGACGGGCTGCTCCGACTAGGGCGAGTGCTGCCTCAGGACCAGGGCAAGTTATTTCAAGTGAAGATGATCGACCTGGTTCGGTGAGCGAACCATGTGCCACAAAGGCACCACGCCAAGCAGCTTCAGCATCACAAATATTTGCAGCGACAACTTGCGGTGGAAGGCCGCGGATGGGGCGACCGTTACTGTCGATTAATCCAGTCTGACGAGCCAGCGCATCTCCTGCTTCGATAACGCGAACGACGTAGCGACTTCCCTTGCGAAGTCCGCTTGATGAGAGAACTGCTAGATCACTATCGTGGCCGTAGATATCTGCAATATCTTTCTTTAGCCGGCGCGCGCTCTGCGAGGTATCGAGTTCAACTTCGATTACAACTTTTCCAGCTGCGATATGAAGTCCACCTGCAAAACGAAGAAGAGATGAGACTTCGGCTTTACGGCAGCATGGCTTGGTTACTGAGAGACGACTGAGCTCGTCCTTAACCGCTGCGGTCATTGCCATGTGCTTATCCAAGCAGGGATTGGCTGGCAATGTGTGCGAAAAGCGAGGTCAATTTTTTAGGGCTGTGATGAATTAATTCAGTGCTATCGCGTAAATCGGCCACGACTAACTCTCCACCTGTACTTGAAAGATGATCTGCAATCTCATCCCCTTGTGAGATAAGCGTCTCATCTGCAATAACGTAATCGAAGTTCAGGCCAGGGGCGTACTGCTGCAAAATAGCTATATGTTCTAGCGGGGTATATCCGGCGAACTCACCTGATTTATAGATTTGGCCGTTGGCGCTAGCCGAATCAAGATTGAGAATTAAGAGTTTCTTCGCCTTAGATGCAATCAGAGCTTGGCGTTGTTGCGGAAGTAATACATGCGGCAGAACGCTGGAGAACCAAGACCCTGGACCCATAACGATCCAATCTGCATCCGCAATTGCAGATAGTGATTCTGGGCGGGCCTGCGGATTATCAGGATGTAAACGTAGTGATTCCAATCGACCTTTTGCGGTGGCAACTTCCACTTGCCCCTTCACGATAAATCGGCCGGTGGAATTTACAAAGGTGGCTTCGATATCTAAAGGCTCTTGCGACATTGGTAGCACGCGACCGATAACTTTTAACAACGAACCAACTCGGTCTAATCCGGCGACTGGATCTTCGCCCTTATTCCATAACGCCGCCAATAGTAAATTACCAACTGCATGGCCATCTAACGGACCGCTACTTGCAAAGCGATATTGCATAATCTCAGCCCAGCTGCGGCCCCATTCGTCATCACCACATAAGGCGGCCAGTGCCATGCGTAAATCACCGGGAGGAAAGATCGGAAATTCTTCGCGTAATCGTCCGCTAGAACCACCATTGTCTGCGACGGTAACAATCGCAGTTATATCTGAAGTAATTCCTCGCAAGGCAGATAGCGTTGCAGCTAAACCGTGACCTCCACCTAAAGCAACTACGCGGGGGTTATTTCCACTCATTCACGACCAACATCACGATGGGTGGCATGTGCTGAAATTTCAATATCTGAAGCACCATTAGTCAGCTGCTTGGCAATTTCCACAGCAATAGCAACGCTGCGGTGTTTTCCGCCGGTGCAACCGATTGCAATGGTTACATATTTTTTACCTTCACGTAGGTAGCCCGGCATCATCTGTCGAATTACACCAACATAACTCTTCACAAATTCAGTTACACCTTCGCTAGTAAGAACTTTCTCTGATACTTCTTCAGTAAGTCCGGTGAGTGGACGCAGCTCCGGAATCCAATGTGGGTTCGGAATAAAGCGGCAATCTAGAACTAAGTCGGCATCTACGGGAATTCCGTATTTGTAACCGAAAGATAGAACGTTTATGCGAATGGCATCAAGCATGCCGGCAGAGAAGATCTCGCCAACTCGTTTTTCTAATTGATGAACATTTAGGTTTGAGGTATCAATGACAACATCAGCCCCAGAACGCAGCTCTTCCAACTTAGCGCGTTCGCGCTCTATGCCATCAACGATGCGATCCTTGCCTTGTAATGGGTGTGGGCGGCGGGTAGCTTCAAAACGTTGTACCAGTGATTGATCAGTTGCATCTAGAAAAAGTAGGCGGTAAGCGACCCCACTTAACTTAAGTGTTTGCAGAGCTGTGTTTAGCGCATCAAAGAACTTTCCGCCACGCACATCGACTACTACTGCAAGCGATGAAATTTCAGAAGCTTGGGTTTGAGTAGCAAGATCTGGCAACAATGAAGGTGGCAAGTTATCGACCACATACCAACCTAAATCTTCTAAGGCGTGCGCCACGGTAGATCGTCCCGCACCTGACATGCCGGTTACTATCAATAGCTCCTTATTTGCCATGTCTATATTCTGCCTGCTCTGTCAAGGATCGTTAAATTCAAAGGATCTCTCCGGTCTGCATATCCACTGTTAGAGAATCGGCGCCTTCTCCTTGACGCTGTAAGTAATGGAAGATAATTTCAGCGATTTTCTCGCCGATGCCAGGTGTTTGTGCCAACTCTTGCAGCGTCGCCTTTCGAAGTGCGGCAACTGAACCAAATCGCTCCATTAAAGCCGCACGACGAGCGCGCCCCATCTGCGGAATCTCATCTAAGACAGATTCGAGCATCACCTTAGAACGACGAGATCTATGGAAGGTAATTGCAAATCGATGCGCCTCATCGCGAATCCGCTGTAAGAGATACATTCCTTCACTAGTGCGCGGCAAAATTAGTGGATCAGAACTTCCGGGGCGCCAAACTTCTTCTAAGCGTTTAGCAAGACCACAGAGGGCGACATCTGTGATTCCAAGTTCATCTAGCGCTCGTTGTGCTGCGGCAACTTGGGGCGCTCCCCCGTCGACAACTATTAATTGTGGTGGATATGAGAACTTACTTAACTTGCCACCAATTTCTGCCACATCAGATTCATCGGCAGCTCGATCATTTAGTAAACGCTTCATGCGCCTAGTAATAACTTGATGCATGGCTCTTGTGTCATCGGAGGCGGTCGTTGTATCGATAATAAAGCGGCGGTACTCACTCTTCTTCGCCAACCCATCTTCAAAGACCACCATTGAGGCAACCACAGATGTTCCAGAGATATTGGAGATATCAAAGCATTCGATGCGTAGTGGTGTTCTCGATAGTTCTAACTGTTCTTCAATTTCAAGCAGCGCCTTGCCACTTACGGCGGCATCAGTTGCGCGCTTACTTAGGAATTGGATTAGTGCGTAATGAGCATTGCGATCCACTGTCTGTAAAAGTTCAACCTTTTCACCGCGTTGTGGAACTTTTATCACTACCTTTGCGCCCCGTAAGTTAGATAGCCAGGCTTCAAGAGCCAATTGATCGTTCGGTTCGCGGTTTAAATAGATTTCATTCGGGATATCTGCAGGTGCTGCTCCGTTATAGATCGAGAAGAAGAGCGATGCCACCTGATCATCTCCCTCCAGCGCCCGCTCCTGATCAACGATCCAAGATCTTGATCCCTTAATGGAGCCACGACGAACCATGAAGATAGATCCAGCAGCATGTAATCCTTCTTCATGGATAGAAATGAAATCTCCATCTAGGTCGTCAGAGAGATTTCCTTGTGTTGAGCGCTGCGCCTTTTCAAATGATTCAATCTGATCGCGAATACGGGCTGCGCGTTCAAACTCTTCGCGGCTAGCTGCTAGATCCATCTCTTCGCGTAGTTTCGGCAAGATATCTTCCATGCCGGCTTCCATAAAGGCATCTAACTTAACCGCGATCTCACGATGCTCGGCAGGTGTTACCCAGCCAACGCAAGGCGCCGCGCATTTTCCGATATCACCTAATAAACACTGGCGCTTGCTGCGCTGGGCCCGCTTGAAGTTGCCTTCGCTGCACGAGCGAACTGGAAAAACTTTTAATAAGACTTCGTAGGTATTTCGTAGCGCCCAGGCATTTGTGTAAGGCCCAAAGTATTTAAGCCCCGGATGTTTCTCCTTACGAGTAATAAAGATCCGTGGAATTTCATCCTGCATCGAGATCGCCAAATACGGGTAAGACTTGTCATCTTTAAATTGGACGTTGTAGTTAGGCTGATACTGCTTGATCCAAGAGAATTCCAAAGCCAGTGCTTCTAACTCGGTGCCAACAATCGTCCAATCAACTCGGACGGCTTCATGCACCATCCGGTGCGTCTTACGCGCCAGGTTTGAACCAAAGTATGTGGTTAAGCGATTCTTTAGATTCTTAGCCTTACCGACATAGATGACTTTATCTTTGGCGTTATAGAAGCGATAAACACCCGGGAGCTCAGGAATCTCCTTTGGACGGTAACTTGCGGGATCCGACATTTACTTAACGGCAGCTTTTTTCTTTACTGGAGCGCGATTGCTCGCCAAGATCTCTGCCAAGTAATGACCGGTATAGCTCTCTTTCACCTTTGCCACATCTTCGGGCGTTCCTTCGGCAACGACTAACCCTCCACGGAATCCACCTTCTGGCCCCATATCGATCACCCAGTCAGAAGATTTAATTACATCTAGGTTATGTTCGATAACTACGACGGTATTTCCAGTATCGACTAGGCGGCTCAGCACAGTTAATAACTTATTGACATCCTCAAAGTGCAAGCCAGTTGTTGGCTCATCTAATACATAAATGGTGCGGCCGGTAGATCTGCGTTGTAGCTCAGTTGCCAGCTTTACTCGCTGGGCTTCACCACCTGACAGAGTTGGTGCAGATTGGCCCAAGCGAACATAACCCAAGCCGACATCATTGAGCGTCTTCAAGTAACGAGCGATGGCAGGTACTGATTCGAAGAATCCGCTGGCTTCTTCGATCGGCATGTTTAATACTTCCGCAATTGTCTTATTCTTGTAATGAACTTCTAACGTTTCGCGGTTATAGCGAGCACCATGGCAGACCTCGCAGGGAACATAAACATCAGGCAAGAAGTTCATCTCAATGGTGATAGTTCCATCACCAGAACAATTCTCGCAGCGGCCACCCTTTACGTTAAAGGAGAAGCGCCCTTGTTGATATCCACGGATTTTCGCTTCGCTAGTTTCAGCAAAGAGGGCGCGGATCTTGTCGAATACACCTGTATATGTCGCAGGATTTGAACGAGGTGTTCGACCAATAGGTGATTGATCGACGTGAACCACTTTATCCAGAAGCTCGATACCGCTTACAGATCGATGGCGACCAGGTACCAGGCGCGCACCATTGAGTTTATTGGCAAGAACTGTGTAGAGAATGTCATTTACAAGAGTTGATTTACCAGAACCACTAACCCCGGTTACTGCCACGAATACGCCCAAGGGAACTTCTACCTCAATATCTTTAAGGTTATTCTCTTTCGCACCCTTCACAACTAGCTTGCGCTTAGGATCTACTGGACGCCGCTTCTTAGGGATCTCAATTGATTTACGACCCGATAGATAAGCACCCGTTATTGATTCCTTGGATGCGATTAAATCCTCATAGCTTCCCGAGACCACGACTTTGCCACCGTGTTCGCCGGCGCCTGGTCCGATATCTACGATCCAATCTGCGGTACGGATTGTCTCTTCATCATGTTCTACAACTATTAAGGTGTTACCTAGATTGCGCAGGCGAGTTAAAGTTTCGATTAAGCGTTTGTTATCGCGCTGATGCAGGCCGATGGAAGGCTCATCCAGCACGTAGAGAACTCCAACTAAGCCAGATCCGATCTGAGTCGCCAGGCGAATGCGCTGTGCTTCACCACCAGATAGTGACCCAGCAGGACGAGCCAGCGATAGATAATCCAGTCCAACATCTAGCAAGAAGCCCAAACGCGCATTGACTTCTTTCATTACGCGTTCTGCAATCTGCGCCTCACGTTTATTGAGTTTGATCTGCTTTAAAAAGATGGCGCAATCGGCGATCGAGAGTTCACAAATCTCTGAGATATTTTTATCTCCGATTGTCACGGCTAGGACTTCAGGTTTTAGACGCGCACCATTGCATTTTTCGCAAGAGATTTCGCGCATATAAGCCTCATATTTATCACGGCTGTAATCGCTATCGGTCTCCTCATGCCGGCGGTGGATGAATGGGATAACGCCTTCAAAGCCAGTCGTGTAATTTCGGGCGCCGTAGCGACCTTTGTACTTCATCTTAATTTCATATTCATAGCCATTTAGGATTGCTTCGCGCGCTTTAATTGAGATCTTCTTCCACGGTACATCAAGTGAGAAAGGCAAATCTTTCGCCAAGGCTTCTAGTAAACGAAGGAAGTAATCTGAAGATTGACCACCGGACCAAGGTGCAATGGCGCCCTCGTTAATTGAAATTGAATCATCGGGAATTATGAGATCTAGGTCGACCTCTTTCTTAGTGCCGATACCTGAGCATTCAGCACATGCACCAAAGGGTGAGTTAAATGAGAAAGAACGTGGCTCGAGTTCTTCAAAAGACAGCTCACAATCGTGGCAAGCCAGATGCTCGCTATAGGTACGCTCTTTATCTGCCCCCTTGGCATCAACAAAGTCCAACACAACGATTCCAGATGAAAGTCGTAGCGCAGTTTCAATTGAATCAGTAAGCCGAGTTTTACTTTCAGCCTTTGCAGTCAGGCGATCAATAACCACTTCGATCGTGTGCTTCTCTTGTTTCTTAAGCTTAGGCGCATCCGAGAGCGCAACTACTTCACCATCAATACGTGCCCTTGAATAACCTTGAGTTATCAGGTCGGAAAATAGTTCAACAAACTCACCTTTACGGGCGCGTATGACTGGCGCTAATACTTGGAACTTTGTGGTCGGAGGAAGCTCCATAATCTGATCCACGATTTGCTGTGGCGATTGGCGAGCAACCGCATTGCCGCACTTCGGACAATGTGGCCTTCCGGCGCGCGCAAATAGTAAACGCAGATAGTCATAGACCTCGGTGATTGTTCCGACAGTCGATCGTGGGTTTCGATTAGTCGATTTCTGATCGATCGAAACGGCAGGCGATAAACCTTCGATGAAATCAACATCGGGCTTATCCATTTGGCCTAGAAATTGGCGCGCATATGCCGATAGCGATTCAACATAGCGGCGCTGACCTTCAGCAAAGATGGTGTCGAAGGCGAGGGAGGATTTCCCAGAGCCAGATAAGCCAGTAAATACAACTAGCGAATCTCGGGGAAGTTCGATGGAGACATTCTTAAGGTTGTGTTCGCGCGCTCCGCGCACAACCAACTTATCGATACTCAAACTCCGGCCTCTTCCATCATTCGTAGCTCTTTCTTCAATAACTTGATCTCATCACGCAAACGCGCGGCGACCTCAAATTGAAGTTCAGCTGCGGCGTTGCGCATCTGATCGGTGAGCGAGCCTATCAACGCGATCAGGTCTTGGCGCGGTAGAGAAGTCGAAGATTTGTCATAGAGGCCAGCAGATGAAGCAACTTTCTTTGCTCCCCCCTTCTCGTGGGCCAATAGCTCTTCAGTATCTTCACTTTCGCGGTTGATCTGGTCTGTAATATCAGCGATCTTCTTACGAAGCGGCTGGGGATCAACGCCACGTTCTAAGTTATAGGCAACCTGCTTGGCTCGACGACGATTTGTTTCATCGATGGCCTGCGCCATTGATTTAGTTATATTGTCGGCATACATATGAACCTCACCTGAAACATTTCGTGCTGCGCGACCAATCGTTTGAATTAAGGAGGTCGCTGATCTTAAGAAGCCTTCTTTATCGGCATCAAGAATTGCAACCAAGGAAACTTCGGGAAGATCTAAGCCCTCACGCAATAAGTTGATTCCGATCAGGACATCGTATTCGCCGGTGCGCAATTCACGGAGCAACTCAACGCGGCGCAAGGTGTCGACCTCAGAGTGCAGATAACGCACGCGAACCCCTCGCTCTTGCAGGTAATCAGTTAAATCTTCAGACATCTTCTTAGTCAAAGTTGTTACCAATACTCGCTCATTCTTGGCAGCGCGGATTTTGATCTCATTTAGTAGATCGTCAATCTGGCCCTTAATTGGTTTGATAACAATCCCTGGATCAACCAACCCAGTTGGACGAATCACCTGCTCGACAACATCGCCTTCAACCTTAGCCATCTCATATTTCCCGGGCGTCGCGGAAAGATAAACCTTCTGGTCAACCCGCTCGAGGAATTCTTGCCACTTTAGCGGGCGATTATCCATAGCGCTAGGAAGTCGAAACCCATGTTCAACCAAGGTTCGCTTACGGGCTGCATCTCCTTCAAACATGGCGCCAATTTGTGGAACGGTTACATGGCTCTCATCAATCACCAATAAGAAATCTTCAGGAAAGTAATCCAGCAAACAGTTAGGGGCAGAACCTGGTGCGCGGCCATCTAAATGTCGTGAGTAGTTTTCAATTCCCGAACAGAAGCCGAGTTGTTCCATCATCTCTAAATCAAAGGTGGTTCTCATCTTCAGGCGTTGGGCTTCTAGTAACTTTCCTTGTTTTTCAAATAGGTTTAGTTGGATCTGTAGCTCATCTTGGATTTCTCCCATGGCACGCTTCATAGTTTCTGGCCCCGCCGCGTAATGGGTTGCTGGGAAGATATAGATCTCAGTCTCATCGCGCAGAATCTCACCTGTCAGCGGATGTAAGGTCATTATCTTTTCAATCTCATCGCCGAACATCTCGATCCGGATCGCAAGTTCCTCATACATTGGGATGATTTCGATTGTGTCCCCACGTACCCGGAAGGTACCGCGCTCAAAGGCCATATCGTTTCGCTGGTACTGCACATCGACAAATTTGCGCAGTAACTTATTACGTTCAATCTCATCGCCTACCTTCAGGCGGATCATCCGATCGATATATTCCTGAGGTGTACCAAGTCCATAAATACAAGAAACAGTTGCCACCACGATTACATCGCGGCGGGTCAATAGTGAATTAGTGGCTGAGTGGCGCAAACGTTCGACTTCATCGTTAACGCTGGAGTCCTTTTCAATAAAGGTATCGGTCTGGGGAACATAGGCTTCTGGTTGGTAATAGTCATAATAAGAAACAAAGTATTCCACCGCATTATTTGGCAGCAGCTCACGAAATTCATTAGCTAGTTGCGCAGCTAACGTTTTATTTGGCGCCAAGACCAAAGTTGGACGCTGCAAGCGCTCGATCAACCAGGCAGTTGTCGCAGATTTTCCGGTTCCGGTGGCTCCCAACAAGACCACATCTTCCACACCAGCGTCAATTCTGCGTGAGATCTCTTCAATTGCTTGCGGTTGATCTCCAGCTGGCACGTAATCGCTAATGACCTGAAAGGGCTCTACCCTTCGCTGCAGGTCAGATATCGGGCGCATATTCGTAGCCTACTTTGCCAAGCGGGGTAATTCCTCCCAGAGGTTTTCTACCGCTCGCAGGAGCGCATCTTCATCGCCATCATTGATCAGGACGAAATCAGCGATCGCCTCGCGCGCTTCACGGCTGGCTTGCTGCGCGATCCGTTTCTCAATCTCGGAAGAAAACATTCCCCTTTTACGCAAACGCTCTTTACGAATCTCAAGATCGGCCTCAACTGTGACTATGAGATCAAAATTTGAAGCTGCCCCAGTTTCGACAAGGAGTGGAATTTCATAAATGAGGATTTCATCTGAAGACAAATCTGAAACCACTTCAGCAAAGAGCTGGCGAACTATCGGATGGATAATCCCTTCTAAATCTGCTTTGGCTTTCGGATCGCTGAAGATGATTTCAGCTAGCGCCTTACGATCGATATCACCATCGCGCATGATCGCCTCGCCAAAACGCAAAAGAACTTCATCAAAGCCTTCGCTACCTCGCTCGATCGCCAATCGCGCTAGTTGATCAGCGTCGACAACGCGCGCTCCAAGTTCTGAGAAATATTGTGCAGCCAGAGACTTTCCCGCGCCAATTCCTCCGGTTAAGGCGACAACAGACATAACTCAACTCTACCTTGCAGGCGATACATGAAGAATAAAAAAGGCCCACCCGCAGGTGAGCCTTTTTTAATTGAGATTAATTATTCAGCAGCTACTTCAGCAACTACTTCCTCGGCAGCGGGTGCTGCAGCATCAGCGGCTTTTGCTTCCGCTTTCTGCTTCTTGTGTGCAAGGAAGCGAGTTTGAGCTTCTTGGTACTGACGTTCCCATTCTTCGCGTTGAGAATCAAAGCCCGGCTTCCATTCCTGAGTATCAGGATCGAAACCTTCTGGGTAGATGAAGTTTCCAGCAGCATCGTAGCGGGCAGCCATTCCGTACTGAGTTGGATCGAATGCTTCGATCTCAACTTCATGTCCTTCATTGGCTTGCTTCAGCGACAATGAGATACGACGACGCTCTAGATCGATATCGATGATCTTTACAAATAGTTCGTCATCTACAGCAACAACTTGCTCTGGAATTTCAACATGGCGCTCTGCGAGCTCTGAAATGTGAACAAGTCCTTCAATGCCCTCGTGTACACGAATAAATGCACCAAATGGAACCAGCTTTGTTACGACGCCCGGAACAACCTGATTGATTGTGTGGGTACGCGCAAATGCCTGCCATGGATCTTCTTGAGTTGCCTTAAGTGATAGTGAAACGCGCTCACGCTCGAAATCAACTTCTAGCACTTCAACAGTTACTTCATCGCCAACTTCAACGACCTCGCCTGGATGGTCGATGTGCTTCCATGAAAGCTCTGAGACGTGAACCAGACCATCTACGCCACCGAGGTCAACGAATGCACCAAAGTTTACGATTGATGAAATTACGCCAGTGCGTACTTGGCCCTTTTGGAGCTGATTTAAGAATGTAGTGCGTGACTCAGATTGAGTCTGCTCAAGGAATGCGCGGCGTGAAAGAACGACGTTGTTGCGGTTCTTGTCGAGTTCGATAATGCGAGCTTCAACTTCCTTGCCGATGTAAGGAGTCAGATCACGAACGCGTCGCATTTCGACAAGAGATGCTGGCAAGAAACCACGAAGACCGATATCAACGATAAGTCCGCCCTTAACAACTTCAATAACTGTTCCGACAACGACTTCGTCGCGCTCTTTCTTACCTTCAATATCTCCCCAGGCGCGTTCATATTGTGCGCGCTTCTTAGAAAGAATTGTGCGCCCTTCTTTATCTTCCTTCTGAAGGACGAGAGCTTCAATACGATCGCCTACTTTAACAATGTCATTTGGATCTGCATCGTGGCGAATTGAGAGTTCGCGAGAAGGGATAACTCCTTCTGTTTTGTACCCGATATCAAGAAGTACTTCTTCGCGATCTACTTGTACAACGGTTCCTTCGACGAGGTCTCCGTCATTGAAATTTCTGATTGTGCCTTCGATTGCTGCAAGAAAATCTGCGGCTGATCCGATGTCGTTTACTGCTACGACTGGTGATGATGTGCTCAAGTTGCTCCGTAGGGATAGAAAGTAATAGGACTCCAGAACCTTTCTGGTGAACGGGCGTAAGCGTACGGTTTGGGCGTGTAATAGGGCAAATTTGTCTAATCCTCAGGCGTAAACTAACTGCAAATGAAGCGCTACCGAGAACTATTTGCGATCCCAAATGTCTGGATCTTAGTTCTATCTGCTTTTCCCGCGCGCGTGTCCTATGGGATGGTCGCTCTCGCGATCTTCTTCAAGACAGAACAGACAACTGGCTCAGTTGCTCTCGCTGGTTTAGCGATTGGAATCAACTCTTTGGCCGGTGCTGCAACCGCGGGGTTGCGCGGATCTTTGATGGATCGCTTTGGTCAAAAGTGGCCACTGCGCATCTTTGTTCCGGGTTATGCGGCGATGATGATAATTTTAAATACGATGCAAGATAAGAACGCCATCTTGACCGCAGCTTTTATTATGGGAATAAGCGCTCCCCCAATTAACTTATCTGTTCGCCCGCTTTGGAAGATGGTTGTGCCGCACGATTATCTACGTACTGCTTATGCCGTTGATACATCTGTAATGAGTACGGCAGGAGTTATCGGGCCAGTCATCGCAACATCTTTAGCGCTTTCATCTCACCCAGGTAGTGCCCTAAATGTTGCTGCCGCTTTCATGCTCATTGGTGGTGGATCGCTGGCTCTGACACATATTTCACGAGATTGGATCCCCGAAAAGAAGGAAGCCGACCACACATCAATTTGGCGAAATAAAGCTATGCAGTTACTTATGATCGAAGGCTGCTTTATCGGGTTTGGTTGGGGAGTCTTTGATGTCGCAGTACCTGCTTTTGCAACGCTAGAAGGAGTGCCGCAACGCACTGCCTGGATCTTTACCGCCATGGGCGTTGCCAATATCGTCGGCGGATTACTTGGTGGTCTGGTTTCTAAGAAGGTATCGGCTCTAAAGGCGATGCGCCTTACCTATTTTCTTTGGATCTTTATTTCTATACCTATTGTCTTTACCTATCCAGATTGGTCGATGGCGATTGCTGCCGCGTTTTTAGGATTGATCGGTGGAACAATTCAAGTCTTTTATTGGGAAGTAATGGAAGCCGTTCGTCCAAAGGGATCTGCAGTTGGGATGATGGGTTGGATATGGACGGTTGAAGGAACTTTAATGTCAGTTGGCTCCGCAGCTGGTGGCTGGATTGCAGAAACCTATTCACCACGCTTTGCAATGTCGATTACAACAATCACAATCATCACCGGCTTTTTGATTCTGACGCTGGGTCGTAAACGACTAGCTGCTGCAGATCGAATTCCGACCGATGAAGAAGATCTAGCTGCACTGTCTGATAATTCACCGGCGACAAAGTAATTCTGCAGTTAATCTCCCTTAATGGGCTGCCTCATTCCAACTCTTACCAATTCCAACGCTCACATCTAATGGGGCTTTCAGCGGATACGCAGCCGCCATTTCACGGCGAACCAGAGCGGTTAACCTCTCTTCTTCTCCTGCTACTACTTCCAAAATCAACTCATCGTGTACCTGCAGTAACAGACGAGATCCCAAATTTTCAGCAACTAGTGCCCTCTGCACATTTAACATCGCTTGCTTGATGATGTCAGCCGCCGATCCTTGGATTGGCGCATTTAGAGCCATGCGCTCTGCGATCTCGCGCCGTTGCCGATTATCATGAAGCAAATCAGGGAGATAACGGCGCCTTCCCATAACGGTTTCGGTATACCCAACTTTGCGCGCTTGTTCGACAACGCTACTTAAGTAATCTCGAATTCCTCCAAAGCGAAGAAAGTACTTATCCATTAGCTCTTGCGCAGCCGGTGGTGTTAGATCTAATTGCACAGCCAGCCCATACGCGCTCAAACCATAAGCCAAGCCATATGACATCGCCTTAATCTGACGGCGCATCTCCGGATCAACATCACGAGCTGCCACCCCAAAGACCAGCGCTGCCACAGTGGCATGTAAATCTTCGCCTGATTCAAATGCTGCAAGCAGGCCAGAATCATTTGATAAGTGAGCCATGATGCGCATTTCAATCTGACTGTAATCGGCGGTTAGCAAAGAGATATATCCGCTGCCAGCGATAAATGCGTTGCGGATACTTCGACCTTCTTCCGTGCGCACCGGAATGTTTTGTAAGTTTGGAGCAACTGAAGATAGGCGGCCAGTTGCCGCAACGGTCTGTGCAAAGTGGGTACGGATGCGTCCATCCCCTCCAATTTCAGCAATCAAACCTTCAACTGTTGTCCCAAGCTTCTTAGTTTCGCGAATGCGCAGAAGAGATTCCAATAGTGGATGTTTCGTCTTTTCAAAGAGCCAGTTCAGAGCTTCAGCATCGGTAGTGAATCCAGTCTTGATCTTCTTCGTCTTGGGCAGGTTTAACTCATCAAAGAGCACTACTTGCAGCTGCTTAGGAGATCCCACATTAAATTCATGGCCTGCGGCTAGGTGGGCAGCCTTAGTTTCGCGGGCGACTTCACCCTCAAAGAAGGTGGCAAGCTTTTCTAACTCTTTCCGATCTACTCCGATTCCGCGGTTCTCCATGATCGCTAAAAGACGGGCGATGGGAAGTTCCAATTCAGTGAATAGTTTGAGAACACCGCGATTGCGCATCTCTGTTTCTAAAGATTTTTTTAGGGTAAAGAGGACAGTGGCGCTAGATAAAAGTGCCTGCTCCGGAGTTGAGGTATTGATTTCTGCACCATCTCCCCAACGTTCTAGCAGATCACTTAACTCTTGCGCCCGAACACCTGGGTTTACAAGATAGGCCGCTAGTGCGGTATCGAATACAACGCCATCAATGAGATTAACGCGGGCCAGAGATTTAGCATCGTGGGCAATTTTAGGGATCTTTAAATCTTGCGCCCATTCGCCCATCTGCGCCGAATGAATCAAGTGGACATCTGTGGCAGAGAAAGCAACTGCGTACCGATGCAATTTTTCATCTTGTAATTCAAAGGCGACTGCAATTTCACCTGAGTGCTTGGCAATTAACTCATCAACCTCGGCTGGTGTGAGTACCCCACCTTCCATGGCTGGTGCAAAGAGAGTTAGCTCGGCGGACTCCTCTTTCTTCTTCGCCACCGTATCTGCCTTGAGAATGGGTCTTAGGCGATCCTTCAATGTACGAAATTCTAGTTGCTCAAACAACTTTGCCAGGTCTGCTTCATCAACGCCCGACCACGTCAAGGCATCGACCTGAAAATCAATTTGCGCATCGTGGATCAGTTGAGTCAATTCACGATTGCGAATCACATCATTTACGTTATCCCGTAGTGATTGCCCAACTTTGCCAGCAACTTTATCTACATTAGAAATTAGCTCTTGCAAAGATCCATATTCGACTATCCACTTTGCTGCTGTCTTCTCTCCCACGCCTGGAACCGATGGCAAGTTATCACTGGGGTCTCCACGCAACGCCGCAAAATCTGGATATTGATCAGGCGACATTCCGTACTTCTCAAAGACGGCAGCCGGAGTCATCCGTGCCAATTCAGAGACGCCACGCTTTGGATAAAGCACTGTCGTTTTTTCGGTAACGAGCTGGAAGCTATCGCGATCGCCGGTACAAATTAAGACTTCGGCACCTTCGCGCTCGGCCTGTTTGGTAATCGTTGCGATTAAGTCATCGGCTTCATAACCTTCTAGGGCAAACTGAGTAATGCCAAAGCCGGTGACTAAATCGTTTAAATATGACATCTGTGAACGAAATTCATCAGGAGTCTTGGCGCGATTGGCTTTGTAATCCGGGAAGATATCAGTGCGAAAAGTCTTGCGCGAAACATCGAAGGCAACTGCAACGTGAGTTGGTCTCTCGTCCTTTAAAAGTGAGATCAGCATCGTTGCAAAGCCATAAATTGCGTTGGTGTGCTGACCCTGTGCCGTCGTGAAATTCTCTGCAGGAAGAGCAAAGAAGGCGCGATACGCCATTGAATGGCCATCGATAAGCAGTAAACGCTTCTGGGCCATGTCGTTATCCTAGAGAAGGACTCGTTAAATAAGTTACTATTTCGAACTATGACGCAGCCAGAAATTACCCCGAACTATCTAGAATTAATTCGCGAACGTGGAAGTGGCGCCCTTGATAAGAAGATGGGGATTGAGATTCTGGAAGCCTCCCCCGAACGCTTAGTTGGTCGCATGCCAGTTGAGGGAAATACGCAGCCAATTGGGCTCTTACATGGTGGAGCAAATGTTGTACTTGCCGAATCATTGGGATCTATCGGCACGCAACTGCATGCTGGACCTAATCGCAGAATTGTGGGCGTAGATATCAACGCAACGCATCACAAATCGGCAGTTTCAGGTTTTGTAACAGGTGTAGCAACGGCTGTTTCATTGGGCAAAACGTTGTGCGTTTACGAAATCGTGATTACCAACGAGCAAGGTCAACGAACTTGTTCAGCGCGAATTACTTGCATGATCCTCGCTGATAGATAGCTGAGTTAGTGAGCGCCAGTCCCGAGGTAAGCCTCGCGCACTGCAGGATCGTTAAGTAGATCTGAAGCCTTAGCTTCCTTAACGACATTTCCAGTCTCGAGAATATAGGCACGATGGGCGCGCTGTAGCGCTTGTTGTGCATTCTGCTCAACAAGAAGAATCGTTACGCCTTGCTTATTAATCTCAGTGATGATGCGGAAAATATTGGCGATCATTTGTGGTGCAAGTCCCATTGATGGCTCATCAAGGAGCAAAACTTTAGGGCGTGCCATAAGTGCGCGACCGATAGCAAGCATCTGTTGCTCTCCACCAGAAAGAGTTCCACCATCTTGGAATGCTCTCTCTTTAAGGCGAGGGAAGAGCTCGTACACCATCGCTAAATCTTCATCCATCTCCGCTTTACGATTTTTGCGATTGAATTTACCCATCTCAAGATTTTCCAAGACAGTCATGCCTGGGAAAATTCCGCGACCTTCGGGCGCTTGGGAAATACCAAGGTCTACTCGCTCATGCGCTGGCACTTTTGAGATGTCCTGACCGTCGAAGAAGATTCCGCCTGAAGAAACGTTTCGAAGGCCAGAAATAGTCTTTAAAGTAGTTGTCTTTCCTGCGCCGTTTGCGCCAATCAAAGTAACTATTTCCCCTTGATTGACGTGGAAAGAAATTCCTTTAATGGCTTCGATTTTACCGTAGTGAACACGAAGATCTCTTACCTCAAGATGCATCAGCTGGTACTCCTAGATAGGCCTCGATCACACGAGGATCATTTTGAACTTCGGTAGGTGAACCATCGGCGATCTTTGTTCCAAAGTCGAGTACAGCTACTCGGTCGGAAATACCCATGATCAAGGACATATCATGCTCGATCAGCAGAACTGTGTAACCGGCATCGCGAATACGTTTAATGGTCTCTGCTAGCGCCACCTTTTCAGAAGGATTGAATCCAGCTGCAGGTTCATCGAGAAGGAGCAAATCTGGTTGAGTCCCCAGCGCGCGGGCGATCTCGAGGCGGCGTTGATCTCCGTAAGGAAGATTTTTTCCAAGTTTATGAGCGCTGTGATCAATCCCCAAAAACTTTAACAACTCCATCGCTTTTTCGCGATTATCCTTCTCTTCTCTACGTGAACGCGGTGACCCGAACAATGAGCCCACAAATCCTGACTTGTTGCGAACATCACCGGCGGTTATGACATTTTCAAGAGCGGTCATTTCACCGAAAAGTCTTACGTTTTGGAAGGTGCGAGCAATTCCTTGCTCGGTAATCTGCCAACGCTTCTTTCCAACTAGCGAGGTATTTCCTTGGAATAGAATCTCACCTGAAGTTGGCTTATAAACTCCGGTAATAACGTTGAAGACAGTCGTCTTTCCTGCGCCATTTGGGCCGATCAGTGCCAGGATTTCACCCTTATTGACGTGCAGATTGACGCTATTTAGCGCGGTTACTCCACCAAATTGCATCGTTAAGTTCTTTAATTCGATTACCTTTGTCATGAGTTGAGTGACTTCTCTCTCTTCTTACGTGGCAGAATTCCATCTGCACGCAAATTCATCATTATTACCAGAGTAAGGCCGAAGATAAGTAGACGTGCGTCAGAGATGAAACGAATGCGCTCTGGAAGATAGGCCAAGATCACCGCTCCAGTTATGACGCCCCAAATATTTCCCATTCCACCAAAAACAACACATGCTAGGATCAAGATGGAAGTGTTAAGGGTAAACATCTCGGGCGCTACGAACATGGATTTCGCAGCGAATACAACTCCACCGGCACCGCCGATCGCTGCCCCAATAGCAAATGCCCAAATTTTATACTTCAAGGTGCGAACGCCCATAAGATCTGCAACGTCCTCATCTTGGCGGATGCTCTCCCAGGCGCGACCTGGTCGGCGAGTTGAGAGTCTGCGGATCATCCAGATCACGAGGAATATTAGGAACAAGACAGTCCAATAGTATGCCTTCTGATTTTGAAGGGTGTACTCCAAACCTAAGAATTTTGGCGGCGTTGGAATATTCGCTATTCCATTTGGTCCACCGATAGCCATTGTGTTCAGAGCTACGATTCTTACGATTTCACCAAAGCCAAGTGTGACTATCGCAAGATAATCACCGCGCAGACGAAGCGTTGGTAAGCCCAACAAGACTCCAGAGAGCATCGCTAAGCCGATCCCAATTGGCAAAATCTCCCAAAAATTCAGGCTAGTGCGTGTACCGAGAATCGCCATCGTGTAGGCGCCGATTGCAAAGAAGGCTACGTATCCAAGGTCCAAGAGCCCGCTCTTGCCGACCACAATATTTAATCCCAAAGCCATCAACACGAAAAGCCCAACTGGATAAACCAACACAGCCTCATAAGAGCTAATTGGAGTATTTAAAAATGTTCCACCCAGGAATGGCAGACAGATCGCAAAGATCATCGCTCCTGCGGCTATCGCAATTCTGCCTGGGGCCGATGCCTTGTCCCAAATTTCTGCGCCGCGATCGCGTAAATTAAAAGCCATAATTAAACCCTCGCCTGCTGTAGTGATTCGCCAAATAGTCCGTTGGGCTTAAATAGAAGAACTAAGACCAAGACGATAAAGGCGGTAACTGCTTTCCATTGTGTTCCAAAAATAGTTGCTGCATAGATTTCTAGCACGCCGAGTGCGATTCCACCGAAGAAAGCGCCCCGAATATTTCCGATTCCACCTAGAACGGCTGCCGTGAAAGCTGCTAAACCTAATTCAAAACCAACATTGAATTTAGTGCTTTCGTAAACGGTCGTGTAGAAGAACGCTGCCGCTCCGGTCATGAGGCCTGCAATAAAGAAGGTGCTGGAAATAACCTTATTCAAATTCACACCCATCAACTGCGAGTTTTGCTCAGACATGGAGACGGCACGAATACCTTTTCCAAGACGAGAAGATTTAACGAAACGATCCACGCCAAATAGAAGAATGATTGCGAAAACAATTACCAAAAGTGTATCTAACCGAACTTCAAAGGCAGAGACTGGGATGCGAACGCTACCTATGTGAAATTCGGTTCCAGGATATGAAATCAAATAAATCTTATCCAACAAGCGTGGATTATTTGATGGCGCAGAACTAGTGAGAATGCGCACGGTTTCGCTGATGACGATTGAAACGCCAATCGCCGAAATTAGAGTTGTTAATCTATTGGAGCCCGTTTTGCGCAATCTGCGATAGGCGATGATCTCGACTAAAACTCCCGTAATGGCACAGACCAACATTGAGATCACTAGGCAGGCTAAGAGCGTGTAAACAAGTTTGATGCCAGTCAGTGGCTCGGCATCGTCGGCATAGCCGAAAATATTCTTGGAGGTCATGATGGTTGCAAATGTGCCGAGCATGAAAACTTCTGAGTTTGCAAAGTTGATCAACCGAAGCACGCCGTAAACCATTGTGTAGCCCAAAGCAATTAGGGCGTAGATGAAACCAAGGGCGATACCATCAATCGTTAGAGCGAAGAATTGGTCTACGAGAACTGAAAAATCCACGAGTTGCTCCTAGCTTGGTTTTATCTTGGTTCGTAAGATGGGAAACAATACCAAAGTTTTTTCGAAGAATTACCTTAGAAAGAGATCAACCCCCACTTTTGCAAATGGGGGTTGATCTCTTTTTTACTGTTTTTGAACTGCTTGGCTCTTAGGCTTATGCAAGTCCAGTTAGAACGATCTTTCCGCCCTTAACTTCGAAGGCGTTGATAAGACCGGCACCGTTGAGGTCACCATTCGCATTGAATGAGATTGTGACGCCAGCTGTGTTCTTGTACTTGATTGACTTAACGTAACCCAATACATCTGCGCGAGTTGTCTTTCCGGCCTTGATGGCCTCAAGGAACATATTCGCTGCATCGTATGCCTCAGTTGTGTAAACACCTGGGTCAGCTCCGAATTCCTTCTTAAATGTTGCAGTCAACTTAGGTGATGCAATATCTAGAGGAGTTGTAGGAGCAGTGAAGCGGTATCCAGTTGCTGCCTTTGCGCCAGCAAGCTTGATGAATGCAGAGTTAAGAACTCCATCGCCACCAGCTAGAACACCCTTGTAGCCCTTGTCGCGAAGTTGCTTCGCAAACTTAGCTCCATCAGCGTAATAACCTGTGTAGATTACAACATTAGCCTTGACCTTCTTGATCTTTGCAATTACTGCAGAGAAATCAGTTGTGCCCTTGACTACTGAGTCAGTTCCTACAAGCCACTTGATACCTTGATCACCAATTGTTGGGACAACGACATCGCGAAGACCTGTTGCGTATGAAGACTGATCGTCAACAACGTAAACAGCAGGCTTTGCAACACCCTTTGTAGCAACGCGGACTAGCGCAGGACCCTGAAGCGCATCGTTAGAAACGATGCGGTGGAATACTGGCTGACCGAAATCTGCAGACTTTGGATCTGTAAGTGATGGACGTGTGGCTGATGGTGAAATCATTGCCAACGCTGGTGAAGCCTTGTATGAAGGAAGTGATGCGATTGTTGCGCCTGAATAAGCTGCGCCAACCATACCGATGATCGCTGTGTCTTTAGCAACACCTGGTGCAACTGTTCCAGCAATTGCTGGGTCGCCCTGATCATCAACTTCTACTAGTTCCACCTTGACTGCTGGATTTGTTGCGTTGTAGAGCTTGAGTGCAAGCTTTACTCCACGAACTTCATCTGTACCAGTCTGTGCTTCTGGACCTGTTAGTGGTCCCTGAAATGCGATCTTTACTGTCGTTGCAGCTGATGCAGATGTTGTTGCAAATGCGCCAAATGAAAGCGCGATTGCGGCAACGAGTGCAGCAGAAGCTTTGATCTTCTTATTCATGTATTGCCTTCCTGTTTTTTATTGCATGCGTCCCGGGACAGGGAGGCTGAAAGTGTAAAGGCAGGGGTGATAATCCATCAACCCCAGGTTGAGCGTGTAAATGTAAAGGTTTGGTTACGTTATTTGGTTATTAAGCGCTAATTATCCGGACTAATTGCCAGGAACGGCATCAGGTGAAATGACCGCCTGAGCGACCTCTTTCATGGTCAAACGGCGATCCATGGCCGCTCGTTGAATCCACGAAAAGGCTTCAGGTTCTGACAAATTTAACGCCTGCATCAATATTCCCTTGGCGCGATCGATCAACTTACGAGTTTCTAACCGCTCATATAGATCTGCTACTTCGTCGGCAAGGTGTCGCATCTGCAAATGTCTACTGATTGCGATCTCAATTGCCGGAACTAAATCACCAATAGAAAAAGGTTTGACAACATATGCCATGACACCTGCATCACGGGCGCGCTCAACAAGCTCGCGTTGTGAAAAAGCGGTCAACATCAAAACTGGTGAAATTGAGATAATTTTTTCGGCTGCAGAGATACCATCTAAAACTGGCATCTTCACATCAAGTATCGCTAAATCTGGTCTATGCAGTTGTGCTAACTCAATCGCCTGCGCACCGTCGGCAGCTTCAGCCACAACTTCATAACCTGCTTCAACCAACATCTCAACCAAATCCATGCGGATTAGCGCTTCATCTTCGGCCACTAGAATTTTAAGTCGAGTTGCAGCGCCAGCGCTATCTGTATTCATGTGCCTCGAGTCGGATTCGAACCGACACTATGCAGTGTTTGAGACTGCCCTCTCTACCGTTGGAGTACCGAGGCTTTAGAAGACAAATCTTAACGGTATGCAGGAGCTACGCCACTCACAGCATCACCTACGCGGTGAACGCGCATCGCATTAGTTGAGCCTGGAATTCCAGGAGGTGACCCTGCAACGATTACAACTAACTCGCCTGCTTTGCATCTCCCAGATTGGAGCAACAAGGCATCGGCCTGCATAACCATTTCGTCGGTGTGCTTAACCATTGGAGTTAATTCTGGCTCTACTCCCCAATCAAGAGCCATCCGGTTATAGGTTCCAACTTCTGGAGTAAATGCCAAGATCGGAATCGGTGAACGCAGACGCGCAGTACGTCGCGCAGAGTCTCCTGATTGAGTAAAGGTAACTAAGTATTTAGCTCCAACTATTGCTCCAACTTCAGTTGCCGCCTTTGTAATCGCGCCACCCTTAGTTTTAGGTGAAGATTTCATCGAGCGGATCATATCCATGCCGCCTTGTTCAGTGTGGCTAATGATTCGCGCCATTGTCTGCACTGCTTCAATCGCAAACTCTCCGACTGAAGTTTCACCAGATAACATCAAAGCATCAGCACCATCTAATACAGCATTTGCGCAATCTGTTGCTTCGGCTCGAGTCGGACGAGAGTTAGTGATCATTGAATCAAGCATCTGGGTAGCAACGATCACTGGCTTTGCAGCTTCACGCGCTAACTCGATGCAATGCTTTTGGACCAACGGTACTTCTTCGATTGGCAGTTCTACACCTAGGTCGCCACGTGCCACCATGATGCCATCAAAGGCGTTGACAATGCCCTGCAAATTTTCGACTGCTTGTGGCTTTTCGATCTTGGCGATAACTGGGATGCGAATTCCAACTTCATCCATAATGCGATGGACATCGACAATGTCATCGGCGCTGCGCACGAATGAGAGAGCGATGAAATCAGCGCCCACCTTGAGGCCCCAACGTAGATCATCCATATCTTTTTCAGATAACGCTGGAACCGATACGGCAACGCCCGGCAAATTAATTCCCTTATTGTTGCTGACCGCGCCAGGTTCAATTACCTTGGTGACCACGTCATTACCTTTTACTTCAACAACTTCAACAGTTACTTTGCCATCATCGATCAAGATGCGATCGCCGGGCTTGCAATCACCTGGTAGTCCTTTATAAGTTGTGCCGACGCGTTCTTTTGTTCCTTCAACTTCATCGGTAGTAATGGTGAAGATATCTCCGCGCGCTAGATCGTGAGGGCCGGCTTTAAAACGTGCTAACCGAATCTTCGGACCTTGTAGATCCACCAAAATCGCAACTGGAACGCCAGCTTCTTTTGCAGCCTCGCGCACGCGATCTAGGCGCGCCTGATGTTCTGGATAGCCGCCATGAGAAAGGTTGAGGCGCGCCATATTCATTCCGGCTGCGATTAGCTCGCGAACTTTTTCGGGAGATTCAACCGCTGGACCCATTGTGCAAACAATCTTGGCGCGACGCATGTGGCTACCTTATCTAATCAATTTCGTTACTGGGAAGTTGCAAGATGAAATGACCGTGAATTTAAGTGGGATTGGCCACTTAAACCATCAATGAACGAGCCGTTGGTGCAATTGGTGCAGGTAATTGAGTTTCACCTTCTAGATACTTATCAACGCCAGCTGCTGTGCTACGGCCTTCGGCGATCGCCCAAACAATCAGTGATTGACCACGTCCGGCATCTCCTGCAACGAAGATTCCCTCAACGCTGCTTTGATAATTTTCATCTCGCTTAATGTTTCCTCGATCATCAAATTCAACTTCAAGTTGAGTAAGAATCGCTGATTTTTCAGGACCGGTAAAGCCCATCGCCAAGAAGACGAAATCTGCTGGGATCTCTTTCTCGGTGCCTGGAACTGGTTCAAATTTGCCGTTAACAAATTGGGTCTCAACCAATTTCAGCGCCTTTACATTGCCATTTCCATCACCAATAAATTCTTCGGTGCTAACGGCAAAGACGCGATTATCTAACTCTTCATGGGCAGAAGAGACGCGGTAGATCATTGGATAAGTTGGCCATGGTTGACCGCTTGGGCGTTCTTCAGTTGGGCGCGGCATGATCTCCAATTGCGTAACGCTCGCTGCACCTTGCCGGATAGATGTACCCAGGCAATCTGCACCTGTATCTCCCCCACCCAAAATTACAACGTGCTTTCCGGCAACGTTGATATCTGGATTGGTGACTTCGCCCAGCGCTTGCTTATTTCCCCAAGGAAGAAATTCCATCGCTTGGTAAATTCCCTTATTCTCGCGCCCCTTTATTGGAAGGTCGCGCCATTGAGTAGCGCCAACTGCAAGAACGATTGCATCGTATTTCTTACGTAGATCAGCGCCGGTAATCTCAACGCCGACATCGACGCCTGGACGAAAACGTGTTCCTTCCTTCTCCATCTGGTTTAAGCGGCGATCGAGAACGCTCTTCTCCATTTTAAATTCTGGGATTCCATAGCGGAGTAGACCTCCTATTTTGTCGGCGCGCTCGTAAACGGCGACGGTATGGCCAGCGCGAGTTAACTGTTGCGCAGCGGCAAGACCTGCTGGGCCAGATCCAATAACTGCAACAGTCTTACCAGTTAAACGATCTGGTGGAGTTGGCTTAACATTTCCAGCTCCGAAGGCTTCTTCAATTGTGCGAAGTTCCACTTGTTTAATTGTTACCGCATCAGCGTTGATGCCGATTACACATGCGGTTTCACATGGCGCAGGACATAGGCGACCCGTAAATTCTGGGAAGTTATTTGTGGCATGTAGACGAGCGATCGCTTCATCTTTATCGCCGCGCCACATGAGATCATTCCATTCCGGAATTAAATTTCCGAGCGGACAACCTTCGTGGCAGAACGGAATTCCACAATCCATGCAACGTCCTGCCTGCTTTTGCAGGTGTTCCATACTCTGTGGTTCATAGACCTCGTGCCAATCTTTAATGCGGATATCGATGGGGCGCCGCTTTGGCATCTCACGCGGCGTAGTTAGAAAACCTTTGGGGTCAGCCATTTGCTGCCACCTCCATTACATATTGGTCGATTGGAAGTCCGTCTTTATTTGCTCGCTCGATCGCGGCAAGCACGCGCGCATAATCACGCGGCATTACGAGAGAGATGCCACTTACAGAAGTGTCCCAATCCTTAAGTAGATCAGCTGCAACTGTTGATCCGGTCTCAGTGTGGAAGTTAGAGACGATTGATCTTAGACTTTCTTTCTGATCTTCCGGTACCGCCAAGATATCTACCATTTCAGTATTTACTTGAGCAGGATTTAGATCGAGAACAAAGGCGCGGCCGCCTGACATTCCTGCGGCAAAATTGCGACCAGTGCGACCTAAAATTACAACTGTGCCACCAGTCATATATTCACAACCGTGATCGCCAACGCCTTCGACTACCGCGGTTGCGCCAGAGTTACGAACACAGAAGCGCTCTCCCACTAACCCTCGGATAAATATTTCACCAGAAGTTGCACCATAACCAATAACGTTTCCGGCGATTACATTTTCTTGAGATTGGAAAGTAGCGCGCTCATCAGGTCTAACGATCACGCGACCGCCTGAAATACCTTTACCTACATAGTCATTGCTATCACCGTATAGTCGAATTGCGATACCCCGCGGTAAGAATGCCCCGAGTGACTGACCCGCAGAACCATGCAGAGTGACATCGATAGTTCCAACAGGAAGTCCTTCGGCGCCAAAGCGACGTGTTACTTCTGCGCCTAACATTGTTCCGACAGTGCGGTTAACGTTTCGCACTGGCAGATCGATGCGTACAGCTTCCTTATTTTCTAAGGCTGCTGTGGCAAGTGATAGCAATTGATTATCTAACGCCGCGGCAAGTCCATGGTCTTGAGCTTGGGTGCGGTGAAGCGGTGACGCTACATCTGGTCGTACAAGTAACGGAGCTAGGTCTAGCCCACTGGCTTTCCAGTGGTTTACCGCATCGCGAGTATCTAGGAATTCAACGTGGCCGATCGCCTCCTGCAAAGTGCGGAATCCAAGTTTGGCCAAGATTTCGCGAACTTCTTCTGCAATATACTCGAAGAAAGTTTCCACAAACTCAGGCTTACCGGTAAAGCGCTTACGGAGTTCTGGGTTTTGTGTAGCAACTCCAACCGGACATGTATCTAGATGACAAACGCGCATCATTACGCAACCAGATACAACAAGTGGCGCAGTTGCAAAACCGTATTCTTCTGCGCCTAATAGCGCCGCAATAACAACGTCACGTCCGGTCTTTAGTTGACCATCTGCCTGAACAACGATGCGATCGCGCAACCCATTAAGAAGTAGCGTCTGTTGAGTCTCGGCAAGACCTAGTTCCCAAGGCGCGCCAGCGTGCTTAAGAGATGTCAATGGCGATGCGCCAGTTCCACCATCGTGGCCTGAGATTAAAACAACATCTGCATGTGCTTTGGAGACACCAGCGGCGACAGTTCCAACACCGACTTCTGCAACTAACTTGACGTGGATGCGCGCATTTTTATTTGCGTTCTTAAGGTCATGGATTAGCTGCGCCAGATCTTCAATTGAGTAGATATCGTGATGTGGCGGTGGGGAGATAAGTCCTACACCCGGAGTTGAGTAACGAACCTTGGCAATCCACGGATAGACCTTATTTCCGGGAAGTTGTCCGCCCTCACCTGGTTTGGCACCCTGTGCAATCTTGATCTGAATATCATCAGCGTTTACTAAATAATCACTAGTTACGCCAAAGCGACCGCTAGCAACTTGTTTAATTGAACTTCGCTTCGAATCACCATTTGCCATAGGGATCGCGCGCGATGGATCTTCGCCACCTTCACCGGTATTGGATTTACCGCCAAGTCGATTCATCGCAATTGCTAGCGTTTCATGTGCTTCCTGTGAAATAGAACCGTAGGACATAGCGCCAGTTGAGAATCGTTTTACGATCTCTGAGATCGGTTCGACTTCATCGATTGAAATGGCCGGACGTTCTCCCTCTTTAAAGGCGAAGAGTCCACGCAAAGTCATTAACTCTTTGCTCTGCGTATCTACTTTGCTGGTGTAACGCTTAAAGATGTCATATCGCTTTGAGCGAGTTGAGTGCTGGAGAGTAAAGACCGTCTCTGGATTAAATAAGTGTGGTTCGCCATCGCGACGCCATTGGTATTCACCACCGATTGGCAACCGTTTGGTTCCGGGTATTTCTCCCCCGACTGGGTAGGCGATGTGATGACGGGCGATAGTTTCTTCAGCAATTACATCCAGGCTAATTCCACCGAGTCGTGAAGTTGTGCCAACGAAGTATTCATCGACAACTTCCTGCGAAAGTCCGATTGCTTCAAAGACCTGTGCTCCGGTATATGAAGCAATGGTTGAAATGCCCATCTTTGACATAACTTTGAGGACGCCTTTACCCAGGCTCTTAATAACATTGCGAACAGCTTTTTCAGGAGTAATCCCCGTAATCACACCTTGCAGAACTAGATCTTCGGCCGATTCCATAGCAAGGTATGGGTTTACCGCAGCTGCGCCATAGCCAATAAGAAGTGCAACGTGATGAACTTCGCGGACATCACCAGCTTCCACGACGAGCCCGACCTTGGTGCGAGTCTTCTCACGAATCAAGTGATGGTGGACAGCAGATGTTAATAACAGAGATGGGATCGGCGTATCTTCGGCATCGCCATTGCGGTCTGAGAGAACAATGATGTGCGCACCGGCTGCGATTGCATCAGATACTTCGCGCTTAATCTCTTCTAAACGCTTGTGTAATGTGTTGCCATCACCACTTACTGGGAATAGACCTCGAACTACATAACTTTCCAAACCTGGATAATCGCCATCGGCGTTAACGTGAATAATCTTGGCTAGCTCATCATTATCGATTACTGGGAACGCTAGTGAAATTTGGCGACAAGATTCAGGTCCTGGATCAAGGAGATTGTGCTCTGGGCCAATAGATCCGCCGAGGCTGGTTACAAGTTCTTCGCGGATAGCATCAAGTGGTGGATTTGTTACTTGTGCAAATAGTTGTGAGAAGTAATCAAAGAGCAGACGCGGCTTTTCTGAGAGTGCGGCGATTGGGGTATCTGTACCCATTGAACCCAGCGCTTCCATGCCGTTCTTAGCCATTGGGGTTAGTAAAATGCGAATCTCTTCTTCGGTGTAGCCAAAGGCGCGTTGGCGACGAACAACTGATGAGTGCGGATAAATAATATGCTCGCGCGACGGAAGATCACTTAACTTCATCATTCCATCGTGCAACCACTGGCTATAAGGTGCCGCATCGGCTAGTGAATCTTTAATCTCATCATCTTCAATGATGCGACCGGCTTCAATATCAACTAAGAACATCTTGCCTGGTTGTAGGCGACCTTTGCGAACAATCTTTTCTGCTGGGAAATCTAAAACGCCGACTTCTGATGCGAGAACTACCAGACCATCTTCAGTTACCCAATAACGTGACGGGCGTAATCCGTTGCGATCTAGTACCGCACCAACTTGGTGGCCATCGGTAAATGTCACACATGCCGGCCCATCCCACGGCTCCATAAGAGATGCGTGGAAGGCGTAGAAGTCGCGACGCTTCTGCGACATAGTTGCGTGGTTCTCCCATGCTTCGGGGATCATCATCAAAACAGCATGCGCAAGTGATCTTCCACCTAAGTAGAGAAGCTCAAGTACTTCATCAAAAGATGCTGAGTCACTGCCCGACATTTCAACTATTGGAAAGAGGCGGCTTAAATCTCCTGGAATTAAATCACTCGATAGTAGAGATTCACGAGCGCGCATCCAATTTCGATTGCCTTTTACGGTATTAATTTCACCGTTATGTGCAATGAATCGATATGGGTGCGCAAGTGGCCATGATGGGAAGGTATTGGTAGAAAAGCGTGAGTGAACTAGCGCCATCGGAGAAACGACTCTCTGATCGCTTAAATCAGGGAAAAATTCTTCGAGTTGACCAGTAGTAAGCATTCCCTTGTAGACAATTGTTTTCGAAGATAGCGATGGGAAGTAAAGATCGAGTGAGTGCTCGGCGCGCTTGCGTAAGCAGAATGCAAGGCGATCAAGTGCGATACCTGACTCGCTATTTTTTCCTGAAATAAATAGTTGCTCAAACTTTGGCATAACTGAGACCGCGGTCTTACCGAGAGGTGCAGGATTGATAGGCAGCTCGCGCCAACCTAAAACATTTAAACCTTCTTCGTGCGCAATCTTGGATATCTCTGCGCGAACTTCGGCACCTTGCGCAACAAATGCGATACCTGTTGCATATGAACCATCTTTAGGAAGTTCGAAATCAACGATTGCACGATAGAAATCATCAGGTACGCGAATCAAAATGCCGGCGCCATCACCGCTATCGGGTTCAGCGCCAGAGGCGCCACGGTGCTCCATATTGCGTAGTGCAGTAAGCGCTTTTTCAACGATTTCATGAGTTGCAACTTTATTTAGAGTAGCCACCATCGCAACGCCACATGCATCATGTTCGTTTGCGGGATCGTAAAGACCCAGACTCGCTGGGTAGTTAGATGAAAGGGCCATCTATGTTCACACTCCTGTTGTCCACACTTGAAAAATCGTGAGGGACAACTTTGGCCCGTAGAAACCATCGACCAGAAAGATGCGATGGAGCAAAAGGGTAGCAAGAAGTTGGGTAATTAGGCACACCCAGGAGATGAGAAGGTTTAGATCCCGCTCACGTGGAGAAGTTGTCCGATGCCTGCGGTTATAGCCATACCAAAGCAACCACCGAGGATTACTCGCAGAGTCGGAGCCAGAATCTTTGATCCGGCAGTTTTAGCGCTAACGATGCCGGTGAAGATAAGACCAACCACCGTAAACCCAACGATACTTACCGCCACTTTGCCAGTTGTTGGTGCGAAGGCACCCAGAAATGGAATCAGACCGCCTGATGTGAAGGCGGCGGCAGATGCGATCGCAGCTTGTACCGGACGAGCTTTAGTGTGTGGATGTTGGCCGAGTTCATCACGAAGGTGCGCCTCAAGCGGATCGCGAGCATGCATCGCGCTAGCAACTTCCAAAGCAAGCTCTGGGGTGAGTCCACGATTAATATAGATCTGCTGCAATTCCAATAACTCTGATTCAGGATCAATCGCTAGATGTTCCATCTCCAATAATCGATCTGATGCTTCAATATCGTTCTGCGAACGCACTGATACATATTCGCCAACCGCCATTGACATAGCACCAGCAACAATTCCAGCAGCACCTGCAGTAATCAAAAAAGTTTGAGCATCTGCCCCACCAGTTTTGGCAGCTGTAACACCAATCATTAGCGATGCCGTTGAAACTAAACCATCATTTGCACCGAGAACGGCGGCACGTAGCCATCCTGCACGATGGGTGCGATGTTGCATATTTCGCCGATAAACATCTTCCAAAGCCATGGGCGCAACCCTACCTGATCTGCTTAAACTTTCAGGTTAGATGCGCAGGCCGCTGGCGTTGATTTCGAAGAAAAAAGACCAAACCAACGGCAAATATGAAAATACTCATCCATTCGTTAATGCGTAGGCCAAATAAATCGTGCGCTGGATCTATGCGCAGGCCTTCAATAAAAAATCGCGCAAAAGAATATCCAGATATATAAATGTAGAAGATCGATCCTGCCGCCCAACGACTACCAAAAGCTAGAAGAACTGCCGCCAAGAGCGAGCTCCAAATTGCCTCATATAGAAAGGTTGGATGGAAGGTTTCAAAGAGACCGTAACCGCGTGGGCGATACTTGTATGGAATTTCTAGCGCCCACCAAGTATTTAGTGGTCTGCCAAATAGTTCGGCGTTAAACCAATTTCCAAAACGACCAATCGCTTGGGCAAATAGAATTCCGGGCGCAATTGCATCTAAGAAGATTTTAAATGAAGGCAGCGCCATCTCTTTGGCGAGGCGTCGGTAGGAAAAGTAAGCACCTGCTGCACCGAGTGCAATAGCGCCCCAAATTCCGAGCCCACCATTCCAAATTTTAAATATCGCTAGGAAATTTCCATTGCTGCCGAAATAGGCATCTGGTGATGTAGCAACGTGGTAAAGACGGCCACCAATGATTCCGGCTGGCACGGCAATCACCGCAACTTCTGAAACAACTCCCTTTAATTCAATCCCTAAATTTTCACCATAAAGGCGTAAACGTTTATCTCCCAACCAAATTGCAATGGCGATACCAGCGATTATGCAGAGCGCATAGAAATGTACTGTGAGCGGTCCGATATCGATCTGCGACAGAGTCGGAGTCGGTATCGTGGCGCGCATAGTTAAGCTTTTTTAACAGCGAGCATAAATTCTGCCAAGCTGTTGTAGGCCTTATTGCGATCTATCTCTTTGCCGTTAATAAAGACGGTAGGGGTTGAATTGATATTTCGCTTGGCGCCTTCATTTGCCACATTTACAACCCAGTCTTTGTATTCATTCTTAGCAATACATTGGTCGTATTTCTTATCCGAGATACCTAGGCCAAGGCTCAAAGTTGTGAAGTAAGAAGGTGTCCAGGCGCCAGAGTTTTCCGGCGGCTGATTGGCGTAGAGCAATTTATGGAAATCTAAGAACTTGCCTTGGTCTGCGGCACAACCAGCAGCGTTTGCAGCTAGTTGAGATTCGCCCCCAAGGAATGAAAGCATGTGGAAAGCCACCTTTGCCTGCTTGGTCTTAATCAAATCTGCAATGTATTCACCGCTAATAGATTCAAAGCGTTGACATGCTGGGCATTGGAAATCTTCATAGATTTCAATAAATGGCACACCTGTCAACTCTTTGTTAAAGACCATTCCATAACCATCTTCAACTGAAACACTTGAAGGTATCGCTGCGCTGGTGTTGGTCTTCTTCGCAAGCAAGGTTGGAACGAGCATGATCAATACGACTCCGACAACTACGGCGATTACTAAGTTGCGGGTGAAGTTATCTTTACCGCCTGCTGGGTTCTTTCCTTGCGCCATTTTTTATGCCACATCTTTCTGTGAAGTGCTTTTGATCGGGTGCTTATCTACTGAAAACTTGGTAACAGGGTAGCGAATCAAATAGGCAGCCAGAAGCGCCAGCCCCGTATCTCGGAGTATTTCCTCTAAATATTTGGTCTGGCCAGGTTCCACAGCGCCGCCACCGCCGAAGCAGCCACAATCGATATTGAGCCCGCGCGCCCAAGCTTGTGAGATGGCGATAATAAAGATGACCATTGTAAATCCACCAAGCGCTGCCATCACACGAGTGAGCGATCCCAGAATCAAGAGCGCACCCATGGCAACTTCGGCAAAGGGAAGAACCAGACCTAAGGTGTTAGCTACCGGTATCGGCAGCATCTCGTAGGCGCGCACGGCCATCTGTGATTTATCTGGTGCGCTGACCTTTAAATAGCCAGCAACAAATAGAACGCCGCCAAGAATTAGGCGAGCGATTAGTCCAAGCCATGGCTGAGCTACAACGAATTTATCCTTCATCGCCCTTCACGAACTCCTTTCGCTAATTCGCTCGCTAACTCTTTTATCGCTTTTAGCCCAGCTTCTTCATCTGGGGCATCTTGCATCGCTTTAATAAATGCCGAACCGACAATTACGCCATCTGCATAAGCTGCCACGCCTTTTGCTTGTTCGCGAGTTGAAACGCCAAGTCCTACAGCGATTGGTAGGTCGGTGACTTTGCGAACTCGGGCGACTAAATCTGCCGCACTCGATGAAACTGAAGATCGAGCACCGGTAACTCCCATCAAACTAGCAGCGTAGACAAAGCCACCAGATTTTGAAGTTACTTTGGCAAGACGGTCATCTTTTGTACTTGGTGCTACGACATATATTGGATTAATTGCTGATTTGTGAGTTGCATCAATCCATCCAGCAGATTCTTCGATAGTTAAATCTGGAGTGATGACACCTGATCCACCATTTTCTGCGATCGCGTTGGCAAAGTTAGAAACTCCAAAACGTTCAATGGGATTCCAGTAAGTCATCACGACTGCGGGCACCGATGCGCTGGCAACTTTCAGCGCAGCTAAAACTTCTTGGGCACCTGTTCCATTTTCTAGAGATGTGACGGCTGCGGCTTGAATAGTTGGACCATCCATTACTGGATCGCTGTACGGGTAGCCAATTTCAATTGCATCGACTCCCCCGGCGATAAAGGCCTCGATAACGCGATGGCAACCAGATTGGGAAGGAAATCCTGCGGGAATGTATGCGATTAGCGCTGCGCGATTTTCAGCGCGCACCTTTACAAATAGTTGATCTAAGGCGGTCATTAATCGAGAGGAATTCCAAAGTAATTTGCCGCAGTTTGCACATCTTTATCACCGCGACCAGAAAGATTGATCACGATAATCGCATCCTTGCCGAGCTCATTACCTACCTGCATTGCACCAGCTAGTGCGTGTGCTGTTTCAATCGCTGGAATTATTCCTTCAGTTTTAGATAACAACGCAAAGGCGTGCATAGCTTGGGCATCAGTGATTGCGCGGTATTCAGTGCGTCCGATGTCGTGTAGATATGCATGTTCTGGACCGACACCGGGATAATCTAAACCGGCCGAAATTGAATGTGACTCAACAGTTTGCCCATTCTTATCCTGCAGAACATATGAGCGAGTTCCGTGGAGTACACCAGGTGTACCACCAGTAATAGTCGCGGCATGGCGACCAGTTTCAACGCCATCGCCACCTGCCTCAAGTCCAATTAAACGAACGCTGGGATCGGAGATAAAGCGATGGAAGATTCCGATGGCGTTAGATCCACCACCCACACATGCCAGAACTGCATCAGGTAATCTTCCCGTTAGAGCAAGAACTTGCTCACGCGTTTCCTCGCCGATGATCTTATGGAAATCACGCACCATGGTTGGGAAGGGATGTGGGCCAGCAACTGTGCCTAACATGTAATGGGTTCCTTCAACGTTGGTAACCCAGTCGCGCATCGCCTCATTGATAGCATCTCTTAAAGTTCGCGAACCTGATCTAACTGGAACAACCTCTGCACCGAGTAATTTCATACGGGCCACATTTAGGGCTTGGCGTTTTGTATCTTCTTCCCCCATGTACACAACGCACTCGAGCCCCATTAGCGCTGCGGCTGTTGCAGATGCAACTCCATGTTGGCCCGCACCAGTTTCCGCGATGATGCGCTTCTTTCCCATACGTTTAGTTAGCAGGGCTTGGCCAAGCACATTGTTAATTTTGTGGCTGCCCGTGTGATTTAAATCTTCTCGCTTTAAAATAATGCGTGCTCCACCCGCATGTTCTGCAAAGCGCTTGGCCTCGGTCAAGATGCTGGGACGGCCGGTGTAGGTGCGATGTAATTCGGCGAGCTCGCTTAAGAAAGTCGGATCTTGTTGCGAGGTGCGATGGGCTTCTTCTAACTCTTCAAGAGCACCGATAAGAGCTTCCGGTACAAAGCGACCACCGTAAGGGCCAAAGTGGCCCAAGATTGCAGATAAATCTTCGCGCGAGGAAGTCGACATGTGAAAAGTCTACCCTTGACCCAATAAGGAGCGCATCGCCAAATTAGGATCGGCCGAGGTGACTAGGGCTTCTCCGACCAAGATCGCATTTGCCCCGTGGTGTTGCGCAAATTCGACATCACTTCTCTGAGAGATTCCAGACTCGGCAACTCGAATCACATCGTGTGGAATCCGTGGAATTAAATCGGCAAATGCCGCGGGGTCTACGCCCAAAGTCTTTAAATTCCGAGAATTTACGCCAACGATTCGTGGTGATATTTCCATAGCGCGCTCTAATTCATCGGGGGTATGAACTTCAATTAAGGCTGCCATACCAAGTTCAGTTGCTAGATCGTAGAAATCACGTAATTGGCTCTTGGCTAACGCAGCCACGATCAAGAGCACCATATCGGCGCCATGAGCGCGCGCTTCAAAGAATTGATACTCATCAACCATAAAGTCTTTACGTAAAACTGGAATTGATACTTTAGAACGCACTGCATCTAAATCTTCCAACGTTCCTTTAAATCGACGTTCTTCAGTCAAGACGCTAATCACGCTAGCTCCGGCGGCCTGATACTGCTCGGCAAGAGATGCCGGATCGCTAATTGTAGAAAGCGCGCCTTTACTCGGTGAGGATCGCTTTACTTCTGCAATCACCGACATCGAATCAAGATTAAATGCAACATGGGCATCTAACGCCGGCTTAGCTTGCGCCATTTCTTCATGAATCTCATTTAAAGATTTTCGCCGCTTAGCAAGGTCCTCACGTACGCCAGAAATTATTGAATCGAGAACGCTCATTTCTCGCCACTTTCTTGCGATGGATCAATCCCATTATCAAGGGCGCTCCACGGAGTATGTGACTTGGGCTTACGCTCGTAACGTGATGAGATATTGAAGCGCCGGGAAATTAGAAGTACCAGCAAGAGAATAACTACAAGAGACAATAAAACTGGCGCAAAATCTGACATCTATCTATCAGCCCCTTGATGCGCCAACTTGTTAGCTGCACCAATTGCACCTAATACGGCGGCGGCCTTATTCAGGCATTCTTGATTTTCAGACTCTGGATCAGAATCTGCTACGACGCCCGCACCGGCTTGAACATATGCTTTACCTTTGTGAATTAGCGCGGTCCGGATGGCAATACACGTATCGATATTTCCCGTGAAATCTAAGTAACCGATCGCACCGCCATATAGACCACGGCGGTTCGGTTCGAGTTCTTCAATTATCTCCATCGCTCTCGGCTTGGGTGCGCCTGAAAGTGTGCCTGCTGGGAAGACGGCAAAGAGCGCATCGACTGGCGATGAATCCGCGGAAAGTTCACCAATAACAGTTGAGACAATATGCATCACATGTGAATAGCGTTCGATATGCATGAAATCAATTACTTCAACTGTGCCTGGCGCGCAGATACGACCAAGATCATTACGACCAAGATCTACCAACATCAAATGTTCGGCGCGTTCCTTCGGATCAGCCAATAACTCTTCACCTAAGCGGTGGTCTTCTTCAGCAGAAGCTGAGCGTCTACGAGTACCAGCGATGGGATGCACCATAACTTCTTTACCAGTGACTTTAACTAACGCTTCTGGGCTGGAACCTACTACTTCAATTCCATCGGTAAAGCGGAATAAATACATATATGGACTTGGGTTATGTAAGCGCAACATCCGATATACATCTAGCGCATCCGCGCTGCAATCCATGGAAAAACGTTGCGAGAGAACTATTTGAAAAGCTTCCCCTGCAACAATCTCTTCCTTGGCCTGCAATATCTTGGCTTTAAAGTCATCGCTTGAGATATTGCGAGTGAAATCTGGAGCATCTTTCTCAATTAATGCGTCAACAAATCCAGGAAGTGAACCTTGCAATTCACTTTGCATACGATCTAAACGAGCTTGGGCATCATCAAATGCTTGATCAACGCGATCGCCGGTGCCATCCCAATTAATGGCATTTGCAATTAAGGTAATCGTGCCTTCGGCGTGATCCATAACCGCTAGGTCGCTAGTTAACATAAAAGCTAACTCGGGAAGTTCAATATCTTTCTTACTTAGCGTTGGCAACTTCTCAAGGCGTCGGACGCTGTCATAACCCATATATCCAACTAGGCCACCGGTAAGTGGTGGAAGTCCATCAATCTTTGGTGATCGTAAATGCGCAGCAGAAAGACGCAGCGCTGCTAGTGGATCAACGCCGATTGGAGCACCGGCTGGCGTTGTGCCGACCCAGATCGCCTTGCCATCTCTCTCACTTAACGTTGCTTGGCTATTAGCTCCGATAAATGAATATCGCGACCAGACTCCCCCGTGCTCGGCAGATTCCAATAAGAATGTAGATGGTGCGCTCTTTGCTAATTTGCGATAAATCCCGATCGGAGTTTCTCCATCGGCTAGGAGCTTGCGATAAACCGGAATGACATTGAAGTTCTTGGCATACTCCTGAAATTCAGAGCGTTGCATCAGCTCTCTCCTGCAGGAGAATCAAGTGAGATCGGATTATGAAAACAGCTCTTATCTCCGGTATGACATGCAGCGCCGGTTTGTTCAACTTTGACTAAAAGTGCATCGCCATCGCAATCTAGCGAGATCGCTAAAACTTTCTGGGTATGGCCAGATGTTGCACCTTTCTCCCAAAGTTCGTTACGGCTGCGGCTCCAGTAAGTTGCTTTTCCTGTCTTTAAAGTTATCGCTAGCGAGTGACGGCTCATGTATGCGAGCATCAAAACTTCGCCCGTGCTTGCATCTTGGGCTATCGCCGGAATTAGATCTAAATCTGATTTTAAGCGCGCGGAAATATCCTCAGATAATTGCGAGGGTAATTGCGAGGGTAATTGCGCATCCATAGCCTTATTCTGCCTTAGGCGGTGCGGTTGTTGCGAATGGAATAACCTTGAGCACTTAAGTACTTCTTCACATCACTAATTCGGTGCATTCCGAAGTGAAATACGCTCGCCGCTAGTAGCGCATCCGCGCCAGCATCAAGAGCAGAGGCAAAATCTTCCAAGGTCCCGGCGCCACCACTTGCGATTAATGGCACCTTTGAAATGGCACGCACTGCGGTAATCATTCCAATGTCATAACCTGCCCTTGTGCCATCGGCATCCATTGAATTTAAAAGAATTTCTCCTGCGCCAAGTGCACAAGCTTTCTCAACCCAGTCAAGTGCATCAAGACCTGTGCTCTGGCGACCGCCATGCGTTGTTACCTCAAAACCAGATTCGGTACGCGCCCTTCGAGCATCTACCGAGATAACTAATACTTGCGAACCGAAGCGATCGGCAATTTCGGCGATTAACTCAGGGCGTGCAATAGCCGATGTATTTATCGAAACTTTATCTGCTCCTGCTCGCAGCAAGCGATCAACGTCTTCCACGCTTCGTATTCCACCGCCAACAGTTAGTGGAATAAATACCTGCTCGGCAGTCTTACGCACCACATCTAGTGTCGTCTGACGATCAGAACTACTTGCAGATATATCTAGAAAAGTTAACTCATCGGCGCCTTCTAGGTTATAAAGATTTGCCATTTCAACTGGATCACCAGCATCTACTAAATCAGTAAAGTTGACGCCTTTTACAACTCGTCCCTCAGTTACATCCAGACATGGAATTATGCGAACCGAAAGCGCCATTTAATTTCTGCCCTTGGTAATAGATAAAGCCTCTTGCAGGGTGAATGCTCCGGCGTATAGCGCCTTACCAACGATCGCGCCTTCCACGCCAATCTCATGCAGCGCCGAGAGCGCTGCAATATCAGCCAGCGAAGAAATTCCGCCACTTGCAACTACGGGTTTATTTGTTGCGTTGCAGACTTCGCGCAAGAGTTGCAAGTTAGGTCCCTGTAGCGTTCCATCTTTAGTCACATCTGTTACTACATACCGTGCGCATCCATCACTTTCTAAACGCGCCATAGTTTCAAATAAATCTCCACCTTCTTTGGTCCAGCCACGTGCGGCAAGTACATGTCCACGCACATCTAAGCCAACTGCAATTCGATCACCGTGTTCAGAAATTACTCGCGCAGTCCATTCCGGATTCTCCAACGCTGCAGTACCAAGATTTATCCGGCGACATCCTGTGGCAAGGGCGCGCTTTAGTGATTCGTCATCGCGGATTCCACCGGATAGCTCAACTTTTATATCCAAGCGACCAACTACTTCAGCGAGAATCTCGCTGTTATCGCCTCGCCCAAAGGCGGCATCTAAGTCAACTAAATGGAGCCATTCCGCACCTGCTGCTTGAAATTCCAGCGCTACTTCAAGCGGCTGGCCATAGATGCTCTCTTGCGATAGTTCACCTTGCACAAGTCTTACGGCGCGGCCATCTTTAACATCTACGGCCGGAAGAAGTTCTAGGTAATTTACTTGGCTCATAGCATCGCCACCCAATTCTTAATTAGCGCAAGACCGGCATCACCGGATTTTTCTGGATGAAATTGCGTGGCACAGATCGCACCATCTTCGACAGCGCTCAAAAATTTCTCACCGTGAGTGGTCCAGGCATGCGCAGTGCCAACTTTAGATTTGGCTGCGTATGAGTGGACGAAGTAGAAGGCTTGATCCTCTATCCCTTTAAATAGTTGACTTGCTCCAGTTACTTCAACGGTATTCCAACCCATATGCGGCAAAATCGGTGCTACGAGTTTTGTAATACTCTCTTGCCAGATACCAACACCGTTATGAAGTTCATTGGTTGCGTACTCATCACCATCGCGAAAGAGAATCTGCATTCCAACACATATTCCAATGGTTGGTCGCTTTGCCGCAACGCGCGCACGCACGATCTCATCTCCCCCAATGGCAACCAAGCCACGCATACAGGCGGCAAAGGCGCCAACGCCTGGAACAACAAGTCCTGATGCATTTAAGGCAATGTCACGATCAGAGGTAACTACAACTTCAGAACCGGTGCGCTCAAATGCGCGTTGTGCCGAACGTAAATTACCTGACCCGTAGTCAAGGATTGCGATCACTATTAGAGCGAACCTTTTGTAGAAGGAACTCCTGCGATTCCGCCATCGAGTGAGACCGCATCACGAAGTGCGCGCGCCACTGCTTTAAATTGCGCTTCAAATACGTGGTGAGCATTGCGTCCTTCAAGAACGCGTACATGCAGCGCGATACGCGCCTCAGCCACTATTGATTCCCAGATATGTTTTCCAAGAGTTGTATCAAATGTGCCGATTAGCTCAACAATTTCTGGTTGGCGGTGCACTAGATAAGGACGTCCCGAGAGATCAACAGCTGCCTGAACTAAGACTTCATCTAGCGGGACCATCGCATCACCAAAGCGGCGAATTCCAACTTTGTCGCCCAACGCTTCGCGCAAGGCTTGGCCAAAGGCCAAGGATGTATCTTCAACTGTGTGGTGTGAATCAACATCGACATCGCCAGTTGTCTTAACCGTTAAATTAAAACCGGAGTGCTTACCCAACTGTGAAAGCATATGGTCAAAGAATGGAACGCCAGTATCGACTGAGATCGCACCTTCACCGTCTAGATTTAATTCGACGATTACATGTGACTCTTTAGTCTTGCGTTCAACGCGAGCTGTTCTCATTGGCTTTCTCCATTCAAGATCTCTTGCAGGGCATCGATAAATTTCTGGTTCTCGGCCTCATTGCCAATGGTCATGCGTAAGTGAGCTAATAATCCCACATCTCTAATGAGAACACCGCGATCTAGAAGTTGGCGCCAGAGTTGGGCAGGATCTTGGCTAAATCCTGTAAATAAGATGAAGTTGGCTTGGCTGGGAACTGCTTGCAACCCCATCTTCTCCAATTCTGAAATAACTGATTTACGAGAGTTGATAAGAGTTGTGACATTGCCCAAGAGCTCGCCTTGAAATTCAAGTGCTACCTCAGCGGCTGCTTGGGTTAGCGAACTCAAGTGATACGGCAAGCGAACTAAGAACATAGCGCTAACCAACTCGTGGTTTGCAACTAAGTAGCCCAAGCGCGCACCGGCGAAGGCGAAGGCTTTACTCATCGTACGAATTACAACCAAGTTTGTATATTTCTCAATTAGAGTGACGGCAGATGGTAAGTCGGAGAATTCGGCATATGCCTCATCGACAATCAATAAACCATTTACATCCGCTGCCGCCTGGGCCAATTGAGCTATTTCATCCAGGGTGACTGTTGTGCCAGTTGGATTATTTGGAGTAGTAATAAAAGTTAGTGCGGGCTTTACCTCAAGAATTTCGCTCTTCGCCTTATCGAGATCTAAGGAGAAATCGCTACGACGTCCACCATCGCGCCAGGTGACTCCAATGACTTTGGCGATTAGTGGGTGCATCGAATAAGAAGGTGTAAATCCAAGCGCAGGTCGATCGCCAAATGCCATAAAGAGTGACTGGATTATCTCGTTACTACCATTGGCTGCCCATATGTGATCTGCGGTAAATGATGTGTTAGATAAACCGTTTATGAAGTTAGCCAACTCTTTACGTAGTGTCAGTGCATCGCGATCTGGATAACGATTTAAATTAAGGGCAACTTGATAGGTGCGGTCTGCAATCGCCTTAGCCAGTGCAGCAGATGGCGGATATGGATTTTCATTGGTATTTAAAGTTGCCGCGGCGGGAACTTGCGGCGCACCATATGGTGAGAGCTCTTGCAACTCTTTACGCAAGGGCATCCACGTTGGCCAATCTTGGGCGCTCATAAATTATCCAGACGCGCCGACATCGCTTCGCCGTGCGCTGGCAAATCTTCGGAATTTGCCAAGGTAATAACAGTTGGTGCGATATCAACAAATGCACCTTTTGAATATTCGATGTAGTGCAGTCCACGTAGAAATGTCTGCACAGAAAGTCCGCTGCTGTGGCAAGCACATCCCCCAGTTGGTAATACGTGATTAGAGCCGGCCGAATAATCACCTAATGAAACAGGTGAGAAGCGACCGATAAATACTGCACCGGCATTACGAATTTGGAGGGCATCGGATGCTGCGTTAATGGTTTGGATTTCTAAATGCTCTGCCGCATAGGCATTTACAACATCTAAACCTTGTGCGATCGAATCTACTAATACGATCGCCGATTGAATGCCAGATAAAGCCTCTTTAATTCTCGCACTGTGCTTAGTTGCCCCAACGCGAACTTCCAACTCTTTTTCAACTGCCTTGGCAAGTTCTGCCGAGGTTGTCACTAATACGGCGGCAGCAATTACATCGTGTTCTGCTTGGCTAATTAAATCTGCCGCAACATCTGCGGCTATGGCGCTGTCATCTGCCAAGATCGCAATCTCGGTAGGACCCGCTTCTGAGTCAATTCCGATGACACCACGTAGCGCACGTTTTGCGGCGGCGACATAGATATTTCCTGGTCCAGTAACCAGATCACATTTCTCAGAGAGCCCATCCATGCCATATGCAAAGAGCGCAATTGCTTGAGCTCCACCAATGGCATATACCTCGGTAATTCCAAGGAGCGCACACGCCGCCAGAATTGTGGGATGTGGTAAACCGCCAAACTCTTTCTGCGGTGGTGAAGCAACTGCAATGCTAGCGACTTGCGCAATCTGCGCTGGAATCACATTCATTAAGACGCTACTTGGGTAAACCGCTCGGCCACCAGGAACATATAGACCAACACGATCAACCGGGATCCAACGCTCAGTAACGATGCCACCATCGACAACTTTGGTGGTCTTATCTATTCTTTTTTGATCTTCGTGAACTTTGCGGATGCGTTCAATGGATAAATCCAGCGCGGTACGAACTGCCGGATCTAGCGCAGCCAGGGCGCTGTCCAAATCACTTTGCGCAACGCGTATTGATTTTGGCGAAATACCATCGAACTCTTGCGCAAGTTTTATGAGCTCTGCCTCATCACCGTTCTTTACCCGCTCTAAAATCGGTTCAATAGTGCGTATGGCGGTTGCAATATCCAAGACCGCTCGCGGAATTGCGCGCTGATAGCCGGATTTAGTTAAGGCCTGGCCCCGAAGATCGAGCGTGCGAATCATAGGATGAGTCTAATGGCTGGCTTAGCGATGCCGCCCGATAATTTCTGGTGCTTTAACTAGATGCGAACTAAACAATCTGGCCCGAGAATTGATTTCAGATCAGCGCTCAAACTTGGTGAGGCTGTGACCAAGGCATCAATCTTCATCGTTGTTAAAACTCCTTGATCATCGATCTGCATATGTACTTCGCGCTTGCCGGGATGCGAACGCAGAATCTCCTTCATGCGATCGACGATTGGCGGTGTGCATTGTGCAATTGGAAGTGAGATTAGAAGTGGGCCAACGGGTCCGGTAGAGATATCTAAAGATTTCATCTCCATTGCGGTAAAGCGTGCAACATCATCGCGTCTTTCAAAACGACCACGCACAGTCACAACGCGATCTTCGATCAGAGTTAGAGCATATTGGTTATATGTATTGGCGAAGAATAAAACTTCGACTGCACCTTCTAGATCTTCCAAGGTGACTATCGCCCAGGATGAACCTTGGCGCGAAACTTTTCTTTGAACGCTAGTTATCAACCCACCCAAAGTAACCATGCCATCTGGTGCACTCTCATCTGCTAACAAGGCACTGATGGACATATCGGTGTTGGAACGCAAGATATGTTCAACTCCCAAAAGCGGGTGGTCAGATACATAGAGCCCAAGCATTTCGCGTTCAAAAGTAAGTAGCGTTGCTTTATCCCATTCAAAGTTTGGAATTTCAATATCTAGACCAGCGACTTGCGTCATTGACTCGCCACCAAATAGATCAAATTGGCCAATTGCCTCAGCTCGTTTTGTTTCAATAACCGAATCGATCGCTTCGAGGTGAATGGTCATTAGCCCCCTTCGCGGATGTTCTAGCGAATCAAATGCGCCACCTTTGATTAACGATTCGATGGTCTTCTTATTGCAGACTTGGGCATCAACTTTTGCCAAGAAGTCACCGAACGATGTGAACTCACCTTTAGTAGTTCGGGCAGCTTTTATAGATGCCACAACGCCTTCACCGACATTTCGAATTGCGGCTAGCCCAAAGCGAATATCTTTTCCGCGCGGTGTGTATTCCGCATTTGATTCATTCACATCCGGTGGCAGAACTTTAATTCCCATACGGCGGCATTCTGAAAGATAGAGAGCGGTTTTATCTTTATCGTCTCGCACGCTAGTTAAAAGTGCAGCCATATATTCAGTTGGGTAGTTAGCTTTAAGGTAGGCGGTCCAGAAAGATACGACGCCATATCCGGCGCTATGTGCACGGTTAAAGGCGTAATCAGAGAATGGAATCAGAACATCCCAGAGTCGCTTAATTGCAGATGTCGAGAAACCATTGGCTTTCATGCCCGCTTCAAATGGCACATACTCTTTATCAAGGATCTCTTTATTCTTCTTACCCATCGCCTTACGCAATAAATCTGCGCGCCCTAGTGAGAAACCAGCAACTTTTTGAGCTATAGCCATTACCTGTTCCTGATAAACAATAAGTCCGTAGGTGTCACCAAGAATCTCTTGCAGCACATCAGATAGCTCGGCGTGAATTGGTTCTACAGGTTTGCGACCATTTTTACGATCGGCATAGTTATTGTGCGCGTTCTCCCCCATTGGACCTGGGCGATATAAAGCGATAACTGCGGAAATATCAGCAAATGAATCAGGGGCCATGCTGCGCAAGAGCGCGCGCATTGGTCCACCATCGAGTTGGAATACGCCCAAGGTATCGCCGCGCGACAAGAGTTCAAATGTTTTTTGATCATGTAGCGGTAGATCTTCCAAAACCACATCCACGCTTTGATTTTCCTTAATATTTAGCAGCGCATCATCTAATACCGAAAGGTTACGTAGCCCTAAGAAATCCATTTTAAGTAGACCAGTTGATTCACAAGCGCCCATATCGAATTGGGTGATGATCGCGCCATCTGCTTCGCGACGATGAATTGGAATTACATCTAATAGCGGTTCGCGCGAAAGAATCACACCGGCGGCATGAACGCCCCATTGCCGCTTTAAGCCCTCCAGGCCTTTAGCCAAATCAACGACTTTCATTGAATCTGGATCGGTGTTGTAGAGCTCGCGGAATTCTCCGGCCTCGCCATAGCGTGGATCCTTCGCATCAAAGACGCCAGATAAAGAAATATCTTTACCCATCACAGATGGTGGCAGCGCCTTAGTTAACTTTTCACCAATTACATATGGATAGCCAAGTACGCGAGTGGCATCTTTAATCGACTGTTTCGATTTAATTGTGCCGTAGGTGATGATCTGGGCCACGCGATCTTCACCGTACTTTTCAGTTGCGTACTTAATCATTTCGCCGCGGCGACGTTCATCAAAGTCCAGATCAATATCGGGCATTGAGATACGTTCTGGATTTAGAAAGCGCTCAAATAACAGCCCATGTTCGATTGGATCTAGCCCTGTAATTCCAAGTGAATAGGCAACGAGTGAACCTGCAGCTGAACCGCGACCAGGACCGACGCGGATTCCAACTTTCTTAGCATGAGCGACTAGATCTGCAACTACGAGGAAGTAACCGGGAAATCCCATTTTGAGCATTACACCTAGCTCGTAATCCAAACGCTCTTTATGTGCTGTTGTTACGCGATCGCCAAAGCGATTAGCTAGACCGATCTCAGCCTCTTTACGCAACCAACTATCTTCACTTTCACCTTCTGGAACTGCAAATGCGGGCATCAAGTTCTCACCTTCGCGTAGCGTCACATTGCAGCGTTCGGCGATTAGCAAAGTGTTATCGCAGGCTTCCGGGAGATCTTTAAAGAGCTCGCGCATTTGAGCAGGTGTCTTTAGATAAAACTCATCATTATCGAATTTAAAGCGCTTGGGATCTGCCAACGTTGAACCAGATTGCACACAGAGCAGCGCTTCATGGGCTGGTGCATCTGCATGGCGGGTGTAGTGAAGATCATTTGTGGCAAGCAGTGGCAGCTTGAGTTCGCGGCCTAATTTAAGAAGATCATCTTTCACGCGAGTTTCTACATCAATTCCGTGATCCATTAACTCAAGGAAGAAGTTATGCGCACCGAAGATGTCGCGGTAATCGCTAGCTGCGCGCAGCGCCTCTTTGTAATTTCCCATACGCAAGCGAGTTTGAATCTCTCCACCCGGGCAGCCAGTTGTTGCTATCAAACCATCTGCGTATTGCGACAGTAACTCACGATCCATGCGAGGTTTGTAGTAATAGCCTTCCAAAGAAGCCAACGATGAAAGCCGAAAGAGATTCTTTAAGCCATGGTTATTTTCAGCAAGGATGGTCATGTGGGTATATGCGCCACCACCTGAAACATCATCATCTCCACCGCTGGCCCATTGCACGCGCTTCTTTTCGTGGCGCGATTCCGGTGCAACGTAGGCTTCGATTCCGATAATCGGTTTAACACCGGCTTTAGTAGCTTGTTTATAAAAATCAAATGCGCCAAATACATTTCCGTGATCGGTCATGGCGATCGCCGGCATTTCTTGGCGAGCAACTTCTTCTACTAGATCACCAACGCGAGCTGCGCCATCGAGCATCGAATACTCAGTATGCACGTGCAGGTGGACGAAAGAGTCGCGCTTGCTCGTTTTTGGATTTGGGTTATCAGTTGTCACAGTTGGGCAATATTAGTCGCTGGTTATCGATTAAGGCAGGACCGCATCGGAAAGCAACGCCAAGCAAGCCTGAAGGTCAGGTGCATACGGAGCGTTAAAGACCAGCGGTTCTTTGGTAACGGGATGGGCAAAGCGAAGTTCCAAAGCATGCAGCCAAGGACGAGACATCTTTAAAGATTTTCCAAGTACCGGATCTGCTCCATAAGTTGTATCTCCTACAAGTGGATGATTTAGCGCCGAGAAATGGACACGGATCTGATGTGTACGCCCAGTTTCTAGTTCAACTTTTACAAGAGATACCGATCTATAAAATTCAATCACTTCATAATGAGTGATGCTCTCTTTACCTTCGGCGATAACAGCAAAGCGATGGTCTTCCTTCGGGTGGCGATCAATTGGTGCATCAATAGTGCCACTGACCGGATCCATATGTCCCTGAACTAACGCGTGATAAGTCTTCTCAACTTCATGGTTTCGAAATGCATCTTTTAAAACTGTGTAAGCGCGATCAGTTTTGGCAACGATCATCAAGCCGCTTGTGCCAACATCTAGACGGTGCACGATTCCAGCACGTTCGGCAGGTCCTGATGTTGAGATGGTGTAACCAGCTGCAGTTAACGCTCCAACAACGGTCGGTCCCATCCAACCTGGACTTGGGTGAGCGGCGCAACCAACTGGCTTATCAACTACGACAATATCGTCATCGTCATAGACAACGCGCAGACCATCTAATGGAGTTAGTGGAATGGGATCTTGATTTAAAGGTTCAGGCATTAACACGTCAATAATTTGTCCGCTAATTACACGCTCCGATTTGGCCATCGCGCGACCACTAGTTCGGATATCGCCATCTTCAAGCAGGCGCACGATTGTCGTGCGCGATAAACCTAGGACGCGAGTAAGTGCGCTATCGATACGTTCGCCGGCAACGCCTTCGGGAACGCTTAAAGTGCGAGATTCGCGTGACATTTAAGCCCCCATCGGTGAAATATTTCGAATTGAAAGTACAACTGCAATTGCTGCTGCAATCACAATAGCGCTATCTGCCAAATTAAATACCGGCCAATGCGGCAACTCGATCCAATCTATTACATGCCCAGAAAAGAAACCGGGTGCGCGAAAGATTCGGTCTGTGAGATTGCCGAGGATTCCACCTAAGGCAAGTCCTAGGACAATTGACCATCCTTTAGAGGTAATTTTTGGTGCAAAGTAAGCGATTGTGCCAAGCACCAATAGGGCGAAGAGAGTAAAAATTACAGTTGCACCTTGCGCCAAACTAAATGCTGCACCAGAGTTTTTAAGAAGTGTTAATTGGAGAAAGTTGCCGATCAATTTGACTGGATTACGTGGATCTAGAGTGCTCAGCGCCCAGCTCTTTGTTGCTAAATCAATTAACCAGATCGCCCAAGCGATCGCATAAAGTCTCTTCCAGTGGGAGGTTACTTGGCGCACCTTAGCGCCGCTCTTCCTTCTGCTTGCAGATCATGCAGAGAGTTGCGCGCGGAAATACTTGTAAGCGAGCCTTACCTATTGCATTGCCACATTCTTCGCAATTCCCGTAGCTCTTGCTGTCGATACGATCTAGGGCGCGCTCAGTTTGCAAAACCATATCGCGCGCATTTATGACAAGTGACATCTCATGTTCGCGCTCGAAAGTCTTGGTACCGGAATCGGCTTGATCATCTCCTGCGCCTTCGCCTGATTCAGAAATTAAATCATCCATCTCTGCTTCAACCAATGCAAGTTCTTGACGAAGACGTGCTAAATCTTTAGATATTTCGGTACGGACCGCTTTGAGTTCAGCTGCCGTCCATGGCGCCTCAGTCTCGCTTGCTGTGACAGGAGTTGGTGCCGCCTTGATTGGCTTAAGTGGCGCAGCTTTCTTACCAGTCTTAACTGGACGGGCAGGAGGGGGCATTACTAGTCGGCGTTCTTCGATTACTGGAGTTGAAACCGGTGCAACTACAGTGGCAACGATAACTGTCTGAGACTTCTCATCAACTGTAAGAGTGGTCTTGCCAACTTTAGAAGGAAATGGTCGCCCCGGTGCTTTCTTCGCGACCTTCTTTGCAGGCGCTTTCTTGGCGATTTTCTTTGCAGGCGCTTTCTTGGCGATTTTCTTTGCAGGCGCTTTCTTGGCGATTTTCTTTGCAGGCGCTTTCTTCGCGACCTTCTTAGCAGGCGCTTTCTTAGCTACCTTTTTCGCAGGACTCTTCTTTGCAACGGCTTTCTTTTTTGCAGGCACGCCGCGCACCTTATGCTCTTTTCACCGCTTAGACCAACTCTGCCACTCAGCGAAGAGATTAATTCTTAACCTACTTGCCTTAAGCGAAGGTCAAGACTGGCGGGCGTTAGACTCTCCCCCTCATGACAATTCGCCCAGTCCCTGCTCAGATCGACCTCCCCGCAATGGAGCGTTCGATCTTGGACTTTTGGCGCGAAAACTCAATCTTTGAAGCAAGCACCGCAGCTCGTGAAGGTGCGCAGCCGTGGACTTTCTATGAAGGCCCGCCGACTGCAAATGGCATGCCCGGTACCCACCATATTGAAGCGCGCGTATTTAAGGATGTCTTTCCTCGCTATCAAACGATGAAGGGTAAGTATGTAACTCGTAAAGCTGGCTGGGATTGCCACGGACTTCCAGTTGAGATTGCAGTGGAGAAAGAGTTAGGTTTTTCCGGCAAAGGTGATATTGAAAAATATGGGATCGCAGCCTTTAACGATAAGTGTCGCGATTCGGTCACCCGCCACGTAGATGCCTTCACAACGATGACAAATCGGATGGGCTTCTGGGTTGATTTTGATCAGGCATATTGGACGATGGCGCCGGAATATGTAGAAAGTGTTTGGTGGAGCTTAAAGGAGATCTGGAAGAAAGGTCTCTTGGTCCAAGACCATCGAGTTGCTCCATATTGTCCGCGGTGTGGCACTGGCTTATCCGATCATGAACTTGCCCAAGGCTATGAGACGGTAACAGACCCATCGGTATACGTGCGTTTTCCAATTACTTCTGGCGAACTTGCAGATCTCGGCGCTGCGCTTGTGGTTTGGACTACAACTCCCTGGACTCTAGTTTCAAATACCGCAATCGCCGTAAATCCTGATGTTAATTATGTCGTTGCTCAAGTAAGCGTTGAAGAAGCGCAGGAAGTTTTAGTGGTTGCAGAGCCGCTAGTTTCGGCGTTATCTGGCGAAGTCAAAATCTTGAAGGTTATGAAGGGCAGCGACCTGGAGCGCGTTACTTATAAGCGCCCGTTGGATTTAATAGAAATTCCTGATTCACACTTTGTTGTTCTGGCTAGCTATGTAACAACTGAGGATGGAACCGGCCTAGTGCATCAATCCCCAGCTTTTGGCGCCGACGATTTAGCGGTCTGCCGTTCTTATGGGCTACCCGTAGTCAATCCCATCGCCCCAGATGGAACATTTTTAAGCCATGTCCCATTAGTTGGCGGTATGTTCTTTAAAGATGCCGATAAAACGTTAGTTAAAGAGTTGAAATCGCGAGGCGTTCTGTACAAACATCAACCTTACGAACACCCTTATCCGCATTGCTGGCGTTGTCATACTGCGCTCATTTATTACGCGCAACCATCTTGGTATATCCGCACAACTTCCATTAAAGATGAGTTGATTCGCGAAAATAATCAGACTGATTGGCATCCCGAAACAATTAAGACGGGGCGTTACGGCGACTGGTTAAATAACAATATTGACTGGGCGCTATCTCGTAATCGCTATTGGGGTACTCCCCTGCCGATCTGGCGCTGTGAAGAAAAACATGAAGTTTGTGTTGACTCTCTTGCTGAACTTGGTTCATTGGCCGATCAAGAGTTATCAAAGTTAGATCCGCATCGTCCATTCGTTGACGATATTCGATTCCCTTGTCCAACGTGCAGCAAGGAGATGGAGCGCGTTCCAGAAGTAATTGATTGTTGGTATGACTCTGGCTCTATGCCTTTTGCACAATGGGGCTATCCACACAAGCCTGGTTCAGTTGAGAAATTTAAAGCTGCGTATCCAGCTGACTTTATCTGCGAAGCGATCGACCAGACGCGCGGTTGGTTTTATACCTTGATGACGATCGGTACCTTGGTATTTGATCAATCCTCTTATAAGAGCGTGCTCTGTCTCGGCCATATCTTGGATAAAGATGGTCGAAAGATGAGTAAGCACGTTGGAAATGTTCTTGAGCCAATTGCACTGATGGATCAACATGGTGCCGATGCTGTGCGCTGGTACATGTTGGCTGCTGGATCTCCATGGTCTGCGCGACGAGTTGGTCATGATGCCATCAGCGATGTTGTGCGCAAAACCTTGCTTACTTATTGGAACACAATCTCTTTCCATACCTTGTATGCCCAATCTTCCAAGTTTGATATATCGCAAACGCCTGCTGTAAAAGATCGCTCGATGATGGATCACTGGATATTGAGTGAGTTAAATACTCTAATTGCCGAGGTTGATACTGCTTACTCAGAATTTGATTCTCAGGCTGCTGGTAAAGCGCTGGCTAGATTTATCGATGATCTATCTAATTGGTATGTCCGTCGTTCACGTCGCCGCTTCTGGGATGGTGATGTAGCCGCTTTAGGAACTCTGCACGAATGCTTAGTCACGTTGACGCAACTGCTATCACCGATGGTTCCATTTATCACTGAGCACGTTTGGCAAGAAGTTGTACGGGCTGCAGATGCCAGCGCTCTAGATTCAGTCCATCTAACCAATTTCCCAGTTTCAGATAAAGCCTTGATAAGTCTTGAACTAAATTCTCAAGTGGCGATGACTCGTCGCGTTGTTGAGTTAGGTCGCGCCGCGCGCGCTGAATCTGCAATCAAGATTCGCCAGCCACTGCAACGCGCTCTTATCTCTGCGCCAGGTTGGGCAAAGTTGCCGAGCGATATGAGAGACCAGATCGCCGACGAATTAAACGTTCTTGATCTTGCCGATATCGCAGACGCCGATGGTGATTTGGTAAATATTTCAGTCAAAGCCAACTTCAAATCACTGGGAGCTAAATTTGGTAAAGAAGTTCAGGAGATCTCTAAAGCCATTGCCGAAACCGATGCCACCGCTCTAGTGAAGAGCCTGCGCGCATCAGGTACCGTAACGGTGGCGACATGGGAGATTGAACTTGAAGATTTGGTAATTACTGAAGTTCCTAAGAGCGGTTGGATGGTCGCAAGCCACGAAGGCGAATCCGTAGCGTTAGATCTAGCCTTGAGCCCGGATTTAATTGACGCCGGCAATGTACGCGAAGTAATTAGGTATATCCAAGAACGTCGTAAAGGCGATGGCTTTGAAATTTCCGATCGCATCAAGGTCCGCTGGAACGCCGAAAGCACGATCGTTGCAGCGATTAGCGCGGCATCTGGTCATATTAGCGATGAAGTTTTAGCCCTGGAATTTACTTTAGATGAAAATTTACCTGCAGGCGATAATGAATTACAGATCAACGCTTCTTTAGAGAAAGCTTAAAGCAGAACCACGACAACGCCTTTAGCCAGGCTTATGGCGATAAGTAAGACGATAAAAGATAGATCTAGTGAGACTCCACCTAAGCGAAGTGGTGGGACAAATCTTCCGACAAATTTCATTGGTGGGTCGGTGATTGAATAAATAAATTCAAAGAAGGTGATTAGAAACGAGTTAGGCCGCCAATTACGAGCAAATATCCGGACATAATCGATGATTAAGCGGATGAAGAGCGCATACTTAAATAGGTCAAGCGCGGTTAACAGAAGATTAGAGATCATGGCAAAAATTCTATTCGCTAAAAGTTATGACTGATTAAAGAAGCTAGCTTGTGCAGCAGCTGTCTTATCTTCACTGCTCACATTTACATTTGCAGGAGAGAGAAGAAATACTTTATGGCTAACGCGCTCGATGCGACCGTGTAATCCAAAAACCAAACCGCTAGCAAAGTCGACTAAGCGCTTGCGCTCTGACTCTTCCATATCGTCAAGATTAATTATTACGGGATTTCCTTCTCGGTAATGCTCGCCCATCTTGCGCGCTTCGCTATAAGAACGTGGCTGCAATGTAATGATGTGGTAATTCATCTCTGGTTGCGTAGATGGCGCTACTGATATCGCCGAACCTACGACCGTGACACCAGCGCGATCGCGCGCAGGTCGTGAGATTTCACGAGTAGGGCGTTCGGTTGCACGGGCTGGAGTTGCTTCGTTCTGAGCCTGTTCATCGGTGTCTACCAAACCGAGATAACCCATCATCTTATTGAGTGCTGACATAGGTAAATTTTAGGGGTGATACGGGCGCGAACCGAGGATTTGGCTACCTATCCGAAGATGTGTCGCGCCATGGGTTATCGCTACTTCAAAGTCAGAACTCATTCCTGCAGATAAATAGGTAGCCGCTGGAAAGTTATTTAAAAAGCCTTGATGAAAGCTCGCGATTTCAGAGAAGGCTCTCTCGTGCTCTAATTCCACCGGTGGAACACACATTAGGCCAACTAATTTAATATTTGGCAGATTTGCTGCTGTATCGGCTAACGCCTTAAGTTCTGTAGAACGAACACCTCCCCGATCCGGCGCGCCATCAAGAGAAAGTTGGAGAAAAATTGAAATCTCTTTCTCTAACTCAGTTGCGATACGAGAGAGCTTTGCTACATGATCTGCTGAATCCAACGAATGTACATAGCTTGCCCAATCTGCAATATCGCGAAGCTTTCGGCTCTGTACTTGACCTTGAAAGTGCCAAATACCGCTGACCTGTTCGGATTTCGTCACGCCTTCTTCGCTGCGATTTTCACCAAAATTTTCCACACCAAGATTTCGCAATATCTCGACATCACTGGCTGGATAGGTCTTGGTGACAGCGATAAGGGTGATTTCGTGACGGTCGCGACCAGCCTTTTCGGCAGCGCCTGAAATTTTTACTTCAACGCTCTTTAGCGCAGCTGCGATCTCTAACTCGCGCTCACTCATAAACTCACCAACCCCGCTTGCCTTCCAGTTAACCCGTCGCGGCGATAAGAAAATAGCTCTGGACTTTCGACGGTGCAAATCCCTCGGTTAGAAACTTTGCTAACACCAGCGCTTACTAGCGCGGCAATTAGGGCCTGCGGCAGATCTAAAGCCGGCGTACCAAAACTAGTTTTAGAGGCAGCGCGCGGGAATTGAGCGACTACTTCATCAAAGAGTTCTTGTGAGACTTCATAGCAACTTCCACAAATTGCCGGGCCGATAGTTGCCGAAATGTCATTGGCCCCCATCTCGCGCATCAATTCAATTGTCTTGATCGCGATCTCGTTTACCAATCCGCGCCGACCAACATGTACTGCAGCGACAGACTCGGGTGAAGTTAATAGCAGCGGAATACAATCGGCGACCATTACCGCCAAGGTAACTCCTGGGATCCCGGTTACCAAAGCATCAGCGGTTGGTTCGTCATCAGTAACGCTTTCTACAATCATAATTCGGCTGCCATGGACCTGGTTCATAAATTGCACCGGGCCGTACTGTCTAGCCAAAGCTGCGCGATTGGCCAATACATCTTCTGGAACATCACCAACATGGCCACCCAGATTTAAGGACCCGTAAACTCCGTGGCTAACTCCACCTATGCGATTTGTAAAAGTAACAAGCATTGCATTCTCACTCGCAGAAGGAGTGGGCCACTGCTACTTCATAAAATCTGGTACGTCGATCTCATCTTCTGCAATGAGTTCTTCGAAAGTTACCCGCTTTCGCGGAGCAGACCCATCGAGATCGAGGGCGACCGAAATTGGATCATTTGATGGAATTGGATCTGCGATACCAGTCAAGGTTGATTTATCGATCACGGGCATAGCCACCTTCTTAGGCTCTCCCCCAGAAAAACCAGCAGCGATCACAGTTACGCGGACCTCGTCGCCTAGGGCATCATCGATCGTTGTACCAAAGATGATGCGTGCATTTGGATGCGCCGCTGCTTGCACCAATTCGCAAGCTTCGTTGATTTCAAAGAGGCCAAGATCAGAGCCGCCGGCAACTGATAGCAACACGCCCATCGCTCCATCTATAGACGCTTCAAGAAGTGGACTAGAGATAGCAAGTTCGGCGGCGCGAGTTGCGCGATTTTCTCCGCGTGCGGAACCAATTCCCATCAACGCAGAACCGGCATCGGTCATTACTGTTTTAACATCTGCAAAATCAAGATTAATCAAACCAGGTTGAGTAATGATTTCGGTAATTCCTTGAACACCAGAGAGTAAAACTTGATCCGCGCTCTTGAATGCATCGACTGCAGTTATATTGCGATCAGAGATTGCAAGTAGTCGATCATTTGGGATAACAATTAAGGTATCAACTTCGGCGCGTAGCAGTTCAATTCCTTCATCTGCTTGCGCTGAACGAATCTTTCCTTCAAATGAAAACGGGCGCGTTACAACACCAATTGTTAACGCACCTAGATCGCGTGCAATTTTGGCAACGATTGGTGCACCACCTGTGCCTGTTCCGCCACCTTCACCAGCTGTAACGAAGACCATATCGGCACCACGTAAAATTTCTTCAATATCTTCTGTGTGATCGATTGCAGCTTGGCGACCTTTCTCAGGTGCAGCACCTGCACCGAGACCTTTAGTCGATGCACGCCCGATATCTAATTTCACATCGGCATCACTCATCAACAAATGTTGTGCATCGGTGTTTATAGCAATGAACTCAACGCCCTTTAAACCAACATCAATCATTCGATTGATTGCGTTAACTCCACCGCCACCAACACCAACTACTTTGATGACAGCTAAATAATTCTGCGGTGCAGCCACAAGATCCTCCTCTAGAACTGTAAACCTCAACTTGAGAATTACATTTCTACTCTCTTCGATGGAGGTGAACGTAAGGTGTTAGACGCTTGAAAGCAAAGACCGACGCAAACTATTTACTGGGTATTTATCAGTTATTTACCTGACAATTTATTTAACAATTGGTGCGTGCGGTGCTGTTATATCAATCATCTTCAGAGATTTATTTTCTGGTTGCTCTAACAAAGCATTTATGACTTTAACTTTTAAAGCAGTATCTTCACCATCTCCCCAAATAATGCGAAGTGATTGACCATTAAATTTGCCGTAGATAAGTAAGTTTGTGACGCCGGCGGCACTTAGCCGATCTATCCCCGAGCTAAATTCCTTAGGCAGTTGTGTAAAGACTTTTATCGCCGCTAGGCCACTTTCAACTGATGATGCCGAGACGTTGGGCAGACCTGCCGGAATCTTGGCTGGTGCCTTAAAGACTTTACCGGAAGCATCAAGGGCAACTTGAGATTTTCCGGGTTCGTTGTAAATAGCAACCGGCACTCGCGGGTGCAGATCAACCACAACTTTTCCGCTAATCCAATTGCGCGAGATATCAACTGATTCGATCCAGTCTGCACTTTTTAGTCGAAGTGAAATCGCCCTGGCATCTACGCGCGCCAAATTCTCGCCCAGCCTAAGATCTATCTTCTTAGATGCTTCCTTCTGTGAAGCAGGTGAAGGTGCTCCGGTAATCTCAACTTGCCTGACCGTGAGCAACGAAGACCATCCGAGAAGATATGAACCTGCGCCAAGGATGGTTAAGGTTGCCACTATTGCTAAAACAACTTTGGGCGGCTTTCGCAATTTATTTGTGCGCATTTAATTAAATCGCCGCGCTAGACCATCGCTGATAATCGGAGCCAAAGAATTTACGTCGCCTGCTCCAAGGGTGACTATGACATCACCTGGTTTAGCTTGGGCGATTACCCATTCAGTTGCCTCCAAAAAGTTTGGTATGAAGTGGCCATTCTTCATTTCTTCGGCAATTTTGGCTGAGGTAATTCCAGGTAAAGGCTCTTCGCTCGCTGCATAGATTTCTAAGAGCACAACTTCATCGGCGATTTCCAAAGCCTTCGCAAAATCAGAGATAAATGCTTTGGTACGCGAGTAACGATGTGGTTGGAAAACTACAATTAAGCGACCATCGCCAGCATAGAGTTTTGCGGCAGTAAGCGTCACCTTGATTTCAGTTGGGTGATGCCCGTAATCATCAATTATTCGGATGCCGTGGATCGTCGCCTTCAACTCAAAGCGACGACCAGTCCCATGGAAGCTGGCGAGCCCCTTTAGAGCTTCTGGAGCAGAAGCTCCGAGCGCCAAAGACATCGCCAGAGCTGCTCCAGCATTTAGAACATTGTGCATTCCTGGCACCTGCAATGAGAGGTTTCCGATGGTACGACCCTTCCATAGAACACGTGCTGTTGCTCCCATGGGCAATAAATGAATCGAATCGATAAACAAGTCAGCGCCTTGACTTGTACCGTAAGAGATCACCTTTAAATCTGAAGTTGAACTAGCTAAATTTGCCGCGCCAGGGTCATCGGCACAATAAATCAGATAACCATCTCTATCAATAGTCTCTGTAAACCGCGCAAATGCTCTAGTTACATCAGCCTCGGTAGCAAAATAGTCGACATGGTCATGTTCGATATTAGTTACGATCGCAGCGAAGGGGCGATATTCAATAAATGAACCATCTGATTCATCTGCTTCTGCAACGAAGATTTCACCTGTTCCGCGATGGGCATTTGAACCTGATGAAGTTAATGTGCCGCCGATTGCAAATGAGGGATCTAAACCACACGCTTGGAGGGCTACGGTGAGCATTGATGAAGTTGTTGTCTTTCCGTGAGTTCCGGCAACTGCAATACTCTTGGAATCTGACATCAAGGTTGCCAATGCTTGTGCGCGCGTTAAAATCGGTAACTTCAACTCTAGGGCACGAATTAATTCGACATTGGTTCGGTTGATTGCTGTAGAGAAAATTACAAAGTCTGCGCCATTTACCTGGTCTGCCACATGAGTCGAGTGCACTTTTGCGCCAAGTGCGCTAAGAGCGCTTAGGACAGTTGAATCCTTGGCATCAGAACCAGAGACGGTTATTCCGTGAGAGAGCGCAATGCGCGCCAACCCACTCATTCCTGCTCCGCCAATTCCAATAAAGTGCAGATGCTTGCCAGACCACTGGCTCAACTGGTGGCTCAACTGGTTAGTCATCAAATTCGACTTTCCTGAAGTGCGTAATCCATAAAGTTAACAATCTTTTCCGCTGCATGTAGATCGCTGTCAGATCCCATAATTGGCGAGTCTGAGGCGCGAGATAAAAGTCTATTTAAGTTACTTGCTAACCATTTGGATGTAAATTCTTTCTGGTCAATTAGCTCTCCGCGCCCTTGTTGCGTTAAGTGGGAAGCGTTAAAGCGCTGTTCCCCGTTACCGATCGGAAGTGGGATAAATAATGCATATCGCCCTAGCGCATTTATCTCTGAACAAGATATTGCACCGCTTCGACTAAGGATTAGATCTGCAGCTAAGTATGCCGTTGCCATATCTTCGATATATGCAACAGATTTATAGCGCGCTTGTTGCGCTGGCAAAGAATTGGCTTTGCCGACTGCGTGCATGAGTTGATTGCCCTGCGATAGCAAAGTCGGCAGCGAATCAGCAACCACCTTATTTAGCGCAACTGAGCCTTGTGAGCCGAAGAAGGCAAGGATTAGCGGCGCAGTTGGTGAGAATCCGAGGGAAGCCTTTGCGCTGGCGCGAGCTGCTGGCCAGTTTGAACTACCTTTGGCAAAAGCTGATGCCACATCAGCTCGCAGCGGAATTCCGGTAATTAATGCCTTTGCCATGGATGTATTAATAGTTGCCTGCGCCGTTGCAACGTAGTGAGTTAAACGCGCACCTAAACGATTAGCAAAACCTGCCTTGGCATTTGCCTCGTGGACTACAAACGGAATACGCAGCGATTTGGCGGCGAGGTAGGAAGGAGCCGATACGTATCCCCCAAAACCAATTAATAAGTCAGAGCCTTTTAGTATCTGTCGTGCCCTATAAAAAGATTTCACTAGTGCAATTGGTGCGGTAATTAACGCCGGGCTGAACTTGCGCGGGAGGGCGACCTTTGGAATATGCCGCAATTGAAATTCCGCCGCCGGAACTAGTTGATTTTCCAGCCCCTTATTTGTTCCAATAAAATCGATTTGATCCTGCGGGTGTGCCTGGCGCCATAGTCGGGCAACCGCCAAAGCTGGTTCAACGTGACCTGCTGTTCCCCCACCGGCAAAGACAATTCTCATGATGTGCTTAATCTACGCCGTTCAATCGCCTTTTGTAATTCTTTCTTTACTTCCGGATCGCGCAATGCGCTTCCAAATACATAACCCAAGCCAATGTAAAGCGATATCAGCGCAGAGCCACCGTAAGAAACAAAGGGGAGCGTGACTCCTACAACTGGTAGAACACTTGTGGCAGAACCTACGTTGAGCACGGTCTGCACTGTAATCCAACATCCAATTCCGCAGCAAACATAACGAGACATTGGATCTTTACAGCGGAGCGCGATTTTAAAAATTGAATAAATCATCGCAGCTAAAAGTGAAAGCACCAAGAGCGTTCCAATTAATCCTAGCTCTTCCCCGATTACCGCAAAAATAAAATCGGTATGCGCTTCTGCCAAATTTCCCCACTTCTGACGGCTTCCGCCGAGACCAACGCCGAAGATTCCACCGCTGGCCAAACCAAGCAAGCTATGAGCAGGTTGCCATCCGGCGTTCTTGTAATCTGCGGCCGCAAATGGATCTAGCACTACCAGAAAGCGATGTGCACGATAACTTGCGGTGACAATCGATATAGCTAAACCAACTACTCCGACTGCTACCAAAGTTCCAAGGACGCGTAATTCAATTCCGGAGACAAAGAGCAAACCAACCAGGATGGCGGCGATTACACACGTTGTACCTAAATCGCGCCCCAACATGACAAATCCCATCACGGCAACAAATCCTGGGCCGATCAATAAAAATACATTGATCCGCGTCTTGCCATTTCGCTCTTTATTGGCCAGCATAAAACTTGCCCAGAGAATTAGTAGGAATTTAGATAACTCACTCGGTTGAATATCCACAAAGGGCAGCGCGATCCAGTTGGTATTTCCGTTTACCGTCTTTCCGACCCCCGGAATCTGCAGAATTAGAAGGATCGCGGCAGATAGAACGAGTCCAAAGCGGGCCAGTGCACGCCATTGCTCCAAAGTTCTTTGTGACAAATAAACTGCTAATGGAATAGAAATTACGAAGAACGCTAATTGACGCAAGACGATTGCAACAGCATTGCCTCGCGTATCTAGAGAATGAATTGATGAGGCGGAGAAGACCATAACCAGTCCAATGACGGATAAGGAAAGCGCACAGATTGCCAATATGTAGAAACTGCTTACTGGCTTTGTTAGAAACTTTTGATCTGTGGATTTCATATATTCTCCTTTAGGGCAGCTTTTGCAAAACGGTCGCCGCGGTCGGCATAAGAAATAAATTGATCCATCGATGCGCAAGCCGGAGCAAGAAGCACAGTATCTCCTGCGACGGCGCGCGCCTTTGCGACTTTGGCAACTTCTTCCATCAAAGAGTTATCTACGCCTCCTCGCTGATAAGAAGCAGGAGCATCTATAAAAATTATTTCTACTTCGGGCGCTTGCGCACGTAACTGGTCAGCAATTAGCTCGCGATCTACACCAATTAATAGCGCTACCTTTATTCGTGACTTGCAGCGAGCGATTAATTCGGCCATATCTGCACCCTTGGCCATGCCTCCTGCAACCCAGATCGCAGATAATGTAGACATTAGCGATGCGGCGGCAGCGTGTGGATTGGTTGCCTTTGAATCATCAACCCAATGAATTCCATCCTTGGTAAGAATATCTTCTATTCGATGGCGACCTAGTCTAAATTCTTTCAGGGCTCCTTGAATCGATTCATGGTTGACGCCGACCGCGCGGGCTAATCCGGCAGCAGCTAAAGCATTTGCTACATTGTGAGGAACAGTTGGAACTACATCTACTAGTTCTGCAATCATCGCCGCTTCCTGCGGATCGCTCACAAAGGCGCGATCCACCAAGAGCTCTTCCACCACCCCGATTTCGCCCGGGCCTGGGGTATCGAGTGAGAAAAATACTTTTCTACCTTGCCAATGGATCGAACGAGAAAGTATTTCGCCATCATCGCCATTGAGTATTCCTGTGCTGGCACGATCTAGGATCGACATCTTGGCTTGGGCATACTGTTCAAATCCGCCATGCCAATCGAGGTGATCTTGGGCAATATTTAAAATCGCAGCGGCTACAAAGCTCGCTTCTCGCATCCAGTGAAGTTGAAACGAGGAAAGTTCTAGGACTAGGACTTCATATTTTTCCAGGCTTTCTACACTTTCAATAACTGTTGTGCCGACATTTCCGCATGCGATCGCAGATATTCCACCTTCGCGCAACATCGCAGCAACCATTTCAACCGTTGTTGTCTTACCGTTGGTTCCTGTTAGCGCAATCCAACGCTGACTGGGCACAATTTCTGCGCGCAGTTGCCAAGCCAGGTCAACTTCGTTGATCAGGGCAATACCGTTCTTTTCTGCTTCAAGAATCAGCCGATGATCAGATCTCCATCCTGGCGAAACAACAAGTAAATCAAAATCAACTGCGCTATATAAATCGGACTTTGCAATTTTAAAATCACCAGCTTCTGAAACTTGATCATCTGCCAGGGAGATTTGAGCGCCACGTTTAGCCAGGGATTTTGCGACGGCTAGACCGGTAACTCCAGCTCCCAAGATCAAGATCTCCTTGCCAGAAAAGTTACTTGCCATTACACACCCGGCTCAGCTACTTACCCATTGGGCATAGAAAAGTCCTAAACCTAGCGCTACACAGAGGCCAGAAATGATCCAGAACCTCATCACAATAGTCACTTCGCCCCAGCCCATGAGTTCAAAGTGGTGTTGCAATGGCGCCATCTTAAAGATGCGTTTACCGCCGGTAGCTTTAAAGTAGAGAACCTGCAAAATTACTGATGCGCTAATGATTACAAAGAGTCCGCCAAGTGGAATAAGTAAGAGTTCAATCCGCAGTGAAGTTGCGATACCCGCAAGTGCGCCACCAAGGGCTAACGAGCCAGTATCTCCCATAAAAATTTTTGCCGGTGATGCATTCCACCAGAGAAAACCGGCGCAGGCGCCAGCAAGTGAGGCAGAAAGAACTGCTAGATCAAGTGGATCTCGAACTACATAACAGTGGCTGGTGGTAGCGATCGAACATCGCTGTCCAAATTCCCAGACTCCGATCAGAATAAAAGAAATAAATGTCATGACAGCAGCACCAGTAGCCAAACCATCAAGGCCATCTGTGAGATTTACACCATTGCTGGTCGCAGTGACCATTAGAACTACCCAAATAATCACTAAAACGCTTCCAAGAACTATGGAGGTGTCGCGAACTGTAGATAGATTTTGTGAAATCGGAGTCAGGCCATCGATATCTGGAAAATTGATTCCAAGGTAGCCAAAGATTGCCGCAAATAAAACTTGCCCAAAAATCTTTTGCTTAGCGTTTAATCCCAGCGATTTCTGTCGAGACACTTTTAACCAGTCATCTAAGAAACCAACAAAACCTAAAGCTGACATCAGTCCCAGGACTAAGAGCGCTGATGTGGTCATTGGACTGCGCGTTAAAGCATGTGCGATGAGGTATCCGGCAGCTGCGGCAAGGATGATGATGATTCCACCCATGGTTGGGGTGCCGCGCTTGATGTGATGTGATGTTGGGCCATCATCGCGGATGATCTGACCGTAACCACGGCGTGCCAGAATTCGAATCAAGAGCGGGGTGTCAAATAGAGATACAAAGAGGGCGAATGCGCCGGCGACTAAAATTCCTCTCATTTTTCTTCCACTCCCCCATCTTCTAAATTCTCTGTATCTTCTGAAAATAACGTCTTGATTCTCTCTTCAATCTCTTGCGCAAGTTCTTCAAACTTTTCTGCTCTTGAAGCCTTCACCAGAATTACATCTCCTGGACTCATCTCATTCACAAGCTTCACTGCCTCTTCCTTATTTTCAAAAACATGTGCGACAGTCGGACTGTGCGAAGTTAAATTGCTGGAGTATTCATTTGCTGCAATACAAACCAAATGATCGATCCCTAATTGTGAGGCAAGGGTGCCAATATCTGCGTGGCTTGCTATTGAGGACTCGCCGAGTTCATGCATCTTCCCCAGAAAAGCCCACGATTGACCGCCACGTTCTTGCGCAAAGAGCGCCAACGTTCGAAGAGCTGCGGCTACAGATTCTGGACTTGAGTTGTAAGCATCATTTATCAATATGATATTTCGAACTTCTTGAATCTCCATCCGCCATTTGCTTTGTAATTCTGCGGTAGAAAGTGCAACTGCGGTTTGATCAATCGACACTCCTAGCGCAAACGCTGCTGCTGCAGCGGCAAGGGCGTTAGCCACTTGATGAACTCCTACAATTCTTAATCCAACCGAGGCGCGCCCAGAAGGTGTGACTAGATCAAAATGTGGGCGGCCTTCTCGAATCTCGATATCAGTTGCGCGAATATCAGCTGTAGTTGTTTCACCAAAGTTAATTATCTGACCATCGTGAAGAGATTTCATTGCGGGAGTAAATTCGTCATACTGGCCAAGAATTGCGATCGCATCCGGAGCAAGCGAGGAAATCATCTCTGATTTTGTCTTTGCAACAGCTTCTGCTGAGCCGAACTCGCCAATGTGCGCCGTTCCCACTCGGAGAACCATTCCTATATTGGGTTTAGCCATCTGGCACAAAAGGGCGATATCTCTCATATGGCGTGCCCCCATTTCTAAGATACAGAACCTGGTTTTTTCATCGCATTGCAGAAGAGTGATTGGTGTTCCTAATTCATTATTAAAGTTGCCTTGTGGAGCCACCGTATTGCCAACTGATTCCAAAATATGATGTAGTAAATCTTTAGTCGTCGTCTTACCTTGCGAACCGGTAAGCGCGATTACCTGCAGATCCTTTAGCTGTTCGCGCACAAATGATGCCAATTTGTTCAGTGCAACAATCACATCTGGAACGACGATGCATCGCTCAGCTGTTGCAGAGGTAACTATCGCCAAGACAGCACCTTGGGCAAAGGCGGCGGAGGTAAATTGATGTCCATCGCTCTTCTCTCCCTTTAAGGCCAAGAAGACTGAGCCGGCAGATGCGCTATTTGAATCAAATACTGGGGGTGCTGTAATTACTACATCAGAGCCTATTAATTCTCCGCCAACGATCTGGGCGATCTCGGATGCCTTTAGCGGGATCATCGCTTTTCCTCAATCGCCTTGGCAAGCACAAGGCGATCATCAAAATCAAAAGTTTTGCCATTTACCTCTTGTCCAAGCTCATGGCCTTTACCAAGAATCACAACAGTGTCTCCAGCGCGAGCGATTGAAACTGCATATGAAATAGCTGAGGAGCGATCACTGATTATCTGTGATGGCTCAGTAATCGATATTCCTTTGGTCATAGCCTGTAAAATCAAAATTGGATCCTCAGAACGTGGATTGTCGCTGGTAAACACGGCAACATCTGAATTTTCATTTAAAGATTTCCCCATCAAGGAACGCTTGCTTGTATCGCGATCTCCCCCACATCCAAGAACTGCAATTACCTTTCCGGAGGTAAATTCTCGGATTGACTTAAGAGCGCTCGTCACAGCATCGGGTGTGTGTGCATAATCCACAATTGCCGTGAAATCTTGACCAATAGCAATTTCTTCTAACCGGCCCACGGCTCCAGAAATATGTGGGACTAACGCTGCGATGTCGACTGGATCGACTCCTGACTCAACCGCAATTGCAATAGCCATTAACAGATTATCAAAATTATAAGCACCACGAAGTGTTGTGCTTGTTTCGATCAGGATTCCGCCAGTACCGCGAATCTTAAGATTAGCTCGCTTTGCTTCTACATCTATTTCTATAAAGTGCCAATTTGCTTTCTGATCTAACCGAGAAATCGAAATAACCGTAAGTTCTGTACTTTGCGCCAACCTTGTTCCGTATGGATCATCGATATTAATGCAGGCCAAATTAGCCAATGAGAAATTAAATAACGATGCTTTTGTTGCAAAATAGGTCTCCATATCTCCATGGAAATCTAAATGATCTTGCGTAAGATTTGTAAAGCCGGCAATTGCAAAATATGCACCTTCTAAGCGATGTAAAGCCAAAGCATGGCTAGAAGCTTCAACCACTAAATGGCGCATATGGCGCTCTCGCATTACTGCAGCTAGCGCCTGAAGATCGGTCGCTTCTGGCGTCGTATGTTTGCTGGAAATTGTTTCACTACCTATCCGAGTTTCTACTGTTCCGATCAGACCGCAATCACGATTGGCACCTTCAAAGATTTGGTGGAGCAAAGTGGTGACCGTCGTCTTGCCATTGGTGCCGGTGACTGCGATGCAATTTAGATCTCTCATGGGCTCGCTATATAAAAGTGCCGCTATACGCCCAGCCATTGCGCGAGGATTACTAACAACTAATACAGGAACGTCCTTTACTAAATGAGCTCCTGCGCGATCTGTAACTACGGCGACTGCTCCATGCTTGAAGGCGCTGGAAGCAAATTCAGCCCCATGTCGTTTCAAACCTGGAAGGGCGATAAATAAATCTCCCGGTAAAACTTCTTTATCGTTATGAGTTATCCCCGTAATCAAAATCTTTCCTAAATCCTCAAGTGACACAGAACTCTCAGCACCACAAGATTGTGCGATATCGGCAAGGGTACGCGAGGGCGAGTTAAAGGGACGCATTATGGTTTCTTTACGCTCGCCTGTACCGCTTGGGTAGCTTTACTTTGCTGCTCTCGCTTAATTAAATCAGCTTGAGTTAAAGCCACAGGAATTACTGTCGTTCCAGTTGGCGCAACATGTTCAGATTGAAGAACGAAGGTCATCACTTTTTTAAATACTGGGCCGCCGAGCAACCCACCATAATGAATTCCTTTTGGATCTTGAATCGTTACGCTAATTACATAACGTGGAGCATCCGCTGGCGCGAAACCAATAAACGAGGCGGTGTAGCCGCTATAGCAAGAACATGCCGTGCTGTATCGATTGGCTGTGCCTGTCTTTCCCGCTACTCGATAGCCTGGAATTGCTGCATTCGGTGCAGTACCTCCTGCGGAAACAACTGATTCCAACATGATACGAATTTGTTTTGCAGTTTCAGAACTGACCACGCGTTGAGTAGTTTGAGGTGAGGCGGCCGTAAATTTTCCATCGGCATCTGTCATGCCGGCTATAACTGTTGGAGAGACTCGTACACCATTGTTTGCAATTGTTGCGTAGATACTTGTTGCTTGCATTGCCGTTACTGAGTAACCCTGACCGAAAGCCACAGTGGGCGCTGTGGTGCCTGACCAATCGCTAACTTTACGGAAGAGGCCGGCAGATTCTCCTGGCAGGCCAGCGCCAGTTGACTGCCCAATTCCAAATTTGACTAGGTAATCATGCAAAGTCTTATTAGAAAGTTTCTCGCCAATTTGAATCGTTCCGGTATTTGATGAGACCGCCAAAATTCCAGAAGTAGTTAGATGCTTTACCGGGTGGCGTTCATGATCATGAAAAGTATCTCCACCCCGTTTTATCTTGTCTGCCACTGTAAATACCGTTTCTGGAGTTACTTTCTTTTCTTCTAGCGCTGCCGCAAGAGTCATAATTTTTCCGGTAGAACCAGGTTCGTATACATCTTGAACAGATGGATTTCTCATTAAAGCCTGTGAAACATTTTTAGTATTATTTGGATCAAAGGTTGGCGCTGTTGCGTGGGCCAAGATCTGCCCCGTCTTAGGATCCATAACAATTACTGTTCCGCTGGTGGCCTGCGCGCTTGCAACCGCTTCTTGAATCGCCTTTGCCGCAACCCATTGCACATCACGATCAATCGTTAGGCGGATCGAAGTTCCCTTTTTGGCAGCGCTGATCTCATTTTGTGAGCCTGGAATTTCTGCACCCAATCCACGGGCAAATGAATATCTTCCATCAGTACCAGAGATAATTGAGTTTAAGCTCGATTCAATACCTGTTGCGCCAATTCCATCTTGACGAACAAATCCAACAAGGGAAGAAACCAGTGAACCTGATGGATATTCACGAATGAAATTTCGCTCAGCAAAGAATCCAACGATTCGCTTATCAAAGTTTTTCTTATCTAACGAGGCGTTATATCTATCGAGTGCAATATTCAAATCTCGCCACACCGCTGGCTTAGCGCTCTTTACCACCATGGCGTATCGCTTTGTCCCAGAAATTGCGCTCTGCACTTGTGCCACCGTCATTCCAAGATATGGCGCTGCAAAATTTGCTGTCTGAGATGCATTAGTGATTAGCGTTTGATCCACCACGATATTTATTGCAGAGACGCTTCTTGCAAAATCTATGCCGTTTATATCTGTGATCTCACCGCGTGCTGCCGGTATTGCTCGAGTCGATTCCATCTCATTTGCCGCTTTATTGCGGTATTCACTCGCCTGAATTGCCTGAATTTGAATGAGCCGCAAGGTAAAAAGTAAGAAGAAGATAAAAATAAAAATTAATAGCGCACGGATTCGCGATGCCGACAGACTTAAATTACCCACGTTTAATTTCTCCATTTACCAGCGCTTGGGCTTGGGCATCTAAGTTAAGGAAGACTGGTGAATCAGATGGGCGCATGCCCAAGGCAAGTGCTTTGGCGGCAAGTGCTTCTGGCGATGAGACTGCCTCGATCTGGCGATTTACTGCTTCACGTTGATCTGCGACGCTCTTTGCCTCAACTTTCAAGCCAGCGAGGGTGAAGGCATCTTGCGCCAAGAGAATATTTACCGCGAGCAGAATCAAGAGTCCGACGCCAGCAACGGCAGATAAGAAGATCGCAAAGAAGCGATGGGTAGCTTGTGCGCCTTCGGAAACATTTGGAACTAGCTTAAGAAATACTTCAGCAGATTTTTCAGTCAGCTTTTGACGTGGCGCACGAATAGGTTTCGTTGCTGCGGAATTTAAAAGCGCCATTTATGCCGCCAACTTTTCAATTGCACGTAGACGTACGGAAGCTGAACGAGGGTTGCTGGCCAACTCTTCAGCGCTAGGAGTTTCACCAGATTTTGAAACGAGTGCAAACTTGGCGGCAAATTCAGGAAGGTCTACTGGCAACTTACGTGGGCTCTTAGATGTCGAACGCTCCACAAAGATCTCTTTGACGATGCGATCTTCCAGGGACTGGAAGGACAGAACAACAACTCGTCCACCGACGGAAAGTAGATCTAAGGCTATTGGCAGAGCGCGAGTAATTGCACCGAGCTCATCGTTGGCTTCGATACGTAGCGCCTGAAAAGTACGCTTGGCAGGGTTACCGCCGGTACGTCGGGTTGCGGCAGGAATACTCTCTTTCACCAAGGTAGCAAGTTCTTGCGTTGAGTTAAGCGGAGCTTTGGCGCGCGCTTTGACGATATTTTCAACGATCCGAGTTGCAAACTTTTCTTCACCAAAGGTGCGCAGAATCTTAACCAGCGCACCTGGCGCATATGTATTAACTATTTCTGATGCAGTAATTCCCTGGCTGCGATCCATTCGCATATCAAGAGGTGCATCTTGCGAGTAAGAAAATCCACGATCTACTTCATCAAGTTGAATGGAAGAAACACCAAGATCAAATAAAGCACCATTTACTTCTTTTAAGCCAAAGGAAGATACAACTTCACCGATTTCATCAAAGATAGCATGTGCACTTTTAAAGCGATCGCCAAAGCGAGCTAACCGTGCACCGGCGCGATCTAGTGCAATCTGATCACGATCGATTCCGATAACAGTCAACATTGGAAATTTTTCAAGGAGCGCCTCAGTGTGTCCACCTAAGCCAAGTGTGCAATCTACAATCACGGGCTTCTCATTTAAAAAAATAGTCGGAGAAAGTAGCTCAATGCAACGATCTAGCATTACAGAAATATGTTGCGTGCTTGCATCGTTCATGTACTCCCCCTTCTCTATCGTTGTTATGAATATTTTTCTTCTCTCATCTCTGGTCACCGCCGGCCGACGGATCTAACGAAAGTGACACCGGGGAAGGGGTGTCACTGTCGGCTTTAGGTCGGCGGTGGCCACAAATGAGAGCGCTATGAAATTTTTTATTAAGTTGTTCTATTCAGTTGTTTAAAAAGATTTGTTAAAAGAGGCCGGGGAAGATCTCCTCGGATACATCAGAGAAGCCTTTTTCGCGATCGGTTAGATATGTATTCCAGGCAGCGCTATCCCAAATTTCAACGCGAGTATTTGCACCGATTACGACGCAATCTTTTTCAAGACCGGCATATGTACGAAGGCCTGCAGGAATAGTTACGCGACCTTGGCGATCTGGAATTTCATCGTGTGCGCCAGCGAACATCACACGCATGTAATCGCGCGCATTCTTTGATGTAACAGGTGCTTGGCGCAGAGTTTCAGTAATGGTTGCAAATTCAGAAGATGGAAAGACATATAAACAACGCTCTTGTCCTTTGGTAATTACCAAACCAGCAGAGAGCTCTTCGCGAAACTTCGCAGGAAGGATTAAGCGGCCCTTTTCATCAAGACGTGGCTCGTGGGTGCCGAGAAACATTTTTTCAGGCCCCCTTCCCCAGGTGCCAGCGCGGAAAACCCGCTTAATCCCCCACTTTACTCCACTTTCCTCCTTTTTCAACCACCTATCGCCACTAATCTCCAGCATGCTCCCCAAAGCTCCCCACATAATTTGGGCAGTATCTGGACGCTATTTGGGCAAGAAAAAGCCCCCGCCAAAGGCGAGGGCGCTTAAAGAGCGGGCTGGCTAGCCGTTATTGCGCTGATCCCAGCGATCTTCCATCCCCTTGGTAAAGCCTTGGGTAAATGAGCGGCGAGCGCGCTTGGGCGAAGCGCCCTGCCCGAACTTGGAAGCGCGCTTACTTACACCGTTTATTAAAAGGATTACTCCTAGTAGGGCAACTAGAAAGCCGCCTACCCCAACCAAGGTCAGCCGAGCAATGAGCCCGGCGAAGAGAATTGAGAAGCCGCCAACGATTGCTGCGATCGCGATGCCAATTGAGGCGCTAAAGCGAGTATTCGTTCCGTTTAAAGTCGATACCAGGCGTGGGTCATCGGCAGAGAGCGCCTCTTCCATCTCGGCTAGTAGGCGTTGTTCGCGATCAGATAGAGCCATATCCCCACAATAGAACAACTTTGGAGTTTGGGCTAGTTGACTCTCGATCCCCCGCTAGTCGCCATGATGTTCTGGCTCATCCCATGGCTTGATCAACCTTCCAGGGCGCACGCTTCCGCGGCCAAAGCGCACTTTTGCCTGGTCGATGGCGCTTTCGGCATCGCGCCAACCTTTTTCGCGCGCACCAAGCACAAGTTGTTGAGGTGAATCTTCCTGCAAGTTCTCCAGTGAGACTCCAACCAAACGCAACCGAGCACGATCAATTTTTAACGCCAGATAAAGTGATTTCACAACTTCATAAACTTCATGGGTACTATCAATTGGTAGCGGCAAAGTTTTAGAGCGGTTGATCGTTGAGAAATCTGCAAAGCGCACCTTTATTGAAATCGTCTTAGCGAATAAACCTTTCTCGCGTAAGCGCGCCGTTGACCTTTCGGTCATGCGCAAAAATTCTTGCAAGATTTCAGTTGGATCATCTAAATCATTAGGAAAGGTTTCGGCTGCAGAAATACTCTTATCTGGTTCCTCTGGTGTGACATCGCGATAATCGCGCCCCCACGCAAGTTCATAAAGCGATGCTCCTGCTGCATCTCCAAGTGCGCGAATCAAAGTTGCGCGCGGAGTATTTGCGATATCGGCAACAGTATGTAAGCCAAGTCTTTCCAGCTGTTCTGCCGTCTTTGGACCGACTCCCCAAATTGCACCAACAGGTAGCGGATGCAAAAAGGTAAGTATGCGATCGGCAGTTATCTCAAGCATTCCATTTGGCTTACAGTGTTGGGAGGCTAGCTTGGCGATGAACTTTGATGGCGCAATTCCAACCGAACAGGTAATGCCTTCCTCTTTCTCAACTCGGGCGCGGATTGCAGTTGCGATCTCGCGGCCGGTGCCGAGTAGCTTGCGGGCACCTGTGACATCTAGAAATGCTTCATCTAGCGAAATTGGTTCAACTAGCGGAGTAAATGCAGCAAAGATCTGCATGACGCGATCTGATATTTCTGAATAGCGGTGATGATCCGGTGCGATAAAGATCGCTTGCGGCGCCATACGCTGGGCGCGTCCAACAGGCATGGCCGCTCGTATTCCAAATTTACGTGCGGCGTAATTTGCAGATAAGACAACTCCGCGCGCACCTGCGCCAACGACGACTGCTTTACCGCGCAGTTCAGGGTGATCAAGTTCTGCAACAGAGGCATAGAAAGCATCCATATCAACATGCAATATCGTGGCTTGCGTCATCTCTGAATCGCTTGCTGTACTAATTGGCGTGACCATTTCTCATATGCTGCACGCAGGTCCCAAGCGCCGTTGGCGTTGATAGAGATGCCGCGATCACCGGTTCTGCGAGTTTTGCCACGGACTAACAATATGGATGAACTGTAGAGAGTGGAAGCAAAACCCTCTTGGGCATCAGAGAAAAATGTGGAATCGGTACAGCCATAACCATCATCGAGAGTTAAGAAGATAACGCGTCGCCCCGAACGCACTGGTGGGGTCTGCATCGCAACTTTAATTCCAGCAACCAACACTTCACTTTGTGATCGCAGCGAAAGTAGATCTGATGATTTAACGGCACCGATCGTATTTAAAAATGGCGCGTAGAACTCGAGCATATGGTGGGTGATATCCATACCTAAACGTTCTACTTCATTGCGCACCTTTTCCGCAGACCCCATTGCAGGAAGGCCACTTGCGGCTATATCAGGAGGTGCAAAACCAAAGACCATTTGTGATCCCGCAACTGTGGCAACTGGTGAGCGAGTCAGATCAGATAAGTGCAGCAATAAATCGCGGTGGTTTATCGCGCCATCCTTTAGCGAATGTACTTGGTCGAATGCACCAGTCATAATTAAAGTTTCAATAACTGGATGTGATGCACCTGATCTGCGATAGAAATCAGCTAGATCGATGTAGGGCCGACCTGCGATTATTGAAGTTACTTCTTTATCGCTAATTCCTGCGACTGAGGTGAGTGCGATTCGCACACTGTCTCTCCCAGCATCATTTTTCTCTACCGTGTATTGACCGCCTGAAAAATTGATATCTAGCGGCGCTAAACCAACGCCAAGTTGGCGCGCTTCATCGATCATTAAACGTTTGGGGTACATACCCGGATCATGAGTTAGAACGCCTGCGATAAATGCCGCCGGGTAATGCGTCTTTAAGTAAGCAGATTGATACGTGGGAAGTGCAAAGGCTGCCGCATGTGCTTTGCAGAAACCAAAGGATGCAAAGGCGCGAAGTACATCCCAGATTTCGGTAATGGTGGTCAGCTCATAACCGCGAGTTGTGGCGGCAGGAAAGAACCAATCGCAGACTTCTTGTTGGCCTTCCTTGCTGCCTAAAGTGCGCCGTTTCTCATCGGCAGCGGCAAGTGAGATGCCGGTCATCGTTGCGATAATCGAGATAACTTGTTCGTGAAAGACGACCACGCCTTCAGTTTGCGCCAATATTGAATAGAGATCAGGGTGGATTATTTGTGCGCTAGTCCAGCCATGGCGCGCATTTAAAAATGGTCTGATCATGTCGCTTTTTACAGGACCGGGGCGAAAGAGTGAGATATCGATAATCAAATCGTTAAAAGTTTTAGGGGCTAACTTGCCGACTAGCTCGCGTTGTCCGGGGCTTTCAACTTGGAAGATACCTAAGGTGCGCGTTGATTGGATTAGCTCGTAAGTTGCGGTGTCATCCAGTGGCACCGCATCAATATCTAGATCAATATAGGAAATGCGTTTTATCTCGTGGACCGCATGAGCAATTGTCGATTGCATCCGCACGCCTAAGATATCTAATTTAAGTAAGCCAATTTCTTCTACGCCATCTTTATCAAATTCCACCATCGGATAACCGCTGGCGTTAAATTGAACTGGCGCGCGATCCAACAGGCCGGCATCAGATAGAACAACTGCGCATGGGTGCATCGCTAAATGGCGCGGCAAACCATCTAAGCGCTGCGCTAGCGAGATTGCCATTACGGTAAGCGGCGCCGATAAGTTAAGTGAGCGAAGTTCAGGAAGTGATTTAAGGGTTGCCTCAATATTACGGGCGCGCACATGTGGCAGAGATTTAGCGATTAGATCTATCTCCATTGCGGGCAGACCAAGGGCTGCGCCGACATCACGAATCGCATTACGCGCACGATAGGTATCGACCATCGATACCGTTGCACAGCGCGATAGTGCTTGCGGGGATTGCCAATCAGTATCGCCATATCTTTTAAAGACCAGGTCATATATTTCCAAACGACGGGCCGATTCCACATCTATATCGATATCAGGAAGTGCCCGACGCAGCGGTGAACAGAAGCGCTCCATCAATAAACCATGTTGCATCGGATCAACGCCAGAGATGCCAAGTAAGTGGCAGATCAGCGAACCAGCACCGCTGCCACGAGCTGCCACGCGAATATTTTTATCCCGCGCCATATCGGTGATATCGGCAACGGTTAAAAAATATGGTTCATATCCCAGAGTTGCAACGGTGGCGAGCTCATCATCTAATCGCACCCGCGCTTTATTGATTGTGGCGGAATCGTTGTAGCGCCAATTGATTCCGGATTCACAGCGCGTACGTAGCAAAGTACGCATCTCATTTGCCGAACCTGCACCGACTACATGAGATTCAGGTAAGTGAATTCCGCCTAGACCGAGATCGCGTTGTGGCGAAAGGAGTGCGCGCTCGGCCCATTTGCGGGTTGTATTTAAAAGATCACGTGGGGTGCGTTCGCCAGCAGCGCGTGCAATTTCTGCAGCGAGCGAAATCATCTGATCGCTAGATTTTAAATAACCTTCGGCGTTACGGCGTTCCAGATGGCGCTGATGCAACGGAACTAATTGGCGGGCGCAATCTAAAATATCGGCAACTGGTCCATCTGCAGCATCGCGCATGCGCACGGCATTGGTGATCACCGCATCGATATCGTGATCGCGGGCGAAGATAAGAGACCTGGCAGCATGGGCAGTTGAAAAGGGTCCGTTACCCGCAACTAAGTGAGATACGCAATCTATAGCGTGATCGCCAAAGAGCGACCGAGTCTTATTAAATATCTCAAGTGCGATATCGCTGCGGTGCAAGGTAAGGGCTTGGCTAACCGGTGATTCGGGGCCATGCAGTAAATGCAGCTGCGTTGAATATTGGCTAAAGCGTTGCAGAAAATCTAAAGTCAAAACTGGTGTGCGATCGGCGGCGTTCATATTTAGTCCGCTCAATAAACGTACTAACGCGCGCCATCCCCCATCACCGTGGGCCAAGATAGTCACACGTGGTAGATCTTTAACGGGCGCGCTTTTAATATTTGGATCAGCCAATAAATCGATAGCGAGATTCATGCCAATAATTGGAGCAACGCCAAATTCCAGACATGCGCTAGCAAAACGGATTGCGCCAGATAAACCATCACGATCGGTTAGTGCGAGCGCCGGTGATTCAAATTGTGCTGCGCGTTCTACAAGATCGCGTGGTTGGGTGGTGCCATATTTAAGCGAGAAGGCACTTGATGTTCGTAAATGTATAAAACTCATCTTTAACTCAAACCTGTTTTACGATCCAGAAACCTGTGATCTCATCGCGTTCGAGTTGAAAGGTATTTAGCGCGCCAATTGGCGCTGCCTCAACAGTCCATAGCGCGCGTGCGCCATCATCAGGGCGATAGATGCCATCGCTAACCCGGTTCCACCAACCACCTGCTTCACACCAGCGCGAGAGAACAGCATGGATGCGAAAGCGTTTGCCGCGGAAGGTAAATTCGATAGGAGTAGCCGACCCATCTGCGATCACATCGTGAGCTGGGTTGATCTCTGGGACTGACATTTTTACGCGCCTCGGGCTTTCCTGTGGATATTCGAACAAGTGTTCGAAAAGTAACCCAAGGCGCTGACATTGGCAAGACGCGCGCCTCACCACGCCTGAGATAGTTGAAAGTTCAACTATCTCCCCTACACTTACCCAAGTCAGAACAATTGCTAACCAGTTACCAATAAGGAGATCCATGAACGCAGTACTCGTAATCGGCCGAATCCTCTTCGCCTTTATCTTTATAACATCAGGAATCGCACACTTTGCAAAGCTTGAAATGATGACCGGTTATGCCAAGTACAAGAAGCTTCCTGCTGCAAAGCTTGGCGTAATCGCAAGTGGCCTCTTCTTCCTTCTTGGTGGCGTATACGTAGCACTTGGCTTCTGGGTAGACCTAGGCGCACTATTGCTAGCCATCACTTTGGTACTTGCGGCAGTTATCTTCCATAACTACTGGAAAGAAGCCGATGCAACTGCAAAGCAGAACGAAATGATCGCCTTCAACAAGGATCTGGCTCTTGCTGGAGCTGCGTTAATCATCTTCGCTCTCGTTTACAACGGTGCAATTTCAGCAGATGCTTTCGGGCCACACCTCGGAAATATCTCGTTCTTCAATAAGTAAATTCAGAAAGTAACTTCAGAAAGTAACGAAACCTTCACCGAAACGGCTCCCAGAGATGGGGGCCGTTTCGCATTTTGAGTGAGAGTATTAACGAGTGGATATCGCAATTGCGCTAATTGCCGGTGGATTTATCGGCGCTGTACTTGGCTTCGTTGGCGCCGGTGGCGCGATGTTATCCGTACCAATCTTGATGTATGTATTTGGCTTTGATCCAAAACCTGCAACAACTGCAGCCCTCGCGGTGGTATTCCTCGCCGCGTTTTCAGGCTTAATTCCTAAAGCCCGCAACAAGCAAATTCTCTACCGTGATGCCTTTGTCATTTGGGCAATTGGTTCAATTACCAACTTAGGTTTCTCATCGATCGTTGATCAAATCCCAGATTCCATTATCACCACTGGTTTTGCCGGAATTTTATTACTAGCTGGCGCTTCAATGCTACGTCCACCAAGACTTGATGAACATAAGCGCGCACCTTTAACTTTTCTTATATTCATGTCTCTAATAATCGGCTCGATGACTGGGCTATTTGGAATCGGGGGCGGCTTCCTAGCCATCCCAGTACTGGTTCTCTATTTCGGTACTCCACAAATCGTTGCCGCCGGAACTTCGTTATTAATAATCGCAGGTAACTCGCTGACTGCATTTATTGGCCATCGCTCCCAATGGGCCGATGTGCAATGGCATATCCCCATCATCATGGGTATCGGAGCAATTATTGTTGCGCAGATCGCTTCGCAGCTATCGCATAAGACTTCACCTGCGGTACTTAGAAAGTCCTTTGCCTATTTACTCTTTGCAATTTCCATCTTTACCTTAATTAAAACTTATCTTTAAGCTTTAGAACTCTTTATACCGCGCGATAAGTATCCCGAGAGAATTAACATCGCAACTGGATAAATCATTCCAATCGAAAGATTTGTGAACTGGGAGATAATTCCAGTAACTGTTGGGCCAAAGAAGAATCCTGCGATACCGATTACGCCAACACGTGAGATTGCAACCGCTGGCGCAATTCCTGGAGTCTTACTTGCTGCCAAGATGAATGCTGGAAACATCGGGCCGATACCTAGGCCGGCAGCGATAAAACCCAGGTTAACAATTATTAGCGCTGGTATTGGATAAGAATCTGACATTGGAATTGCAATTGCCATCGCAATTCCCCAGATCGAACCGCCGAAATAACCGCCAAGTTTTACAAGTCGAGCAGGTCCAAAGTGATCTAACGCGCGATCTCCCAAGAAGCGGCTAACGATCATGGCGAGTGCAAAGGATGCGAAAGCGGATGCGTAGACACCTTTCTCGTATCCCATTTCATCGCGTAGCAAGATTGCGCCCCAATCACTTGCCGCACCTTCACCAACCAAACTAGAAAGTAATCCAACGCCCAATAACCAGAGTGGCATAACGCTTTTACCAAAGAGCGGAATCTTCGCTTCATGCTCTTCATCGCCCTTATGGCCATCGATACTCGATGGGAGCAGGTAATAAGCGGCAATTAAATAGGCGACAAGTGCAACAGCTGCAATAGCGATCAAATTAACCCGCGGCGAAACGTGGCGAGTGATAGCACCACCAATAACTGTTGTCACAAAAGCGCCGGTGCTCCACATCGCGTGAAATGAAGACATGTGGCGGCGACCCAAGATCTTTTCAACGACTGTGCCTTGGAAGTTGTAACACATATCGATAAGCGCATAACCAAGACCCATTGTGTAAAGCATTAGGAATAAAGTAATTGCATTGGTTGAAAGTGCCATACCGGCAAGCCCCGCAGGCATGATGAATACGCCAACAAAAATCGTCTTTTGAGATCCGAAGGTATGGATCATTCGCCCGGCTAGCTGAGCGCCGGTGATGGAACCAAAAGTGCTTCCAATTAAAACAAAACCGAATGCGCCGTTAGATAATCCGATGGCATCTTTAATTTCTGGGATTCTGGGAACCCAACCCATAGAAACCATTCCGAGAAGCAAGAAGCAAGCCCATAAAGAGTTACGCGCTAACTTCGCGCTATGGAGTTGATCAAGGGCTCCGCTAGACATTTGCCAAGGGTATCCTGCAACCATGGATGGAATATTAGAAAAGGCTGCGGTAAAACGCTTTATTCAAGCCGCAACTGAACTTGGCGTAAAAGGCGAAGTCACAGTTCTCGCTGAGACTGCTCGTACCGCTGTCGATGCCGCAAATGGTCTCGGCATTGAAGTTGGTCAAATTGCCTCATCGCTCATCTTTAAATTACCTTCTGGAAATCCACTGTTAATTATCACCAGTGGCCGCCATCGCGTTGATACCGAGATGGTTGCAAAAAATTTAGAAATTGCAGAGCTCGGTCGCGCTGATGCTAATTATGTAAAGGATGTTTCCGGATACTCAGTCGGTGGTGTTGCACCTTTGGGTTGGATTAACAAGCCCGAAATGACTCTGATTGATCAAGCGCTCAACGATTATGAAGTTGTTTGGGCTGCATCTGGCCATCCTCATGCGGTTTATCCAACTTCATTTACTGAGTTAATAACCTGCACCGGTGCGACACCTATGGTTATTGGAGAATAACCATGCTTACTTTAGGAATGATCACTATTGTCGTGGATAGTTATGACGCGGCAATTTCTCATTATGTAAACGAACTTGGATTCACACTTATTGAAGACACCGTAATGACGCCTGAGAAACGCTGGGTTGTAGTTGAACCTGGCATGGATGGTGCAAAGATTCTGCTCGCCCAAGCCGCAACTCAAGAGCAGATACGCGCAATTGGTAACTCAACAGGCGGACGAGTTGGCTTCTTTTTGTACACCAATAATTTTAATGAAACCTACGAACTCTACAAATCCCGTGGAATTGAATTTACGGAAACTCCCCGCCAAGAAAGTTTTGGTCAGGTCGTAGTTTTTATGGATAAGTACGGCAATAAATGGGATTTATTCGAGAATAAGAATTAAACAAGCAGCTCGGCAAGTAATTTCTCAACTCGTAACTTGATGTCATCGCGGATTACGCGCACAGATTCAATCCCCTGTCCTGCCGGATCATCTAAAACCCAATCTTCATAGCGCTTGCCCGGATAGAACGGGCAGGCATCGCCACAACCCATGGTGATTACCGCATCCGAAGCTTGCACCGCTTCCGGAGTTAAAATCTTTGGGGTGTTATTTGCAATATCAATACCTAGTTCGGCCATTGCTTCAACTGCGATTGGGTTAATAGAATCTTTAGGTGCCGAGCCCGCAGAGAGTACTTCTACGCGACCTTGGCCAAGCTCGCGCATAAAGCCTGCCGCCATTTGAGAGCGACCTGCATTATGAACGCAAACGAAAAGTACTGAAGGTTTACTCATTTTTTATCCTTGCCTTTGCTTCTAAGAGAACGAGTAAGTGCAAAGCCAAGGACTGCTCCGATTAATTGTGCGGCAATAAATGGCGCAATTGATTTAGGTGCAATTCCAGCAAAGGTATCTGACCAACCGCGCGCGAAAGTCACTGCCGGGTTGGCAAAAGAGGTCGATGAGGTAAAGAAGTAAGCAGCCCCAATCCAACAGGCAACAAGTACGGGAATCTTCTTCTCACGTTTTTGATCAAGTGCTATGAAAATTGTAAAGATCAATCCAGCTGTTGCGATAACTTCACTTAGGAATAAATGTCCGCCGCCACGCACATGCTTTGATGCAGTAAAGACCGGCAGATCAAAGAGGAGATTTGCTAAGCCCGCACCAGCTAGTGCGCCAAGAAATTGTGCGACGATAAATTGCGCCGTATGGCCAATCGATATTTCGCGCTTGTGGGCGAAGATCAAGGTGACGAGCGGATTGAAATGCGCTCCGCTGATATCTGCAAGCAAGGTGATTAAGAGATATAAAATCGCGGCGGTGGCAAGTGAGTTAATCAGTAGCTGAACTGCGGTATCCGAAGTCAGGTTCTGTGCCATTTTGCCTGAGCCAATAACGGTCATCACAAGAACGGCGCACCCTAGGAATTCGGCGCCTACTTTACGAATCTTCATTTCTCTATCTTTGCCTAATTTTCATTTCCTTTTGGGAGAAAAGCCCAAACAACATAGTAATATTTCAGATTAAGATGAATATCACTTTAAAGCTGCACCCATCTAAATCTGATGCCGCCCCTTACATATTGCTTATCCATGGCATGGGTTCGGCTGCGACCGCCTGGAAACTGTTAACTCCTCATTTGCTTGAAAAATTCAACGTTATTACCGTAGATCTACCAGGACATGGCCAATCTTCATACACAAAGGGCCAGCCAATGGATCCCATTACTTTGGCTCAGCAGGTAGCTAGCGAAGTTGCAGAAAAATTTGGATTATCTAAATTTGATGTAGTTGGAAACTCTTGGGGCGGGTGGATTGCACTTGAGATTGCAGCGCACGCCCCAGACAAGGTCAACAGTGTGACTGCGTTGGCTCCTGCGGGATTTTGGCTAGCTTCCTATATTCAACGTGCGCCTGGAGCCGCGAGTATTCGCGCGCTAGCAAAGAGCTCGTATGCACTTTCGACTACTTTTTTAAAGTACGAATGGGCGCGCAAGATTGGATTCGAAGATGTCAGCCCACGTTGGCGTGAATTTTCATATGAGCTATGCCTTGATGCAACGCTGGCTATGGCTAAATCAGCGGGCTACTTTCCAGCATGGGATGGAATGTTGAGTAAACGCTTTGATTCAAAAATTGATTCCAACATTCCTGTGAAAATTCTCTTTGGCGATTCTGATAACACACTTCCTGCCACTACCTGCCAAGAACAAGCAATGGCACCGGTGCATTCGCAATGGATCACCATTGCCGAATGTGGGCATGCGCCAATGTGGGATAACTTCGAGACGGTGAAAGAACATATCTTTGAGAACGCAGGCTCGCGGCGATGACTAGCAACGAAGTAACAGTTATTTACTTCTGGAAGATTAAGCCGAGCAATGTTGGTTTTGCACTATTTCGCATGGCGCTAGATCGAGGCGCGCTGCGCCGCGCTAAAGGTGTGCGCTTTGCCAAGATGCTTGGTACCGGAAAAGGTGAAACCTTTACGCCCCGTGATGCCGATGCCAATCGTTGGGGCGCGTTAATTGTTATAGATGTCGCAAATTTAGAAATGCTTGATAATTCAAAGTTGATAAATAGATGGCGCGCTAATTCGATTTCAGAAGTTAGATATTTACTAGATCCCATTTCCTCCCATGGTCTTTGGGCGAAGGTCAATCCTTTTGCCTATGCCACCTCTCAAACAGATGGTGAAGTCATTGCCATTACTCGCGCCAGAATTAAATGGTTCCAAAATTTCCGCTTTTGGCGCGCTGTTCCACCAGTTACGCAGAGCCTGCATTCATCGCCAGGGCTGATAAATACGATCGGAATTGGTGAAGCCCCGATTGGATTGCAAGGAACTTTCTCACATTGGCGGACAGGTGCTGATCTACGAAACTTCGCATATAAGGGTGCCGCCCATCAAGATGCGATTGCGGCGACTGAACGCCACCAGTGGTATGCCGAAGAACTCTTTGCCCGCTTTGCAGTGCGTGATATTCGCGGCTGATCTCAACTTAAATTACTCAGTAAGCAGCAATTAGGGCAGACTTAGCCCATGTCAATGCGCCATTACTCACCACGTAGTAATCGCCGTCGCGGAATTTCATTACGTGCCAAAGTACTTTTAAATCTAACTCTGGGGATCGCAATTCTCTTGCAAGTTAGTTATCCGCTTTTAAGTGGAGAGCCTCTGCGCGTGGTGACTATTGCTACCGTTTATTGGGGCGCTGCTGCCATGGCGCTGCATGCCTTACTTGCGTTTGGTGCGCGCTATGCCTTTACCTATCTGGGTATCACTCTGACTTTTGGATATTTCATTGAGCTACTCGGTGTGAAAACTGGTTGGCCTTTTGGAATTTATTCTTATGACTCCTCTCTAGGTCTACAAATATTTGATGTCCCAATAGTTGTTCCATTTGCGTGGGCGATGATCGCTCATCCAATTCTCTGCGCGGCTCGTCGCGTGGCCGGTAACTGGGTATTCCTCTACGGTGGATTTGGTTTGATGGCTTATGACTTATTCCTAGATCCCCAAATGGTTTCAGCCGGGCGTTGGAAATGGGAAGTAAGTGGTTCACATGTTCCATTTACCCCTGAAGTACCGTTATCAAATGCCGTCGGCTGGTTGTTATCTGGAATGGCGCTCATAGCGCTATTGCATCTGACGTTGCCACGTGAGCGACGCAAAGTAAGCGCCGGCTTTGCGGCAATTGATATCTTCTTAATCTGGACTTGGTTTGCAGGTGTTATCTCCAATCTCTTCTTCTTCGATCGCCCCGGAATCGCTTTTCTCTTCGGCTTAACATTTGGCGCAGTTTTAGCTCCTTTTATATTTTCGCGCTGGCTCGGCCGCTACTAATAATTAGATGTCGACAGCGCTCTTTCTCTTCTCGGTTCTCTTGCTTTGGATCACAGCTGCCAATTTCTTCACTATCCGCCGTCCTGCCGCGGCAACTCAGATAACGACATCAGTATCAGTCTTGATACCAGTACGAAATGAAGCCGAAAATGTCGCTGAGCTAATCGATTGCCTGACCAAGCAAACTCATCTGGGCTCGCTAGAAATTATCTTCATCGATGATTCATCAGAAGATGGCACTGGAAAAGCCTTGCGTGAGGCTAAAGCAGGCCGAGCTCCGATAAAAATTATTAATGCACCTGCTCTTCCAAGCAATTGGCTCGGCAAACCATGGGCGCTACAACAAGGCTATTTAGCTGCCAGCGGTGAAATCATCGTCACAATTGATGCGGATGTGAGATTAACTCCATCTGCAATTGCCCAAACGGTCGCGATGTTAGGAAGCCGCGATTTCATCTCTGCTTACCCGAGACAAGTCGCGCTTTCACTTTCAGAAAGATTAGTCCAACCGCTGCTGCAATGGTCCTGGATGACGACGGTGCCACTGCGTATGGCCGAGCGTTCTAGTCGAACATCTCTTGCCGTTGCCAACGGTCAATTCTTTGCGGTTAAGAAAAGCGCACTCGACAAAATTACCGGTTTCACATTGATTGCCTCTGAAGTTCTCGATGATATGAAGTTAGCGCGCGCCTTAATTACAGCTGGTGCACATGGTGGCGTTGCCGATGGTTCAACGCTAGCCCACACCCGTATGTATAAGAACTTTAAAGAAATTAGAGCCGGATACGGCAAATCGCTATGGAGCGCCTTTGCAACTCCGCTCGGTGCCGGGCTTGCTATTGCATTTATCTTTTTAACCGGAATTGCACCAGTAATCTTTTGGTTTACCGGTAATCCCATTGGACTCTTTACTTACGAAATCATTGTCATCACCCGAATCTTTAGCGCTAAGCGTTCAGGCGGTCGTGTCCTTGATTCGCTCTTGCACCCGATTTCTTCTGCCATCTTGATCTACTTAATTATCTATAGTTGGCGCATGCGTGGGCGAGTTCAATGGAAAGGCCGCACACTGTGAGTACTGCTAAAGAACGCGTTGCGATTATTGGCGCTGGCATTGGTGGAATGTGTACGGCAGCTCGCCTCGCTAAGGCTGGCCATGAAGTAACAGTCTTTGAATCATCTGATCGCCATGGCGGAAAGTGCCGTACCGAATGGATCGGCAATTACGCATTCGATACTGGGCCATCACTTCTTACCTTGCCCGCTGTCTATCGTGATTTCTTTCAGCGCACCGGCGATGTAATGGGTCGCGTGCTGGAACTTCAGCCAGTTAGCCCATCATTTGATTATCGCTTCGCAGATGGCAGCGCAGTTCAATTTGCAAATTTATCTCGCAAAGAGACGCTCGCGGCAATAGAAAAATCTTTTGGAAGTGAGCCAGCCCGCGAATGGGATCAGATTATGCGCCAGGCAGAGTCAATGTGGGACGTCTCGCGTGAACCATTTATTGAATCAGAGCTTCGCTCGGTTCTCTCGCTGCTTAAGCGTCCCACGTTGCTACGAGATCTTAAGATAATTGCACCTTGGAAAACTTTGCGTGATCTAAAGTTAAAGGATGGGCGACTGCGCAATATTCTCGACCGCTATGCAACTTACAGTGGTTCAGACCCAAGAGTTGCACCTGCTGTCCTTGCATCTATTGCCTTCGTTGAAGAAGCCTTTGGTGCTTGGCATATCAAAGGTGGCATTGGAAAATTAGGAGATGCTATTTATCAACGCTGCTTAGATCACGGCGTTAAATTTGAATTTAATGTGCAAGTTGCTGCGATCAACCATGATGGAAAAAGCGCAACTGGAATCACTCTGGCAGATGGTCGCAAATTGGATTATTCAATCGTTGTTGCCAATGCCGATGCCTCTATGGTCTACAACAAGTTAATTACTGGCAAAGTTAAGAAGTTACGTAGAGAACGCTCTAACTTAGCTAAGGCGGATCCTTCACTCGCTGGTTTCTCGCTACTTCTAGGTCTGCGCCCTGCTGATGCTCCAACCGGACTCTCCCACCACAACATCTTCTTTCCCGAAGATTATGACGCTGAGTTTGTAGATATCTTCGATCGTCAGCAGCCAGTGCAGGATCCAACTATTTACTTATGCGCACCGCAAGATGAATCAATGGTTAAGCATGCCGGACATGAAGCCTGGTTTGTATTGGTAAATGCCCCGCGCCATGATGCGCTCCATGGCTTTAACTGGAACGATAAGGATTTTAACCATCGCTATGCGATGCAGATTATTGGCTCTCTTGAAGCGCGTGGAATTTCAATTCGTGATCGCTTAGAGGTTATGGAATTTCGAACTCCGGCCGATTTAGAACGCACCGTGGCAGCACCTGGGGGTGCAATCTATGGAACTTCTAGCAATGGCGCACGCTCTGCATTTATGCGCGCTAAGAATCGTTCACCACTTAAAGGTTTATATTGCGTGGGAGGTTCCGCACATCCCGGTGGTGGACTGCCCTTGGTTGGTCTAAGCGCTGAGATTGTTGCGCAAGCTATTGTGGGCAAAGCGAACCACTAGGTAGAAACTCAAGAGCTGTAATGCGAATAGAGCTGATATCGCTAAGTAAACAAGGTTTAAGCCAAGTGCATAAGCAATCAGTGCGATAAATATAAAACTGGCCCGTACTGGTCGCTCAGCTGGAGTAACCACGCCTAAATCTGAAATGCCAAGACCGCCTAATCGCGCACGTGCATATTCCTGAGTTGAGGCAATCACATAGGTTGCTAGTACCAACCAATCTGGTGCCCCAATTTTATAAGCAACATAGAACCAGAGCGCCTCGCTGATGCGATCGGCGCTGGCATCTAACACCGCACCAAATGATGTGTTGCGTCCCTGTAATATTGCAACGCTGCCATCTATCCCATCTGCATAAAGCGAGAGAACTAATAAGGGAATAGCCCAAAGCGAGAGCGGATTAACTGCCATAGCAATCGCAAAGAGCACGCCAAGTAAGGTCAAAATATTTGGGGTTACATGCAACTTAGAGAGAAATTTTGCAGATCCAAATGAGATCGCCAGCCAGGCCTTTATGATTCCTTTTATCTCCGCTCCGCCATGCAGCGAACTCCAGGTGGAATTAAATTCTGACTTGTTCATGCCCGCTTCTTATCTTTGATCTGAGCAAAGATCTCGCGCGTGGCAGTTGAGGTATTCATTGTGTAGAAGTGCAACCCCGGGACGCCTGCTTGTAGCAAATCTTCACAAAGCTTAGTTGCTAGTTCAACACCTAATTTGCGTACATCATCGGGGTTATTTTTAACCTTATCAAAGGCGCATGAAATTGAATTTGGAATAGGGGTACCGCTTAACTCGGACATACGATTTAATTGAGTTACATTTGTTACGGGTAAAATTCCCGCAATAATTGGTAATTGCGATCCCCGTGCAGCCAATTTATCGACAAGCGATTGCCACTTATCTACTTCAAAGAAAAACTGCGTGGTAGCAAATGTTGCGCCTGCGGCTTCCTTTCTAATCAAAGTTTCAATATCAGCGACAAAATCTCCATTGGAAGCCGGATGTCCATCTGGAAAGGCTGCGACTCCAATTGCAAATCCGCCAAATTCGGCAGCGAGTGCAACTAATTCATCTGCGTGATTTAGACCGCCGGGAGTCGGAGTCCATGGTGCCCGCGGTCCACCAGTGGGATCGCCACGTAAGGCCAAAATATTATGGATGCCGGCAGTCTTGTATCGCTGCAAAATTTCAATTAATTCATCGCGGGTAGAACCGACGCAGGTTAAATGTGCGACAACTGGCAACTTGGTATGCGCGGTAATTTCGGAGGTAATTCGAATCGTTCGATCACGCGTAGAGCCACCAGCCCCATAAGTAACCGAGATGAAATCAGGAGAAATCGGCTCAAGGGCAGCAATCGCACCCCAAAGGCGGTCTTCTCCCTCTTGATCCTTGGGTGGAAAAAACTCAAAGGAGTATGTAACTCCGTCTCCCATCTGGTTCATACGCATCTCCACTCGGTCAGGGTACCGTTGCGCAGTGATTAACGATGCGCGTGGCACGCTCCTTGGGATACGTGAACAAGTCCAAGTCGAGCTCTCCAAATACCTAACTTTGCAACGCGAATACCTAAGCGCTATCGGTTCTGAATTAGCGCCCGTCTGCGATGCCCTCGAGTCATTTCTTCTGGAAGGTGGCAAGCGGCTGCGCCCACTATTTGCATATGCTGGATTTAGCGCAACGGGTGCAAAACCAACTGAAGCAGATATCCGCGCTTTCACCAGCCTTGAACTATTGCAAGCATGCGCGTTAATTCATGATGACCTGATGGATCGCTCCGATACTCGTCGTGGCAAACCAGCAATTCATCGCCACTTTGAAAATCTTCACCAAGAGCAAGCTATGAATGGCCTAGCTGATCAATTTGGTGAAGCCGCTGCCGTTCTATTAGGTGATCTTGCTTTAGTTTGGTCAGATCATTTACTACATACTTCAGGCGTTTCCGATGCTGCACTATTATCTGCGCTTTCGGTTCACGATGAGATGCGCATCGAGTTAATGGCCGGTCAATATTTAGATGTGCGAGAAGCTGGCGAAAAGTCTCCTAGCGTTGATCGCTCACTTCGTATCGCGCGCTACAAATCTGGTAAGTACACTATTGAACGTCCACTGCATTTAGGGGCGGCTTTAGCAATTACCGATAGGAATAGCCGACTGCAATTGGTAAATATTTTGAGCAGTTACGGATTACCGCTAGGCGAAGCATTTCAATTGCGTGATGACTTACTCGGTATATTTGGTGATCCAGATGTAACTGGTAAACCAGCTGGAGACGATATTCGTGAAGGAAAGCGCACCGTGCTGATGGCAATGACCATTGAGCGCGCCACGGACGGTGCTGCAATAGAGATTTCCGATGCTCTGGGCCGTGATGATCTAACCGAATCCGATATCGAGCGGGTGCGAGCGTTAATTTCCGATACTGGTGCGGTCAAAGATGTCGAAGATCTCATTGATGGGCTACTTTCCAACGCGCTAACTGCGGCAAATTCTGCTGAAATTGACCCTTCAGCCCGCGAGTTGCTCATCGAACTTGCGACAACGGCAACGCGTAGGAGTCATTAAATGTCAGCTAGAGTAAAAGGTCCTACCGATCATGTTGTCGTCGTCGGTGCGGGTTTAGCTGGACTAAGTGCAGCGCTTCGCTTGGCAGGCGCCGGGCGCAAAGTAACCGTAGTCGAACGCGAAGGTGTTCCGGGCGGTCGCAATGGGTTATTACAAAAAGATGGCTACTCATTTGATACCGGTCCTTCAGTTTTGACTATGCCATCACTTATTCAAGATGCTTTTAGTTGCGTTGGCGAAGATATGAAAGATTGGCTAGAACTTTCGCCACTCAAGCCTTTGTATCGCGCTTTTTATCACGACGGTTCACAGATTGATGTCCATGCCAATACCGCTGAGATGGAAGAAGAAATTCGTCGCACAGTTAGCGCTGAAGAAGCACTTGGTTATCGCCGTTACGTAGATTTCGTTACTAAGTTATACAAGTATGAAATGAACGATTTTATCGATCGCAATATTGACTCTCCATTTAATTTACTCACCCCAAACCTAGCGCGCTTGATCGCACTCGGTGGTTTTAGAAGGCTCTCCCCCAAGGTAAATCAATTCCTGAAGGATCCGCGCTTACAAAAGGTTTACTCATTCCAGGCGATGTATGCCGGAGTCAGCCCGCAACAGGCGCTAGCAATTTACGCGGTAATTGCCTATATGGATTCGGTAAATGGCGTCTTCTTCCCTAAGGGTGGCATGCATGCAGTGCCGCGCGCCCTTGCCGCAGCAGCCGAAAAACATGGAGTTACATTTAAATACAATTCAACAGTGACGCGATTAGAAGTTGAGAACGGCCGCGCCAAAGCTGTTATCACCGATAAAGGCGAACGTATCGAATGCGATGTGGTTGTTATGAACCCAGATCTGCCTGTTGTTTGGCGTGATCTGCTCGGTAAAACTCCACTAAACATTAAACGCCTTAAGTACTCACCATCCTGCGCCACTTTGCTCGTTGGTTCTTCCAAGAAATACGACCACGTCGCTCACCACAATATCCACTTCGGAAAGTCTTGGGATGGCGTCTTTGACGAGCTAATTAAGAAGAAGACTTTGATGTCTGATCCTTCAGTGCTTGTAACTATTCCAACAAAAGATGATGCCGCGCTGGCTCCTGCTGGAAAAGAGAGTTATTACATTCTCTATCCGACCCCAAATTTGACTGCAGACATTGATTGGAAGACCCAAGCAACTCCCTATCGCGATCACATGATCAAGACGCTAGAAGATCGCGGTTACACTGGCTTTGGCGATTCCATTGAAACTGAAGTAATGACTACACCGCTTGATTGGCAGGAGCGCGGAATGGAACAGGGTGCTCCCTTTGCGAGTGCGCATACCTTCTTCCAAACCGGTCCTTTCCGTCCACGCAATATGGCGGCTGGTTTTGAAAATGTGGTCTTCGCCGGATCTGGAACACAACCCGGCGTTGGCGTTCCTATGGTTTTGATCTCTGGTCGCTTAGCAGCTGAACGAATCGTAGGTCCGGTTAAGTAAGTGAGTGAGTTAAACGCTGCTGGGATAAAAGATCCCGAACTTCGCGCATCTTATGCAGAGTGCAAGCGCCTTAACTCGTTACATGGCAAGACTTATTACTTGGCAACGCTGCTTCTACCTGCAGCTAAACGTCCCTTCGTTCACGCGCTATATGGATTTGCTCGCTATGCCGATGAAATTGTCGATGATTTAGCATCAACCCTTTCAGCACAAGAAAAAGCAGATGCACTTCGCAATTGGAGCACTGAGGTTTTACGAGGTCTAGACACCGGTAAGAGTTCAGATTTAGTAGGGCGCGCACTAATTGATACCGTGCAGCGCTTTGATATCCCCCATCAGCACTTTATTGATTTCTTGCACTCGATGGAGATGGACCTAACTGTCACCGAATATCAGACATTTGATGATCTATATGAATATGTCTATGGATCTGCTGCTGTAATCGGGCTACAGATGGTTCCTATCTTGGGTGGAGATACCCTGAATTCATTAGATGCGGCTAAAGACCTTGGCGTGGCTTTTCAATTAGCCAACTTCATCCGCGATGTCGGTGAAGATTTAGATCGCGGGCGCATATATCTACCTCTACAAGAATTAGCCGAACACGGAGTTACTCGCCAGATGCTTGAGGCCCGCAGGCTAACCCCGGAAATCATTAGTGCGCTCAAATTTCAAATCGCCCGTGTTCGTAGATTGCAAATAGATGCTGAGCCAGGAATCGCACTATTAGATAAGACCAGTCAGCCATGTATTCGTGCTGCAAGTGAGCTCTACTGTGGAATCGTTGATGAAGTTGAAAAGATTGGATACGACATCTTTAACAAGCGCGCTAAAACTTCCTCCGCACGCCGCGCACGAGTGGCAGCGCGCGCCTATATCAATGCGGTGATTGCTCGTATCGGCTAAAGTTATAAATGCGGGAGCCACTAATACGGCTGAGAGGATCTGAGATTCAGATCGACCGCTTGACCCGTCCGGTAATGCGGATGTGGAAAGGAATAATTAATGCCATCTATCTATAGTTTTCTATCCGCGAATTTGGCAAACTTCTTTGGTTACGATCTGTCATACCTAGAATTTTTTGCCGTGCTTACCTCGTTTGTCGGCGTTGCACTTGGAATCACTGGCAAACGAGTTACTTGGCCCTGGTGGGCTCTTAGTTCCATCCTTTACGGAGTTCTCTTCATTCAATGGGAACTCTTTGCCAGTGCTGCCCTGCAGATCGTTTTTATAGTCGCTGCAGTAATTGGTTGGTTTGGCTGGGAACCGAGTGGCGCAGAACCTAGTGCAATAAAAAATCGAGAGCGAGCCTTGATCCTGGCTGCCATAATTCTGGCCACGCTGGTTCTTGCCCCAGTTTTGAAATCTATGGGGGCTGCTTCAACTTATGTTGATGCAGTTTTATTCTTCGGAAGTCTTTCTGCGCAGATACTGATGGTCTTTGAGAAATATGAGAATTGGAGTCTGTGGTTAATTGTCGATGCTGGATACACAGCTCTATATGCATCGCAAGATCTGCTCTTTACATCACTGCTCTATGCTGCATTTACAGTGTTAGCCGCTTTGGGATGGAGTAAATGGTATGCAGCTCATCGCAGCGCTATTAGATCTTTGTAGCGAAAAGGAGAGCCCCATCATCGCAATTGATGGACCTGCTGGCGCAGGTAAAACTACATTGGCACATGAAATTTTCTTAGCGCTATCGCCCAAAATGTCAGTCAAAGTCATACATATGGATGATTTATATGATGGTTGGGATAACGCACTTGGCGCAGACTTATCTGCCATCTTGCAATATCTGGCAGCTCAACATCAAAAGAAATCTCCATCCAAGATTAGACGTTATAACTGGGCAACTTCCTGCTTTGGCGAAAGTGAAGATATGGAACCCGCAGATCTACTTATCCTGGAAGGTGTCGGAAGTGGTGATAAATCACTACAAGATCAATTGGCCGCCCTTATATGGATAGATATTGACCCCGAAGTTGGTGTCTTGCGAGTTATCGATCGCGATGGGTATCAAGTTGCAGATGAAATGAAAAAGTGGCTTGGCACACAGCAAGAATATTTCTTCCAACACTCAACGCGCGAAAAGGCAGATTTCATACTAACTACCTAAAATTAACGATATGTCTGACCTTACTGGCGAGCTAATTGATGGGCGTTACCAGCTCATTCGCCAAATGGCAGCAGGCGGCATGGCGACAATTTATGAGGCGCTAGATACTCGCTTAGATCGTAAAGTTGCAGTCAAGGTGATGCACTCGCATTTGGCGCAAGATGAACAATTTGTAGAACGATTTATTCGTGAAGCCAAAGCATCAGCGGCGTTATCTCATCCCAATGTCGTCTCGGTCCAAGACCAAGGCTGGAATCAAAACGGCAGTCCAGCAGTCTTCTTAGTTATGGAATTGGTTGAGGGACATACCTTGCGTGACTATTTAAACGAGCAAGGCGCACTCTCGATTGATGCTGGCATTAAATTTTTGCTACCAGTTTTAAGTGCGCTAGCTGCTGCCCATAAAATGGGAATCGTTCATCGTGATATCAAGCCCGACAATATTTTGATCTCTAAAGAAGGTCGAATAAAGATCGCCGACTTTGGCCTAGCTAAGGGCCCTTTACTCGGCACGACCATGACTGCAGAATCAAGTATCGTCTTAGGCAGCGTCTCATATTTATCTCCCGAACAAGTTCAGCGTGGAATAGCCGATGCGCGCAGTGATGTTTATTCCGCTGGTATCACCGCCTTTGAAATATTTACTGGCGAGAAGCCTTATGCCGGTGATGAGCCAATTCAAATTGCATTTAAACATGTAAATGAACGAGTTCCGTTAATGAGTTCAAGGCGCTCTGAAATTCCACCGGAATTAGACCAATTAATTTATCGAGCAACAAACTCTGATCCCGATGCACGCCCCCGTGACGGAGAAGAATTTCATCGGGCGCTAACCGCAATTGCGCAAGCCCTTGACCCAAATCAGAAGCAGTTGAGCCTAGAACTAGATATACCGATCGCTCCTATGCGCCCGGCGCCAAAGAAACCATCTCGCCGTGAACGGGCGCGCATTGAAAAGGAAAAGACCGTGGCACTAAAGAAGAAAGATGATACGAGCGAAGTTAAGAAATCTGAAGTAAAGGAATCCACCGCTCAGTTGCGGCGTAAGAAAAAGATCAGCAAGCGAGTACGCCGTAACCGTTTCATTGCTGCCGGTTTGGCGATCGCACTTGGGATTTTCGGTTGGTACGTGTTAGTTGGGCCGGGATCAAAGGTTGTTGTGCCATCGATCGTTGGCGCTACCGAGAAGGAAGCTGTTAGCGCACTTACTCCCCTTGGATTGACGTTGGTTATTTCAGAGAAACGTTTTGATGAAGAAATTTCTAGTGGGCAAATTATCGAATCAGATCCAGCAGGTGGTGGCAAGATTGATGCAGGTGGTGCCGTTAAGGCGATTATTTCAAAAGGGCCAGAAAGATTTGTAATTCCATCACTCACTGGATTAACGCCCGAGGCAGCTATAAATCTCCTCGCTAAATATCCGCTAAAGATTGGTGAATTAAATGAAGTTTATAACGATGCTATTCCCAAAGGTCTGGTAATTGGTTCATCGCCTACCAGAGGTGAGAGCGTAAGGCGCGATACAGTTATTAATCTTGGCATCAGTAAAGGGATTGAAACTTTAGACGTTACTTCCTATGTAGGTAAATCTGGCGATCAAGCGCTCAACGAATTAACTGATGCGGGATTTAGCGTAGACACCGTGGACCAATTCAGTGAAAGCGTCCTAGCCGGTACCGTGATTTCACAATTACCATCTGGCGGTGCGCCACTTGCAAAAGGTGCGAAGATTACCTTGACGATATCTAAAGGTTCCCAGTTTGTCTTCATTCCAAATGTCTTTTCGCTAACTGAAGCTAAGGCGGTTGCAGCTTTAACCGATCTAGAACTTAAAGTTGTAGTTAAGAAGATCGGCGCCAAGAAGGTAAAGGCGGTAACCAATATCGCACCTAAAGTCGGCACCAAGGTCAAACGCGGCAGCACCGTAACTATCACTGTAGGGTAGGCCAATGCCTAAAACCTCACCGCGCATCGGCGCACATACGCCGACCACGGGTGGAATGGCAAAGCGCGCTATTGCATACGCGCAGACTATTGGCGCAGAAGCAATCCAAGTCTTTACTTCAAACCCCCGCGGTTGGGCGATGCCAGAGACAAATCACGAAGCCGATGCGCTCTTTCGCGAAAAGGCTGCCGCCCTTGATATCGAAACCTATGTTCATGCTCCGTTCTTAATCAACTTAGGTTCTCCAACTGAAGGAACTTATTTAAATTCACTTGCTTCCACAGAGTTCTCGCTAAAGCGCGGAAAAGAAATTGGTGCACTTGGCGTTGTAGTTCACACCGGTTCTGCTGTTAACGAAGATTTTGTCGATAAGGCCTGGAAGCAGATCCATAAAGGGATGATGCCGATATTAAATGCGCTAACTGATGATGCACCCATGTTGCTACTGGAACCAACTGCCGGGCAAGGACAATCACTAGTTAAACGTTTGGAAGATCTAGAGAATTATTTAAAGGCGCTGGAATACCATCCCAAAGTTGGCATCTGTTTAGATACTTGCCACGTCTTTGCCGCAGGCCATGACATCGCCAAAAAAGGTGGCATGAAAGAGACTCTAGATTTATTAGTCGAAGTTGCCGGCATTGAGCGAATTCAATTAATCCACGCTAATGATTCAATGGATGTCTGCGGAGCTTTAAAAGATCGCCATCAAAACATTGGTGATGGATTCATCGGCGTTGACCCATTTAAAGAGTTACTCAAGCACCCAGCAGTAAAGAACGCACCTCTTATTTTGGAAACCCCAGGTATGGAACCAGAACACGGTAAAGAGGTTGCACTTCTCAAGGGCTTGCGCGGATGAACGCACGCCATCAGCTGCAATTGAAGTTCGCTCCGTGGGCGCTGTTAGCGGTATCAATGGCTTGGGGCGCATCATTTGTAATTATGAAACCAGCGATTGAACGCCAATCAGTAAATAGTTTTCTCGCAACCCGCTTTCTCATCGCAGTCATATCGATGGTTGCACTTCGACCAATGGTGCTTCGCAAAATGAATAAAGAGATGGTATTTAAAGGATCTCTCACTGGTCTATTTCTAGGCTTAGGTTACATTTTCCAAACCTTAGGATTGGCGCGCACCGGCGCTGCAATCACTGGATTCGTTACTGGTCTTTATGTTGTCTTAACGCCACTTCTAGCTGCAGTATTTTTGAAAGAACGCATCAAAGCTTTCACATGGTTCTGCGTTGCGTTAGCGACAGTGGGTTTAGCGTTGCTCTCGCTGCGTGGTTGGTCGGTCGGTATCGGAGAAGCCCTGGTTTTTGTGAGTGCGGTCTTATTTGCCGCCCATATTGTCACTCTAAGTAAGTGGAGTCTTGGCTTAGATACTTACGCCCTCACAATTGTGCAGCTAACAATCTGTGCGCTAATGACCGGCGTTATCGCAATTTGCCAAGGTTACGAAAAGCCAACAGATGCTGGCGTATGGGGCGTTGTCGTCTTTACTTCAATTATCTGTACTGCCGTCGCTTTTATTGTTCAGACATGGTCACAAGCTCACATGACTTCAACAAAGGTTGCAGTCATCTTGACGATGGAAGTTGTCTTTGCCGCTCTCTTTGCCGTCTTATTCGGTGGCGAATCACTTACCTTGCAAGTCTCTTTAGGCGGCGTCATGGTTGTGATAGCTATGTATTTGATAGTAATGAAAGAAGCGTGAGAGGCTAGCGCTATGACTTCACCTATTGATTTACGGTCCGACACCGTTACTCGCCCATCACAGGCGATGCGCGAAGCAATTGCACAAGCGCCAGTCGGTGATGATGTCTATAGCGATGATCCAACGGTAAATTCACTTGAGGAACGCGTTGCTTCCATGTTTGGCAAGGAGGCCGGAGTCTTTACCTCAACTGGCTCATTAGCGAATCAACTTGCGATTCGCATGCTGGTGGCACCCGGTGAGGAACTTTTGGCCGAAACTAATTCACATATCGTTCGTGCAGAACTTGGTGCCGCTGCAGTTTTTAGTGGAATTACTACTCGTACTTGGCCGGCGAAAAATGGTCTACTTGTAGCAAAAGATGCCCTAGAAATAGCCCGCCCAAATTCTGGTCCTTACCTTGTCTCGACAACTGCCATCGCAGTTGAAAATACCCATAACTTTGGTGGCGGCACTGTGCAGCCGTTGGATCAGATCAAAGCGCTACGTAAAGGTGCAGATGATTTAGGACTGGCCCTTCACTTAGATGGTGCCCGAATTTGGAACGCGCATGTTGCAAGTGGCGTTGCGTTAGATGAATACGGAAAATACTTCGACACCATCAGCGTATGTCTCTCTAAAGGACTAGGTGCGCCAATTGGTTCGATCATGCTTGGCAAGAAAGATTTGGTGGCTAAGGCTCGAGTATGGCGTAAACGTTATGGTGCAGGTATGCGCCAAGTTGGTTTACTTGCTGGTGCTGCCCATTACGCCCTGGATCACAATATTGCCCGCCTTTCTGAAGATCATCGCCGCGCCAAAGAGATTGCCGTTGCAATTGCCGCGATCGATAAATCATTTGTAGATTCAGCAACGGTTGAGACAAATATCGTGGGACTAGATTTGGCTAACGCTTCGTACACTGCAGCAGAATTAGCAGCTCGCTGTCGCGAAGCCGGGCTCTGGATCAGTGCGCTTGGTCCAAAGTATGCACGTTTAGTTACACATTTAGATTTTGATGACGAACAATGCGCTAGCGCTATTGAAATATTAAAGCGCGCCCTCGTGGCGTAATAGCCACTCTTTCTTACTTAAACCATAGGCGTAATTGCCTAGCG
>Ga0209400_1000035_pt1 | contig 125509 bp, 92 predicted proteins | sample M_130807_EF_Meta_FD_187313 | JGI IMG/M metagenome (GOLD analysis project Ga0209400, IMG submission 187313) | Freshwater microbial communities from Lake Montjoie, Canada to study carbon cycling - M_130807_EF_MetaG (SPAdes) (version 2) | ecosystem: Environmental > Aquatic > Freshwater > Lake...
ATGTTGATGCCTCTGTGTTGACGATCGGTCAGCTTGTTGGCAGCGAGACGCTGACGCTTACAGGCGTGGGCACTGTGGCTGACAAGAACGTGGCGACCGCGAAGGCGGTTGACCTTGGCACGCTGGCGCTGGGCAATGGCACCAGCGGCGGGCTTGGTAGCAACTACACGCTGGTGGGCGGTGGCCGTACGGTTGATATCACCCGCGCGACGATCAGTTCAGTGTCCGGGATCACGGCGAACAACAAGATTTACAACGGCAACACTTCTGCCGCTTTGGTCACGAGCAATGCTGTGTTCAACGGCATGTTCTCGGGCGATAACCTGAACGTTGCAACCTCGACTGGTGTGTTTGCAGACAGCCATGCGGCACAGGGGTTGGTGGTCAGCATCAGCGGCATCACCCTGGCTGGAAGGGATATTGGCAACTACACGCTGGTCTCTTCAACGGCGAGCGCGCAGGCAAATATCACGCCCGCACCTCTGATGGTGGCGGCGTTGGCGCAGACCAAGGTTTATGATGGCAACACGACCGTACCGAGCTCGGCCCTGGGCATAGGCTACATCGTGAGCGGCCTGATTGGCAGCGAGAGCGTCACCGGCGTGACGTTGGCTTATGCGACTAAGGATGTCAGCCGGTTGAACGGTGTGGTCCAGAGCAACAAGACGATCACGGTTGGAGGTGCGGTTGCGACCTCGGGCACCCGATTGACCGACTATGCGATCAACTATGTCAACAACACCGCGAGCACGATCACGCCGAGATCGGTCTCGCTTTCCGCCAGCAAGATGTTTGACGATACTAACAATTTGAATGGTTTTGTCAGCGTTTCGACCGGCTTGTCAGGAGAGGTGCTCGGCTATGCCGGTGCATTGGCCTTCTCGTCGCGGATGGAGTTTATCGGGAACTATATCAGTCAGATCCAGTTGATTGACAGCGCAACTGCATTGGCTGCCAACTACCAGCTCCCGGCATTGAATGCTGAAAACGCACCAGTGATGATTGCCATGGCCACCCCCATGAAAGTGATCAATCCGGATACCTATCAGATGCTTGCTACGTCCAACCCGACCCCGGCTATGGCAGCCAGTGCCCCTGAAGCTGTTGTCGTGGAAGGGATAGGGGTCGCCACCCCGCCGGCGCCAGTTGTTATGGCTCCTGCCATCAACACGGCTCCAGCAGTCATGATGGCGGTGGGCCGTGCCTTCGTCATTCCAATCGCAAAGGCCAATCTTTTCAACGGGAATGCCGGATCGCAAGCCACGGTGAAAACCACATTAACTGACGGTAGCCCACTGCCTGCGTGGCTCTACTACGACGCAACTCAAGAAACTCTGGTGGGTGAGGCGCCCGATAATATCTCCTCGCTCGCCATCAAGATCACTTCTGTCGACAAGGATGGCAATTCGGTTTCGACTGAGTTTGTCCTCCAGTTCGAAGCGAAAAAATAAAGGAGCCTTATGATGCATAAACGAGTTTTCACTGTCTTTTCGGCTGTCGCTGTTTCCGCCTGTCTGTTCGCTACACCTGCGATATCTGCTAAGACCGACAAGACCACCAAGTCTTCAGCAGCGACTGCCGCACCGGCACAGCCTGCCGCCCAGGCTTCTCCGGCAGCCCCCATTGAATGGGTGCTCAGCAAGACGTTCGATAAATGGGGCTTCATCTGCAACAAGATCAACGCCAAAGACTGCCGTGCTGTGCAGGTTCAGAATTACGACAATGCCGAGACGAAGGGGCGACTGCTTCAGGCGATGGTCGCGGTAGAGCAGGGGCGAACATTCCTGACGCTCATTCTGCCTTTTGGCGTTGATTTGCGTGGTGGCGTAGTTGCGCGCATCGATGAGAATGAAGAAGTGAAGTCGGTGTTTGTCACTTGCCTTCCAGATGGTTGTCATTCCATTCTCGAACTCGATGCAAAACTGCTTGCCCAATTTGACACTGGCAAGATCATGAAAGTTGGGTTTCGCCCTTGGGGTGGAGAAAACACGCTGGTGGTCGACGTGCCGCTTGATGGTGCGAAGGCCGCGATCGCTGCACTGAAATAGTCAGGCGAAAAGCTGCCCAGAAGCGGGAGCTTTCGACGAGAGACAAAACGTCCGAACTTAAATGTCCTCCGGGCTCATGGCGCGTCAGGGCACTCACATTTTTATATTTTTAGGAGCATATACATGGCCAGCGCACCGCAGAATAACTTCCCGCTGTTTTTCAAAGACCTCGTTCCTTTGTCGTCTATCGACCACGCAACTTGGAAGACACGCCCGATTGAGAGCGCACCTTGGCTCGCGGCGCAGCACGCCGTCCCGGTAACCGTTGATGAATTCACGAGTGCCCAGCGCTTCTTTCCGATCATTTTCTCGTCTGGCCCGAACCCGGTGCCGCTTGCGCTGATGGGTCTAAACGAAGGCGTGAATGTTTTCATGGGGGAAGACGGTAAGTTTTCCGAGCACGCCTACATCCCAGCCTATGTTCGCCGCTATCCCTTCATGCTTGCCAAGTTGACCCCGGACAGTGCGGACCTGTCAGTCTGCTTTGATCCGACAGCAGGCGCGATCGGCGAATTCGAGGATGGTGAAGCGTTGTTTGAAGATGGTCAGCAAACCGAAGCCACAAAGCGCATCTTGGGCTTTTGTGAACAGTTTGAGCAGGCCGGCCAGCGCACGGAAGCGTTCATTAAGGAACTCATCGAGAATGACCTCTTGATGGAAGGCGAAATGACGATCCAGCCGGAAGGCGACAAGGCGCCCTTCATCTATCGTGGCTTCCAGATGGTGAACGAAGAGAAGCTGCGTGACCTGCGCGGGGATCAGCTGCGCAAGATGAATAGCTCCGGGCTGCTCGTCTTGATTCACGCGCATCTGATGTCGCTGTCTTTATTGCGTGAACTTTTTGGCCGTCAATCGGCACAAGGAAAGGTGCCTGTCCAAGCGGGCTGAATTCCTTAAGTGGCAGCGTAACGCGGCTGTTCGCCGTCAAGCGCTGCCACGTTTGGCTTATGGTCTATCAGATTGTCAGGCCGTCTTGACGTCCAGCGTAAGCGCCAGTGCCTCTGCGACTTTGATGCCATCGACAGCGGCGGAAAGAATGCCGCCTGCATAACCTGCACCTTCGCCGGCGGGGTAGAGCCCCGACGTATTGATGCTCTGGCAATTCTCCCCCCGCCGGATGCGGATGGGGGAGGAAGTGCGCGATTCTACGCCCGTCAGCACGACATCGGGATGATCATAGCCGGGCATCTTCCGGCCAAAGACGGGCAGCGCCTCGCGGATGGCTTGTGTCACAAAGTCGGGCAGGCAGGTCGACAGGTCGGACGGGTGAACGCCGGGCTGATAAGAGGGCGTGATCGAGCCCAGTGCCGTCGAGGGGCGGCCAGCCACAAAGTCTTCAAGCCGTTGCCCCGGGGCTTGGTAGCTGGAGCCACCTGCCAGAAATGCCTGCGTTTCCCAATGCCGTTGCAATTCAACGCCTGCCAAGGGGCCGCCGGGGAAATCCCGTTCCGGCGAGATGTCGACGACAAGGCCGGAATTGGCGTTGAATTCGGCGCGTGAATATTGGCTCATGCCGTTGGTCACGACGCGCCCTTCCTCTGAGGCAGCGGCGACCACGCGTCCGCCCGGACACATGCAGAAGCTATAGACCGAACGGCCGTTGCTGGCCGTGTGAGACAGGCTGTAAGCGGCGGGGCCAAGGATCTTATTGCCCGCATCCGCACCATAGCGTGCGCGATCAATCAAGCTTTGGGGATGCTCAATGCGGACGCCGATGGCGAAGGGTTTGGCCTCCACATGCACGCCGCGCTCGTGCAGCTTGTAGAAGGTATCCCGCGCACTGTGGCCCACGGCCATGATGACGTGGCGGGCTTCGAGATAGCTGCCGTCGGACAAATGGAGCCCACGCATCGTGCGGTTTCCGGCTGCGTCTGTCGCAATATCGAAATCCTCAACGCGGGTTTGAAAGCGATATTCGCCGCCCAGTTTTTCGATGGTTTCCCGGATGCTCATCACCATCGTGACGAGGCGGAAGGTGCCGATATGCGGATGGGCTTCCGTCAGGATTTCTTCGGGCGCGCCGGCCTTCACGAACTCGACCAGTACCTTGCGGCCAAGGTGACGTGGGTCCTTGATCCGGCTGTAGAGTTTGCCATCGGAAAAGGTGCCTGCACCGCCTTCACCGAATTGCGCGTTTGATTCCGGCTTCAGCACGCCCTTGCGCCATAGGCCCCATGTGTCCTTCGTCCGTTCCCGCACGGCTGTGCCGCGTTCGATGATGATGGGGCGGAACCCCATTTGGGCGAGGACCAAGGCAGCCAGAAGGCCGCAGGGGCCTGCGCCAATTACGACAGGGCGGGGGCCTGAATAACCGGACGGCGCTTGCGTGACGAATTTGTAGCTGATGTCCGGCGTCGGACGGATGTGCGGATCATCGGCGAGGCGCGCAGCGACTGCGGCTTCATCTGCGAGGGTCACATCAATGGTATAGACGAGCTTGATCGCGCCCTTTTTGCGCGCATCATTGCCGCGCCGGAACATAGTCCAGCTCAGCACTTCTGCCTCTGTCACGCCGAGCCGATCATAGATGGCAGCGGGAAGCTCTTCCGGCGCGTGGTGGAGCGGGAGTTTCAGTTCGTTGATGCGCAGCATGGGGGGCATCTAGTCCGGATAGTGGGCTTTCGCCAAGGGTTTCCGTGTGGCTTAACCCAGCCGCAGCATCGCATCGCGCCGCGCGAGCGCGATGAGGGTCAGGCCTGCTGCCTTCGCACGCTCTGCAGCAAGCGATGTCGCTGTGGAGATGGTCACCAATGTCGGGCATCCAGCGATGACGGTCTTTTCGACCAGTTCATAACTGCAGCGGGAGGAGAGCAGAAAAAAGCCTGATGCAGGAGGTGTGCCTTGGCGGGCCAGCGCGCCGATCAGCTTGTCGAGCGCACAGTGGCGGCCAACATCTTCGCGGGCGACGAGGATCATGCCGTCAGGCGTGCAGAAGGCCGCCGCATGGGCACCGCCCGTCGCCTTGTTGAGCGGCTGGTGATCGTAGAGCGTATCCAAAGCGGCAAAGATGGCGGAGTGGGCAACGTCCAGTTGAGCTGCAATCGGGGGCAGGGGGCGGGCGACCTGTTCAAGGTTCTCTAGTCCGCACAGGCCGCAACTGCTTTCCGAGACGCGGACGCGAACACGCTCCAGCATAGGCTCCATGCGGTCCTGAGCGATTGTGATGCGCAGGACGACACCTTGCGGGGTCTCATGCGCGTTGACGTCCAGAATATCGGATGCGCGCGGCACGATGCGTTCCGACAGAGAGAAGCCGACGGCGAAGTCTTCGAGATCAACCGGGGTCGCCATCATCACAGCATAGCCGATGCCGTTATACTCAACGGCAATGGGCATTTCGACGGGCAGGGTCCGCTCGGCAGGCGCGGCGTCGGTCGGGGTGATCCGATCAACCGGGATGCTGACGCTGCTGTCGGTCACGCGCTCGCTTTAAGGGCGTCGATAGCCTTTGCGGCGTCAGGAGATAGGCCGGTGCCATCATGCGCAAAGATGATCTGCTTCATGCGCGGGTCCCAGAAGAGCCTGATGTGCTCCGCCATCGCGCCGACAGGGTCTGGCTCATGCTTCAGGTTCGTCGCGATCTGGTTGGCCATCCGCACAAGATTGTCGAGCGTACTGCTCATTCCGCAGCCTCAGCAGTTTCAATGCGGCGGGCATTGCGGGCGTGCTTATCATAGCCTTCCTGCCAGTTGGTCGGGCCGTTGGAAGAGCTGATCTGGACGGCCGTCACCTTATATTCAGGGCAATTGGTCGCCCAGTCCGAATAGTCGGTCGTCACCACATTCGCTTGCGTCATTGGGTGGTGGAAGGTCGTGTAGACGACACCCGGCGCCACCCGTTCCGTTACCGTTGCGCGCAACGTTGTTTCACCCGCGCGGCTGGCCAGCTTAACCCAGTCGCCCGATTTGATTCCGCGGTTTTCGGCGTCTGTCGGATGGATTTCGAGAAGGTCTTCCTCATGCCAGACGACATTGTTGGTACGACGCGTTTGTGCGCCGACATTATAGTGGCTCAGGATGCGACCGGTGGTGAGAAGCAGCGGGAAACGCGGCCCTGTTTTTTCATCTGTCGGGACATAGTCGGTCACAACAAACTTGCCCTTGCCGCGCACAAACCCGTCAATGTGCATGATGGGGGATCCGTTGGGCGCAGCTTCGTTGACCGGCCATTGCAGCGAGCCTTCTTCGTCGAGCTTGTCAAAGCTGACGCCACGGAAGCTCGGCGTCAAACGCGCGACTTCGTCCATGATTTCGGACGGGTGCGTGTAATTCCAATCAAGGCCCAATGCGCGGGCGAGCTCCTGCGTCACTTCCCAGTCTTCCAGCCCGTTCAGCGGGGACATCACCTTGCGGACCATCTGGATGCGGCGCTCTGCGTTGGTGAAGGTGCCGTTCTTTTCCAGGAAGGTAGAGCCGGGCAGGAAGATGTGCGCGTAATTGGCGGTTTCGTTGAGGAATAAGTCATGCACGATGACGCATTCCATCGCCGCCAAGCCAGCCGCCACGTGCTGCGTATTGGGGTCGGACTGGAGAATGTCTTCGCCCTGCACGTAGAGCGCTTTGAACACGCCGTCAGTCGCCGCATCGAGCATATTGGGGATGCGCAGGCCGGGTTCGGGGTCAAGCGCCACGCCCCATTCGGCTTCAAACTCACGGCGCGTTGCCGTGTCTGAGATGTGCCGATAGCCGGGCAGTTCGTGCGGGAAGCTGCCCATATCACAGGCGCCCTGCACGTTGTTTTGGCCGCGCAACGGGTTCACGCCGACGCCGCGATGGCCGATATTGCCGGTCGCCATCGCGAGATTGGCAATTGCCATAACTGTGGAGGAGCCTTGCGAATGCTCGGTCACGCCAAGGCCGTAATAGATCGCGCCATTGCCGCCGGTCGCATAGAGGCGGGCGGCCGCACGAAGCTCTGCCGCCGGTACCTGGGTTACGGGTTCCAGCGTTTCCGGGCTGTTGCGCTCCAGCGAGACAAAGTCTGCCCAATCCTTGAATTCAGACCAGTCACACCGTTCACGGACAAAGGCTTCATCAACCAGCCCTTCCGTCACGATGGTGTGGGCCATGGCGGTCAGCACCGCGACGTTGGTGCCGGGACGAAGTGCCAGATGATGCTGCGCCTCGATATGCGGTGAGCGGACAAGGTCGGTCCGACGCGGATCAATGACGATCAGCTTTGCGCCTGCGCGAAGGCGGCGCTTCATGCGGCTGGCAAAGACCGGGTGGCCGTCCGTTGGGTTGGCGCCGATGACGAGGATGACATCGCTATCCTCAACACTGTCAAAGTCTTGCGTGCCTGCCGACGTGCCGAAGGTCGTCTTCAGGCCGTAACCGGTAGGCGAGTGGCAGACGCGGGCGCAGGTATCGACATTGTTGTTACCAAAGCCCGCACGGATCAGCTTTTGGACGAGGAAGGTTTCTTCATTGGTGCAGCGGCTTGAGGTGATGCCCCCCAGCGCCTGCTTACCATATTTGGCGGAAATCCGCTTGAGCTCGGATGCGGCGTAGGCAAATGCTTCTTCCCATTCCACTTCGCGCCAGGGGTCGCTGGCCGCGGCGCGGATCATGGGCTTGAGAATACGATCCTGATGCTGGGCATAGCCCCAGGCGAAGCGGCCCTTGACGCAGCTATGGCCGCGATTGGCCTTGCCGTCTTTCCAAGGGACCATGCGGACAAGCTGTTCGCCCCGCATTTCGGCGCGGAAGGTGCAGCCGACGCCGCAATAGGCACAGGTGGTGACAACAGCGCGTTCGGGCGTGCCGATTTCAACAACACTCTTTTCAACCAGCGTCGCAGTCGGGCAGGCTTGGACGCATGCACCGCAAGACACGCATTCAGAACCAAAGAAATTGTCGGACGCAAGGCCCGCTGAAATCTTCGAGTCAAAACCGCGACCTTGCACGGTCAGCGCCAATGTTCCCTGCACTTCGTCACAAGCGCGCACGCAGCGCGAACAGGCGATGCATTTGGACGGGTCAAAGTCGAAATAAGGGTTTGAATGGTCCTTGGTCTGGCCAAGGTGGGTCGCGTCAGCGGCGTAGCGCACGTCGCGCAGGCCCACATTGCCAGCCTGATCCTGAAGCTCGCAATCGCCATTGGCAGCGCAGGTGAGGCAATCAAGCGGGTGATCGGAGATGTAGAGTTCCATCACGCCCTTGCGCAGCTTGGCGAGATGCGGGGTCTGGGTGTGAACGACCATTCCGGGTTCAACCGGTGTCGTGCAGCTGGCAGGCGTTCCGCGTCGGCCTTCAATCTCCACAAGGCACAAACGGCAGGAACCGAAAGAGGCGAGGCTGTCCGTCGCGCAAAGCTTGGGGATGGCTGTGCCCTGTTCAGATGCGGCGCGAATCACGGAGGTGCCCGCAGGCACCGTCGTCTCGCGCCCGTCGATCGTGAGGGTTACTTGATCTTCCGACCGCGAGGCCGGGGTCCCAAAATCGGTCTGTGGCTGATAGGTCATGCCTTGTTCCTTACCACAAAATCTTCGCGGAAGTGAGTGATTGCGGACATCACCGGATAGGGGGTGAAACCGCCGAGCGCGCAGAGCGACCCGAACTTCATTGTGTCGCACAGGTCTTCGATCAGCGCGAGGTTGGCGTCCACATTTTCGCCGGCCAGAACGCGGTCGAGTGTTTCGGTGCCGCGCGTTGAGCCAAGGCGGCAAGGCGTGCATTTGCCGCAGCTTTCTGCTGCACAGAATTCCATAGCAAACCGGGCCTGGCTTGCCATGTCGACGGTTTCGTCAAACACCACCAGGCCACCATGGCCGATCAGCCCGTCCACGGCGGTAAAGGCTTCATAGTCGAACGGCGTGTCGAACTGGCTGGGCGGGTGATAGGCGCCAAGTGGCCCGCCGACCTGCACACAGCGCACCGGGCGACCGCTTCCAGAACCGCCGCCAATGTCGTTCACCAGTTCGCCGAGCGTGATGCCGAAGGCCGTTTCAAACAGCCCGCCATATTTCACATTGCCCGCAATCTGGATTGGCATCGTCCCACGGGATCGGCCCATGCCATAGGCTGCATAAGCCTCTGCGCCATTGGCCATCACCCAAGGGACGGTCGCCAGAGTCAGCACATTGTTGACGACGGTCGGCTTGCCAAACAGGCCTTCCAACGCGGGGAGGGGCGGCTTTGCGCGCACTTCGCCGCGCTTGCCCTCAAGCGAGTTGAGAAGCGAGGTTTCCTCGCCGCAGACATAAGCGCCTGCGCCAACGCGGATTTCAACATCAAACGGCGCAATCAAATGCGCGCAGGCTTTGACGGCCGCTTCCATCTTGGCGATGGCGTGCGGATATTCCGAGCGGATGTAGACATAGCCCTTGGACGCGCCGACGGCGTGGCCTGCAATGGCCATACCTTCGATCAGCACATAGGGATCACCCTCCATGACCATGCGATCCGCAAAGGTGCCGCTATCGCCCTCATCCGCATTGCAGACGATGTACTTCTGTGGGGATTGCGCCCCGGCGACCGTGCGCCATTTGATCCCAGCCGGGAAACCAGCGCCACCGCGTCCGCGCAGGCCGGAGGTGATGAGCGCTTCGATGGTGGCCGAAGGCCCAATTTCACGCGCCTTGGCAAGGCCTTGCCAGCCGCCTGTCGCGTAATAATCGTCCAAATCGAGCGGGCGGGTTTTGCCGGCGCGCGCAAAGGTTAGGCGCTGCTGTCGGGCAATGAAGGGGTGCGCGGCGACAGGCCCGATGCACAGCGCATCTGCGCCGCCTGCGAGGATGTCGGATACGTCCGCAGGGGTAGCCGGGCCAAAGCCGATGCCGTTGATTTCAACCAGCGGCTCCAGCCAATGCATCCCCCAAGAAGAGACACGCTCCACCTCAGACCCGGCATCGGTGAAGGCCTTGGCAACGGCATCTGCGCCGCAAGCGATAGCCAGCGCGTCGTCGGAAATACGAACCTTCATAGGGATTTAACCAGCGTTTCCAGTTTCGTTGCATCGAGCCGCGCGAAGACATCTGTTCCGACCATCGCGGCGGGGCCGACGGAGCAAAGGCCCAGACAATAGACGGTTTCGACTTTGACGGCGGGGTTTGGCGTCATTGCATCTACCAAGGCCTCGACGCCGCGCGCCTGACAGGCTTCGGCCCGACACAGTTTGAGAACCGGGCGTGGCTCCGGCGTGGACCGGTAGTCGTGGTAGAAACTGACCACGCCATGCACTTCTGCACGGGTCAGGTTCAGGTCCGCCGCTATCGTGCGAATGGCATCCTCGCTGACATGGCCGAATTCTGCCTGCACATCGTGCAGGATGGGGAGCAGCGGCCCCTCACGCCCCTTATGTCGGGCAAGAATGTCAGCGAGGCTCATTTGGATCAGGCTTCCGTTGCTGCGAAGGCACAGATCTTATTGCCAACCGGGTCGCGCAGATAGGCCCCATAAGGGTTGCCGGGGGCACCAGCGCGGTGGCCGGGAGCGCCTTCGTCAGTACCGCCATTGGCGATGCCGCCTGCGTGGAATGCATCGACAGCTGCCTTGTCAGGCGCCTGAAAACCAAGGGTGCCGCCGTTGGAATGGGTTGCAGGCGCGCCATCTGCGGGCGTCATCACCAACAACTTGCCGGTCGGCGTTGCATAGACGCACGTGCGGTCATTGACCTGACCGATGCTGGCGACGCCAAGCGCGCCGAGGGCGGCGTCATAAAACTTCTTCGAGGTATCAAGGTCTTGAGCCGAGACGCAGATGTGCGTGAACATTAAAAAACTTCCAATCGATCCGGGGGAGGGAAACAGGGGGCACGAGGCCCCCTGCCGAATTTACATGCGCTTCAGGGCGCAGATTTTGTTGCCCGAAGGATCGCGCAGATAGGCAAGGTACATCTTGCCCATATCGCCTTCACGGATACCGGGGGCATCTTCACAGGTCGTGCCGCCATTGGCGACGCCTGCGGCGTGCCAAGCATCACCCTGTTCAGGTGAGGCCACGTTGAAGCCAATCGTGCCGCCATTTGCTGCACAAGCAGGCTCACCGTTGATCGGCGTGCTGATGGCGAAAATGCCCGTGTCGGTCATGTAGAAGACGCGACCCTTATCGTCCTGATGGCCAGGGCCAATGCCGAGGGCACCGAACGCTGCATCGTAGAATTTTTTCGACGCCGCGAGATCCGTGGCACCGAGCATGATGTGACTGAACATTCATTCTCTCCTTCTTGGTGTTGTCTTCGGTCTTAAAATACCACGACAGAGCGGATCGATTTGCCTGCGTGCATTAGGTCAAATGCGGTGTTGATTTCTTCCAAGCCCATCACGTGCGTGATCATGGGATCGATCTCAATCTTGCCCTGCATGTACATGTCGACGATCTTTGGAACGTCGGTGCGGCCCTTGGCGCCACCGAAGGCCGTGCCGCGCCAGTTGCGGCCGGTGACGAGCTGGAACGGACGGGTCGCGATTTCCTTGCCCGCTTCGGCCACGCCGATGATGATTGAGGTGCCCCAACCGCGATGGCAGGCTTCAAGCGCGGTGCGCATCACTTCGGTGTTGCCGGTGGCGTCGAACGTAAAGTCTGCGCCGCCGTCTGTCATGGCGACAATCTTGGCAACAACGTCTTCGCGGCTCATGCACTTGGAGTTGAGGAAGTCGGTCATGCCGAACTTGCGGCCCCATTCCTCACGGTCGGGGTTGATGTCCACGCCGATAATCTTGTTTGCCCCTGCAAGGCGGGCACCCTGAATGACGTTGAGGCCAATGCCGCCCAGACCGAAGATGACGACATTGTCGCCAACTTGAACCTTTGCTGTGTTGATTACGGCGCCGACGCCGGTCGTCACGCCACAGCCAATGTAGCAGCTGGACTGGAACGGCGCGTCCTGACGGATCTTGGCAAGGGCGATTTCCGGCAGAACCGTGAAGTTCGAAAAGGTCGAGCAGCCCATGTAATGGAAGACCGTCTGGCCCTTATAGCTGAAGCGGCTTGTGCCATCTGGCATCACGCCCTTACCCTGCGTCGCACGGATGGCGGTGCACAGGTTGGTCTTCCCTGACAGGCAGGACTTACACTGGCGGCATTCCGGCGTGTAAAGCGGGATGACGTGATCGCCGGGGGTGACAGACGTCACACCTGCGCCGACTTCGCGCACGATGCCCGCACCTTCATGGCCAAGCACGCTCGGGAAAATGCCTTCGCTGTCGAACCCGTCGAGCGTGTAGGCATCCGTGTGGCAGATGCCGGTCGCCATGATTTCAACGAGAACTTCACCGGCCTTCGCGCCTTCCAGATCAAGTTCGACAATCTCAAGCGGCTTCTTGGCTTCAAATGCGACAGCTGCACGAGTCTTCACGTTCGACTCTCCTCTAACGGGTCTAAAAAATGCTCCCTAGCCGCGCAAAAGCGGGCCGTCCAACACCGTTCTAATTTATGTATGTGGCACTTCCAAAAACGCATTGCAGCGTCAATGGGTGTTGTTGGGTCTATCGCGCAGTGCGGGCCAAAAAGCTAAGGTGCGCATCCGCAAAAGCCTGCGGGTCCTCAATCATCGGAACGTGCGCCAGATGGTCAAAAACAACGGCTTCGCTGCCTTTGATCCGCGCCTTTAAGACGTCGACGGCACTGACGTCGATCAACCGGTCATGTTGGCCCCAGATGATGAGTGTGGGACATTTCACTTCGTGCAAACGGTCATTGACCGGATTTTCGAGCGAATCCTGTGCGATCGCCAAGAAGATTTTATCGAGGAGCACTTCGCGCCCCTTCGCTTCATTGAACATGACCTTCTTAAACTGGCCGGGGATCGGGCGTGGCTTATGCGCCACGAAGGACATGAGTTGATCAATGTCGGACGGTTTGCGCACGACAAGTGGGTTCTGGCCTTCCGTTACCATCTTCTGCAACTCGCTCTCATTGGCGCCGGTAACGCCCGCATTGTTTACCAAGGTCAGCGTGGTCAGCCGGTGGCCATGGTCAAGTGCCGCCTGAAGGGCGATGAAGCCGCCCATGCTGTTGCCGGCGATGTGGCATTTTTCGATGCCCATTGCGTCCAGAAACTGGATTAGACGGCCCGTCTGTGCCGCGATTGAATAGTCCCGCTCCGTGGAAACATCGCTCTCGCCAAAGCCAGGCAGGTCAGGCGCGATCATCCGATATGTGCCGGTAAAGTGGTGGGCTGCAAACGACCAACTATCTTTGTCTGCACCGAAACCATGTACAAAGACGATCACGTCTCCATCCGCAGGGCCGCCTTCCAGATACGGCCATTGCGCACCGTCAACACGCACGCTTTTCTGCACCAGCCTGCCTTTGCGTCGAACCGCTTTTTGGAATTGGCGGTACAGGATGGCGGGGGACAGCACATAAAGCAGCACAGGAAGGGCAATGAGAATTGCCGCGATGATGAGAAGATAGTTCATAATTTCAATAGGTTCCGTCTTAATCTTAATTCAGATGCTCAGCGATCCAGCCTGACACCAGATCCAAGACTTCATGGCGTTCAGGTTCGTTGAAGACCTCATGATAAAGGCCCGGTAAATCTTGGAATGTCTTATCGGTTGAGCCCAGTTTGCCGAACATCTCCTGCGCACCAGCGGGTGAAGCAAGACTGTCTTGGCTGCCATGGATGATAAGCAAGGGGAGGGTGATGCGCTTCGCATTGTCCTGTACCCTTGCCATGGCGTCGAGCATCTCTGCGGCCAGCCGCGCGCTCATCTTGCCTGTGTGGACCAAGGGGTCTGCCAGATAGGCCGCGACGACGGCCGGGTCTCGGCTGACACCGCTGGAGTCCAACTGCAGAATCCCGGTTTGCGGCGCGAGGCGCGACAGCATCCGGCCAATGATCCGCGTGGCAGCAGACGGCGGCACGGCTGGTTTAACGGCGGGGCCAGACAGAATAGCCCCAGCATAATCCTGTTGATGGTCCAGCAAATGCGCGGAAGCAATAAGGCTACCCATGCTGTGGCCTATAAGGATGCGGGGAAGGTCCGGATGCGCGCTCTTCACAAAGGGTAGCAGCGCGTCCAGCCCATCGAGGAAAACGGAAAAGTCCGGCACAAAACCGCGGATGCCGTCTGATCGGCCATGGCCCCAATGATCAATGGCGAAGACTGCAATCTGGTCGCTGCCGAACCGGTCCGCCACATGATCGTAGCGGCCGAGGTGCTCTGCATAGCCATGCGCGAGCAGGATGATTGCGCGCGGCGCCTTTGGCATCCAGCTTTGATAAAACAGCTTGTCCCCGGCGGCGCGCGACCCTGCGGGCAATGTCAATGTGCCGGACGAAATGTTCACTGTGCTCTCTCCCCAACCAGCCTGCGTTCAGGTCTGCGCTGCAGACTATGCATGGTCAGGTGGCCTGTGTCGATTCATGCCCGGTGCGAATAGCTGTCTGCAAGAGCGAGGATCGTCTGAGCCTGCTTCAAATGCGGAATGTCGACCATCTTCCCGTCCAGCCCGATGGTGCCTGCACCCGGGTTGGCGGCAAACGCGTCTACGATGCGCCGTGCATGTGTGATTTCATCCGGTGTCGGCAGGTAGCTTTCGTTGATGATTGGCACTTGCGCGGGGTGGATCGCCAAACGACCGCTGAATCCTTCGCTGCGTGACGACCGGGAGGAGACGCGAAGGCCATCTTCATCCCGGAAGTCCGCATGGAGCGTGTCGATGGCCTGCACACCAGTTGCATGTGCGGCCAGCAGCGTCAGGGATCGGGCCATCCGATAGGTGAAGGACCATTCTCCCGTCGCATCGCGGTTTGTGCTCGCGGCTACTGCTGTTGCGAGATCTTCAGCACCCCAGGTCATCCCCGCGAGGCGCGTGAGGCCAGCCGTTGCAAAGTCCCCAAGGTGGAAAGGCGCTGCCGCCGTCTCGGTGGCGACGGGCACAATGCGTGTCTGCCCTGCCGCAAGGTTGTGCTGCGTCTCAAACGCATCAAGATAGTGGGATAGGGTCCGCACACAGTCCGGCGTGTTCGTCTTCGGCTGCATGATGCCGTCCGGCTGCATCCCGATGATCGCCTTCAGATCTGCGAGTGTTTCAGCGCTGTCGAGCGGATTGATGCGGACCCACAACTGGGCGGTGCGTGCACTGACGGGGCGCTCGGCAAGAAAGGCGGCTACGAGGTCTCGGGCGGCGGGCTTCCGATCGACTGCGACGGAATCTTCCAGATCAAGGATCAGCGCGTCGGCGCCGCATCCGTCTGCCTTGGCGAGCTTCTTTTCACTGTCACTGGGAATGAACAGCCAGGACCTTGGAGGGGCTTTTTGCATCAGATCGCCTCTTGCGCTTCATATTTCAAACGCTGTCTAAACGCCTGCCGCGAAAAGCCAACGGCCAGTCATGTGGCAGCACCTTGTTGATCGCGAAAGCAGCGCCCATTTGACAGTCTTGATGGCAATGGCTTGACCATCTTCAGGAATGTTATATTTTATAACAAAATAGGAGATCTTCGATGAAGTTTGAGCGTATCAACCCGATCACCGGTGCCGTTGCCTCCAGCGCACAGGCCATGAAGGCGTCTGACATCCCCGCTATTGCGGAAAAGGCGGCGGCCGCGTTCCCGATCTGGGCGGCAACAGGCCCCAATGCGCGTCGTGCGGTCCTGATGAAGGCGGCGGCTGCGCTTGAATCCAAGGCGGATGCGTTCGTCGAAGCGATGATGGCGGAGATCGGGGCGACCAAGGGCTGGGCGCTGTTCAATCTTGGCCTTGCGGCGTCGATGGTGCGTGAAGCCGCGGCCCTCACCACACAGATTTCGGGAGAAGTTATCCCGTCGGACAAGCCGGGCTGCCTTGCTATGGCGCTGCGCGAACCCGTCGGCGTCATCTTGGGCATCGCGCCATGGAATGCGCCGATCATCCTTGGCGTGCGTGCCATTGCGGTCCCCTTGGCGTGCGGCAATGCTGTTATCCTCAAGGCGAGCGAGACGTGCCCGCGCACGCACGAAATTATTGTCGAAGCCTTTGCGGAAGCGGGCTTCCCTGAAGGTGTCGTCAATGTCGTGACCAACGCGCCTGCCGATGCGGGCGAGGTGGTCGGCGCGCTTATCGACGCCCCAGCCGTCAAGCGGATCAACTTCACAGGGTCCACCGCCGTCGGCCGGATCATCGCCAAGCGGGCCGCTGAGCATCTCAAGCCGTGCCTGCTGGAACTGGGTGGCAAGGCGCCGCTGATCGTGCTGGAAGATGCGGATCTGGATGAGGCCGTGAAGGCGGCTGCCTTTGGTGCCTTCATGAATCAGGGCCAGATTTGCATGTCGACCGAGCGGATTATTGTCGTTGAAGCCGTGGCCGATGCCTTTGCCGCCAAGTTTGCGGCCAAGGCCAAGAGCCTTGCCACCGGCGACCCGCGCGAGGGGACGACCCCGCTGGGTGCCGTCGTTGACCGCAAGACGGTCGATCACGTCAATAGCCTGATCAATGACGCGACCGCAAAAGGCGCGACACTCCTGTCGGGTGGAACCGCGGACTCGGTCCTGATGCCGGCGACCGTCGTGGATGGCGTGACGGCCGCGATGAACCTCTACCGCGATGAGAGCTTCGGCCCCATCGTGGCGATGATCCGCGCGAAGGATGAAGCTGACGCGATCCGTCTGGCCAATGACAGCGACTATGGCCTGTCTGCTTCCGTCTTCACCAAGGACACAGCGCGCGGCCTTGGCGTTGCACGTCAGATCAAGTCGGGCATCTGCCATGTGAATGGCCCGACCGTGCATGATGAGGCGCAGATGCCGTTCGGCGGCGTGGGAGCCTCAGGTTATGGCCGCTTCGGTGGCAAGGCGGGGATCGACAGCTTCACGGAACTGCGCTGGATCACCATCGAAACCCAGCCGGGACACTTCCCGATCTAGTATTGGCGACGCCCCTCAGGCTGCGGTGCTGAGGGGCACGTCAATTTGCGGCGCAAGCCCGGCGACCCGTTCGGCTGACTTGATGGTGTTTTCAAGCAGCATCGTCACTGTCATCGGCCCGACCCCGCCGGGGACAGGCGTGATCGCCGACGCGCGCCAGCGGACGCCTTCAAAATCCACGTCACCCGTTATGCTGCCATCAGGCATGCGGTTGATGCCAACGTCGATGACGACGGCGCCGGTCTTCACCATCTGTGGCAGGATGAGATTGGGGACGCCTGCTGCCACAACCAGAATGTCGGCAAGGATCGTATATTGGGCCAGGTCACGCGTCTTTGCGTGGCAGATGGAGACGGTTGCATCGCGGGCCATGAGCATGAGTGCCATGGGTTTGCCAACGATGTTGCTGGCCCCGACAACAACGACATTCTGCCCTTCAATGGGGATGTTCTCGCTCTCCAGCAGCTTGACCACGCCATAGGGCGTGCAGGGCGAAAAGACGGTGTTGCCGGTGACGAGCCCGCCGACATTATAGAGGTGGAAGCCGTCGACATCCTTGTCGACCGCAATGGTTTCCAGCACCTTCGCCATGTCGATGTGCGCGGGCAGGGGGAGCTGGACGAGGATGCCGTGGACATTTGCGTCGGCGTTCAGCTCTTCGATGCGGCTGAGCAGCGCGTCATTGGTAATGTCAGCAGGATAACGGTCTGTGAAGGAGCGGATGCCGACATTCTCACAGGCCTTGATTTTCTTGCCGACGTAAACGGCAGAGGCCGCATCATCACCAACAAGGATGACGGCAAGGCCGGGGGTGACGTCATGCTGGGCAAGCGTCCGGACGCGGACGGCGCATTCCTTGCGGATTTCTGCGGCGAGTTTCTTCCCGTCGATCAGCTTGGCTGACATGCGTTGCGTTCCTTCATGTGCTATTTTTGTATGCATTACATACAAAGTGCGATTCCGGCAAGAGGCGTTAGTGGCCGCCGCCGGCTCCTGCCATAAAGTTCCCCTTCGGCCGGGGGGCGAACCAGGGCAGCCATGCGGCAATGAAGAGGATACCGGCCCCGATCCAGAAGACGTGGTTCACGCCCAATGTCGCGGCCTGTGCGTCGACCATGCGTTCCATCACGCTCAGCGCTTGGCCTTCCGATAGGCCCGATGCCTGAAGCTTTGCCATGACCGATTGTGTCCCGTTGAGGCTGCCCACCAGCTGATCGCGGCTGACGCGTGACGCATCGTCCCACCAAGAGGCGGCGAGCGCTGTCCCCACGGCACCACTAACGGTGCGCATGAAACTGATGAGCCCGGCCGCAGACGCCGTGTCCTTGGCGGGGACTGCGGACATCGCAAACGACATCAACCCGATGAAGAAGAAGGGCATGCCAAAGCCTTGGAGCAACTGCGGCATGGCAAATGTCCAGAAATCGCCGTCGGTCGACCAATTTGTGCGCAAGAGGGCAACGCCAACCAGCCACAGCATGCCAAGCGAAATGCACAGGCGAACGTCGAACTTCTCTATTAGCTTGCCGACAACGGGCGCCATGAAAACCGCAAAGATGCCCACCAGCGCCATGGCATGGCCTGACTCGCTGGCCGTATAGCCAATGACCGACTGCAGCCAGAGCGGCACCAGCACGATCATCGAAAACAAGCCGCCAAAGCCCAGCGAAACAGCGATGGTGCCCACCCAGAGCGTTCGATGCTGAAAGACGCGCAGATCGACGATCGGATGGGGATCTGTCAGTTCCCAGATAACGAAAGCAACCAGCCCGACGGCGGCGATAATCGCGAGCGCCAGAATGCCGGGTGAGGCAAACCAATCATGTTCGCGTCCGACGTCGAGCATGAGCTGGAAACACCCAACCCATATGACCAGCAGGACCAGTCCGACAATGTCAATCCGCTCCCGCTTTGTCGGCGTCTCATACGGGGCGATCAACTGGTTCACGAGGAACAGGCACATGGCCACGATCGGCAGGTTGATGTAAAAAATCCAGGGCCAGGACCAATTGTCTGAAATATAGCCGCCGATCAGCGGGCCGAAGATGGGCGCGCAAATAGTCGTCATCCCCCAAAGCGCCATGGCCTGTGACATCTTTTCGGGGGGATAGATGCGCATCAGCAATGTCTGGGTGAGCGGCATCAGAGGGCCACCCGAAAGGCCTTGGAAAATGCGGAAAACTACGAGCAGTTCGATGCTCCGCGCAAGGCCACACAGCACGGAAAACAGAGCAAAACCGCTCAATGAGAACATCAGTGTTTTGTAAGTGCCAAAGCGCGACGACAGCCAGCCCGTCAGGGGGACAGTGATGGCTTCGGCCACCGCGTAAGAGGTGATGGTCCAAGTGCCCTGAGACGGGGAGATGGCAAGGCCCCCGGCAATGTGCGGCACCGAAACATTGGTGATGGTTGTATCAAGAATGACGATGAAGTTGGCGAGCGCGAGCACAATGGCCGCGATGATGAGGCGGCCACCCGTCAACGGTTCGGGTTGGGCCATGGCCATTAGTCGCGCGTGTCGATGACCGCGTCCATCGTCAGGCCGACGCGCAGGGGATGTTCTTTCACTTGCTTGGGATCAAGCAGGATTCGGACGGGCAGGCGCTGAACCACCTTCACCCAATTGCCTGTCGCGTTCTGCGCGGGGATCAGGGAAAAGGCCGCGCCCGTGCCACCGGCAAAGCCCTTAACGCGGCCATGAAAGATGACGTCGCTGCCATAAAAGTCCGACCGCAATTCCACAGGCTGGCCGGGGCGCACCTTCTTCAATTGGCTTTCCTTGAAGTTGGCATCGACAAACACGGCGTCCATGGGGACGAGGGTCATCATCGGCGTGCCAGCGGCAACGCGTTGGCCGATTTGGACTTGCCGGTTGGTCACAATGCCGCTGATCGGCGCGCGAATGACGGTGCGGTCCAGATTGAGGCGTGCTTGGGCGAGCCGCGCACGGGCAGCGGCAACATCGGGAGCTGTCAGTTCGCTGACGCCGCGGGTGAGCGCCTCATTAGACGCCAGGTCACCCACGGCTGAGGCGCGCGTGGCCTCCGCTGCGGCGACGCCGGCCTGCGCCTGATCAAGCGCTGCGCGCGCTTGCTGATAGGTTGTGCGGACTGCGGTCAATTCTTCGGCAGACACTGCGCCTGACGCGACGAGACCATCACGCCGGTTGAGGGCGGCGCGCGCTTTCTCAAAATCGGCCTGTGCGACTGTCAGGCGGGCACGCGCTGCCAAGGCATCTGCTGCCCGCGCATTGAGCCGCGCATCCAGTGAGGTGCCAGTCGCCTTTGTCTGACGGAACCGTTGTTGCGCCTGTTGCAGCATGGCTTCAGCATTGGCGAGGTCGACGCGGACATCCGCATCGTCAAGGACGACAAGAATGTCACCCTTATTGACCATCTGGGTGCCGCCAACGCGCACGTCCTTGACCGGCCCGGAGATGAGCGGTGTGACGACCGCTGTATCGGCACCGACATAGGCATTGTCCGTGCTGACACGCCCCGACTGGGTCAGGAAATACCAGATGCCCCAAATGACAGCGAGACCGAGCAGGATCAAGGCGAAGAGCCGCAGGAACTTCTTCCGCTTGTCCATCAAGCCCCCATCGGTCGGGCCTCCGTCTTCTGATGCGGCGATTGGGGTGTCGGTCATGTGCCGGCCTTGTCTTTTGAAAGTGAGGCGTTGAAGCCACCACCCAGCGCACGGGTGAGGGCGATGTCGAGTAAGCGGGCGCGCGCGTCCAGATCAGCAGATGCACGCCGTGCGGCAAGGGCTGCATCATCGGCGGCAAGCGCCTGAAGCAGGTTGGCGATGCCCTTTTGATAGCGCAGCCGGGCAAGTGTTGCCGCGTGGTCTGCCGTGCTGGCGGCTTCATTGGTCGATGATCGGCGCGTGTCCAGCGCTCGGCGAGAATCGAGGGCATCGGCGACTTCACGGAAGGCATTGATCAGCGTTGCGTCATAGCGCGCAACAGCCTCAGAGTAAGTGGCATCTGCCGCCCGATACCGGCCTGCAAGGCGACCTCCATCGAAAAGCGGCAAGCTCACCGCCGGTCCAAAATTGGCCATGGAGGAGCCGCTGTCGAACAGGTTCGAGAGGCCAAGCGATTGCAATCCAGCAACCGCCGACAGGTTAATGTTGGGATAAAAATCGAGTTTGGCGACTTTGACGCGCTTGGCGGCGGCTTCGGTGCGCAGGCGGGCTGCGACAATGTCTGGCCGGCGACCCAACAGATCAAGGGCAAGGTTTGCAGGCGCGCCGGTGGCCAATCCGCTCTGGAGCGTGGGACGCGGAAGGCGATCTCCCCGATCTGGTCCGGCGCCGACCAAAGCGGCGATGCGGTTGCGGCTCAAATCTAAAGCTTCGTCCAGAGCCGACAGTTCAGCGCGCGCGGCGGCGTGGCGGGACCGGGCGAGGTCTAAGTCCGATTGATTGTCGATCCCCGCGCTGACGCGCGCCGCCGTCAGCTTCTCGGTTTCTCCTCGGACCTGGACTGCTGTATCCGCAATGTCCCGATTGGCCCAAAGCTGGCCGAACTCGACCCATGCTTTTGCAATGCTTGTGCTCAGAAGCAGGCGGGCCTGCTGGGCATCGACCCGGGCTGCCTCTGCATCACTCCGCGCGGCGGCAAGAGCTGCGCGGTTGCGGCCCCATAGATCAAGGTTGAAGCCCAATGCCGCACTCAGCTTGCCGGTGCTGACGATGCCTTTGGGAACGAATTGGGCAGGGATGCCCATATTGTAGCTTTGCTTTGCGCCGCCTGCTGCACCATCGATGGAAAGCGAAGGAGCAAGCGCACCGCCGGCTTGTTCGGCATAGGCGTCTGCCGCACGGATGCGGGCGGCGGCAAGTGCGGTGTCGGGGGAGGCACGCAAGCCCTCTTCAATGAGTGTGTTGAGCGTATCATCCCCAAAACTGTTCCACCAAGCCTCTTCCGGGAAGGCGGCGGTGGATGGGTTGAACGCTTGGCTGGTCTCAAGCGCCGCTGTCTGACGAGGGGCTGTTGGCACATCAACATGCGGCAGCGTGGCACAGGCGGAGAGCGCCGATGCGATTGAAATGGCGAGGCCAGAACGAAGGGTGTGACTGTACTGCATGGTACGCTGCGCCCCTGCGATCTCAGGGGCGGCTTGTCAAGGGCAATGATACTGAATAGTACAGTTTCATGACAATCGTCGCTCCCAGCCGGAAAGACCTCAAACGACAGGCCATCGTGTCAGTGGCGCGTGATGCGTTCTTGCGTGATGGCTATGGGGGCACAGCGATGTCCTCTATCGCGGCAGCGGTCGGCGGCTCGAAGACGACATTATGGTCTTACTTCCCAAGCAAGCAGGATCTTTTTGCCGCTGTCGTCGATGATATGGTGGAGCGATATGGGGAGGCATTGCGCGTTCCCCTTCCTTCCGAAGGCGATCCCCGTGAGACGATGCGTGCGCTTGGTCAGTCATTGATGACGACATTGGCGCGCCCGCAGATTATCGCCCTGCACCGGATGATCACAGGGGAGGCAGGGCGCTTTCCGGAACTGGGGGGTGTCCTTTATGAACGCGGCCCCGCGCGGGGGCATGCGCGGGTTTCGGCCTGGCTCGCTCACCTCATGGAGCGCGGGGTTTTGCGCCCTGCGGATCCCTTAACGGCTGTCAAGCAGTTTGTGGCGCTATGCCAGGCAGGCCAATTTCAAAAATATCTGATTGGCGCGCTCAAACGGTTGGACAAGGCCGAACTGGACGCGGAGATTGAGCAGGCTGTTGAGACGTTTCTTCGGGCCTATGCTCCGGAGTCAGCCGTCTAGGGGATCGGCCAGAATGCGGCGGGCCTCTTCCACCACGACGTCGGCGATGAGCCGATAATTGTCCGCAAAGGCGGCTCCTTCGCGCCAGACGGCCGCGATAGACCGGGCCGCGGCCCAGCCTTCGGGCCTCAGCCGCGTCACCATGTTTTCCCCGCCGACTTCCGATCTTAGATAAAGCTCAGGCAGGATCGCAAAACCGAGGCCTGACCCGCACATTTGGCGCAGGCTATCGAGGCTGGTTCCTTCATAATCTTCGAGCAGCTCGGCCCCCAGATCGGTGCAGATGTCGCGGAACTGGCGGTGGGTGTGGTGGCGCCTGTCCATGCTGAGAATGCCAACGCCCTGTAGATCCGATTTCCCCACCCGCTTGGCTTGGGCAAGGGGATGGTCCGGCGGGGCGACAATGTGCAGTGGCTCCCGAAAGAGGGGTTCAATGTGCAGGCCGCTCCCCGTGACGGGTAGGGGGGAAAGCAACATGTCGAGATCGCCTTTAGCGAGATCTCGTGCCTGCTCCGTGGGAATGCCTTCGCGAATGTAGAGGCGCAAATCGGGAAAACGCCGATGCAACTGCGCGATGATCTCCGGCATGAGATAGGGCCCGAGGGTAGGCGTGATGCCGAAGCGGATCGTGCCGGCAATCGCCTGCCGCGCGCGTCGGGCAAGGTCTTCTATATCCTTGACGCCGATGAGTAATTTTCGTGCGCGGGCAACCACTTCACGTCCGATAGGTGTCAGCTGCACAGGCGTTTCATTGCGTTCGACAAGTTGGGCGCCGAGCTTTGATTCGAGCGTGCGAAGCTGCTGGCTGAGCGTGGGCTGGGAGATATGAACGGCGTCTGCGGCCCTCCGGAAGTTTCCGTGTTCCGAAATGGCGACCAGATATTCAAATTGGCGAAGCGTCGGCATGATAGAAACTATCTATTAAAGTTTGATGCATATTGCAATTTGATCAATCAGTCGATGATACCGATATGCAACCTACGTTCAACCGGAGATACAAATGTTTGAATTTTTCACGTCCATGTTTCTCGGAACGCCGGTCTGGTTTTGGCTGGCCTTCGTTGGGCTGGTCGTGGCCTTGACGGCGTTTGACCTTGGTCTCCTTCACAAGGAAGACTGCGAGATGGGGATCGCTGAATCCCTCAAACTCTCGGCCTTCTACATCGCCATCGCGCTTGCCTTTGGGGTCTGGGTCTGGATCGAGAAGGGCGCTGATCTCGGCATGAAATACTATACTGGATTCTTCATAGAGAAGGCATTGTCGATCGACAACATCTTCGTGATCAGTCTGATCTTCGCCTTCTTCGCGATCCCGGCCAAATTCCAGTATCGCGCGCTTTTGTGGGGTATCATCGGCGTCATCGTCCTGCGTGGTTTGATGATTGCAGCAGGTGCCGCGCTCGTAAACGAGGCGTATTGGGTCCTCTACATCTTTGCCGCCTTCCTGATTGCGACGGGCGTCAAGATGTTCTTTTCAAACGATCATGCGCCGGATCTTTCAAAGAACCCTGCGATCCGTTGGATCTCCGCGCATATGCGGGTGACCAAGGAACTGCATGATCAGCGCTTCTTCGTCAAAGTACCTGACGAGAAGACCGGGACGATGGTGCGCGCAGCGACCCCGTTGTTCCTGGCGCTGGTGGTGATCAACTTGGCTGACCTTGTGTTTGCGATTGACTCGGTGCCCGCCATCTTCGCGATCACGACCGATACATTCGTGGTCTACACATCCAACATCATGGCGATCCTTGGCCTGCGTGCGCTCTACTTCGCACTCTCGGCGATGATCGACCGGTTCCACTACCTCAAATTCGCCCTTGCCGCCGTACTTGTGTTCATCGGCTCCAAGATCTTCGTGTCCGATTTTCTGCTGGATGGGGCGAAGTTTCCGCCTGTCGCCAGCCTGGCCGTGACCTTCGGCCTGATCGGCGCGGGGATAGGATGGTCGCTCTGGAAAACCCGGACTGCCGCCACCTCCCACTGAAACTATGTTTAACCAAATTAAAAAAGGAGAAGTCATTATGCGTAAATTGATTGGTCTTTCGGTCCTCGCCAGTGCAGCCCTGCTCACCGTTCCTGCGGTTGCAAAGGATAATAGTGCCGCAGCACATGCTATTGCACCCTATGCCCCGATTACGGTTGCCGAAGTTGAAGCGGCCCAGAAGGCTTGGGGTGATGCCCTTGTTGCCATCGCAGTTGAGTTTGACACCAAGGGTCATGCGGCTGCCAAGGATCTGGCGGGCAAGGTTCTCGATGGCGCCTATGCCTATGACATGGGCCCCGTCCTCTTCAAGCCGACGCTGACGGTTGCCCCGCAGACGTTCCGCACGACCCGCGACGGCGCTCGGGCAGCCTTGCTGGTGCAAAGCTGATCAACAATGCGATCATCCTTCCGGCGACCGTCACGGTGAAGTATCACCTCGTCACGGGTTCGGCGATCAAGCCTTATGTCGGTGCAGGCCCGACGCGCTTCTTCATCTTCAGTGAAGGTGTGGGTGCAACGGCCCGGACACTGGGTGCCACCGCCGTCAACCTGAGGGACGATTTCGGCTTTGCCTTGCAGGCGGGCACGGACATCAAGCTCAATGACCGTGGACTTGGCCTTAGCATCGATGCGAAGCGCTATTTCGTAGACACAACGGCTGTTTTCCGTGCGGGAACGACGACCGTTCTTCAAACGCGTCATAAGCTCGACCCTTGGGTGTTGAGCGCCGGTCTCGCTTACCGCTTCTGATCTAACTGAAAAAAGGTACCTCTAATGATCCGCTACACGCCGCTGGCTGCACTTGCCATTCTGGTCACTGCACCGCTCCATGCTGCGGAAGAGGATGCCCATCTATGGGGCGCAGTGATTGTGAATGCTGATGTTAGCAAGGATATCGTCATAACAATGGAAGGTGTCGCACGCCTGACAGATGACGCCTCGCGACTCGGCCAGTCAATCCTGCGTCCCAGCATTGGATACCGGCTGGGGAAGAACACGATTGCCAGTGTCGGTTATGCATATGTTGCAACAGACCCTGTTGGGCCGGCCAGTTCTGACGAACATCGCGCCTGGCAGCAATTGTCCTTCAGGGTTGCCGGCAACGGAGCTGGCCTGACGGTCACCGGCCGGACGCGCCTTGAACAAAGATGGTTTGAAGGGCGCGACGATATGGGTTGGCGCTTGCGGCAGCAATTGCGGGCGACGGCCCCCTTATCTGGAAAAACACGCGCTGTTGTGTGGAGTGAAGTCTTTCTCTCACTGGATGATACCAGTTGGGGACAGCGCAGCGGACTTGACCGGTGGCGCAATTCAGTGGGATTGTCGGTGCCCGTATCTAAAGCAGTGACGCTGGAGCCGGGTTACATTAACCAATGGGTTAGTTCGCGCGGACTGGACCGCGTTCACCATATCGCGAACGTTTCGCTATCAGCGCGTTTTTAGCGATAGCGAGATAAGGGGGATTGAAGTTTGGCCATTGACGTTGGGATCAGCGCGCTCCTGTCGCCTATGATCCTCTTTTTCATCCTCGGCGGATTTGCCGGGCTCGTGCGGTCGGACCTCAATGTTCCGGACGCCATGGGTAAGGCGATGTCGATTTATCTGATGGCCGCGATCGGGCTGAAAGGCGGCATCAGCGTCGCAGAGGCCGGTGTTTCGCCCCAATTCGCTATGGCCTTGATCGCCGGGGTTGGCCTGAGCCTTCTGCTGCCAGTTCCCGCTTTCGCCGTGTTGCAACGGGCAGGCGGTCTTGACCGGACAAACGCAGCAGCCATTGCCGCCCATTACGGATCGGTGAGCGTTGTCACCTTTGTAACGGGTTCCGAAATCCTCAACGCGCTTTCGATGCCACCTGCGGGCTATATGGTCGCAGTAATGGCCGCGATGGAGACGCCCGCCATCATTGTTGGCCTTATGTTGGCCCGAAGCACGCTTGCGTCCGGGCCATCTATGCGGAAATCCGGCATGTGGCACGAAAGCCTTTTAAACGGCTCTGTGGTTCTTCTGCTCGGCAGTTTCGCGATTGGCCTCGCCGTTGGCAAGGACGGCGCCGCACCGGTGCTTCCGGTCTTTGATGCAGGGTTCCGGGGCATCTTGTGCCTATTCCTGCTCGACATGGGGCTGATTGCGGCACGACGGTTACGTGAAACTCGAAACCTGACCTGGCGGCTCATCGCGCTTGGTATTGCACTTCCGGTTGTTCAGGGCGTGATTGGTGTCTCGCTTGGGACGGCCTTTGGGCTTGATGTGCCCACAGCGGCCGTGCTCGGCATTCTTGCGGCTAGCGCCTCTTATATTGCGGTCCCTGCCGTCATGCGTATGTCCCTGCCACAGGCAGACCCCGGTCTTTCGTTGGGGATGGCCCTCGCTGTGACCTTTCCGTTCAATGTGACCTTTGGTATTCCCCTTTATATCGCATTGGCCACAAGGATTGGCGCATGACTTTGAATGTTGTCCAACGCCGTAGAATTGAAGTTTTGGTTGATCGCCCTCTGGCGCCTCTTCTGGCTGAACTTGCGCGCGATGCAGGCATTACAAGCTACAGCCTTTTGCCCGTGCTGGGCGGTGCGGGCCATAACGGCGTCTGGACCGACGAGCAGATCAGTGGTGCCCAGGCCAAGCTGATCTTTTTAACGGTGGCGTCTGAGGAAAAGACCAGCCGTTTGGTTGAGCAACTGACGCCTTTGCTCGATAGTCATGGCCTTGTGTTGTTCCTTAGCACAGTGGATGTGGTCCGCGGTTCGCGGTTCTGATGGGAGCGTTATCAGATTGATGGCCGATCCGATGGCGTGTCGGGCATGATCTCAGTTAATCCGCGCTCCCTGTCGGCGTAGTTCCTGCTGAATAGAGCCGATATCCACCTCGCCAAACCCGCGATCAGTTTTCACGCCAACGGCAGCCGCCACGCCCGCGCCTTGCCCGGCAACGGCGCAGCACATCATGTTGCGGACGGCCGCATGGCTCACCTTGTCGCCGCCGATCACGCGGCCAGTGACGATCAGGTTCTTGATGCCCTTGGGAAGCATCGACCGGTAGGGTACGTGGAAATAGCGGCCCGTGGTCGGCAAAATCAGATAGCCATAGCCATCGATAAACTCTGGAAAGATGCCGACGCTATCTTCAAACCGGCCTTGTTCCATCACGTCATCGGCGGTCATGTTGTACACCGCGTCAATCTTGCGCGTGTCACGGATGCCAAGCGTCATGCCGAAGTTGCGCAGCTTTGCATCCTCGCAGCCGGGCATGAAGGCCTGAAGCGCGGCAATGGCGTGCATCGCCTGTTTCCGTCCCGCCATTTCGCCGTGGGTTAGCGCATCGGGATTGGTGCCGTCGAGATAGAGGTGGCACATGTTGAGATAGGTCAGGTCGCCTTGATCAGACACGGTGCCCCAAGTTCCTGCCATGGTTTTCACACTGTCGGGGATCAGACCCGCCTCCAGCGCCTTTTGAAACGGCTTGCGCAAGAAGGGGGAGAACATCTCATCTTCCTTACCGCTGGTGATCACTTCCCACTCACCGCCCACGGCCCAGTCGCCATAGGTCTGCGGGTCGGCTTTGACCGCATCAATGAACCGCGTCTTATTGACCCCGCACATGGAGAACATGACCGAGACGGACATCATCTCATCCACCGGATGCATGTGCGTGGGTGCCCCTGCACGGTGGGCGACGTCCGCATCGCCCGTTGCGTCAATCACGCGCTTGGCGAGTATGGCTTCGCGGCCTGCCTTGCTTTCAACAATGACGCCGCGGATCGTATCGCCTTCCATGATCGGCGCGACGAACATGCGGTGGAGCATCGGGATAACGCCAGCTTCCTCAACCAGTGTGTCCGCCACGAACTTGAACCCTTCGGCATCGAGGCTGTGGCTGATGGATTGCGGTTCCGGCATGGCGGCACCCATGGCTTTGGCCCGCTCTTCAAATTCCCGGCCGATGCCTTCGCTGTCGATAGTGGCGGGGTGGCGATACCAGGCAAAGCCTTCCACGCCGACCTGCGTGATGTTGCCGCCAAAGCAGCCATAGCGTTCCAAAAGGGTCGTCTCAACACCGGCCCGCGCCGAGGCCAAGGCGGCGGCGAGCCCGCCCGGTCCTGATCCGACGACCAGAACATCAGTTTCCCGGATGACGTCAATCTGACGGGCTGGCTCAAGAATGGTGGCGCTCATCGTTGCGCCGTTTCCCAATTGGGTGCGATATGGAATGGCGCGTTGGACGGGGCGAGCAGGGGCTTACCAAGAATATGATCCGCGCCTTTCTCCCCGATCATGATGGTCGGTGCGTTCAGATTGCCGGTCGTAATGGTCGGCATCACGCCGCTGTCGATCACGCGTAGGCCCTGAACGCCGATGACCCGGAGTTCGGGGTCTACCACGGCCATGGGATCATTCGGGCTGCCCATCTTGCAGGTGCAGCTGGGGTGCAGGGCGCTTTCAACATGCTCGGCAATGAAGGCGTCAATCTGATCGTCCGTAACGCAGTCCGCCCCGGGTTGAATCTCGCGTCCACGGAAGGGTGCGAAAGCGGGCTGCTGAAAAATCTCGCGTGTCAGCCGGACGCAGGCGCGCATGTCCGCCCAATCGTCTGGGTGGCTCATATAGTTGAACAGGATCTTGGGCTTATCATGCGGGTCCGCGCTTTTGAGCGTGACCTTCCCGCGACTTTTGGAGCGCATGGGGCCGACATGGGCTTGAAAGCCATGCTCGCTCGCCAGCGACGATCCATCGTAATTGATGGCCATCGGGAAGAAGTGATACTGGATATCGGGATATTTTATCCCGGCACGGCTGCGGATGAAGCCGCAGCTTTCAAACTGATTTGACGCGCCGACGCCTTTCCGCCCGAACAGCCACTGTGCGCCCACCATGGCCTTACCGAGCAAGTTCGCCTTGCCGTAGAGCGTGATGGGCTGGGTGCAGGCCATTTGGAAATAGAATTCCAGATGATCCTGCAGGTTCGCGCCGACGCCCGGGCGGTCTGCGCGCACGTCAATCCCGTGCTCCTTTAGCTCCTCTGCCGGGCCGATGCCGGACAGCTTGAGAAGCTGGACCGAATTGATCGGGCCGCCCGACAGGATGATTTCGCGTCCGGCACGCAGCTGGTGCAGTTCGCCCGCCCGTTCATATTCAATGCCGACAGCGCGTGTGCCTTCAAACAGGATGCGTGTCGCTAGAGCCTGCTCAATAACCTGGAGATTGGGCCGCTTGCGTGCCTCATAAAGATAGGCCTTGGCCGCAGAACAGCGCGTGCCGTTCCGCACGGTCATATCCATCCGGCCAAAGCCTTCTTGAGCATAGCCATTATAGTCTTCGGTGAGGCCATAGCCCGCCTGTTGCGCGGCATCGAGCCAAGCGTGATGCAGCGGGTTGTCGAGCGGGCCATAGCTGGTCGACAGCGGACCATCGCCGCCGCGATATTCATTTCCACCTTCGGCGCGGCCTTCGGCGCGTTTGAAATAGGGGAGCACATCGGCATAGCCCCAGCCGGTGGCGCCTTCCTCTTCCTTCCACCGTTCAAAATCGAGGGCATTGCCACGGACGTAAACAAGCCCGTTGATCGAGGAGGATCCGCCAAGACCTTTGCCGCGTGGGCAGTTCAGGCGGCGGCCATTGAGATGCGGCTCCGGCTCGCTTTCATAGCCCCAGTTCCACCTTTTGGTGTTCATGGGGTAAGCGAGCGCGGCGGGCATCTGGATGAAGATCGACCGGTCACTGCCGCCAAATTCAAGCAAGACGACCTGATGCTTGCCATCTGCGCTCAGCCGGTCGGCCAGCACGCATCCTGCCGATCCAGCGCCGACGATGATGTAATCGGCAGCCTCAATAGGGGGCATCGATCTTCTCCATCGCGACATAGACGCTCTTCAACTGCGTATAATGCTCAATCGCGGCCCGGCCGTTTTCGCGACCAAGGCCGGATTGCTTGTTGCCGCCAAAGGGCATTTCAATCGGCGTGATGTTGTACGTGTTGATCCAGCAAGTGCCCGCCTCCAGCGCCGCGATGACGCGGTGGGCGCGGTTCAAATTGTTGGTGAAGATGCCAGCCGCCAAACCGAAGCTGGTGTTATTCGCCCGGGCGACAACCTCCGCTTCATCCTCAAAGTCGAGCACCGCCATGACGGGGCCGAAAATCTCTTCGCGGACGATCGCCATATCATCGGTGCAGCCGGTGAAGATGGTTGGTTCGACGAAAGCGCCTTTTACCAAGTCGCCTGCCGTCACGCGCTTGCCACCCGTCAAAAGGGTGGCACCCTGTTGCTGGCCAAGGGCTATGTAGCCCAGCACCTTTTCCATATGCGCCGGTGAAATCAGCGCCCCCATTTGGGTGGCGGGGTCGAGCGGATCGCCGATGACCATCGCCTCGGTGCGCGCCTTGAGTTTGGCGAGGAAAGCATCGCGGACGGATTTATGCACAAAGACCCGCGTGCCGTTGGTGCAGACCTCTCCCGCCGAATAGAAATTGGCGAGCAGCGCGCCCGAGACGGCTTCGTCCAGATCCGCATCTTCAAATACGATCAGTGCGGATTTGCCGCCCAATTCAAAGGTTACATATTTGAGGGTGCCGGCCGCATCGACCATCACCTTCTTGCCGGTGCCGACCTCACCCGTCAGCGACACCTTGGCGATGTCGGGGTGGAGGCTCAGCAACCGGCCGGTGTCTGCCTTGCCCTGCACGACCTGAAACAGACCATCGGGCAGGCCCGCATCGCGATAGGCCTTTTCCAGTTCAATGGCCGTCAGCGGGGTCAGTTCCGCAGGCTTGAAGATCATTGCGTTTCCGCAGGCCAATGCAGGTGCGGATTTCCAACAGGCAATCTGGATGGGATAGTTCCACGCGCCAATCCCCGCGACGACGCCCAAAGGCTCCCGTCTGGAATAGCCAAAGGCACCGCTGCCCAGATCGTGATGTTCACCGGCAATTGTGCGGGCGAGGCCTGCATAATATTCGATGCAATCCGCGCCCGACAGGACGTCCACTGAAATGGTTTCTTGGATGGGCTTGCCCGTGTCTTGCGCTTCGAGCCGGGCGATCGTCTCGTTGCGCTCAACCAGCAAGGCGGCTGCGCGGTGAAGGATGCGCCCACGTTCCACGCCGGGGGTTTTGGCCCAAAGCTTTTGCGCCTCGGCGGCACGGGCCACGGCGTTGTTGACCTCTGCCTGTCCGTCGATCTTGATTGTCGCGAGCACGGCCCCTGTTGCCGGATTGATCGTGTCAAAGCTGGCAGCGGCGGGAGAGGGCGGGGCCCCCTTCAAATTGCGCGCAATGAAGTCAAAAATCAGGTCGCGCGCCAGACCATTTTGCAGCGCGGAGCCACCGTTCATCGCGGCGCGCAGCCAGACGCCGTCGACCATTGCGGCAATGGTGTCTGCCATCGGCGATACATCCCGGGCGTCGACAAGTTGCCGCAAATCAAATTTCAGGTTGGACAGCATCCGCTGCTGATGGGCGCGCTGCACCCGGGCCAGTTGGGGCACGTGGAGTGCCTGCCCCCAGAAGGACAGCCAAACGCGCGCCGTTTCTTCGGCATAGTCATTATGCCCAAGATGGGCATCGACCAAAGCCTCAATGCGTGCACGTGGTCCTGCGGCGAGGCGAATTCTTGCGGTGGCATAAGTGTTCAATTGCCGCGCGACGGATCGAAACGCGGCTTCGAGCAGCGCGTCCTTGCTGCCGAAATAGTGGACGATCAGCGCCGCCGAGACATCTGCTCGCTGGGAGACCTTATTGAACGTAAATTCAACGATGCCATCTTCGGCCAGTGTGGAGATGGCGGCGTCGATGATGTGCTGGCGGCGGGATTGGGATAATTCAGTCATTACTGCGGCATAACCGTTATTGAACTACCGTTCAATATGAGGCCATTTGAACGTTTTGGCGTTTGAGGCCTTTGGGCAAATGGCGCGAAACGACAGGCAAGGGCGGTCACATCGACCTTTTTGCAAAAGTTACAAAAATCACACAAATGTCACAGATTAGACATTCCTCTGTAATGGCAGAACCATAACCCGCGTTGGTATTCAATATATGCCAACACGGGGGTTTCATGGTTTACGGTCGTTCGTCGCTGCGCGTCAGCAACTTTAAGCGTTTCCTGCTGTGTTCAGCGGTTTTCGTTGGCAGCATCGGCGCTAACACGGCATTTGCTGCGGAAACTGCCGAGGAAGAAATTATCGTGACGGCGTCCCGCCCAATTGCGGAATCTGAAGCGGCGGCCCTTGAAGTTCAGAAGAACGCCGATTCGCTTGTGACTGTTGCCGCATCGGATGCCGTGGGCCGCTTGCCTGACCAGAATATCGCACAGGCCGCAGGCCGACTTCCGGGCGTCGCTATTGAACGCGATCAGGGTCAGGCCCGCTACATCTCGCTGCGCGGCGCGCCGAACTATTGGACGACGCTGTCGTTTGACGGGATCAACATTGTTAGCCCGGAAGGGCGTGATGCGCGTTTTGACTCGATCCCATCTGCCATCGCATCGCAGATCATCGTGTCGAAGGCCGTGACCCCGGACATGCCCGGAGAGACTGTTTCAGGTAATGTGAACGTGATCACCCGTTCGGCCTTTGACTATTCGGGCCTCCACGTCGCCGGAAAGGCAGGCGCAGGTGCCGCAGAACTTGGCGATCGCCGGGAATATGAAGGCGCGCTCATCGTCTCGGACCGCTTCAAGGCAGGTGAAGGCGAAATCGGCGTTTTGGTGTCGGGCAGCTATTATCAACGCGGCATGATCACGGACAATTTTGAGACCGATTATGAGCGTGTTGCTCAAGATCAGCGTCCCGGAAGCGTTTCACGTTTCTGGGCGCATGAGACAGAGAACAAGCTGTATCGTCTCACACGCCGCAACTGGTCTGTCTCGGGCCGTTTGGACTGGAAGCCCGACAGCGACAACACAATCTCGCTGCGGTCGGTCTACACGATCTTCAAGGACGATGAGGCCCGCGACAATTATCGTTTCGACCTTGATGACCGCCAGGGTGATTTGGTCGCCAATACAGCGGCTTGCACCATCACGGCCAACCCGACGCCCACAAACACCGGATATGCCGATGTTTGCATTGGCAACACGCCGTTCCAGGGGACGGTTTATGGCATCGACATTCGCCAGCGTTCCACATTGCGTGCGTTCCGTCAGTCGATCTTCACGAATACGCTGGCTGGCGATCACGAATTTTCGGATGGTTGGAAACTGTCTTGGCTTGGAAACTTCTCCGAATCCAAGGATGACCGTTCGGTCGTCGGGGAAGCGAGCTGGGACAGCCCGAGCACGCGGACCTTGCGTCCGACAGTGTCCTATGACTTCACCAATCCAAATCGGGGTAATTTGCAGCTGTTTAACACCGTCCAGCTTGCTAGCCCGACACGGTTTCAGGCCGGGACAGCAGTCACGGCCATCGACACCTTCACCAAGCCGCTTTCCCAGCTGACAGTCCTTGATGCGGTCGACACGACCAAGGCCTATACTGGCAAGTTGGTGCTGGCTCGTGAAACCGAATTTTTGGGCGGCGACCTGACCCTCCGCGCGGGCTTCCAGTTCGACCAGCGCACCAAGACGGTGGATGAAAGCCAGATCTTGCTCAATACAGCGGCGCAGTTTGCGACGGTGGGGATCTCGACCGACTATAATCAGTTCTCGCTGGATCAGCCCTTCCTCGGCAAAATCCCCATGGGCTACACGTTCCGCTATTTTGACACGGAAAAGATGAAAACCGTGACAGACGCGGCGCGTGCGAATTTTACCTTCGTCCCAAATACCGGCAACATTTACGATGTGCGTGAGCAGGTTTATGCCGGCTTCCTGATGGGCAATGCCAAGTTTGACTGGGGCTCTGCTGTCGGCGGGGTCCGTGTGGAACACATCACAAACCGGGGCATCGCTGTCGCATCAATCGCCGGCGTTTCCGGCCCTGTGACGGCGGAATCGAGCCAGACCCTCATTTTCCCAAGCATGCACGTCAACTACAACGTCGACGATACCAAGAAGCTGCGCCTTTCGTTCAACTCGGGCGCTGCGCGCGCGGATTATGACCAGTTGCGTCCCAACGTCACCGTCAACGATTCCAACCAGACCATTTCGGGCGGCAATCCTGCGGTCAAGCCGGAACGCGCTTATGGCATCGATGCCTATTTCGAATGGTATATGAAGCCACAGGGCTATTTGATGGCCGGTGTGTTCGTAAAGAAGGTGAAGGATGTTCTTTACCGCGAGACGCGCACGTTCGGTTCGGATGCTCTGAACAGCAACAATGTTGATCGTTCAGCCTATGTCTTTTCAGGCATCACCAATGGTGGCGATGGACGGATCTACGGTTTTGAAGCTGCAGCCCAGCTGCAGTTGGAACCTTGGACAGCCTCGCTGGGCCTGCCGGACTGGATGGGTGGTTTTGGGATCAGTGCCAACCTGACGCTCAACGACAGCGAAGTGACGAAGCCCGCCATCGGTGCCGTCCCGGCCCGCAAGGTCCGGCTGCCCGGCACGTCAGACGTGGTTTACAATGTGGGCGGCTATTATGAAAAATATGGCGTCTCACTGCGTCTCCAACTTCAAAAGCGCAGCACTTGGCTGGATGGTATCGCGGATGACCTGACCGATGCCGGTGACACCTATTGGGCCGCGGATGATGAGCTGGATTTCTCGGCACGCTATGAAATCACGCCCAATGTTGAAGTCTTTTTCGATGCCACCAACCTGCTGAACAATCCGGGTCGTCGTTATTCGGATCCGGGCAATCTGCTGACGGCTCTAGGAACACCGACCGCAGCAAGCGGGGCGCAGACGATTGAATGGGAACGATTTGGTCGTCGCTTCAGCGGTGGTTTCCGGTTCAACTTCTGATGGGCTTCAGCGCATCTGTTGCGTTGTCTTTGGCGGCGGGAGCCGGGGCCTTGCCTCCGGTTCCCGCACCGCCTGTGAAGACAGCAACGGTCGTTGCAAAGCAGGCAACGGTGCCGGTTGGCACCGTTGCCGACGATGCGGCAGATGATCCTGCCATCTGGAGAAACCCTAACGCTCCAGCCCGCAGCCTCATTGTCGCCACTGACAAAAAGGCCGGCCTTTACGTCTATGGGATGGATGGGAAGGTGCGCCATTTTTTGGCCGGTGGGCGGCTGAACAATGTTGACCTGATCGACATGGGTCGCACGGGTGTGATTGTGGTCGCCAGTGACCGCAATGATCCCGCACAGGCGCTGCTGCAGCTTTATCGGTTGGACACGCGGTCTGGCGTTTTGACAGCTGTTGGTGCCGTGAGTGGCGGTGAGGGGGAAGCCTATGGCGTCTGCCTGATGCGGAGTGGCCCCGCGCTTGATGCGTTTTCGGTTCTTAAGCACGGCGCCATTCACCGCATTTCCGTGAGCTTTGGGAAGGCAGCCCCTGCCGGGCGTGTCATGCAGTCGATGCAACTGGCCACGCAGACCGAAGGTTGCGTTGCCGACAGCCGGACTGGCACCCTTTATGTTGGGGAAGAAGACCGGGGCATCTGGGCTTTTGATCTTGGCAAAAGGGTGGACCAACCCCGCCTTGTTGCGCCGGTGGACGGCACGCACTTGGTTGCCGATGTTGAAGGTCTGGCGCTTCTTCCGAAGGGACGGCGCGGCGGCTGGCTTGTTGCCTCCAGCCAAGGCGACAATGCTTATGCGCTCTACCGCTTGCCAGATCTTAAGCCAGATGGACGCTTCCGCATTGCGGCCGGACGATTTGGCAGCACAGAAGAAACAGACGGCATCGCGCTGATGCCCGGCCGATTTGGCCCAGGCTTTCCGGGCGGGCTGTTTGTCGCGCAGGACGGCGAAAATGCGCCTGCATCACAGAATTTCAAGCTCGTGTCCTGGCGGGATGTGGTAAAGGCAATTGGACCGGTAAAATGAGGAAGAAGCTGGCAAACATCGTCCGTGCACCAGTTGTGTTGGCACTGACATTGGCGGCCAGCCCCGCGCTTAGCCATGATGGCCATGCTCTTATGCCCGGCGGTGAACGTGCAAGTCCTGCCAGCGCTGCGTCAAAACAGGGCCGGACATGGCTCGCTGGTGATCACCATATCCACAGTGAATTCAGCGCCGACTACCAGTCTGATCCTGAAAAGCCGGACGCCGTGCCGACACCTCTCTTTGGCCGCGACGGGCGCTATTCCATCAAGAAGAATGCGGAAATGGCGCGCACCTATGGTCTGGCTTGGATGGTCTCCACCGATCATGGTGGGCCGAACCATAGCCGCATCAACCATGACTTCGCTTATCCCGCGCTGGAGGAGTCTCGCCGCGCTGTGCCCGAAGTGCTTCAGTATTTTGGTATGGAACTGGATACGCCTGCCGGAGACCATAGCAGCCTGATCATTCCGCTCAGCGGGAATGAGCGGGCCCAGTTGTTCGACATTGAAAGCCGCTTCTCGCAAAAGGACGCTTGGCCTGCCGACCCTGCGCGTGACCAGCCGCCGCGTATGATTGAGGCTTTGAAAGCCATGGGCGCGCAACCGCTTCCGCCCGTTCTTTTTGCCAACCATCCGTCGCGGTCTGCGCCTATTGGCAGCAAATACGGACGCTACACGCCCGAAGAATTTCGTAACTGGAATGATGCGGCTCCAAAAGTGTCTGTCGGCATGGAAGGCGCGCCGGGGCATCAGGCAGGGGCTTTGAAGCCTGATGGCACGCTCGATCCGACGGGAAGGCGTGGCGGCTATGCAAAGCTGTCCACCATCGGTGGTTTTGATCCGATGACGGCAAAGCTTGGCGGCCTGTGGGATGCGATGCTGGGGGAGGGGCGCCACTGGTGGATCACCGCGACGTCGGATTCGCACAATAACTGGCGCGACGGCGGCAATGATTTCTGGCCCGGCGAATATTCAAAGACCTATGTTCTCGCGCGGCGCGACCATGGCGACATATTGGATGGCCTGCGTCACGGCCGGATCTTCGTGACGACGGGGGATCTCGTTTCAGAAGTTCATATGTCGGCACATGGGGCACGCTTGTCCAAGGTAAAGGCGGGGCTGGGGGAGCTTCTCACGGTCCAGCGCGGCGACGATGTGGTCGTTGAAATCCGAGTTCGTGATCCCAAAGGCGAAAATAGCGCGAAGATGTCGCCCGAGGTGCGCCGGATCGATCTTATATCCGGCCGCGTGACCGGGCCGGTGCAGGACCGGTCAACGGATATCAATTCCAGCGCACAGGTTGTGCACCGCTTTACGAAGGCGGACTGGAAGCGCGAAGGCGAGGTTCTGGTGATGCGTCACCGACTGCGCAAGGTGACAGAGCCCCTCTATCTGCGGTTGCGCGGGACCAACACGGAGGAACTCGAACCCGCAGAAGACCAGCCGGGTGAGAACCCTTGGGCCGATCTTTGGTTTTACGCGAACCCGGTGTTCGTCGAGATCAAGAACTGATCGGAATCGGCCATCGCGCCCATATCAATCAAAAGCGCGGCGACAAACCTGATCTAAGTGGGAAGCAATCAACACCTCCTGCTCTATCCACGGAAATTCAGGGCGGCTGAGGAGGAGGGCGACGAGGCCGTGCATGCTGGCCCATGCAGACTGCGCCAGCGCCGCCGTTTTGAGATCGTCGACGCCCCGCACCGTTTTGAAAAGATCGTGGAGGATTGCGAAACAGCGCATGCCGCTTTCATGAATGGCCTGCTGATCCGTGGGATGCGTCGTTGTTTTCTCCAGCATGAAGGCTATGCGATAGGCGGCTCTTTGTTCAAGCCCAAACGCGACATATACCTGACCCATGCACTTTAGGCGCTCATGCGGAGTTCCCGCTGCCTGCGCTGCTGCCGCCATCCGCGCACTCAATTGCTCGAAAGCGCGTTCGCTCAATTTGACGGCGATATCTTCCCGGCTTTTGAAATGCGCATAAAGCGAGGGCTGGCTGATGCCGACGGCGGCCGCAATGTCACGCGTGGTGACGCTTTGCACGCCATGATCAAGAAACAGGCGCATTGCGGCGTTTAAGATCTGCTCTCGCCGGTCTTCGGCTTTGGAGGGTGGTGCAGCGGTCACATCGCTTCATCCATCTGCTTGACAAGGGGTGTCAACCTATCAATGATAGGTAGCGAAAGGCCACTTAAATTGATGTTCCGTCGCGGCGCTCAGTCCCCTATATTTTTCAGCGCCTTACTGCTTGTCGGTTGCGGGGGTGCCTCTGATGCGCCACCGGCCGCTAAAGCATTGCCGACCGTCCGCGTGGCCCTTGTTGGGACGACCGCCGCGTCGCCGGTGATCCAAGCGATCGGCACGGCCGTTTGGCGGCAGGAAACGCCTCTTGGGTTCACATCTGACGGTCAGATTTCCCGCATTTTGGTGAACGAGGGAGATATCGTTCGGCGCGGGCAGGTTCTGGCAACGTTAGACACAACGCCAATCGCCGCCGAACTCTCCGTCGCGCAGGCAGAAGCCCGGCGGGCGCAGTCTGAACTCAAGCGCCTGGACCATCTGTATCGTAATGGCTGGGTGACAAAGCAACGCCTTGAAGCCGCACAAGCCGCCTCTGAAGTGTCCGCAGCTCAGGTGCGGGCGCGCGGCTTTGCTGTTCAGACGGCTCGAGTGACCGCACCGAGCAGCGGCGTGGTGCTGGCCCGCTTGGCCGAACCAACGCAAGTCATCGCCAAGGGATCGCCGGTGCTCGTCATCGGAGAGACGGACGGCGGCTTTGTGATCCGGGTTCCGGTCAATGATCGCGTTGCTGCGTCTGTGACGATGGGCGAGCCTGCCCTTGTGCGGTTTGAGGCTTTAGGATCAACGCCGCTCCAGGGTCGAATTGTCGAGATTGGCGGCCGCGCGCGGCAAACGACAGGCACGTTTGATGTTGAGATCACGCTGCCTAACGCACCCGGTTTGCGCTCCGGCATGATTGGAACCGCGACATTGGCGATCGCTCCGCGCGGGGCAGCTGCAGCCATTATCTTGCCCGCCATTGCCATCCTTTCCCCGCGGGCGGGTGAGGGGCTGGTTTATGTGGTGGATGCGAGCGGCACGGCGCGGCTGCGTCAGGTTAGGCTCGGTGACGCAAGTGATGCGGGCGTTGAGGTGTTGTCCGGTGTCAAAGCGGGTGAGCGCGTCGCCTTGTCCGGGTTCGACAAGATCCGCAATGGCGCACGTGTCAATGCCGTGACTCGCACCCCGTGAACCTCATCGCATTTGCCGTAAAGCGCTGGCAGCTGACGGCTGTCATCTTCTTGCTGTTTGCAGCTTTAGGCATTCAGGCCTTCCTCACGATCCCGCGATCCGCCGACCCGCATTTTCCGGTCCCGACGATTGTAACGGTCGTCTCCCTTCCGGGGGCGGATGCTGCGGAAGTTGAAGAGACCGTGGCCAAGCCGATTGAAGAGGCGGTTCAGGGCATTGATCGGATCAAGGAGATCCGCTCGACCAGCAACAGCGGCGTGGCCGTCATTTCGACTGAATTTGATTATGGGACCAATGCGGATCAGGCGCTGGACCGCGTTGTCCGCGATGTAAATGCCATTCGCGGCCAACTGCCCTCCGGGGTTGGCCGCATCGAGTTTCGCCGTGTGCGGACCACGGAAGCGGCCGTGATCCAGCTCGCTTTGGTGAGTGACAAGGCGTCATGGCGGCGGATGGAAAAATATGGGCAGGACGTTCGTGATAAGTTGAATGTCGTGCCGGGCGTGCGCGCCACGACCATCTATGGTCTGGCCAAACCGGAGCTTCGCGTTGCCATCGACTCCAGTCGCCTGTCAGAGGCTGGCATTCCTGCGACGGATGTGGCCAATGGCATTTCCGCCGGTGGGGCAACGATTGCGGCGGGCTCCATCAATGCGGGAGACCGGCGGTTCAACGTCGATGCCGGGGGCGCTTACCGTTCTCTGGAGGCGCTCAGGGGCTCCATCATCAAGGGTGAACCGGGTCGCTTCATCACAGTGGGTGACGTCGCCAAGGTCGAGTGGGCAGAGGCCGAACAGCTTCATTACACGCGCTACAATGGCCAGAGAGCCATTTTCATTTCCGTAAAGCAAAAGGACGCTGTCAGCGCGCCTGATTTGCGCAAGCGGCTTGGCGTTGCGGTGAATGGGCTCAACGCATCGCTCCCTCCAGATATGAAGCTTGCCACCGCATTTGATCAGACGCTCGATATCAAGCGGCGCCTCAACCAATTGGCCACAGATTTTGCCATCGCGCTCGCTTTAGTGCTGATCACGCTCATCCCGTTGGGTTGGCGTGCGTCGCTCGTGGTGATGGTGTCGATCCCCTTGTCGCTCGCCATGGGCGTCTTTGCGCTTGCTCAACTTGGCTACACGCTCAACCAGATTAGCATTTCAGGGTTTATCATTTCGCTTGGCCTCTTGGTCGACGATTCCATCGTCGTGACCGAAAACATTGAACGCCACATGCGCGGCGGGGAGGCGCCGACGGACGCTGCGATCAGTGGCACCAAGGAGATCAGTCTTGCTGTTCTTGGCTCAACAGGCGTGTTGCTCTTCGCCTTCCTGCCGCTGACCTTCCTGCCGGAAACCTCAGGGGATTTTGTTCGGGGATTGCCGGTTGCGGTGCTGGTCACGGTTGCCAGTTCGTTAATCGTCTCGCTGACGATCATTCCCTTTGTGGCCAGCCGCCTTTTGAAGGACAATCACGGCCCGGACGGCAACAAGGTCCTTCAGGCAATCAACGGCGCCATCCACCGCTTTTACCAGCCCATCCTCCATTGGGGCCTCCAGAACCCTAAACTCACCGTTTGGGGATCGCTTTCGATTTGCGTGGCGACGCTCGGCACCTTGCCCCTCATTGGGGCCAGTCTGTTTCCGGCATCGGACTCACCCTATTTCATGGTGCGGGTGGAAACGCCGGAAGGTAGCGGCATGGCCGCCACGGACCGCGCCGTTCGCGACGTCTCCAATATAGTATCCACCTTCCCGGGCATCACCGGGCGCATGGACAATGTGGGACGCGGCAATCCGCAGATCTTTTACAACAACATCCCGCGCGAAGATGACACACGCTACGGCGAAGTGTTCGTCACTATCGACAAATGGTCGCCTGCGGACAGCCCGCGCCAGCTCGACGAATTGCGACGCAAGCTCGATGGCTATCCAGATGCCAAGGTAACTGTCATTCAGTTTGAAAACGGGCCGCCGGTGGAAGCCCCTGTCGCCATCCGCCTGAGTGGTGCTGACATCCCGTCCTTGCGCGAAGGGGCGCGTCAGGTTGCGTCGATCATGCAGGCGACGCCCGGTCTACGCGATGTCGACAACCCCCTCGCTATCGACCGAGTTGATCTGGATATCGGCTTTGATCCCGCCTCAGCGAGCCTGCTCGGTGTGACGCCGGGCGATGTCCGCCGATCTGTCCGTCTCGCGCTTGCCGGGGAACGCGCCAGCAGCTTTCGCGATCAGGAAGGCGATACCTATCCCATTGTCGTGCGATTGCCGATGGCCAAGGACCAGCCCATTTCCGCGCTCCAGTCCATCTATGTATCGACGCAGGCGGGTGGGAGTGTTCCTTTGACCGAAGTGGCAACGCCGCGGCTGAAATCCGTGCCCAGCCAGATCAATCGGTTCCAACTGGAACGAACGGTCACAGTGAAAGCCTATAATGAACGCGGCGCCCTCGCATCGAAGCTGAACAAGGATGTTATTGCAAAGCTTGAACAAGCGAAGCTACCCGCTGGTATCACTTGGCAGGTCGGCGGCGCGGCCGAAGTCGCGGCCCGCAACACAGCAGGCCTGGGTGGCGTCATCCTGTTTGCCATGTTCGGTATTTTCGCGGTGCTCGTGGCGGAGTTTGGACGTTTCCGTGAAGTTGCGGTTGTGGCGGGCGTCATTCCCCTTGGTCTTTTTGGAGGGATCGTCGCGCTCATCGTCACCGGCAATTCGGTGTCCTTTCTTGCGATCATCGGATTTGTCGCGTTGATCGGTATCGAGATCAAAAACTCCATCCTGCTCGTCGATTTCACAACGCGCCTGCGTGACGAAGGCATGGGATTGATCGAGGCGATTGAGCGCGCGGGCGAAATCCGCTTCTTGCCGGTGCTTCTGACGTCCGTAACGGCGATCGGTGGTCTCTTGCCCCTCGCGCTATCAGGCTCTCCACTCTACGCGCCTCTGGCCTGGGTGATCATAGGCGGGCTGATCTCTTCAACTTTGCTCAGCCGCATCGTGACGCCCGTTATGTACCTCCTGATCGTGCGACGCAGCGCGGGAGAGAGTGCCGCCTAAACTGCTATCCAGAAGGCGCTCTAGTCAGGCCTTCAAGGCACTTCCCGCCATTGCCCGTCTGCAACCGCATAATATCTTACAAAAGCTGGGTTCTTGACGCGGCCTTCCGGCAAATGCAGCCGGGAGGAAAGCCCAATTCCTGTGACCTCCACGCGGGTGAGCTTTAGCGGCGCGCCCAATTGAACGGGTTCAGAAAATCCACCGCGCACAAGCCATGCACCGCCATCAGGCGCGGTGGCGTAGATCTGGGCACTGCCGTCAGGTTCCACAGCAAGGGCTGCACTTTCATCAACGCCCAACCCAAAGAGTGCCGGTGCCCCCTTGGGACGCATCGTTTGCGCTTTCGCTAAAAACGCAAACAACCGCCCAAGCCGATTGCGTTCCTTGAAGTGCGTATCGGTTATGACGCCTTTCAGCAGGGGGAAGTGAACGAAATCCGTCTCGATTGTGTTTGCAGGGCCCAGCGGGTCGGCCAAAGCTTCTGCGCTGGTGATGCTTCCATCATCCATCGCGCCGTAAAGATATTCGCCCTGCATCGCGAGGCCGGCGCTTGTCCCGGCGAGGGGCTTGCCCGCCGCCACGTGCGCATCAAGCGCTTCTGCGACCGGCGTTCCCTTCCAGAACCGGACATAGCGGGCCTGATCTCCACCTGAGATGAAGATGCCATCAGCACGCTTTAGTCTGGCGAGCATCTTTGGATTGTAGGCTGCTTTGCGATTGGAAAAGACGAACGTTTCTGCCGATGTGACGCCACCGACATCCTTGTAAAGCTCGTCAGCGATGCTGGTCGATTGAGACGCGCGCAGAATGACGATGTGCCCGTGCCCTGCCTTTTCTATGAACCATTTGAGCGCATCCACATTGCGATCTCCGCCACCCATCAGCAGCAGGCCGCCGGAAACGGGCCCCGGCGTTGGTTTGGACACATCGCCGATGAGGTAGTGGCGATAGCCTCGGGCGACAGCTGCCTGTGAGGACAGTGCCATCAGAACGAGGGCGGCAAGGAGTAAGGTTATCCAGCGCATGTTGTTCATCCGAGCTTCCGGCAGAGGAAATGACCTAGCAAGATGACACATTTGCCGCAATTTATGGCTGAAGAAGACCGAGACCGGCAGTCAAAGCTTGTTCAACATCCGCATTCGCAGAGGGGAGGGCGCCCCGCATATTGACGAAGCCGTGGATCATCCCTTCCGCCTCAATGTGGACCACCCGCGCTCCTTGCGCTTCTGCCAGGCGGGCATATCGCTGCCCGACCTGGCTGCTCGCGACAGGGGCTGTTTTTGGCTTTGTGAATATGGTTTGGATGGGCGCCGGGGCAGATGTGTGGGGGGAAGGCACGCTGCGGAACGGTCTGCTGGCGGTGCTGCTCATCATCCCTGTCTTTGCCTTCCGCCATTATGTGCAGGACAAAGGGCAGTTTCCGGTGTCAGATGGAGATACGGACGGCCCCTTTGCGCGGCAGGCCGTGCAACCGAAAGCGGGGATGTTGCCGTATCTCGCTTTGGTGGCTGCCGCTGCTACCGTTGGGATCAGTGCTTATCTGGCGACTTAGCTCCGCTTTGTCGCGAACCAGATGACGTGCCTTGGCCCCTTGCCATTGCTCCGCGCGCGGACAGCGATTTCCTCCACGCTAAAGCCAGCGTCAGAGAGACGCTTGGCGAACGCAGTGTCAGGTGCGGCGGACCATATGGCCAGAATGCCTCCGGGCTTGAGCGCTGCCTTTGCGGCTGCCAGCCCTTTCATCGAATAAAGGCGATCATTGCCGTTGCGGGTTAGGCCATCCGGGCCATTGTCGACGTCGAGCAAGATCGCATCATAGGTGCCGTTTGCGTCCGCGATCACCGCGACAACATCTCCCTCGATGAGCCGCACGCGAGGATCGTCCAAGCAGCCTGCCGCGAGCTCGACCATCGGCCCGCGCGCCCATTGGATGATTTCCGGCACCAGCTCCGCCACAGTCAGCTGCGCATCGGCACCCAGGGCTGCAAGGGCTGAGCGCAGGGTGAAGCCCATGCCATAGCCACCGATCAACATGTGCGGCGCAGGCCGATGGTCCAGCCGCTCACAGCTCATGACGGCCAGCGCCTCTTCAGACCCGCTCATCCGGCTGCTCATCAGCTCGTTGCGATCCAAAAGGATCATGAAGTCGCGCCCACGCCGGAACAGTCGAAGCTCTTGGCCCCCGGGCACCTGCGCCGTGCCGATTAATTCCATTGGGGTCATTCTGGGTTACTCCGCCGAGATCAGGCCATTATCTTCCCCTTGGGGGAGTGTCCGTTTTGCGGCAATCAGAAAGCGCGGGCGCGTGCCCGGATTTATCTGTTTCTTCCGGCCGGTTCTTTTTCGCAAATCCAGATGCTTAAAATGGATTGGCGTCGTGTCCTGTCGTGATAGAGGGGCGCGAAACATTGAGGATGAGTCTGTCATGCATATTGCCGAAGCCGTTGCCACACGCCGTTCCGTCCGCGCTTATCTTGATAAGCCAGTGCCTGCCGAAACGCTCCGCCGCGTTCTCGATCAGGCCCGCATAGCACCGTCCGGCTGTAATTTTCAGCCGTGGGAAGCCACCGTCCTTGCAGGTGCGCCGCTGAAGGCACTGCAGGAAAAGCTTCTGGCGAGCGCACCCGACAATCCCATGGAATATGACTTTTCAGCGCCGGGCCAAGTTGAAAAATACCAGTCCCGCCTGCGCGCGGTTGGCGCGAGCATGTATGCCGCCATGGGCATTGCCCGTGATGATGCCGAACAGCGCGACAATTTTGCCCGCGCCAACATGGTGTCGTTTGGCGCGCCCGTTTTGCTGCTCTGCCACTTCCCCAAATTCATGAAGGAAGCGCAGTGGTCTGATGTTGGCATGTGGTTGCAGACGATCATGCTGCTGCTGCGCGGCGAAGGTCTCGACAGCTGCCCGCAGGAATATATGGGCATGTACGGCCGCACCATTAAGGCCCATCTGGGTCTTTCCGACGACACTCTGTTGTTCTGCGGTATCGCCATCGGCTGGCGCGACGCAGAGGCGCCGACCAATAATTTTGAGCGCGAGCGAGTGGCGCTGGAAGATCACATCACCTTCCTCGGGGTCGACTGATCAGCCAGCCGAGCCTGTCTGGAGAGACCCAGCCTTGCGAGGGGCAGGGCCCCTCGCTACTCAAGCTCCTTCGTCATATTCGATAGACTGGGATCCGTTGGACAAGCGCGAAATCTTTGCATTTCTGGTTGACCGCTTGACCAACGGTCGGCGGGTGGCGCTGGTGTCTTTGGTCGAAGCCTTTGGCTCGTCCATGCGGGACCCCGGCGCACACATGGCGGTGGACGAAGATAGCGCCTTTGTCGGGTCTCTCTCTGGCGGCTGCATTGAGCGGGCCGTGATTGCAGAGGCTAGGGACGCCATTGCCGATGGGGCGCCGCGCGTCACGCGCTTTGGGCAAGGATCGCGCTATATCGACATCCGCTTGCCCTGTGGCGGTGGGCTAGACCTTCACTTCCAGCCGCTTGCCGATGAGAGTCTGCCCCGTCAGGTGTTGGACGCGATCAATAGCCGCCAATCCTTTGCCTTGGAATTGCGGACAGATAGCACGCCGCCCAGCTTCATTGCCGATTGGCGTCCGACGGGTTGGGACGCCGGGCAGGGCATCGCCACAATCGGGCATTGGCCGAACCCGCGTGTGCTGATTGTCGGGCACGGCGCAGTGGTCGCCAAGCTGGCAGAACAAGCGCGCGCTTGGGGCGCTGAGATTGCGCTTTTGACGCCAGATAAGGCCCTTGCCGATGCGCTGACACAAGATGGGTTCGACGCGACTGTCATTGACTCTCCGCGGGAAACGCGGGTGCTTATCAGCGATGCTTGGACGGCAGTCGTCTTTCTGTTCCATGATCATGATTGGGAGCCAGCGCTTATTGCGCACGCCCTGGAACAGCCGAATTTCTTCCTAGGCGCCATGGGCAGCAAGCGCGCCCACGCCGCCCGTTGTGAGGCGCTTCGGGCGCTTGGTGTGTCCCAAACGGCCATGGCGAGGATATCCGCGCCCATCGGCGTGTTTCACTCGGTGCGCGATCCGGCAACTTTAGCTATATCAGTGTTGGCCGAAGTGGCAGACCGATTCCGTAATCATGGCGCTTTTGCAGCGCAGATACCCGCACGACCATATTCCAAGATCCGACAGATAGGATGACGCGATGATCCAGACGACAGTGAACGGCAAACCTCAAACGCTTGATGTGGACCCGGCGACGCCCATCCTCTGGGTCTTGCGCGAACAGCTTGGGATGACCGGTACGAAGTTTGGCTGCGGTGTCGCCCAATGTGGCGCGTGCACTGCGCATCTGGACGGGCAGCCTATCCGGTCTTGTTCGACACCCATTTCCGAAGCGGATGGCCGCCAGATCACGACCATCGAAGGCCTCGCCGGACCCGACGGGGCGTTGCACCCGCTTCAGCAGGCTTGGATCGACGCACAGGTGCCGCAATGCGGCTATTGCCAGTCAGGTCAATTGATGAGCGCCGCTGCGTTGTTGCGAGACACGCCAAAGCCCAGTGATGCGCAGATTGATGCCGCAATGTCGGGCAATATCTGTCGGTGCGGAACCTATGGACGGATCCGCACGGCCATCAAGGCTGCGGCCTCTGGAACGGAGCGCTAAGCAATGAACAAGTGGTCCAGACGCGGCTTTATCGGCGCAGGCGTCCTTACAGGTGGGGCGCTCGTTGTTGGCGTTGCTATTCGGCCGGGTAATCCTGTCGACAAATTGCGCGGGTCAGTTGCCAGCGGCGAGGGCGAGCAACTGGTCAATGCTTGGGTGAAGATTGACCGGGACAATACCGTCACCGCCATCGTACCGCATTGTGAAATGGGGCAGGGCGCGCACACAACCCTCGCGCAAATGCTGGCGGATGAGCTGGATGCCGATTGGGCCAAGGTTTTGGTGATGCAGGCGCCGGCAGATGGCACTTATGTCGTGCCCGATGCTGCGCGGGCCTTTGTCGCCGCTTGGTCGGTCGATGCCCCCAAGTGGCTCGAGCCCACTTACAACGGATTGTTCACGCAAGTCGCAAAGCTGGGCGATGTGTTGATCACCGGTGGCAGCTCTTCGATACGCACAACCGGTCAGCATACCATGCGGATTGCAGGTGCCGCCGCGCGTCAGATGCTGGTTGCCGCCGCTGCCGCGCGATGGAATGTGCCGGCAAGTGAGATTGTCGCTGAGAATTCGACGCTCGTGCACAAAGCCTCAAACAAGCGCGGCACTTATGGCGAGTTCGCCGAAGCGGCGTCGCGAGAATCCATGCCGCAAACGCCGCCGCTGAAGGATGTGTCGCAGTACAAGCTCATGGGCAAAGGTCTGCAACGGCTTGATATCCCAGCCAAGATCAACGGAAGCGCGCATTTTGGCATTGACGCTCAAATTGCTGGACAGAAGTTGAAATATGTTGCCGTGAAGGCCCCGCTGGTGCCGGGAGCTAAGGTGGAAGCCATCAACACGGCGACGGCCAAAACCATGCCGGGCGTCCGTGACATCCTCAACATGGGTGACTGTGTAGCGGTTGTGGCCGATGGTTATTGGCAAGCCCAGCAGGCGCTCAACGTCATCGAGCCACGCTATTCGCGCACCGAGGGCGACGCCCTCGACAGTGCGAAGCTTTCGGCGCGGTTTGCAAAGGCGCTGGACGACGCCGGTGATGCTGGCGGCACATCTTTGGCCAAGGAAGGGGATGCCCCCGGCGCCTTCGCGAACGCAGCCAAAAAGGTGGTCGCAGAATACAAAGTTCCCTTCGTGGCCCATGCCGCAATGGAACCGATCAACTGCACAGCCTGGGTCCACGACGGCAAGTGTGAGATTTGGACGAGCACCCAAGTGCCGCTAATGGCGCGATCTGCCATCGCTAAGGCGCTGGAGATCAGCAACAATGATGTGACGGTGAACCAGCTGTACCTGGGTGGTGCCTTTGGACGCCGACTGGAGACGGACTATACCGTGCAGGCGGCCCGGATCGCAAAGGCCACAGGCTATCCGATCAAGATGATCTGGTCGCGCGAGGAAGACACGCGCCAGGACTTTTATCGTCCGGCAGATACCAGCCGGTTTTCTGGCGGATTGGATAGCAGCGGCAAGCCGGTCAGTTGGAACAATGCGTTCACCCAACTCAACGGTCCGGACGGATCATGGGATGTCGCGCATTACGATATTCCCAACCGATCCATCCGCCACGCGCAAGCGGACATGCATTTGCGTTTCGGCAGCTTGCGATCCGTGGACTATAGCCAGCAGGGCTTTTTCGTTGAAAGCTTCATCGATGAACTGGCGCATGCCGCGGGGCAGGACCCATATGAATATCGTCGCGGGTTGTTGAGCAAATCCCCACGGCAAAAGGCGGTGCTTGAAAAGGTCGCGAAAATGGCGGGCTGGGGTGCGGCTCTGCCAAAGGACACTGCGCGGGGCATTGCGCTGGTGATGTCTTTCGGCACGATTGTGGCAGAAGTGGCGGAAGTGAAGCTCCAAGACGGCCGACCACGGGTGACCAAAGTGTGGTGCTGCGCCGATGCGGGCTATGTCATGAACCCGGATGGGTTTGCGGCACAGATGGAAGGGGGCATCATCTATGGCCTGACCACGGCCCTTTATAGCGGGATCACGCTGAAGGATGGCGGCGTCGAGCAAAGCAATTTCCATGATTACCAGATGGTCCGCATGGAGGAAGCGCCCGAGATCGTCGTCGACTTCATCAATGGCGACAGCAAGGTGCTGGGGGGTGCCGGGGAACCGGGGCTGCCGCCGCTTGCGCCGGCGGTAACCAATGCGATTTTCGCAGCGACCGGTAAGCGCATTCGTGAATTGCCGATAGCCAAACATTTTACTTAATTATCATAGTGTTAAGTCAATTCCCTGTTGCGCTGTCTAAGGCCGCAGTCACGCCCATTTTGGGCACCATGGGATGAGCGGACTTGCCGTCGCGATATTGGCGGCGGGCCGCTCGGCACGGTTCGGTGCGGCGGATAAGCTTGCCGCGCCGTTCCGCGGAAGAGCGCTTGGGCTGCACGCCGCCGACGCGTTGACCGGCCTTAAATTCCAGCACCGCTGGGTGATAGCGCGGACGGCAGATCATGCGTGCGTGCCGGGCTGGACATCGGCGGGGTTTGAAACGGTCGTCAACGCCGATGCGGCAGAAGGCATGGCGTCGTCTCTGCGCTGTGCGGCAGGGCGGGCTAATGAGGCTGGAGCTGAGGGCCTGATGATCTGTCTGGCCGACATGCCATTGGTGCCAGCTGCACATTTTGCAGCTCTGGTGCAGGCGTGGACCGAGCGTGGGGGGCTTGTCGCGTCGCAGGATGGCGCACTTGTCTCGCCTCCTGCGATAGTCTCGCGCGAACATTTCGGCATGCTTGCGCGCCTGACCGGCGATCAGGGCGCCAGGTCGCTGTTGAAGAGCGCCTATCAGGTCATCAGCCCTCCCGGCGCGCTGGTGGATGTGGATGACCCGGAGACGCTGCAGCGGTTGTCGAGCTGAGCATTGGCTGCGCAGGCAGATGCGAAGTTATCAGACCGGAACGGTGATCTGCTTCGCGCGAAACACCGCTTGCCAGTTTTCGATTTCGCTGAAGACAACGTCGTCCGTTTCCCGTGCGAGGTCGGCCACGAGGCCAAAGTGCAGCCTGTCGGACGGCGCCTGCGCCAGCACTGTGATGCGGGTGTGAATGACGCTCAATTTTTCGGCCGTGATCTCAGAGATTGCGGCAAAACGCTCAAAGTCTCCAAAATACCGGATGCCGGCGATCCCAGCGCCAAAGGTCGGGAACAATACGCCCAGCACAGTAAAATATTTGGAAGCACCCTCAGGCGTTCTATTTGGGCGGGGGAGGGAGGTGTTTGGGCCTCGGCGGGCATGATGTCGCCGACCAGCCAAAACAGCAGAAGGCAAACGATGAAGCGGGCTCTTGGCATAGCAAAGCATCCCCCTTTGGTGCACCGGCCCAATGCCCGGTCCGAATTGGAACCAGTATAGCATGTTTTGCGTCAGTGCCTATCTGCGACAGATTAGAATGCGCCAAGAGACGCTGCATCCGGTGGAAGCGGCAACCGGGGCACCTATTTTGATAGCGTAAGGATGCTCGTTTGACTGGGCAATGCGGAGCGCACCCGTTAAGCGGTGCCTATCGTCAATTCAGACAATTCAGGCAGAGCAATGGCCCGTAAACATTCCAAACGTGATCCTTATGGCGATCTAGATCGGGACGAAGACGTTCCCGAGGCCATCGTGATCTGCTGGCTTTGTGGTCGCCCGACCGCGAAGAACATTATCTGGCATCATCCGGTGCCAAAGAGCCGAGGCGGGCGTGATGTCGTTCCGATGCACTCCATTTGTCAGCAAACGCTGATTACCAATTTCACCAATTCTGAACTGCAGCGTCACGGCATGGACGTTGACGGACTTCTGGCCAATCCGACTGTGCGTAAGTTTGTTGATTGGGTCGCGAATAAGGACCCTGATTTCACAGCCACAATAGCCAAGAAGAAGCGCTAATTGGCTAAGTCTTCCCATTTGCCAACAGCGCCGCAGTTGGTCGCAAGGGAATCGCGTATCGGCATTAAAGGGCATAGCCGTCTGGCGACATATTACGGTGCCTTGTCAGCAGTTGCGAAATTCGCCACCTTGACCCGTGGTTGAAATCGCGAACCGAACGGCGCCCAGCGCTTCGCACTCTGCGCGCGTGCCCATGTCGCGGCGATCCATGGTCGTCGCTGGTCTTTCAACAGTTGTGGAATGGTATGATTTCACACTCTACCTCTATTTTTCGACGGTTTTGGGGCGGGTGTTTTTCGGAACTGGGCCCCAGTCGATGAGCGAAACGCTCGGGGGCTTTGCGATCGCTTACTTGATGCGGCCAATCGGGGCGCTGGTTTTTGGTTATTTTGGTGACCGGAGAGGCCGGCGGGTCACGATGCTGAGTTCAATGGCCTTAATGACCGTTGCCATGCTCGCAACCGCAATGCTGCCGACCTTTGCGCAGATCGGCCCGCTTGCCGGTGTGATGCTGATTGCGCTGCGCTGCTTGATGTCGTTTTCGGTTGGTGGGGAATATACCGGCGTCGTGGCGTACCTGTTGGAAGGTGCAAAGGACAACCGGCGCGGATTGATCACCAGCTGTGCATCGGCGGCCAGCGAGCTCGGTGCGCTCATGGCCGCTGGGGCCGCAGCGCTGACCGTTTGGGCTTTGCCTGAAGCGTCGCTTGTGACGTGGGGATGGCGTCTGCCCTTTCTGTTCGGCGCAGCGCTCGCCGGTTTGGTTCTGATAACGCGCGCAATGCTCGAAGAAACGCCGGAATTCCTGCGTCAGCGAGATGCCGGTACGGTGCCGGCGAACCCGATCCGGCAGACACTCACGCTGCACCGTAGCGCTATTGCACGCGGCTTTGCGATCTCTGCGCTGGGTTCAATCACTTATTATGTCGGTATTACGTATGTCCCGGTTTTCCTTGATGCAACGGGCACCATGCCGGAAAAGCGCGCGTTGTCGATCTCGGTCCTTGCTGCTCTGACGGTCATCTTGGTCACGCCCTTTATAGGCCTTGCGTCCGACCGTTTTGGTCGTCGCCCTATGCTGCTGTCGCTGGCACTTGGCGGCATTTTACTGCCGACGGCGATGTTCTCGGTCATGGCGGGTGGTGGCGCTGCCACATGGGTTGCTGCAATTGTGATGGCGGCTCTCGGTGGCGCCGTGAGCGCCGTCGGGGCCGTCACGACGGCCGAGCAGTTCCCCGGTGAGGGGAGGCTCAGCGGCCTCGCTTTGGGCGCGACAACGGCCACCGCCATATTCGGAGGGCTAACGCCTTTGGCTGCCCATCTGTTGGTCAAGAATAGCGGATGGGCCGCGGCCCCCGGCGCAATGATCGCATGTGTCGCGCTCAGTGTGATCGTCGTTTTCTGGCGTTTGCCCGAAACGGCGCCGGCTTTTCGCGATGTAGGTGATGTCGCGGTTCTAAGGGGCGCCAGCAAACAGGGCACCAGATAGTCGCCGGAAGCCGCACACCGCGTTCGCTAAGGAAGGCTGGCGGTGATGTCAGTCGCATTTCAACTTGTCTCCGATTAGCGTAGCCTAGGCCAACCATTCGGTCATGATCTCGCCTCTATGACCATCTGGCGCCAGCGCGGTGCGCAGGGCTTCCAGCAGGGGCGGCAGCGCCTGTGTGAAGGCGTAGGGCGGGTTGACGATGAAAAGGCCCGCGCCGTTATAGATGCTGGGCTGGTCTGCATCGTACAGCCAGTGCTCCACCGTCAGGAATTTCGGGATGCCGAGCCTGCTTAACTGCTGCTTCCACCGCTCATGCGTGGCGCGGTCTTTTATCGGATACCAGATCACCGTCACGCCGTGTGCCCATTTGCGGTGTGCGGAGGCGAGGGTGGATGTGATGCGGGCGCGTTCATCTGTCTGCTCATAGGGCGGATCAACCACCACCATGCCGCGCGGCGTTCGGGTCGGGAGCATCGCCAGCCAGAGCTCATAGGCGTCGCGCTCATGCACGGCAGCTTGTGTGCCGCGCATCGCGCCGCGTAGGGTCCTTGCGTCTTCGGGATGTTTTTCGTTGAGGATCAACACGTCCTGCGGTCGTAGAAACTGCGCCAAAAGGCACGGCGAGCCTGGGTAGAAACGCGTTTCAGCCTCGGCATTTACGGCCTGCACGGCGGCGCGGTAGTCGTTCAGCAGAGGACTAGGGTCGGCAAGAGCCCGCAACACGCCATGCGTTGACTCGCCGGTGCGCAGGGCTTGATCGCCGTCAAGATCATACAGCCCGCAGCCGGCATGGGTATCAATCAGGGTCAGCGCCCCCTCTTTCAGCTGCAAAGCCTGCACAAGGACTATGAGAAGACTATGCTTCACGACATCAGCGCTGTTGCCGGCATGGAAGGCGTGGCGATAGTTCATATGGAAGCGCCCTTAGAAAGTCGTGCAGAAAGCTTCAACGCCTTCTGCACCAGGCCTCATGTTGCGAGCCTGCCTAGGCAGAGGTCATCTCAAACTGGCCCGGCGCAATCCCGTCGACAAGCCAGTCCCCAATCGACCAGCGCACAAGCCTGAGTGTGGGCAAACCCACCGCCGCCGTCATGCGCCGGACTTGCCGGTTGCGCCCTTCGCGGATGGTGAGTTTTAGCCAGGTGTCGGGGATCGATTTGCGTTCACGTATCGGCGGATTGCGGGGCCATAGGTCCGGCGGATCAATGCGCGCTACATCGCACGGCAGGGTCATGCCATCCTTGAGCCGGACGCCCTGGCGCAACCGCTCCAGTTCCGCCTCCTGCGGCGAGCCTTCGACCTGCACCAGATAGGTCTTGGGCAGCTTGAAACGTGGGTCGGCAATCCGCGCCTGCAACCGCCCGTCATCGCAAAGGAGCAGCAGGCCCTCACTGTCCCGATCGAGCCTGCCGGCGGGATATACGCCCTTTGTTTCAATGAAGTCCGATAATGTCGACCGAACCTTCGGCGATCCACTGTCGGTGAATTGCGACAGGACCCCGAAAGGTTTGTTGAACAGGAGTATGCGGGCCATTGGGCGCTCATATCGCTCGTTTGCGGCGATGTCTCTAGGCACGTGTCGCTGCTGGTTAACCCCACGCTCAAGCGCGGTGAGCGCGCCGAACTACATTCAGGGTCGCATTTTTGTGACTGTGTGGCGGTGGCCTCAGGTCAAAGGCAATTTTGTTCGGACATTGCCCGCTCAGCGGCTATTCGGATCCAATAGCCCCACGCGGCCGACGTCCAATAACCCTCAGCCACTCGCAATCGTGCAGTCACCAAGATAGGTAGAGGCAAAGTCAAATGTCGTCAGATCACTAGCGTCAGTCATAAACATTCTGGCCGTTCCCGCAGCAACATCAATATCACTGACCACGATGAGTTTGATAAGCGACTGATTTATGACCTTGGTCATTTCGACGCGCTCTGGCCATAGGTCAATAACACGTTCGAAACCCGGCTGTGTCCTTTTGGTCAACCCATCTGGGTCGTGGGCGACGCGCGTCGCGCTATTTACAGGCTCAGGCGGCTCGGTCGCGTCTGGCGGCGGCGTCGTTCGTGTGGGTCCGGCCGGTAAAAGCAGGCTGAATTCATGATAGCTGTCAAACGTCACTTCGTCAGTGCGCTGGTTCTTGTTTGGATCAAGATTGGTGGCATGGCCAAGTCTGCACGCAAGCAAGCGGTTTGGCAGCTGCGCGGTCTCTTTTGAGAGAGTGGTAACCGCCATCGCATTGAGGGTCGGTACGCACGATACAGACGTGATAAAGGACATCAGCACAAAACGAAGTCGGTTCAAAAACATGCAGAGACCCATCTGTTCAACGTCATTGGTGGCTAAAATTTGCTGGTGACTTTAGTGTGACAATTATAACGAGTTAGGGTGGGTTTTGACTAATACCTGTCGCATTTATGGTCTAAAACTCTGATAGTATGACGATGAAGTCTCTCTCGTGTGGCGGACAGCGCATTATCCGCATCGTTCTCTCCGTTTCTGGTCTGCTGGCACATCTGAGTATCGGCGCGACGGCGTGGGCCCAAAGCGAAGCTGCTGATCCAATCTTGCAGGGGTCTACAGAAGCCGCAGTACGCTGTTTGACGCTCGCTATTGCCTATGAAGCGGGTCATGAATCCCGGACAGGGAAGGAAGCCGTGGCGGAGGTTGTGTTGAACCGAATGCAGCATCCCGCCTATCCAAAGAGTGTGTGTGACGTGGTTTTCCAAGGATCTCAGCGCAGAACCGGTTGCCAGTTCACCTTCACTTGTGATGGGGCAATGCGCCGACGTTTACCGGCCAGAATTTTGGATGATGCCCGCAAAATTGCCCTAAAGGCGCTCAATGGAGAGTTGCCCACTCATGTCGATGGCGCAATAAATTACCACGCCAATTATGTGATGCCGCGCTGGGCGTCGAGCCTATATCGTGTAACGCGCATCGGCGCGCATATCTTCTACCGTTTGCCGGATAGCCAATTTGCCGGCTATGACCGTAGTGCTTTAACGCGGCAGTGGTCAGGCCCGGGTGATCCCGGAATTGATACGGCGGTTCTGGCGGCAGCGGTACCCAGCGCCAGGGTATCACCGTCGCAACGCACAGTGTCGGCCCGTCCGCCTGTTGCTTTTGCGCCATGGGGTATTGGTCTGAGCGAGTAACTCCGGGGCGGCGCCCTCCTTGGATCACGTTTCTGCATTGTTAGGGACAGTTTGCGCGTGATCTTTTGCCTATTGGCGGCGCGTCTTTCGTTGGCTGTTTATCAGTAGGATATGGGGAAAGCCGGTCAACTGGCGGATCGGATTATATAAGGCATTCTAGATGATCCGGTGAGTTCAACAATGACGCGGCGTGTTGCTGTGCCGCCATTGTCGACTTTTGCTGTTGCCACGATGGTGACTACGCGCCCGGTCATGTCCTTCACACGGTCCAGCGAAATTGCGGTGCGCTGACCGGCCAGCTCGCGCTTGCGCTCCAGTATCGCGGGGGAGTCAAACTGACCATCAGTCATCACAGCGATCGAAAGGGGATGTGCGAAGCGGGGATCGAACGCAAAATTCCCGGAATCGACGGTCGAAAATTGGCGGAACCGGTCGACCAACTGCGGCGTAAACCCACGAATTTCTGCCATTTCATCGATGGTATGCGGCCCGTCATTCCGCGGCTTTATGCCACGCGGCGCATAGTAATCCCATTCCGCGCCATCCGGACGTTCAATGTCATCCTGATCAATCCAGTCAAGGAAGGAATCGCGGGCAACTGTCAACCGATCCCCTTGGACACCAAGGGCTTCGAGCAGCCAGACTATATTCTCCTCATCGATGCGATTGAGCATAATCTTTCCGCGCTCATCCTCGACCTTGATCTCTATGTTAGCCGAAGCGAAACGTAAGCGATGAACCTGTCCATCTATCAGTCCTCCCCCTGAAGCTTGTCGCAACAAGCCTCCAAGGGCGATTTGCACACCCGCATCTGTCGCTGCCAATGCCTTTGTGCGCGCCGTCTCTGCGGCGAAGGTGTTGACAGACTGGCTGGTAAACTGAACCAACGTCGCTGCGATCATGGCCATAACCGCAATGCCTGCAACTGCCGCGACCATTGCATAGCCGTCTTCGCCGGGTCGTTCTCTCATGGCATGTGACCTTTGGTCTTGAACGGTTCGATGCTGCGGATTTTGCTCCGCAACTCTTCAGTTACGTCGCGCAGATCGCTAGGTGTGCGGAGGACATGCGCTTTGATCAGCACGATTAATTCGGTGCGATTTTGAGTTCTGAGACCGTTTCCAAATAATAGGCTTCCCAGAATAGGGATGCGCGAAATCAATGGTATCCCATTCTTCCCGAAGCTATTTGAGTCTCGGAAAAGGCCACCAAGTGCGATCACTTGGCCATCCTGTACCGCTACTGAGGTCGACACCCGCCGGGTTGAAATTGTAGGTGAATTGATCGTCGATGTTCGTGTCTGAGCCACGTCGCTGACTTCCTGTGCTACATCCAGCAATACAGTGCCGCTTGCGTTTACCCGGGGAGTAATTTTGAGGATGACACCGGTGTCCCGATATTCGACGGAATTGACAATTGGGGCGCTGCCCCCTTGTGTACTGACCGCCGACTGGGTCGATACGGGGACCTGATCGCCAACCTGAAGTGAGGCCGTTTGATTGTTGAGAACCAAAAGCTTTGGCGCCGAGACGACTTTGATGTTTGTCCTCTCTTCCAGTGCGTTAAGTGTCGCACTGATGTCCTTGGCATTTGAATAAAAATATGAAAAGCCGGGCAGAATGCGGGACGGCCTGCCATCTGTGGATTGGCTCAGCGCAAAGTTGCTCTCACCGGTTTGGAAGTTCCATTGAACGCCATAACGCAGATCATCTGTCAGCGCGACTTCGGTGATGGCAGCTTCGATCAAAACCTGAATGGGAACGACATCAAGTTTCCTCAATGCGTCTTCTACAATCGAATAATCGTGAGGCGAGCTGAAGACAACTACAGCATTGTTGACCTCATCGCTCGAGACCCGAATGCGCATACCGCCGACGCCCTTGTCGCTCGCGCCAGTGCCAGATCCATTTTGGATTGAGCCCGATGCGCTGTCGCGAGATGTTAAGGCTGGGCTGGCACCGCCTTCGTTGCTCATCTTCGAAGGGTTACCATCGGTGTCGGATGCTCTGTCATTGCGGTTTGCGCTGACGCCAAATGCACTGTTAATGGTCTTTACCAGTTCAGACGCGCGGCTGTTCTGGACACGATAGACGAATAGGCGGGCTTCATTGTTGGTGCCTTCGCGATCCAGTATTTCGACCCAACGTCGAACATCTTCAAGATATTGGCGTTGCGCACTCACCGCGATGATGCCGTTTAACTGATCCATTGCGATTAACCGCACAAGGCCGCGGGTCGGCGCATCCGCGGCATTGATGAGCTTGTCGAGTTCAGGAACGATGAGGCGACTGTCCGTTCGCTGGGGAACCAAGAGTGCGAAAGACATACTGCGCAGCCAGTTGACGTCGAACTGTGCGATGATGTCCCGCGCGCTCCTGCGCTGGCCCGCGGTTCCGGCAATAGTGAGCACGTTTCGATCAGTGTCAGTTGACTGCACGATGCCCGGAACGACCGAGTCGAGCAATTTGCGAAGTTCCTCCGAACTCACAAATTTGAGGCTAACAATTTCCGTGCCGAAGCCTTTTTCGGCAAGAAAGGTCGTGCCGGAAGCTTCAGCCTCACTGACGGGCATGATCCTGTAGCCAGAGCCCTGCCAAACCATCGCCAGATCGGCACTCTTGAGTGTCGCTTCGAAAAGTTCAAGCAGCCGTGCGCGGGTGACTGGACCAGCCGTCGCAAGGCTTAGTGAGACGTCGCCACTCACGGCAACAGAATAGGGGATTTTGAGTGTGTCGCGGAGCACAATCTGGGCAAGTGTGCGCACATCAACCCCGGGAATATTCAACTCGATGTTTCCAGCTGAGGCTGCTTTGCGTTTTGCGCTGGGTGCAGAGGGCAACGCGGTTTCACCGCCCACGAGGACGCTTGTCACCTCTTTATCGCCTCCCTGCGGCGCAACTTGCGGCGCCTCTGGAGGCGGTTGGATGGGCAGGACGACCTTAGGCGCACAGCCGCTGACCGAAACAAACAACAGCGTCGTGGCGCTGGTAAACATGAATTTCTTTTGTTTCACTGGTTATCCTCGTTCGTCGAAAGGTCCCCGAGGGCTGATGCGGGGGATAAGCCGAAATTGACGATGACGGCCTTGCCGTCTTTCCTGAAGCGGGCGCTATCTGCTCTGATCTCCAACAGCCTCCAGCCTCGATATGATTGGCCCGGCGCAAGTTTCAGCAAGCGGCGGTTCTCGTCTTGGAGGAATATCCTGTTCTGTGCGCCGACCCGGACCGCCCCTGTCACATAAGCGCCGTCGAGTGGTCCCATCGCGACGGCTTGTTCAGCGTCCGCTGTGGCAACCACCCGGGTCGGGGCAAATAGCGACGGCCCAACTGTCGCCTTGGCACCGCTCGCAACCGTGACGGGCGGAAGCGCCTTGAGTGTCGCCCGATGTTTTCCAACCGATAACGGCAAATCGGGAGCAGGGGGGGCTAGCAATTGCACACCCATGCCTAAAACTAATGCGCCGGTGCAGATCGCCGGAAGCAGAGCCCCGTTTTCCCTATTGGGCCAGGGTAAAGGGAGCCGAAGTTTCAATTCTGACATCAAGTTCATCCAATTGATAATTGTTGAGTGCGCCTTCAGCGGTGACCGACACTGCTTCGACGACGATGAAGGGCCTTTGTCGCTGGAGCTCGGTCAGGAGGGCAGCCAGTTGTGAATGGGATATTCGACACGCCACGGCTGCCCGAACCCAGCCGATCTCTCCGGCCAGAACTTCTGACGCGCGAACTTCTCCTTTGATGACTTCGACCGCATTCTCGATCTGCTCTCGGAGCATCTCTCCAGCTTGCTCCTGATCAGGAGCTGCAATTAAGAGCGACGATAGAAGTTTAGACTGTCGTTCCGCCTCGCGACTAAGCTCAGGCAAGCTCGCGATGTGTGCGCGATTTGATTGATAGGTTGCCACCAGCGCTGAAAGGCGGCTCGCGCGGTCTGAAAAACCCATCAGGAGTGGATACACAAACAAGCCCATAATCGCGGCGATCAGCCCGAGCAGGATTGCGATTGCTGCCAAGCGGCGTCTGCGTTCAGCCAACATGATCATCGCGCTGTCGCCTTGATCTGGGCAGTGATGTCAAACGGTTTGCCAGCTCGAGTATCTGCCATTGTTTCGGCTTGGCTGGCGCGGACACGGGTCAGGCCGGGCGCAGCTTTGAAGGCTGCAACGACGTCCACCTCCTTGGCTGCATAACCCGAAAGGCGCAGCTCCCCACCCTCCCAGGAAAGTCGTTCGATCCATGCTTGCGCTGGCAAGGTCTTGCCAAGAGTGCCCAAGAGGCGCGCCGGTTGCTGGCTTTCACGTCGATGTTCTAGCGATTTGAGTAAATTGGCATTTTCGCGAAGGCGATTTTCGACCCGCTTAACGGCATTCAATCCAATGGACTGCGCCGCCGCCAGTTCTTCAAGCTGGTTCACACGTTGTTGGTCACGCAAAACAAGCGTGCCGATGTTGCATAAGACGAGCAACGCCACTGCCGTCCACCATCTGCCGGCGGCATTCGGCCGCGATGGCAGGATGCCCGCCGCACGCATCGCAGGCGCAAAGTCAAATTCGAGATGATGTTCGTCAGCATCCATTGAGCCGACACGTCGAAGCGTAAGCCCCAACTGGTCGGCGGTCGCGGCAACGTCACGGGCTAGAGAAAGCGGAAGGGCTGCAATGTCTACAGGTAGCATCTTTCCGTCCGCATCAGGCTTCCCTATGATTAAGTCGAAAACGATGCTGTCCGCCGTTAGTGGCATTATGCGCTCAATATCGAGCTCAACCATCGAGCGGATGTCAGTCGAAGACATCCGTGGCATCTGCAGGTGTCGGAAATGGCAGTAGTTTTTGGGAATGATAATCGTTGCGCCCGCTTTGCCTCTTGCGGCGTCAATTGTGCCGTCGGCTTCGTATCGACTATACTCCACAAGCCGCTTTCGTCGGGGATCAAACATGGCTGGCAGCATGGCCGCCATCTCATCGAGCCACCAATGGAAGCCACTGCGCAGCCAACGCATTACCGTCTTCATGTCGACGCTCAAAAGCTCAGCGATATTCAAAGTGCTTCTCCGCAATCGGATTGATTGGCTTGGTCGAGGCAAGATGCGCCTGAGCCTGACCAAGGACGGATCATCAAGACTGGCCAGATGCGGCGATCGCCGGGGGTAAAGTTCAACTTGAGCCGGATCAGCTTGGGCAGCTGAGAGCGGTCTAGCCAATTCTGCTGCCAAACATCGCGGCCGGTGATCTTATCCTGACCAAAATAGGCGAACTGCACCGCCTGTACTTGCGTCAACAGGACCACACTCTGCCAATCCTCAGTGCTTGGGAGACGTGTATCCACGCTCCCTAAACTAGGGGTGCTGTATAGCCTTAACTCGCGCTTTGAGTTCAGCGCGATGCGGAAATGATGAAGTGCGTGCGGACCAGCGCTGGCAAATATTGGAGCATCAAAGTCAAATGCAGTCGACGTTCCATAAGTAAGCAACGATCCGCCGCCTAGGAGGTTGATCTCGCGGCGCATGAGTTCCATTCGCTCGCGAAGCAAGCCCTGTGCACGGACAACGTCGCCTACGTCGCGGTCATGCCTTTCGATAGAAGCTTGCGCTGCTGTCTGTGTGTCCAGGGCAGCGAGGATGAGGCTTGCGACCAGACCGAACAGAGCGAGGCTAACCAAAGTCTCGACAAGTGTGAAGCCAGCATCAGAAGCGCACGACCGGTTTGACCCAACAGGAGTGATCCGTAGGCTCACGGCTTGATCTTAAGGCTGTCGAGCTTGGCTAGTGGCCGCCCGGTTGTTTCGTCAGATACCATCACACTGACTTGTTCAAGCGCAAGGGCGCTTCCCAGTTCAGAGCGGTAGGGCGCAAAGGTGATGCGCCAAGCAAAGCCATTGTCGCTGCCTGTTGGCGGCATTGGCGCACCTTGAGTAGAGACCGTCGCACCCGCCATAATCGAACGTGCGAGGAGATAGGCATGGCGGCGCTCGCCAGTCTGGATTGTCGTCGAGCCGAGCTGCGTGATCGCCTGAAAGACCAACCCAGTCATAAGGGCAATGATGGCGAGCGCGATTAATGCCTCAGCGATGGCATAGCCGCCTTCACTTTGCCATTTTGGGTCAGATCCCCTCATTGGCAACTTCCTGAACTGCGCCTGTTTCTCGGCTGATCGTGATGATCGAACTGCGCAAGGATGAGGCAAGGCGAAGCGTGCCACCGGTCGTGCTGCCATCGGGATAAAAGCGGATTTGGTCCGGTTTGCTTGTTAAATTGATGCCCTGGGCAATCATCTGAGGGGCGGTGTCGCCTAGGATGATGGACGCTCCACCCGATCCAATTTTGATCGAGGAAGGAATGCCACTACTCTGCGCCTCGGCACGCGCCGCCGCGACCTTAGCAACAACGTCTGCACGTGCGTGCCTAAGGCGGAGGCTCTCCATCACCCTGTCCATTTCTGGAAAGGCAAGTGCAGAGGTCAGCCCGACGATGGCAAGAACGACCAGCATTTCGATCAAGGTAAAGCCCTGGGTGGGGCTATGTTGTTCCATTGTCAGTTTACCAGTTACCCGCGTCCTGCGCTTCGCCGGACCCGCCCTCGACGCCGTCCGAGCCAAGCGAATAGATATCGATTTCGCCATGCTTGCCGGGATTGGCATATTGATACGAGCGACCCCAAGGATCGTTCAACGCTGCGGCGTTCGGAAGATATGGGCCGTTCCAAGTGGTGGACCCAGATGGTTGAACGACAAGCGCATTAAGGCCTTCCTTCGTGGAAGGATACCGCCCCACGTCAAGACGGAAGAGCTTCATAGCCGCATCTACATTCTTGACTTGCACCGACGCCGCTTGGGCCTTCGAACTGCCCAGATACTTGATCACCTGAGGGCCAACGATGGCATAGAGCATGCCGAGAACAGCAAGCACCACCAGCAACTCCAAAAGCGTAAAACCCGCGTCGTGCTTTTCACTATTTCTAATCTTAATCATCTTGTTACCGCCAAATCGTTGAAGCCGAGAATTGCTGACATAATTGATGCGACCATCCCCGCGACCGCCACGCCGAGGGTCACGATGATGGCAGGAGTGGCGACGGCAATTAGCCGCTCGAGCCGGGTCTCGATGTCGCGATCAAGCAAAGTCGCGAGGCGGCCGAGCATTGGCCCAAGTTCCGAACTTTCCTCCCCCGTGCGAATGAAGCTGATCGCAATTGTTGGAAGAGCGCCTGTTCTTAAGAGAGGGGCCGACAATCCACCGCCTTGGCGGACCTGATCGGTCACATCGCCAATCGCCTTTCGCACATGGCGGTTGGAGATGGTGCGCCGTGCGAGCTCCAGCGCCACCGGCAGGGGAACGTCACCATCGAGAAGTGCACCAAGACTGCGGGAAAATCGAACTGTTTCGATGTTGCGGATAAGTAAGCCGATTTGCGGCACGTCGAGCACTTGGCGATCAAACCACTGCGCGGTGCTTGCTTGGGCGAGGGCCTGTCGGGTTGCAAATCCTATCGCTGCCAAGCCTCCTAAAAGGACTAGGCCGTGGTCCCGCACAAACCGACTGATTGCCATGACCGCAACCGATGCAGGGGGCAGGGACCCAGCAGGAGCCGTCGCGAACAACGGCTCGAACTGAGGCACCACAAACAGCAGCATCAGCAACATCACACCGATAGCGACAATCGACATCGCAATTGGGTACAGCATCGCAGATGCGACTTGCCGGCGCTGCTGCTCCGTCTGCTCGAGCATCTGAGCCAACCGCTCAAGCGCCTGACCAAGTTGGCCATTGGCCTCGCCTGCTTCGCTCATCGCCGGAGCTAGGGCTGGGAAGAGCCCATTTTGCGCCGATAGGGCTGCCGAAAGAGGCTTGCCCTCCCGCACGGCAGCCAAGACTTCGCCAACCCTTGTTTTCAATTGTGGATGATCGACATTGTCGACCGCAATCGCCAAGGCGCGATCAAGGGGTAGCCCTGACCGGAGTAACACACCAATTTCGGACAGGAAATTGTTGACCAGTCGACGTGATCGGCCATCGACGGAACGATGGTCCCGGCGACCAGCAACGACGGCCTCTTCCTCGACCATGATCGGGCGCATGTCGGATTTTTTGAGGTTGGCGACCGCGTCACTGCGGCTCAAAGCATCAATTTGGCCGCCAACGGTAGCGCCATTGCCGGTCAGTGCGCGATATCGGAACATCACCATTGGGATCAATCCTCGCTCGACACTCGAACGACTTCCTCAAGGCTCGTAAGCCCCAGGCGTGCCTTTCGGATACCATCTTCCCGAAGCGAGCCCGCACCTGCGCGCGCGGCCTGATCTGCAATGTGGCGCGCATCGGCGCGCTGCATGATGAGCGTCGCAATGTCGCGGTCGATCCGAATGAACTCAAAGAGGGCGATCCGGCCAGCATAGCCGCTCCCGCGGCATTCATCGCATCCTGAGCTCCGATAGAAAACGTCTACGTCTTCAATCTCAATCCCTAGGACGAGGGTCGCCAATACCCCTGGATCAGGGCGATAGGGCGAACGACAGTGAACACAAAGCCTCCGAACGAGGCGTTGTGCCAGCACGCCTGTGAGCACTGAACTCAACAGAAATGGCTCCACGGCCATGTCGAGTAAGCGTGTGACAGCGCCGGCAGCTGTATTGGTGTGAAGCGTCGATAAGATCAGGTGCCCGGTCAATGCGGCTTGAACTGCAATTTGCGCCGTTTCGGTGTCGCGAATTTCTCCGACCATCATCACGTCTGGATCTTGGCGGAGGAAGGAGCGCAGAGCATTGCTGAATGTGAACCCGATGCCGGGGTTCACTTGACACTGAATAACGCCGGGTAACCGATATTCGATAGGGTCCTCAATCGTCGTTAATTTGCGCTCGTTTGAGTTGAGGTGTGACAGCGCGGCATAAAGTGTTGTGGTCTTGCCACTACCGGTTGGCCCCGTCACAAGTAGGATGCCGTGCGGCTGTTGCAACGCCGCAAGAAATGCGACTTCAAGCGCCTTATCAAACCCGAGCGACGCAGGGTCCAGCGCCAGATTTGCGCGATCCAGAATGCGCATCACCACACTCTCGCCATGAATTGACGGGGCGGTCGCGACACGTAGGTCAATCTCATGGCCACGCACCGTTAGCCGCAATCGGCCATCCTGTGGCAAGCGGCGTTCTGCAATATTGAGGTTGGCCATAACCTTGATGCGAGAGATGATGGGCGCCCGCATCGCGGATGGTTTTGCGGGCATTTCTCTCAGCATGCCGTCGATACGAAAGCGGACAGTCAGCTTGTCGTCTGCGGGTTCAAGGTGAATGTCCGACGCCCGCGCGTCGACTGCGTCGGCAATCAGTCTATTGACTGCCCTGATCACTGGCGCATCGCTTACCAAGTCACGCAGGCGTTCAAGGTCGTTGTCATCGACCTGCTCATCAAGGTTATCTGCGGGCTCGGTGCGGTAAAGTCGCTCGATGGCCGCATCTATGTCTCCCCCTCGTGCGACGAGCCGGTCAACCTTGCAGCCTGTAACGAAGGCAATGCCTTCAGCTGCCGATTCATCCAAAGGATTGGCCATTGCCAACTGGACACGGCCACCACTCAAAGCCAGTGGGACGATCCGACGATCACGTAAAAAGGCTGATGATAAATTGGGGATGGGTGGCGGGTCTGCCGGGAAGCTGCTGGCGCTGGCTAGTTGAAGGCCAAGCGCCGTCACGAGGCTATGGGCCATTTCATCCTCTGAAAGTAGACCGAGCCGCGTTACGATCTTGTCTGGAGCGTCCCCCGTTTCGCCTTCAATTAGGCGCACGCGCGAAAGCGCATCTTCCCCGAGAGATGTGTGATTCAAGAGAAATTCTGTTAAGTCTGGCTCGCGCCTGAAACCTGTCGCTGCTTCCTTCTGATCCGCGGGCAGAATCGTCATCTTGGCAGAGGGTGATGACATCTGCCTAGGCCCTGAGGTTGGAAGTTAGCGGTCCGGACATCACCAATTTGTGCACTCGTTAATGCCCCGCAGGCATCATTGCAGATCATCACTAGAGACGGATGCAGACTTTGCCCTTTCGGGAGCGCCCAATCTGATTATGCTGCCTCATATCGGACCCAAACAAATTGTCCACGTCAATACGGTTTCATATTGGATGTAAAATAAAGCATTATGGGTCCCAATTTCACTCAGGGATCCCAATACTATTTACAATTGGTGGATTAATATTTTTCCATTTTGAACCTTAATTCTCGAATGTAACAGAACCAAAGTAAAAGTCGTAAAATTTTCACAGAACGCAGATAGCCGCGGCCCTTCTCCTCATGCAGGCAGGGCCGCTCGGCATCAAGAATGCGCTATGTTTTTTAAGTTCTCCACGAACAGGCGTATGGTCGAAGGCTTGGTGTCGACGGCAATTTTATTGCTGTTGGCGTCCCCGGCAGGTGCGCAGAGTTTGGCCGAGCCTACCCCGGAAAGTGGGCCCTCAAACGGTGCTGACACATCGGTTGGAGCCAATGATGCCGCGCCCCCCATTGATCCCGCTGGTTCTGCGCCCGCAGGCTCCGATCCAGCGGCGATACCTAATTCCGCTCCGCCTCCCCAGTTCAACGTCGATGTGATCGAGGTGGCAGGGGCGACAGTGTTGGATGTCAATGAGATCGAGCGATTGGTCTACCCTTTCACGGGACCAGGTAAGACTTCTGATGATATCGAAGCGGCTCGAAAGGCGCTGCAAGACGCTTACAACGGAAAGGGTTATGAGGCTGTTGTAGTGGAAATTCCTTCGCAGCAGAAGGTTCTATTCGACGCCGGTATCATTCAGATCAGAGTGGCGGAAACGCCTGTCGGAGAAGTACGTGTCGTCGGTGCCAAACACCATTCTTCGCGAACAGTTCGAGATCAATTGGCCTCGGTCGAGATAGGGAAGCCGCTCAACCTGAAGGCTCTTCAATCGGACTTGGCAGAGGCCAACCGCGTCCCTGATCGGGTCGTCATGCCTTCTTTTAAGGCCGGGAAAGAATCTGGCGCGATCGACGTCGAGCTAAAGGTTAAAGACAGCCTGCCATTTCACGCCAGCCTTGACGTCAATAACGATAACAGCCCCAATACGACGCCGTTGCGCATGGCCGCGTCTGCGCGCCTTACCAACATTTGGGGTGTTGGTCACACCTTATCAGCGTCTTACATTATGACGCCACAGGCGCCCAAGGAAACGTCGGTAATCTCGTTATCCTACAATGCACCAATGCTAGGAACACCTTGGACTTTAGTAGCATTCGGATACAAATCGAACAGCACTATTGCCGCTCTAGGTGGCACGCAGGTCTTGGGCGACGGCTATCAGGTTGGGCTGCGCGCCATGTACCGGTTGCCGAGCCAAAAAAACTATCAGGCGCTCTCGATTGGCGTCGATTTTAAAGACTTCAAGCAGAACATCTTTGTCGCCAGTGAACTCGCGAGCAAGGCGCCAATCCGCTATATCCCAATGACACTCGGCTATACATATTCCGGTGCCGATGAGCAGGCAGAGGCCGATCTCAACGTCTCAGCAACCTTTGGATTGCGGGTGATAAAGCGGCTGGACTGTCTTGATGCAAGTGTGGTCGGCTGCACGCCTGAAGACCAATTTACGTTAAAAGACTTCAGCAGCCGTGAGAATTTTGCGCATTTTGGCATCGACGGTAGCTACTCTCGCATTCTTTTTAACGATGTGAGTGCGGTGCTGCGCTTTGCCGGCCAGTTCGCGGACAGCCATCTCGTTACCAATGAGCAGTTCGGCATAGGTGGCGGCTCGACAGTTCGCGGCTACTTCCAGTCAGAAGTTGTCGGAGACCGCGGCTTTGCCGCCTCGAGCGAACTGGTTGGTCCTTCAATAGCACAATACCTGCCGAGTTTTGTGGGCGATTTGCGCGCCTTTGCCTTTTTTGATGGCGGCATCGTGGGCGTCATCGATCCGCTGCCCGAGCAGGAAGGGTCGTTCAGCCTCGCAAGCCTAGGCGGCGGCATGCGGATCAAATTGTTCAAGCATCTCAAGGGCGATCTGACGGTCGGTGTTCCATTGATCAGCCGTCCAGAAAGCCGCCGCGGCAAACCGCGGGTCAATTTTTCAGTCAAGGGCGAATTCTGATGCAGGAAATGAAGTTTTTGGGGAGCAAGCAGATGTTTAGGGGAATTCTAGCCCTGTTTCTGTCACTGGCGCTATCGACGCCAGCCGCCGCTTGGTGGCAAAAGGACTGGCCATATCGCAAGCAAGTGACGGTCGATACGTCCACGACCGGCGTCAATGTCAGTGGCCCCATTGGCCGGACCCCAATCCTCATCCGCCTTCATAGCGCCAACTTCACCTTTACTGAAGCACTGGAGAACGGCGCCGATCTGCGTTTCGTGGATGCAGACGATAAAACGCCGATCCCCTTTCATATCGAAAGCTATGATCAAAAGGCCGGTGTCGCAACGGTCTGGATCAGTGTGCCAGCGTTGAACGGTGGCGAGAAGAAGACGATCTGGCTCTATTTTGGCAATAAAAATGCGCCAGTCGGGGAAGACGTCGCGGGCAGCTTCGATCCTGATTACATGGCTGTTTATCACTTCTCAGAAGGTCCTGGGCAGCCGACTGCCGATAAGACAGCCAATGGCAACAATGCAACCAACGCTCCTGCTAGCGTAGATGATGGGTCCATAATCGGCCGCGGTGGTCGTTTTGTTGGCCAAGGTGGACTGACGATCAACCCGACTCCATCGCTTGCGATGACTGCGGGAAGTCCCTTCACGTTTTCAGCGTGGATGAAGCCTGACCAACTCGCGGGCGAACAAGCGATCTTCGTGCGTGGACCAATGGTGATCGGCATCAATAGCGGCCTGCCTTTCGTTGCGATTGGCGGCGCGAGGGCCTCGGCGACAGTCCCCGTCAAGCAGGCGGATTGGACGCACGTCGGCGTTGTCGCTGATGGAACCACGCTGAAAATCTACGTGAACGGCGTTGAAGCTGGTGCCGCATCTGTTTCGTTGCCTGCAATCGACGGCCCGATCATGCTTGGTGGTGCGACTGACAAACCATTTATCGGCGTGCTGGACGAAGTGCGGCTGTCCAAGATTGCTCGACCAGCCGCTATGATGATGGTTGTGGCCAATGCAGAAGGCCCTTCGAGCAAGCTCGTCTTGGTTTCAGAGAGCGCCGAAAAGCAGAGCAGTGGCGGCGGCGTGCTCACCTTTATCGTCAGCAAGCTCGAACCGATCGACGCCGGGGTTATCGGCGTCTGCATGATCTTGTTGGCCATGGCCATCACGCTGATGGTCCAGAAGATCCGCTATCTCAATGCCGCGGCCAAGGGCAACGCGATGTTCTTCAATCGGTTCAATGCGATGCACGAGAATCTTGTTCCATTGGACCAGATCGAAGGCATTGCGCCAAAGGAGGCTGCCTTCATCAAAAAGGCCTCACCGATTGCGCGCCTTTATGAAATGGGCATTGCGGAACTTGACGTGCGCCGCGCGGCAGCCGCCACCCGTCCGCTTTCAGGTGAAGCCGTCGAGGCCATGCGCGCCGCCGTCGATGCCGTAAATGTTGAGGAGAACCAAAAGCTCGACTCCCTGATGGTCATTCTCACCATTGCGATTTCGGGCGGCCCCTTCATCGGGCTGCTTGGCACGGTCATCGGGGTTATGACGGTGTTCGGCGGCGTGGCCATGGCGGGCGACGTAAACGTGAACGCAATCGCACCGGGTATCGCCGCAGCGTTGCTCGCGACCATTGCGGGTCTGGCCTGCGCCATCCCGGCGCTGTTTGGATACAACTACCTCAACGGCCGCATTTCCGCACTCGCGGATTCCATGCGCGTCTTCATTGACCGCCTCATCACGCGCCTCGCGGAAATGCAGGCCGACGCGGCGTACGCCCGCGAAGCCGCAGAATAAGGAACCAGTACGATGCAAGTAGGTGGTGGCCGCAAGGCCTATGACGACATTAACATCACTCCGATGCTCGACCTCGCGTACGTGCTGTTGGTGATCTTCATCCTCATGGCGACGGCCTCGGTGCAGGGTATCAAGGTCGACTTGCCGAAGGCAAGTTCAGCGAAAAGCCTCGTTCAACCGAAGACTGTGGCGATTACCGTGAATGACCAGGGTCAGATCTTCATGGATGCCTTTCCTGTCACCCTGCCCGATCTTGAGACGCGGTTACGCAATGCCAAGGCGTCTAACCCCGACGTGCCCATTGTTCTCAAGGGCGATACGGTAACGCAATATGGCAAGATCATGGAGGTTCTGGACCTCTGCCGCCGCATCGATCTCAATAAGGTTGGGCTGGTGACCGGTAAGCCAACAGCTTCCTGACGAAATCCAAAGTCATGAACCAGCCCCTCGATTTCGAGCAATCCAGCAAGGTCCCGCTGTCACGCCGCTTCGTGCAGCTGGGCCTTCTGCTGTTCGTCCTCGCTTTGGGCTATTTCATTTATACTGCGATGACCGATATTAGCGGCGTCGAAGTGAAATCAGCACCGCCAACAGTGGTCGATATGCTTCCGCCACCGCCTCCACCGCCTCCACCACCCCCACCACCGCCTGAACCCGACGTTAAGCCGCCGGAGCCCGTCGACAATCCAGCGCCAGCGCCAGAACCCACCCCGGCACCCGATCAGCCAGCGCCCATGAAGATTGATGGGCCTGCGCAAGCGGGCACCGATGCGTTTGGTCTAAGTTCCGGCAAAGGCGGGGGCATGGGCGGCGGCGGGTCCTCAGGATCCTGTGTTGGGGTGAATTGCGGCGGCGTCGCGACGGGGTTTTATGGCCGCTATCTGAGCAGCGCGTTGCAGGATAAAATTCAGGATAATGACCGCGTCAATCGTCAGGTTTTCAGTGCTGATTTTGCCGTTTGGATTGGCGGCAATGGCCAACTTAACCGTGCCGAAATTCTCCGCTCAAGCGGCAACAATAAGCGTGACCAAATTCTGCTGGCCGTGTTGCAGTCGGTTCGTGGACTAGACCCTCCACCGGCAGGTCTGCGCTTCCCGCAGAAAATTACAGTCCGAGGCAGCCGTGCCTTTTGAGCCCATGCACGCGCCGCGTGCCAACCAGTTTAGATCGATGGAGCCATTGATGTTTAAGGGAAAGCCCCACAATTCGTCCAAGCTCGCTTGCAGTTTGGCAGCTATGGCCGCCGCGATGGTGGCTCATTCGCCTGCCCAGGCGGCGGTTTCGTCATGGGACATCTCCAACCAAGTTTTCATGGTCAACGGTAAGCCCGTACAGGCTGGAGCAAAGCCTGAAGATCAGGCCAATCAGCCGACCGCGGTCAGCAGCCTTATCCAAACGTTGGTGGAAAAGGGGATACTGACGTCTGAAGGTGGAAGCGCGCTGTTGCAACAGGCAAGCGCCGATGCGGCGCGCCTGCGGGATGTGTCCGGCACGTCTGGGTCTCCGGCGGGCGTCGTCAGGGTCCAGCATGTTCCAGAAACCGTTCGCCAGCAGATCCGCGACGAACTGAGGACCGACATCGCGAAGCAGGCCCAGCTGGAAGGCTGGGTTACCAAAGATCAGGCGGCGCCTGAATGGACCAAACGGATACGTCCATTCGGCGATATCCGGGTGCGCAGCCAATCATCGCTTTATGCGGGCACCAATTCCAATGAAGTGCTCGATATTGCCCGGATGAACGAAGCTGGACCGATTGATCTTGCGCAACTGAGCTCATATCAGTTCTTAAACACTCGGGAAGATCGTTGGAACCGTCTCATAATTCGGGCGCGTCTCGGTATGGAAGCCGCGGTTTCTTCAGGCGTGTCAGCCGGCTTCGCGATTGCAACGGGGGACGATAGCAGTCCAATTTCGACGAATTCCACCCTCGGCGGCGGCCTCGCCAAGCGTAATGTTTGGCTCGACCTCGGTTATGTAAAATTTCAGCCGGCCAAATGGGCAATCTTGAGCTTAGGCCGTTTTGAAAATCCTTTCAGCGCGAGCCAGATGATGTTCGACGATGATCTGCGCTTTGATGGTGCGGTTGCGTCCCTGAATTCGGCCAATTTCATCGGCGGTAAGACGATGATGCGTCTGGTGGCAGGTGTGTTCCCACTTGATTTTGGTGCGCCGGATTATCCTGCCGCCAGCATCGAAAAGCTAAATTACCCGTCGAAATATCTGTTCTCCGGCGAACTCGCGCTCAAGGCAGAACCCTTTAATGGCGTCAAAGTGAATGCCAGTGTTGGCTATCATAGCTTCCAGAATGTCCAGGGCGAACTTTCCGCGCCATGTAATATGGACCTCATGGTGGATTGCTCGACCGATGGCCTTCGACCGCTGAACCTGCGCAAGGGTAATACCGTCTTCACGATGCGTAACCACCAAACCAATGCCTCAGGAGCCTATCCGCAGGTCTTCGGCCTTACATTCGGGTACAATATTCTGGATGCAAACTTCGCTACGCGCGTTTCAGTTTCCGACAATCTTGGGATCCGTTTGACCGGAAATTATCTTAAGAACCTCGGTTTTCAGCGGAGCGACATTTGCCGGTTTGGTCAAGTTGGAGAGCCATTCAACAATTACGGCACAGATGGCAATCCTGATCGTCACGTCTGCAGTGCGACCAATCCAACCAGCTTTGTTGGCGGTGACACAGGGTATCTAGGGTCGGCTACCTTCGGTCATGATCGCGTTGAAAAGAAGGGGACTTGGAACGTCTTTGCAGAATATCGTTATCTAGAATCCGACGCTGTTTTGGACAGCTTGGCGGACAGCGACTTCCATCTCGGTGGCACAAACTCCCAAGGATATATTGTCGGTGGAAGTTATAGCCTTCGTGATGGCCTCAACATTGGTGGTCGGTGGCTAAGTGCAAATGAGATTTCTGGCGAACCGCTGGCAATCGATGTGCTGCAAGTCGACATCAAGGCACGGTTCTAGTCAGTCACTAGCGAACCAATCAAGCGCACTTCAGTAAAACAAATTCCCAAAATTAAACAAAATCAGACCGGGTGTATTGTTCATGGCTAGGCATTCTAATAATCTGACGACGAAGCCACGGGCTGGGCGCCAGCGCTTATTGACTGGCGTTAGTCTGATGGTTCTGGGCGTTTTCGCGTCGGTCACGCCTGTCAATGCGCAAATGGCGCGTTTGCGTGGCGCCGTCGGTGAGCCACCTGTGGTCGTGACCGATGGATCATCTATCCGTACGAGAGCGCGCCCGGTTGCTATGCAGGATGCACTCGCACGCCAAAAGGCCAACCTTAGCTCCGTTGACGCGATGCGGTCGATCGTCGCCGAAGCTCGAAGTGCAGCCTTGGCTGCGTCGCGGGCACGGCCGACGGATGGTCTTTCGATCAACGGCCTCGACCCGGCTGTCATTGCCGCTCGCTCAGCCGCGAGTGACGTCACCGGACTTGCGACCTGGCAAGGAGCGGAATTGCCGGCGCAGTCAGTGGACAGCCAAGGCAATCATCTCGTCTCGATCAAGCAGACAGACCCCCGTGCCCTTCTGTCGTGGAATCGTTTTGACATTGGCGCCAAGACCACGTTGCAATTCGATCAAAAGCTGAATGGTGTCGGACAGTCAGATTGGGTTGTGGTCAATCGCGTCGTGAGCGCAGATATCGCACCGAGCACAATTCTTGGCTCGATTAAGGCTGATGGGACCGTTCTGATTTTGAACCGTCGTGGCGTGATCTTTGGCAACGGTGCTCAAGTCAATCTCCATTCGTTGTTGGTCAGCAGCCTGGAACTTGGCAATTTTGCCAAAGATCCGTCCATCAACACGCCGGATTTCGGCAACAGCTTCACAGGGCTCTCGGTCAAAGAACGCAATACAGCTTTCCTTGAAAACGGATTGTTGGGGCCGTCTGCGACCGCGACCAAGTTTACGACGATGCTGACATCGAGCCTCGTCGGAAATGACATTTACTCCATTAACGATCCCAATGCAGCCTTCTCAACCCAGGTCGAAGGCGATGTGGTTGTCGACCGAGGTGCGTCGCTTACTGCGTCGAATGGTGGGTTCCTCATCATCACTGCGCCTAAGATTTCCAACGACGGCAAGTTATCCGCTGCAGAAGGCCAAGTTAGCCTTCAGGCGGGCAGGGCGATCAGCTATGCGGTTTCCTCGGGCGACATTAACGGCGCCGACCCAGATATTCGTGGACTGATCCTCCGTTCCACAACACAAACTGGGGGATCTGTTGTCAATTCCGGTTTGATTGATGTCCCCCGGGGATATGTATCGCTAGGTGCAGATCTCTCCGGCAATGTCCTTAACAGCGGCCTGATCAGCGCCACCACGAGTGTGGCGCGCAATGGCGCGATATCGCTGACGGCTGGCACTGTCACTCTGGCCGGCGGCACTGACACTGCTCATGCCGGGGGGCTCGTGATCCTTGCTGACCCCAGTGCGGCGACTGTCCCTCAAGGGACGCCGGCCGATCCTCCGAGTTTTAAGAATTCGCGGATCGACATCGGTGCCATGTATGTTGCGGCGTCGTTGGTGACCAACCCGACCGGCATCCTTGGACCCGGACAGGTGACCTTTGGCGAAAACTCTCTATTATTTGCCCCCGGCGCTGTGGTTTCGGTCGGTGGGCGTGCGTCTCAAGCATATGATCCATCCACCTTCCTTGATTACGGCTATGCGGCGCTGACCGGAAGCATCTTAATTTCAGATGGTGCAAAAATTGATGTGAGCGGCATCAAAGACGTCAGCATAGATGCGTCCCGCAACAGCGTCAAAATCTCACCACTAAAGGGCAATGAACTTCGTGATACGCCAAATTACCGCGATGTGAGGACGGACGGCGGCTTTACCCTCAATGGCAAAACCGTGTATGTAGATCCGCGCATTAATGGTGTGCGTGCCGACGGTGTCGCTTGGGTTGGCTCACCTTTGATTGAGGCCGGCAGCGCGATCAGCCAGATTGGGGTTGGCGCCGCAGAGCTCATGACCAAGGGCGGTAGTGTAACACTCGGCGTTCGGCTCGTCGACGGGCCAACTGGGTCAGTAAACTCTCCCGCGGTTCACCTCGCGCCAAGCGCATCGATCGACTTCTCCGGCGGGTGGGTCAGTTATAGCAGCGGCTGGGTGCAAACGAGCAAGCTGATCGCAGCTGACGGCTCCTTAGTCGACATCAGCGAAGCAGATCCCAACGGCATCTATGTCGGCATCTCCGATGGGTACACCGAAGAGCAGAATAAATACGGCGTCTCAAGTACCTTTGCGAACCGCTCGCTTGTCGGCGGTCGTGTTGAACCGGGTTACGATGAGGGCCGCGACGCCGGCAGTCTAATTGTCCGGGCATCTACCGCTAAACTCGCCGGCCAATTTCATGGCGATGGTTTTGCTGGTCAGCGCCAACTCGACGTCGGCAAAATTGGCTCAAAGGCGTCGTCCGTCGCGAACGATCCGCGCAAACTTCAATCCTCGGCTTATGAATTGCCATCTGGAGGATTGCTGCGGGTTGGATCGTTCAGCGGCAAATCGGGTGTTGCTTTAGGTGGCGATATCATCCTCTACGGTGAGGAAGCGCTAGACCTGTCGGACGGCAGAGGGAGCATCTTCCTCGGCGACAAGCAACTATCAAGTGCCGGTCTTTCTGCGCTCACGCTGCAAACGAGCGGCGCTGTGAGCTTTAAGTCGGGAAGTCAGCTTTTGCTCGCCAAAGGGGGGCAATTGACTGTCGATTCCGGCCGATCAATTACCTTTGATGGTGATGTCACTGCGACTTCGGGCAACATCAGGGCGCGCACGTATGAACTTAATGGGATCGTATTGCGTTCGCTAACGGCTGCCACAGGTTCGCCTTTCACAACTGCCGACGATGTGGCCAATGTCTATGCTGAAGGCATTCTCCTCCCGCGTCCGTTCGACATCACAGTCAAGGGCACGCTAAATGTCGCCGGGCTTTGGGCCAATGATTATCTCGATCTTGGAGCGCTGCCTTCCGGTCAGGCTTGGACTTCAGGTGGATCCATTAGCCTGACGTCTGCCCCAAAGGTGCTCGTTGGTTTGGGTGATAGCTTGGATACCGCATCCAACGCTGCCGACCTCAGCGGCAGCATCATTCTTACCGCCGGTGCGGTTTTGAACGTTTCTTCCGGCGGCTATGTCATGAGAAATGGAAAGCTTGACCTGTCGGCCAAGGGTGGAAGCGTGAGCCTGATCAACGAGACGGCTTATGCGGCCCTTTCCCGGACAGATGCTTTCCTTGATAACACCAGTACGACGGACCTGCCGATCGGGGGGGAAAATCAAAGCGTCACTTTTACGCCTTATTTTGTCGAGGATGCTGGCAAGGAAATCCGCTCGGCGCTCGCTCCACTGGTGATGCGTTCCGAAGTCCGCTTCGACGCGAGCAATATCAAAGCGTTCAGCTTTGGCGGCGGCGGCACATTTACCTTGGTCGCGCCGGAAGTGACTATGGGCACGGTTCGCCCGGATCGCGGCAGCTATGTCGGGCTTGATTTTCTTCAAAAGACAGGGTTCGGCACGCTCGACATATCGGCTTGGCGGTCGCGACTTTTCACTGATCTTTTCAATAATGGGATCACAGGTAATTCAGCGTTCCTCGACACGACTGAATTCGTCATCGCCGATGGTGAGACGCTGAATTTAAGCCAAGTTCTGCTGCCGTCCATCCTCAACCAGAAGACGACCAGCATCGTGACCACGCTTGCAACTGGTGCGGATCTGAATGACTATTTGCAGGCTGTTATTCCTGAGGCAGCTTGGGATCAACGCGCCGCAACACTAAGATTAGGCGGTCTGAGCGAATTGGCGGTCAGATCGGGTGGTAAGGTAATCGGTGCCGCTGGGGCACAGATCATCACGCCGAAGCTGATCAACAGCGGGACGATCCGGATCATTGGCGGGTCTATCCTGCAGAAGAGCGATTTGCCGGAAGTGCTGCTTAAAGGCGCCATCGGCGTGAAGGACGTTGAGCATGGCGGGAAGGGGCTTGATGATGTTTTTGGGCCGGCCAATTTAGTAGGTGATCTGCCGCAGTATGACGAGAAGGCGGTTTCGCTGGCCGCGGACAATGATGCGTCGCTGACGAATGGCGAGCTTTTCTCGACATCCGGTGCCGATAGGACGGTTTACTTTTTGGGAAGTTTAGATGCCGGTACCGGTATTCGTCTTGACCAGGGAAGTGTGACTGATCTCAGCGGGGGGAGCATACTCAATCCGCGCGCAGCTCTCCTCAAAACAGGCAAGCAGAAAATCACTGGCCGCCTCTATGATGGTGGTTCAATTGCGACAAGTGCGGCCTTCTTTGACCCTCAAGAGCCACTCTTCTCAGATCCGGTCTACGGTTCTGCGCGCTACCTCATTCCAAAGGGCGGCAGCACTCAGTCTTACGCTCAAGGTACGCTCGGGATGCGGTTTGAGGTGCGTCCCAGGGCACGGATCGATTTGCGTGGCGCTGCGACAAACTTCGACATTCAGATTTCTGCCAGCAATTACGCCCTGACGCCCCAGTGGAGTAATGGCGGCCAATTGATTGCTCTTGCTGGCGGCACACTCGGTGGCGGCACTATTTTGGCGCAGGGCGGTAGCGTCAAGGCGCAGGGCGGTACACTTGAATGGTTGTTGCCGACACTCCGGCAAAATTATGATGCGGCCACAACAATTGTGGACGGTGTTGAGGAAATTGGAGATCCGGTCGACATTGTCGATAACCTCCTTTCTGCAGACGAAATCATGGCCAACGGGTTCACGACATTGATCGCCCGTGGCGGACTGTCGTTGGATGGCAACATCTCGCTCACACTCGGCAAGGCATTTATTCTTAGTTCGGCAAGTGCGGCTAGCGCATCGCCGCAAGAGCGTGATTATCAGGTTGCGGTCACTGCGCTGAACAATGGTAACACGACCATTAGGGCACCTTACATTCGCCTATCGAGCCTTGCTCAGACGGCACCCGATGCTCTGAGTACGGATGCAGATACCGGGACATTGACCTTCTCTGCGAAGACGATTGATCTCGTCGGAGCTCTCGGCTTTGCAACGCCAGTGGGCATGACCGAGAAGGGGGCTGCAACCGGAAGCGTCAATTTCAACGCGACGGGAGATATCCGCCTCTCGGGCGTTCAGCCAGCCGTCAAATCCAGTGATCAGCCGCCCGGACTGACGGGCGCCATCGTGTCCACCAGTGACATTCGATTTAAGGCTGCCCAAGTCTATGCGACAACAGGCACGGGCAGCCTTCAGCAATTGATTGAGGACCGCCGGGCTGGGAAGTCGAGTTCCGCGCAACCTTATCTCATTGCCTCCCTTGACATCAACGGCACGGTTTCGTTCGCCTCAAATGGCGGAACTGTTCCAGCTTCTCCCTATTCGGCGGGCAGCTGGGTCAGGGTGTTGGGTTCCAAAATCGAACAAAATGGCGTCCTTCGTGCTCCGCTTGGACTTTTGGAGCTTGGCTCCAACATCGACCAGAGCATACCCGGTTCGCTTAACACTGCTCCTGTGACCACAAGCTTGACGTTCGGGCCTTTGAGCGTGACATCCGTGACAGGGTTTGGGTTAAACACGCCTTACGGGGTGACAACAGATCTTACCGAATATTATTTCTCGCCAAACGTCAACACTGCTTTGACGGCGGCGCCCGTCGGCCAACTCATTCTTGCGGGTGGGAATATAGACGTTAAGACCGACGCAGTTATTGATGGCCGCGGTGGTGGCGACGTCTTTGCCTATGAGTTCGTTTCTGGCACCGGCGGCTCAAGAGACGTATTGTCGCGCTTCAACACTGATAGCTTTAGCAGCAACGATGGGCTGCAATTTGAGGACGGTCGGCAAGTTTACGCTATTCTGCCGGTGAGCAAGGCAGGGTTGGTCGCCAGCTATGACCCGCTCTACTCGGCGGACTATCAAGGCGAGACCGGCGACCTTTACGGGGAGAGCGCCGGCAAGACTGTTTGGCTTGACGCTGCGCCGGGGATTACGGCGGGCGAGTATCTCTTGCTTCCGGCGCATTATGCGCTGCTACCCGGAGCAATGCGGCTCGTCGAAAATGCGAACGTGGCAGCCCCCTTCGTCAACGCTGCCCAAACGAAATTGGACGGCGGTATCATTGTCGGCGGCAGCTATGCGACCGCTGGCACCAATTATATAGAATCGACACGGCGCGCATTTACTGTCGAGACACCTGATGTGTTTCTCAAATACTCCAAGATACAACGCACATCCGGTGCCGCTAACTTCGCCAAGTTGGCCGAAAAAAATGGCTTGATTGCTCCCCGGTCACCGTTGGATGCAGCACGATTTATCATCAGTCCGCTCAATTCGTTCCTTGTTAATGGCACTTTTAATGTCGGCGCGGTGAATGGCCGTGGCGCGCAGGTGGATATTGCCGCCGCAAATATTGCGGTTCGTGGCAGCCAGACAAGCAAGCCAGTCAACGGCATATTGTCGCTCGGGTCGGGTGATCTTCAAAAACTTGGCGCTAACAGCTTGTTGATCGGCGGCGTGCGGGAAGACAATCCAGACGGCACGACAACCATCAAAATCTTGGCCAACAAAACTCGGGTTTATACAGGCGTTTCGCTCTCTCTACCTGAACTGCTCCTCGTGACTGCAGGCGAAGGATCTGAATTGCGCATTGATGGCGGTGCGACCATTTCTGCGACCGGTGTCTTGGCGGATCGGCGGACCGGTAATTACCTGATCCGCTATCTCGACACGGCACCGGACGATTACATCTACGACAACTCTGGCATCGGCTCATTTGTGCGCGTTTCAAGTGGCGCCGAACGGATACTCAGCCGTCAGAGCGATCCCTCATTTGATGAAGAGATGCTGGCAACAGGCTCCCTGATGATCCGCACCAAGGCAGCATTGTCGGGCAATTCTATTGCGTTCGATACGAGCGGAAGCATCTCCTTTGGAGAGGCGCCAACCATCTCCGCCGCTAACATCAGCCTTGGAAGTGCGAAAATCGCTTTCAATGACGGTGGTATCGCTCGATCAATTGGCGATCAACTTGCTGCTGCCCAAAATCTTACGTTGACATCGCGCAGTGCGATTACATTGGATGACCAACTTCCCACCAGCTTTAACAACTTGACTATCGATGCCCCGGGTCTTGCGTCGAACGGATCGGCATCTCCGGTGCTGATCAAGGCCAAGAACTTGGTGCTCACCAATTCGGGTATTGATCTCGGTAGCTGCACGGTAAGCGCTAATGCGGGCTGTGGCGATACTTCGGCCTTGACGATCAAAGCCGACGAAATCGCCCTTCGCGATGGTCAATTCTATCTCTACGGCTTCGATGGTGGTGTTGATCTCGCTGCAGCCAAGGGCATTTACATCGAGGGTAAGGGCGCTCTCGTGATCGATGATCCTGAAAACCCGGTCGACGTTGGCCTAACACTTTCCACGCCATTGCTTGCTGACCGACTTGTGCGCAGCAACTTTGGCAACCCTGAATATAGTTTCTTAACGTTTGGCGATGTTATCATCGATGGCAGCGGGCTAAGTGCAGCAGCATCGGGTAGTCCGTCCCTAGGGTCAACGATCTCATTTGGTTCTGCAGCAGCGCCAATCGCAAGTATGACTATCATTGATGCTCAGGTCCGCGCGACGGCAGGCATTCTGGATATTGTCGCCAAAGGGGACATTAGCATATCTGGAACAAGTGTCCTAGCTGTGCCTGGCTATTCAACACGCATCGGCGAGGCATCCGATGGGCTTATCGCCACCGCGGGCGCAGGTACGATCAACTTCAAGTCGATTGACGGCTCAATTACCAGTGAAAGTTCAGCCCGGATTATCGTCGACAATGCGATCGGCGCGGCGGGTATCCTCAACCTCGTTGCTGCCAAAGGCACCGTCAAGCTTGGCGCCGTCCTTAACCCGGATATCGCAGTCGGCACTAAAAGGGCGGCATCTCTGCTCCTTGATGGCACCTCTTTGTTAAATGCAACTGGACAAGTGTTCGACTTTGCAAGCTTTGTCCGCGACAATGGCAATAAGTTTCAGGGCGACATCGAAATTCATGCAGGTTCGGGCGATTTCAATCTTGATCAGGGACAAAACCTTCGCGCGCGCAGTGTGAGTTTAACGACCGACGATGGCCGGATTGTCATTGCAGGCGCAATCGATACGTCTGGCGACGATGTGACCAGCCTTGCCATGACAGACCCAGCTTATGCCAAAGCGCGCGTCAATGGGGGCGATATCGCCCTTTATGGCAGCGATGGGGTCGCCTTAGCGTCGACAGCAACACTACGTTCGGTAAGCTATGGCTATAATGTTGGTGATAGCCGACAGGCGAGCGCTGGTAACATCATCCTTGGCATCGGCAACGAGAGCGCGCATATCTCACTCGCATCGGGTGCGATTGTCGATGTTTCCGTCCGCCAGACAGCCGACCGCCTAATCGGTTTGAAGGTCAAAGACCCTGACACTCTGACCGAAGCCACCGTTTATCGCCTCGCTGCTGGTGACCTTGGCGGCATGGTCAACTTCCGTGCTCCGGTGATCGGCGAAGGCAGGCTGGTTGACATCCGCAACGATGGGCAAATGATAGGCGCACGCTCGCTTCAAATTGAAGCATTTAAGCGTTTCGACCTTGATGCGATCGCGGATGAGGGGGCGTTTTCTGGAGTCACAATAGATGGTGATGGCGCAGCACATTTGGATGCGGCGGCCAACGATCTCCCCAACTTCCTCGCTGATACGAGTAGTTTTGGCTCCATCCCGGAATTCATCCGATCCTTCAACGTTGGCCTGAAGAACGGAAGCGACAGTTCCCGTTATCGCATCCGGCCAGGGGTGGAACTGGTATCATCGGGTAGCGTGATCCTTGACAGTAGTATTAATTTGGGTGCGGGGAAGATAACTGATTACGCAGGCGCTGTGCGCGATGGGCTCATGGTCTTATCACCGCTTGGCCCGGACGCTGACGGCAATCCTCGTTATGAGGTGGTGCAAGGCAAAGAAACTGAGCTTTTCTCGCGCTATGTCGATATGACGTTCCGCGTGGGTGGCTCAGTGAGCGGCGATGCACCTAGATTTGTGATCCGTGCGGGCGGGGATCTAAAGGTCAACAACAGCATCAGCGACGGCTTCTTCGCGTTCCACGACCGCACAGACCCTGACTATATTAGCTACCAACTGGGTGGAGGCAATCGGAGCTACCATCCTGCCGTCAACTTGAATTGTGCGGATGGTGGGATTTGCGGCTTTGACATGCCGTCCTATTCCGAACTGAAGGACGCCGCCGAGCCGCCTTCAGACGATATGATTGTGACTATCGATCTGAGATCTTCGATCCAAGGTGGCCAGTTTTCGAATATTTTTGTGCATTCCCCGTTTAGTGCCGCGGCCAACAGCGTTGCGGCGATAGGCACAAATGATGCCATCGGGATTGGTGAACTGTTCCCATTGGTAAACGACCAGCCCGTAAAGTCGTCTGACATTCGGCTCGTTGCGGGTGGCGTCGGACGTTCGCCAAACCCCATGCAAGTCAATCGGAGTTCACGTGGCTCAGTGATTATTGCCGGCGAGAAGAGCTACAGCGTCACTGCCACAGAGGGCGATACGATTGTAGATGGCCCGCTCCAACTGGCCTATGATGATGGCTCCGGCTCCCTGCTCTTCGGTTCAGCAGGAGAGTTTCTCGACAAGACTTTTTCTGACATTGTTCCTGCAGAGTTCAGCCGCGATTTTTACACCCGATTGGATTGGGGCAGCGACAGCGATCTTTCCGAAGCCGCCAAGGCAGCAGCAGCAAGCTTCTTTTCGGGAAATAGGTTCATTGTTGAGGACGGTGAAACGGTCGGTGTCTACGCCTCTCTTGGGGATGTTGAGGCCTTTCTTGCGACTAATTTTGGAAAAGGGTTTGCTGCCAATTTCGCAGACATCGCCCTTGAGACCAATACGCCGATCAGTTTCACACAAAAGGCCGCATACGTTCGTCCCCTGGTGCGTACTGGCAACGGTTCCATCTGGGTTGCTGCCGGTGGGCATATTGATCTCTCAGGTGGCGGTGAGTTGGTCTATCGCGATGTCAATGGCGCAAGCGTAGACGAGCTCGGCGAACCGCTCGTCCCGAACTTTGACAATGCCCAAGTCGGCGGATCTGCGATCTATACGGCGGGCAATCGCCTGCCTGCATTTGGCAAACCCGGCAGCGCGCTGGGCGGCTTTGGGGCAGAAGCTCTCAACTATGTGCCTTCACCCCAAGGCGCGCTGGACGCAGCGCCGGTTATGGCTGGCAATGGGGGATCGATCTCGCTGACGGCTGGAATTGATGTGCGAGGTCGGCGCGATATTTGGAGCGAGGCGTTCCTTAGCTCTGGTCTCGAAATTTTCACGACGATGCCTGGTTATGAAAGTGGAACAACGACGCTAAATCCGGCGCATGTTGGTGCTGCAAGTCAGCGCTGGCGCGTCGGTCAAATTGGCCAAAATAGCTCGATTGCGATCGTTCCGCAGCTCTTCTCCTCAGGTGTTGGCGCGCTCGCGGGGGGCGATGTGTCGATCAAGGCTGGGCGCGATGTCAACGACCTGACCATTGCCCTCGACAACTCAGTCACGACGGACATCTTGATTGATGGAGCCAAGGTGCTGTTGTCGAGTGCGTCGGGCAATCTCGCAGTTCATTCTGGCCGAGATATGTTGGGAGGCCAGATTGACTTGTCCGCAGGCGAAGGTCGCGTAACCGTTGGCCGTGATGTCGGAGCGGCGGGTGAGACCAAAACGTTGGGCTCATATGAAGATAACGTTCCCTCGCCAGATTTTCGCAGCTTGTTGCGTTTGCGCGTTAGTGACGCAACCATCTCTCTCTTCGCGCGCGGGGAAGTAGATATTGGCGGCATAGGGGCGCTTGGCGCTGAACGGGCCGAGTTTAATGTTTCAGATACGCTTAACGCGGCTGGCTTCTTCAGCCCCGTCGCAGGCGTCGATATTGAGACATTTGGCCGACTAGAACTTGTCGATAACCGAAAGGAGTTGCGCGTTGCCTTTGTCGATCAGGGCACTTCGCAGTTGGAGTCTTCTTTTCTGACAGGTTACGTGCTTCCGCCGTCCCTTCGGCTCAGTTCGTTGTCTTCGGACCTTGTTTTCGGCAACAGCAACCCGCGCCTCCTTTACCCAAGTCAAATAGGCCAACTCTCGCTTTTGGCGGGCGGCAATATGTCGCGCTTCGCTTTGGCTATGAGCGATGCCAACCCCTCAGATTTGCCCGGCGCGTTCTCGGTGGCAAAGTTTGAGGGTGTCGCGGGAGATCTTTACCGCCTTGGGGGGCTTGGATTTACCTTTGGCAGTGTCGTGTTGCCAACCGACGATGTGATGCTTCGTCTCTATCATGATCGCGGCATTACGCATCTGGCCGACAGCCAAGATGCCTTGATCTACGCAGGCGGCTCAATCGAGAATGTGCAGCTTTCGTTGGCTAAGCCAGTCCGCATCAATGCGGGCAAGGATATCATCAACTTCTACTTTGAAGGCCAGAACACCCGCGCCTCAGATGTGACCAGCATTGTTGCCGGCCGCGACATTCTGGCGACAACCGGCGTGCCGCCAGCAGACGGCATTTTCGCCGGTCGTCCTTATGTTGGTGTCACCAATTTCATCCTTGGAGGCCCCGGCGCCCTCACAGTTCAGGCGGGCAGAGACCTTGGTCCTTTCCTCAACTCTGTCACAGTCGACAATGTCAGCTATGCGGGTGGTATCCGCACGATTGGCGCGGAAGCCAACCCATGGTTGCCTTCATCTGGAGCGGACATCTTTGCACTTTTTGGCGTTTCCAATGGTGCAGATTATACCGCGTTGCAGGACGTGTATCTTAATCCTGCAAAACTCGACAAACTCGATGGAGCGCTATTTGAACAGTTCGTCGATAAAGCGGGGAATAAAACGCCGGATCGATCGCGCCCCATCTACGCGCCCAAGCTCGCCCGTTGGCTGCGCGCCAACGCGCCGGCAGCATTTGCGGCTGCTGTTGGGGATGCAACGATCGCGACCGATGTTGAACTGGTGAAGCTGTCTTATGATCGGTACGACGCGTTTTATAATCAGTTTGTAAGCGCTGTTTCTGTGCAGCAGCAGCGTCAGTTCCTGCTGAATGAAGTCTATTTCAGTGAACTTGCAGCGCCGGCCGATCCCAATGGCAATTCGTACCTACAATATGTGCGCGGCTATCGGGCAGTCCAAACGCTGTTCCCCGTTAGTTCGGGTTATACCGATAATCTTGCGACGTTCGAAACTGATCCTGCGACCATCAGCAAGGATCATCCGCTGGGGGTTCCAACAAAGAAGCTGGTTAATGGACAGCCTGCAAACGCTGTCCGGAAGCTGACCGGGAATGTCGATCTTCGCCTTGCCACCATCCAGTCCAGCCGAGGCGGTGATGTGGATCTCATCGGGCCAGGCGGTGATTTCATTGCGGGCTCGGTCGTCCGTACATCTGAACAAGCGCTGCGCAAATCGACGCCTTATAATGACAACGGCATCTTCAATATCCGTAACGGCAAAGCCTTGGAGATTACGGCTGTTGGTATTGACGCCATTCCGATCGGTTATGAAGGTGTGCTTAGCCTGCGCGGCGGGACAATCCGCTCGTTCACCGACGGCGATTTCCGCCTCAACCAAAGCCGCCTGTTCACCTTGAGTGGCGGCGACGTGACGATGTGGTCGTCCAATGGGGATCTGAACGCAGGGCAGGGGCCAAAGAGTGCCTCTAACTTCCCGCCGATTACGCTGCGCTTTACGCCGAATGCCTTTGCGGAAGTCGATACAGCGGGCAGCGTGGCGGGAGCGGGTATCGCCGCGTTCCGGCCATCGCTGGATGTTGCCCCGTCACGGGTCACGCTGCTGGCGCCCGTTGGCACAGTCGATGCGGGCGATGCGGGTGTCCGTGCCTCTGGTGATGTGTTCGTGGCCGCGGCGCGCGTCGCAAACTCTGATAACTTTAAGGTTGGCGGCGTTTCGGTTGGCGTGCCGAGCACGGCGGCTGTCGCCGCACCGGCGCCGCCGGCAAATGCCGCAGCGGCGACAACGGCCACGGCGGCGCAGGCGAACTCTCAGCAAAATGGCAATGGTAGCGATCGACCGTCTCTGATTCGCGTCGACGTGCTGGGTTATGCCGCAGGGGCGGACAATTGCAGCAGTGACCGTCGGAATGCCGACGGCACCTGCGCCAATTAAGGAATAGTTCGCAGCGCAATAACAAGAACGCAATATTGATAAGAAAACTGAAAAAATAGCACCATAGACCAGCAAAGCGTCTTCAAAATTTGAAAAGCGGATCAGCATTTTGATGTGTTGGTCACGAAAAAAAACGCGTGAAGGGATATAACTGTGAAACTGAACATGTATAAAATTGCAATCATCGCTGCAGCCATTTTGCCGATGCCGGCACTCGCTCAGGTCCGTGCGGATTCCCCGGCGGCTATTGCGGCCGCAACACGAGAGGCTATTCGCACAGATGCGCGCGCCAACTCGGCCGCCGCTGCTGCTAAGGCCGCCGCTGCGGATAAGCAGGCGTTGGCACGTTCGGCATCGGCCGCTGCTGCTGCTAAGGCCGCCGCTGCGGATGCGCAGGCGTTGGCACGTTCGGCATCGGCCGCTGCTGCTGCTAAGGCCGCCGCTGCGGATGCGCAGGCGTTGGCACGTTCGGCATCAGCCGCTGCTGCGGCGGCAAGCACTGCTCCTGCAGTGCGTGCCGCAGTTCGTGCGGCGTCCCCCGCAGCAGCGGCGGCAGCAACGCGTGCCGGCTCGGCAGGGTCATCAACCGGTGGCTCATCAGTTCCGCCAACGGGCAACTGATTTAAATCGAGTGGACCTCTGCACCGGTTCAAACCCGGTCGGGGGTCCGCGAGAGATCATGACAATTTTAGCAACCAGCCGTCGCTTTAGATCCAGACTAAAGCGACGGTTCTTTCGTAAAGGACCTCAAGTGTTCAAAAACCGTTTTGCCTCTGCAATTTTAATGGCCGCCACGACGCTCGGCACGGTCTCGAGCGGGATGGCTCAAAAGCCGGCGGCTGAGCAACAGCCAGGCCTTGGTGGACCTGTTATTGCCGGTGTCTGCCTGCTGTCACGCGAAGCTGTGCTCGCCAACTCGAAGGTCGGAATTGCAGCCGCGGCACGGCTCAAGCAGATTGCCGACGAATCGCAGGCGGAAATTGACCGGGATCGGTCTCCAATAGAGGCTGATGTGCTTGCTCTGCGGACGGAAAGTGCCAAGCTTTCTGACCAGCAGCGTCGTGCGCGCGAAAAGGCGTTGGCGGATAAATTTGCGCCTGTTCAGGCGAAAGCTGAACTTCGCACGCGTGAGATTGAAAAAACGCGGGCTAAAGTGATGGAAATGATCGCCAGCGAGGCGCAGCCTGTCATCGCGACTGCCTATAAGGATCGCAATTGCGGCTTGCTGCTGGATCGGACAAATGTCCTTGGCGGCAACCTCGCGAATGATTTGACGGTCGCGGTTGTCCAAGGTTTGGACGCCAAGATCACCACGATGAATTTCCAGCGGGAAACGCTTGCTGCGGCACCGGCGGCGACGCCAGCCCGCTAACTTCTCTCATTCGCGTATTGCCATGGCCCTCCACGCTACGCGGCGTGGAGGGCATTTTATATCTAAAATGGTGAAGTATTAATCGCCAATTAGGCGCAAAAATACTGCTCTGTTTTGATATTTACACCCGCCCCATGTCAAAGTTGCGTAACATTCAACTTAAAGCCGTCATTCCTGCTTCTTAGGTGGGGTAAGCGTAGGTTCGGGTGTTTTCGTGACCTGCGTCATGCGCCTTTTTGCTGAGAAAAGGCTTTGATTGGCTTAGTAAACAGCGAAAGTTCGCAAGGTTCTCTCAACTTCCACGCAACTGCACATGAAGTTAAAATAAGGGATATAACATGACTATTCACTTTAAGACACAGCTGCTCGCAGCTACCGCTGTGATCGCAGCGACAGCCACCGGCGCTCAGGCGCAGGTCGCCTTCCCGGCTGCTGAACTCCGCGGCATGGGCGCATCCTCGATCGCCGTCATCCTGCCGCAGGAATTGAACTGCATTTCCGGCAACGAAGTTGTCGGTGTTAACGACGGCACGTCGTCTTCTGTCGCCGAAGGCAATTACACGGGTTCCGACGGCGCATTCAATTGCGCCTCTGCGTCCATTCAGCCGAACATCACCGGCCGTTATGTCTCGACCGGTTCGGGCACGGGCCGTACGTCGTGGAAGGGCATCACCAACGCACTCACAGGTGCTTCTGGTTTGATCTTCCCAACGGCATACGGCACGTCGTGGACGAACGTTCACTTTGCGATGTCGGATGCACCGTTGTCCTCTACTGAACTGTCCGCGTTCAACACAGCGTCCGCCGCAAAGGGTGTGGCTGCTTCTGGTTCCACCCCAGCAACAAAGGGTGCCGGCGCTGCCATTCAGTTCCCGCTTTACGTTCTTCCGGTCGCGATCGCATACAATCCAGTCTACGGTACGAAGGTTGATACAGGCGCTCAATTGAAGTTCAACGTCACCAACCCTGTCGTTGCTGGTACAACTGCTTTGGGTGGTCTCCGTCTGACCAAGGCTGCCTATTGCGGCATCTTCAACGGCTACATCACCAACTGGAACGACGCCAAGATCACGGCGTCGAACACCTATCTCGATGCCAAGAAGAAGGTACAGACCAAGTCGCTGCGGGATGAGACGAACGACACTCTCACGCGTTGGAACGCCGATGGCGTGCCGATCCGTCTGGTTGGCCGCTTGGACAAGTCGGGCACGACCGACATTTTCACCCGTCACCTCACATCTGTTTGCGGTGGCGTCGCGATGAGCGGTGCGAACAAGTACACACAGGCTGCCGAAACACTGCCTTATGCGGCATCGTCTGCCATCGACATGACGTCGGTCAAGTCTGACTCGAACATCAAGCCGTCGGTTTCCTCCACTTCGCTTGCCGGTACGGCTGATATGATCAGCGGCGCTTATTACGCCTCTGGTGCTATCGTCACGACGAAGGGCAATGAAGCACTTGGTAAGTACATTGTTGCCAGCGGCACCGGCAACGTTGCGGCCGCCATCAACATGGCTCCGGACAAGGCTTCAGCTTCTGACGCCAACGTCTTGCTCAACGGCAAGATCGGTTATGTCGCCGCGGACTATGTGGCTCCGGCCCCAGGCCGCACGCTTCTTGCTGCCGCGCTTGAGGAGGGTAACACTGCTTCAACCTCGAAGCCGATCTACCTGATGCCAACCGCTGCGAATGCGACGGTTGCGTTCGGCACCAAGATCTTGCCGCCGCAGTCCGACAAGAGCGGTAAGTACCTCAGCACGGCTGCCGGCGACCGCGCCAACCCGCTCGATTGGTACAATGCGCTGTACTTTGTCGGTTCGACACTCGCCAACCCGGCAACCGGCTATGCCATCACTGGTACGACGCAGTTCCTTTCCGGCACCTGCTTCGCCTCTCCGGCTGTCCGTAACGGCATGGTGACCTTCCTGAATGCCACGCTCGGCAATCTGACGGTTAACAGCGCCAATGCCAAGATCTCGCCGAACTTGTTCGACGGCACGGCAACGGGTAAGGTTGGCTTCAAGGCGCAGATTGGCATCGCGCCAATGCCGGCTGCTTGGACGACTGCGATTACGGAAACCTTCCTGAAGTATTCGGTCCAGAAGGCCGCCGATGGCACCACGCTCCTCGGTTCACGTGGTCTCTACATCCAGAACGGCCTGCCGACGGCAGCTGGTCTTGGTAAGGGCAAGACGACCTTGTTGGCTGCTGATCTGCCGACCGCAGCGACTTCGGTTGTCAAGGGTAAGACGGTCCAGAACGAAGCTGGCCCGAACCCGAACTGCACAAACGGTGAAGGTCTCTAAGACCCTATAAAATCACACGACACTCCAAATAAACTGGCGGCCCCGGAGAAATCCGGGGCCGCTTTTTTGTATCCGGTTGGGTGCAAACGGACAGAACATTTTGTGTCGCATTCCCAATTGCAAACTTCAGAATATTGATGGATAGATCGTATCGAGACGCTCATGACGAGGTCTCACTTCACTCTTTTCGAAGTGACATGTTTATATCCCTGAATATGCCTGCGGCGGGACCCAAGTCCCGCCGCTTTTTTGTGCCCACTTTTGACGCGAATCAGTGCCCGATGGAAAGGACCCCGATCTTGTTCGGCGCGGTTGGGGCAAGGGATCAAACACATCCAAAACCGGTCGATGCGAAAGCGTTGATTTCACTATCGAGAATCCCGTCCTGGCCGGTCAATCCGCCTGGTCAATGCATCTTGTCATGAGCGGGAAACAACGACTTATAATTGAAAAATTTACGTCACTATTTTGACCTTAATTAGGGTTAATCGCTCCGATGCATCACCCTGATTTCGATCGTTTTTTATGTCGAGTAAAACCTTAGATGAAACTTCATGCTGGCAATAAGATGTGGGTTTCACAGGGCAAATTTTGCGATGCTCGGTCGATGATTGGGGCGATCAATGCTTCACGATGGCGGCGTGGTTCGCTGTTGGCCATTTGCGTCTTGTCTGTATCGCTCGGCGGATGCTCTCTGCGTTTGGCGCCAAATCGCACAATCCAACTTTCAGAACCGCCTTCACCGATCCAGAGCGGGCCGAGCGAAGGGCTCGTCCAAGCTTTGACCTGCATTCGTGAGAGCAAGGTGCTCAACAAGGTGAAGTTTGCGATTGCCGTCCATTCCGATGGAACGGGCAAGTCGTCTTACGGGTATGAAGGTGCGACCGGCTCCTTTCTGCCTCAGGGGACCGCAGCAATGTGGGCCTCTGACGCGGTGATGCGGGCGGGCGGCACCGCCATGAACTATTATGAGCTCAACACCGAACGCGCCTTGCGCCAATTTGGGGGCACCGATCTCGACAAGACGCTGGCTTCGCAGCAACAGGCCCGTATCCCAAATTTTGTCATATCAACGGCCTTTACGGCTTTGGACTTTTTGGGCGGTCCAACTTTTGACATGCGGGTTGGTGGCGTCGGTCCCTATGCCGACCAGCGCGGAGCGTCGCTCGAGGTTTCGGCAGAAATGTATCGCCCCGGTGATCGTATGACATTGGCGATCAGTTCGCTCAGCCGTCAGATCTTCTTCCGGTCCGCCGGCTTGGGCGTGAGCCGCATTGTCGGCAAGGGGCGGGGTGAAATGATCACCGGCACAATCGGCTATTCCGATCAGCAGCGTCTGCAAGAGGCAACCCGCGATGTTATCGGGCTGGCTGTGGCGGATGTTCTTGCGAGTATGCCCATCACTCCGGACAATTGCCGCGCCATGGTGGAGGCACTCAAGATGTCCCGACAGGCAGCGCAGGCGCAACTCCTGCCGCCGCCAAATGAAAATGTTAAATCCAAGACAGCAAATAACAATGCCAAATTGGAAGAAAATAAAAGCGCGGGCCCTTCATGGTTAACGCCTAGTCAGGCACGCAAAAAATTTAAGCGCCACAAATAATTAGGCCGTCATAAACGTCATAAAAAATTCACGCCTATCGACGAAACCGACCCCGCTAGTTGGTTAATTTATCTGAAACCAAATGATTCGGGGATTAAAAATGACTAAAATGAACAAGCTTAAGGCTGCTCTCCTTGCTGCCTCTTCGTTGCTCGTGTCCGGCACCGCTTCGGCCCAGGTCGTCGACACTTGGACGGCTGGCGACGTCGGCATCACTTCCGAAAACGGAGACGGCGCCACCGTTGCGGTTGGTACCTATGACGCAGCGACTGTCATCGACGGTGTAGACCTCGATGGCGAGCGCCTCTCGGTCAGCCAATCGGCCGTGGGTGTTTCCGGTTCGTTGTCTCTCAACGCCACCTCCGCTTTTGACGGCGCGGTTACGGGTACAGTTGGCGCCGTTACGATTGAAGTGACTAACGGAGAGGGCGCTGACGTTTCGAACATCGGTTCGATTACGAATGGAGTTATCTCAGACGGCGTTCAGAACGGTATTTCGCGTTCAGCCGTTGGTTCGTCGGCTTCTACCTCAGTTAACATTCTTGCTGATGGCGGCGCTATCCACGACTCCACTTATACCGTTGGTGATGTTGGCATTACTTCGACCAACAACGGTGGTGTGATTGCGGGTGTTGAGCTTGGCATTGCTGGCGACGCAACCGCTGCTCCAACGATTACAGATGGCACCAGCAACTCGATCTCCGCCACCGCAATTGGAGCTACAGCTTCCATGTCAGTTGGTACGACCGCTATGGGTGGTGCCGCTGAAACCACCGCTATTACGGTTGGCGCAGTTGAAGTTACGGCAGAAAGCGCTGCTGGTGGCTCGGTTCTCATGGCTTCGTCGGCTGATGGCGAAACCGCGGGCGGCATCTTCGGTGCCAAGATCGACGGCGGCTCTAGCAACAGCATTAGCGCGAACGCGATCGGTACTTCGGCCTCGTTCGGCTATTCGACCACACTGAAGGGCGAAGGCTCGGCCATTACTTCGGAAGACACCATCGGCACTGTTGCTGTGACGTCGACAAACGCCAGCGCTGTCACCAGCCTCATGGACATCGGCGTCTCGGGCTCTACGAGCGACCGCGCCGCAATCGCTGATACGGCAACAAACAGCTCGATTGGCGTTGCCGGTATCGGTGCGACGGCCTCGGTCTCTTATAGTTCGACCGATCTGACCGGCGGCTCTGGCGCGACTTCAAACGTTGCTAACATCGGAGCGACAACCATCGCTTCAACCAATACAGGTGCTGTGTTGGTTGGTGGTAGCATCTATAATCCTTCGGTCGGCGCTGGCTTCGGCAACAGCATTTCGGTGGCGGCTGTCGGTGCTTCGGCGTCGCAGACGTTCAACAACTCCGGACGTTAATTGTCAGCTGGTGTAGAAAGTTACACCTAGCTGATAGGTTAGGGAGGGAGAGGCAGTTTCTGCCTCTCCCTTTTTTTCGATTTTACAGGATGATATGCAGGTTCATATCAACGACACAGAAGGATCATTGAAAATGAATCAGTCTAAGGCAAGTGACCCCATTGTTGCCCGTCAGGTTTCAAAGGTTCTCTCTTTCTCGGGATATGTTCGCTCGCCCCTCACTTTCGCCTTGGCGATGTTGAGTGTGACGCATCCGCTGCCTGCTTTCGCGCAGGCCTCATCAACCAATAGAGATGTAAGCTTGACCGCGATTAACACCGGCGACATCACCGTTATTGGTGACATCTATAATCCTGTGATCAACGGCGGCGAGAATAACTCGATCACCATTTCGGCAGAAGGCGCCCGCATTATCTTTGACAGCAAGTCGTTGATGAAATCGATCTCCGCCGACCCCGGAATGCCGATCGAGTCCGTTGGTTACACCTATACCATTCGCAACGACGGCGTTGTGAACTCAAATGGCATTCTTGCTGGCTCAAAGCCGTTTAAAGATTCCACAGGTAATGTGACGGTGTCTGCTGTCGGCCTGCAGGGCGGCGTGATCATCAACGCCGTTCCAAAAAAATAAACTTAGCGAGAAAGGAAAGCTTATCATGATCAACAAACCGCTTCTGAAGATCAGCGCTTTGGCGCTCCTCATTTCGAATGTCGCAGGCCCAGCAACCGCCAGCGATACAGCGCAGGCATGGGGCACCATGGGCGGCGCCGGTGCCGTGTCGCGCGCGCAAAATTCATCTAATCTGCACAGGTCTGAGGGTGAAAATGCGCAGTTGGTGACGATCGGCAATAACGTGACGTCAATGTACAGGACCGTTACGTCGTGTGGCTATTGTGTTTACAACCAGATTACCGGCAACAGCAACTCGATCGACGGCAACACGCTAAACGGTACCAATAGCGGCACGACGACCTCGACAGCGAATTTTGGCGATACGATTAACAAGGGCCAGTAAGCGCGTGAACAATCGGGCAGATGTTATGCTCAAGGTTTGGGCAGGCTCGTTGATGGTCGTTGCGGTGGCGATCGGCGGGGTGGCTCATGCGCAGTCTACCCCCGTCGATGACGGTGTTGCAATCGTTCTGGAAACTCCCGAGCCTTACGTCGTTAGGGCGCCCGGGACGCCAGAAGATGACGCAACTTACTTAAGCGCGCCGGCAGAGGATATGGATGCCTATGCGGTGAAGGACAGAGACGTGACTGTGACGCCTCTTTCACCCCGCCAAGCGGATGGCCAGCCTAGCACGCCCAACGTCCCCGCGTCGCCCGCTGTAGCCGGCTCCGCCGCGGGCGTCGGGACGGCTGTCGGGGGAAGTGCTTTCGATAGTGGCACGTTGCAGCGCATTGTAGAGCGCATGATCCAATACGGGCTCCTTGGCAGCATCGCTGATGCACAGGAACCGGCTATGTTTGAGCAGGCCGTGCGCGCTTATCAGAGGCTTGTCGGGATTGCGGAGACAGGGATCTTGGACCGCGACACGGTCGGCCGACTTCTTGCTCCCTAAAGTTGGCAGTTCGTCATTTGAGCAATGATCTGGGCCAGTCTCCTTGTGGCGGAGAGCGCGAGGATCCCGTTTCTAGCCCAGCACATAGCCTTGTGAGCGGACGGTCCGGATCACCTCCGGGCGGCGACTTGCATTGATCATTTTCCGCAGCCGAGCAACACGCACGTCAACGGTCCGAACGTTAACATCACTGCCTTTTCCCCAGGCCGACGCGCGAATTTGTTCCCGCGTTAGTGTAGTACCAGGGTTTTCCATCATGAAACGCAATATGTGGAATTCCACGATGCTTAGTTTAAGTTCATGACCTCGGTATGAGACTTGATATTTGTCCACATCCATCTGGAGCGCGTCCACTTTCAGCGTCCGTCCCTCATCTTTCTGAACGGTTCGACGGAGAATGGCCCGGATGCGGGCGAGTAACTCCCGGTTGGAAAACGGCTTTACGATGAAGTCATCAATGCCTGCTTGATAGGCTTCAACGATTTCATATTCCGACCGACGTGCTGCAGTCACGATAATGGCGGTGGATAACATGCTTGCGTTCGCTCTGATGGTGCGACAAATTTCAATAATGCGGTCCGCATTATTTTCCCAGCTAAGCACCGCAAGTTCAAATTTTCCGGTTAAAGCCTTATGAAGGGCCTCCTGGCCATTCTTTGCTTGCTCAACATTAAGTCCTTCACGCCGGAATATCCAGCGGATCATTTCGAATATTGTATTGTCTGCCTCAAGAATCAGGATATTGAATTGAGACATATTTTGGCAGTGCTTTTTGTGACAAAATGCTATATCACAGTGACTTAGGTGGTTAATATGACATTAATGTTCTAAAAATGACCCGATTATGAAGCGAAAAACATTTTTTTTCAAAATTGAGAGGTCTGAGTGCACTGCCGCTCAGCACGCCCGCCGATCTTGCCTCGGCGCAGGTCCACCCGGATGGTGCTGTCAGTCTAACCGCAACTTGTCTCCAAATGGCGGAGCTTTCGCAAGATGAGCGAAACTTCAGGCGGCGAGCGATTGCCACTTGGCCAAGGCAGCCGAGCGTCGTTCTTTGTAAGTCTGACGGTCGGTGAGGTGGCGTTCCTGATTAAAATGGTTGTGAAGCGAGGCGTGGACTGACGCAAATTTCTGCAGTGACTTCATTTGCCTAAATCGCTGCATAGCTCGCTCCCGTCGTCGGAAGGGGAGGTGGCTGTTTTCAGCCCGATTGTTTATCCAGCGGCCCATCTCACGACGATCGACATTGCCGAGCGCGCGCATGGCAGCCTGGTAGGATCGCATACCATCGGTGACGATTGTCTCGGCCCGGCCATGGCGCTTCAAGGCTTTCTTCAGAAACGCCAAAGCAGCGGCTTTATCCCGCCTTTCCGTGACGTAGCTCTCGAGAACCTCACCGTCTCGTGGCAGATGTCGATCCCACGCTCGAATAGCAGATCCTCGACGTTCCGAAGGCTGAGCGGGAACCGCACATACATCATCACAACCAGGCGGATGACCTCGGGCGAGGAATTGAAACAGCGGAACGGGCTGGCTGGTTTTCTGGGGCGGGGCATGGCGCAGACTTAGCCGCTTACGCTCTCTCGCCCAACCGGTGCGTTTGCTCTGACAAAGCCCGTGAGAGTGATGATGCGCATATCTGCCTCAATCCTGTGTTGAACTAGCGAGGGACGCCGGCAGTGGCTCAGGTCGCGATGCGATCGAGCGCCAGGCCACGGCATGGGCGCGCTCTGCATCGACCCCAAGAAGCCGCAGTTGTATCTCGGCAGCTTTCGATCCCGCCTCCGGTCCCGCCGTGCCGTTTAAGCGCGCGAAGAGTGCAGCGTTTACGAGTGCCCCGACCATTTCAACGAGTAAGTCATCGACCGCGACACTGAAAGCGCCCAGCGCGACGCCGCGCTCAAGGTCGCGGCGCAGATACAACGTAACCTCCGCGCGCAATTCGGCGCACACCCAGAATGCCTGGAGAAACGCGCGGCCCCAGTTCAACCGCGTGGAGGCGATGTCGATAAATTGTCGTGTGCCGAGACTGACGCGTTCGACGGCATCGTCGATGTCCGCCATTGCCTCATCCATCTCACGGGTGATTTCGGCCGCAAGAGAAAGCGCAACCACTGACGTCAGTTCTTCCTTGTCCTTGAAATGCAGATAGAAAGTACCGTTCGCCATATCGGCTTCGCGGGTGATCTCGTTGATCGTCGCCGATTCTAATCTTTCACGCGCGAAGACGGCAAGCGCCGCGTCGATCAAACGCGCCCGGCTCCGCGCGCTCTTTCCCATGTTCTTGGCTTTGGCGGCGAATAGAGATGATTGCGGCACTGTCACGCTCATTTTGTCCTCATTATTCTTTCAACGACTGATCCGGCTCTTCACTCTGCAACGAAGAGGGCTTCGATATGTCCTAACCCATCAACTTCGCAGCGCACCACATCCCCGGCCTTCAACATGGTCATAGGCTTCATCGCCATACCAACCCCGCCAGGGGTTCCGGAAAAGATAACGTCGCCGGGTTCCAACGTCATCGCTTGTGACAGCTCCGCGATCTGCTCCCACAGCTTGAAAATCAGATGCCGGGTGTTGGACGATTGCCGCTCATCACCATTCACGAAACAGCGGATGCCGAGATTATGAACATCACCGGCCACGTCACTGGTGGTGATCCACGGGCCAAAGGGCGCGTGCGTATCGAAGGACTTGCCGAGGCAAAATTGCGGGGAACGCATCTGCCAAGCCCGTTCGGTGACATCATTGCCGACGCAATAGCCAAAGACATGAGCTGCCGCGTCTTCCTTGCTGATGTGGCGGCCGCCCTTGCCGATCACTGCGACCATTTCAACTTCATAGTCGGTCATCATCGACCCGCGCGGGATCTGAACTGGATCATAAGGGCCGTTGACCGATGTCCCCGCCTTGGTGAACCAAATCTGGCTGGCCGGGGTCGCCATGCCGGTCTCGGCGACATGGTCGGCATAGTTGAGGCCTATTGCGAAGATCTTGCCCGGTCGTGGCACCGGGGCGAGCAGACGAACCGAGGCGATTTCAACTGTATCTTCGGGAGTTGTTGACACAGCTTCAACTTTTGGGCGGGACATGTCCCAGTTCGCGATCAGCGCGATCATGTCCGGCGCGAGGTGACCAAGGGGTGCGATAGTCGTGTCATTGATGATGACGCCAATCTCTGCCGTCTGGTCTTTGGCGAATGTGACGAGTTTCATAGGGTTCTCCGTGGATGGGGATAGGGTCAGACGGCTTTGGCCAACGCGTCAATCTCTGGCCAGACTTCGGCGCCATTTGCTTTGAGCATGGCCACCAACGGGGGGACGAGAAAGTCTGTAATTGCCGGCCCATAGCTAGGCCGCGCAGCCACGCGGGCCAACCAGTCAGCTACCTTTGGGCGGGCCTCTATCAGCGGCGTCATCGCGAGATGGTCAAGCCGCAGAACATAGGGAAGCGCTGCCGTATCGGCGAACGAGAAGCTTGCATTTGCTAGCCAGAGCGACGATTGCAGCGCATCCTCCATCCGGTCGAGCATTGCAACAAAAGCGGTGAGAGCTTCTCCAAAAAGCGCCGACGCCACGCCCTGCTCTAAGGCAATCCGACGTGCCGCTTGCCCTTTCTTCCCGTGAACGCTGGCGATATTTGCTTCAATCGCTGCTTGCCCTTGCGAAACGATCATTTTGCGCGGCCCAACGGCAAATGTGAGGACAGCGGCATGGGCGTGGACCCGATCGATATATTGGGTCCACAACCTAACGGCATGACGGCCCTCCGCATCTTGCGGCATCAATGGGATTTCCGGAAAGGCATCCTCCAGATACTCACAGATAAGCACCGATTCGATGACCGGTCGGCCATCATGAACCAGGGTCGGAACAACATGATTAGGGTTTAGTTTCACATAAACCGGATCATGCTGGCCGCCCGCAAACAAGTCTATCAGCTGGGATTGATACCCGAGCCGCTTTTCGGCAAGCGCCAGCCGGACCTTTTGCGAACACGTTGACGGCGGCGCGTGATAAAGCGTCAGCCCAACGGTCATGGCAGCACCAGGATGGTTGCGATCGTGTTGATGGTTGCCAGCATTACCGCGCCGAACAAATTGGTGTCGACCAGCCGCACCGCGCCACCTATGTTGAACCGGAAAGGCGGAATGCCATTCACATCTTTCAACGACCCCTCAAACCGTTTCATGTTGGCGAGTGTCAGGAAGAAACTCACTATCCAGTTGAAATTCATCATCGCGGCCATGATTTCGTGGCCAGGGAAGTCGGTGCCCCAAAGGATATAAAGGACGAACATCGCGACGCCTGCCTGACACAGCACTTGCCAGACAACGTGGAAGCGCGCGTGCGGTGTCCACAGCGGATTGGTGGCGTGGGTCTTGTTGAAGTCGGCCTTCATTGGACCAAAGGCCGTCATCAGCGCCACAAGCGAAATAAGGATTTTTGCTGTCAGTTCCATTTCACATCTCCCACAATGCTAGACGAGGCCTTCATAAGTCCCGCCGTCGAGCTGCAATTGTTGGCCTGAAATAAATCCGGCCTGCGCGCTGCAAAGATAGGCGCAGGCGTCGCCGAACTCGGCTGGGTCGCCAAAGCGCTTGGCGGCGATTGTCCCCGCAATCTCGGCGCGGGCTTCCTCAAGAGTGATGCCCTTCATCTGGACCATCAGATTGGCGATCATCTTTTGCCGGTCGGTATCAAAGCGTTCGGGCAGCAGACTGTTGATCGTAACATTATCCGCCGCAACTAAGGGGACCATAGCCTTGCACGCGGCAGTCAACCCTGTCCGCGCTGCGGTCGAGAGACCCATCGGCGCCTTGGGCGTCTTGACCATGGCACTCGTGATGTTGACGATCCGCCCAAATTTGCGCGCCTGCATGCCGGGCAGGAACGCCTGGATGAGCATCAGCGCCGGGATCATGTTCATTTCGATGGCATTACGCCATGCATCCTCGTCCCAATTGGCAAACTGCCCTGGCGGCGGTCCGCCATTATTGTTGACGAGGATATCGACGTCACCCGCGCACGCAATCAACGCGTCACGAGATCCCTTGTCGCCAAGGTCAGCGACGATCTGCGTGACTTCGACGCCGGTGGCGGCACGGATGGCTTCAGCTGCAGCGGTCAATGCCGAGCCACTGCGGCCATTAATGACGACTGCGACGCCTTCGCGTGCGAGCGCCAGCGCGCAAGCAAAGCCAAGCCCCTTTGACGAGGCGCAAACCAGCGCCCGCCGCCCTTTCAGTCCAAGATCCATCAGCCTACTCCTTGGCCAAGACATTAATAGTTATCGAACGCCGCCACGACGGCATTAGACGCAACTTCATAGGCCAACGCCCACGACCGGCACGGCAACATCGATTTCATTCATGCACGGAATCAAGGCCGACAAACGTTGGCTTCGCGAACGCGGCAGGCGCGATCCTGATGACAAACATCGGCACAGATTTTAGAAGTTGGCGGTTTTTCATGACTAAAAGGCGCCAGTCGTCATGCGCACCCACACCAGCAAGTCGGGTAGGTCGTTCCACAATAGGCCCGAGTAAAGAACCACCACCGCTCCAACCCAGACCGCGTAGGCACCCGGCCATCTAATCTCGTTTCGCGTCACGTAAATCGCGATCAAACCGGGGATAAAGGTCAGCACATGCTCGAGCGAGATCATGCCGGACACCATGGCAAAAAGACCCGTCGCTTCGACATAAACAATCAACACATGGCTCAGCGCGAAGCCGCCGAATACCCAGCGCGCCGCGACGTGACGACGGACGAACAGCAGCGACGACAAATGCACCGCCATCAGCCCACCGAGCCAGAGCTTATGCGGCAATGGCAGCGCCTTGCGTACCTCCATGTTCCAATCGCCGAGTGCGATGGTGCCCCGATTGTTGAAAGCGAGGTCGAGTAATGCCGCGGCCAGAATGATACCGAGGAGCATAGGCCCCTTGAGGTGCGCTAGAATTGCGATACGGGATTCAGCCACGGCTGCGCCACAATTTGACGGCTTGCGCCAACCATGCCGCTATGATCACCAGCCAGGCAGCGCCGTGGATTGTGTATTTGATCGTGTCGGCAAACGGCACGAGCCTGTACAGCAACGGCAGCGGTGGCATGTCGGTTGCGGGGAAGTTGAGCATGATCACAGGCATCAAATTGTTCGCGATGAGCACCGCAATCAGATAGATGAAGGCCAGTGCTGTACAGAGCGACTGCACCGCCGCCGCGCGTATCGTCGCGCGGTAGACCGCCATCAGGAAGCAGACGAAGGCCGGTGGTGCCAAAGCATCCTGGCCGAGCTGAAACATTGCGTAGGCGCGGCGACCGCTAGTGCCTAGCGCATCGGCAAAGGCAATAATGTTGTCATGCCCATAAGCATATTGGACGTCGAGCGGCTTGATACCGCCTGCCAATTCGGTCAGCACACCAATCTGCGCTGTGACGATGCGGAGCGCAACTGCCAGCGCAACGCCCGCAGCGAGGATCGACCAAGGGTTGGACAGCCAGCGCCGGCCGCGCGCCGAGAACATGAGATAGAAGGCGAGAACCGTCCACATCAGGCCGACCAGCGAATGCAGCGAGAAGAGCGTCGGATCGAACAGGCGGCTCATGACCGCACCTTTGCGCCATTGACGTCGAAACAGATCACGCCGGTCACGCCGCCTTCAAGTCCCGCGTTTAGGATCGGGCTGTTTGTGGTGCAGGCCCAACCCTGTTTGGTGAAGGTGAAGTCGCGTGTGAAGCTGCCGTGCAGCGGCATGGGATAGACGATGAACCGCTTTTCCTTGGGCAGGAAGCGATAGACGCGGTCGGTCGAAGTTTCGTTTATCCAGATTTCCTGCGTCTGCGGATGCACCGCCAGGGCATAGGGTGCTGGGCGAGCGCCCGGGGCAAACTCTGGCATCGGGTATACGTCGCTGTGCATCGTCTTGGTGTCGATGCGGGCGATCATACCTTCGCTATAGCCGGTTAACCAAAGTGCGCCGCTGGCATCGAAGCGCAGCCGCCGAGGACCTTTGACCGGTGAAGCAAATTCGGTGGCCACAAGCGTCTTGGGATCAATCACGCCGATGCGGTCACCCCACAATCGCGCATACCAGATCCTGCCATCGGCAGGGCTGACATCAATGCCATAAACCGATGCGCCACCGCCGCCGCCGAGGACCTTGGCGGGCGGCAGGCTAATCAGCTTTATGGCGCCGCTGACCGGATCGAGGCGTCCAACCTGCTGCGAATAGGCAAGCGTGAACCATATGGAGCCATCGGGCGCCATACGGATGGTGTGCGGATAGCGGGCCGGCTCGGGCAGCACGAAGGAGTCTTTCCATTTCCGCGTCTTGGGATCGAAGACGCCGATCTCGTCTGAGGTCGAGTTGGTTGTATACCAAAGCCCGTTTTTGCCCTGCGCAAGCGAGTGTGGCCCGGGTTGAGCGGAACGTGTCGCATAGCTGTTTCCGGCCACCGCTGGCCGTTTCGATGGTGGCTGCTCGACGGTGACTGATTTGCCGTCACTAAGGTTGGTAATGACCATCTGATTGCCGAAGCGATCAACGGTGTAGAGCAGACCGTCATCCCGGCTCAAATCGGCATCGTGCGGGAAGGCGATGTCGGGCAGTTTGAATTCATGAATGATGGCGTCGCCGAGTTCTGGGCCTACTGGAAACACCGGTCGTGCGGTGACAGGCGCACCGTCAAATCCGGCCATAATCCGCGCCGCGCGCGACGCGATCAGTGCCGGGTCGGGGTTGCCCAAATTGCCTTGCATGCGGGTTACGACCTCGGTCCAATCGGCCAGGCTGCGCTTATTGCCGGTCACCGCGCCACCTAATGCATGGCAACCGGCGCAGTCGCGCTGGAAGTTTGCCCGGCTGAACATCGCATCGGGCGCGGCGTCGAACCGCAATTTGTCGAAATGATAGGCCGAAGGCAGGCTGTCGGAAATGACACTGTCCGATGTCATCTTCGCCATTACAGTCGAACGCACTTGCGGCCTCGTTGCATCGAGCGTCAACGATTGCGCGATATCAGTGTAATAGGGCAGACGGAACCGCAGCTTCAACGCTCCGGCCAGCTTGGTCGGTAGCCGATATTCGCCCTTGCCGTTGGTAAATGTGCTGTCGGCCAGCCCAGATTTCTCGTCGCTGACACGCACCATAACACCGGCAAGCGGTGCGCCCTGCGCGTCATTTACCTTCCCGGTCAGCGGCGCGGGATTGCCACCGGCGCCGCATCCCGCCAACATCAGGAGCGACAATGCTGCCGCCGTCATTTCGATCTTTTTCATTCCCCGTCCCTTTGTTAGATGTCAATTTGTCGGCGCGGTCGTTCAACCAAAGCTTGGCGGCTTGTCGGCTCCCCACTTGCTGGCCTGCGCGCCCGTAATCGCGCGCAAGCTGGCTGCAATGCTGACATCGAGCTGGCCGCGATGGGACCAATGCTCGTGGAGGTGACCCAAGGGGCCGCGCCAAAAGTCGAAAATCTGGCTGTCGGGCAAGTGGCGGCCGATACCCCATATATGTGCGCGGCGCCTCGACGCCAGTCGACCGGGGTCGTCGCGATGACCGGTCCGAAAGCCAAGTCGGCGAGGTCGGGCGCACCCTTGCCCATTCTATGACCACAAGCGTCGGCGCTGCTGCCGCTCCTGTAAAGCGTTTCATTTTCGTTTGCCGCCCGCACCATTCCGAAATGCATCCGGAGCGATTCCATTTCATGGAGATTGGGCACGTTGTGTCGCAGGTTTAGCGCCTTGCTGACATTTATGATCGGTTGGGTTTCCAAATTCTCAGTTCCGGTTGACCTTAGAACTGAGCGCTAAAATAATCAGAATGCGAAACTGCGCAAGTAAAAATGAGATATCCCTCATTTTTTGAAATCAGCACTCGGTAACGGCGCTATCGGCCTAGCCGCCAGTGACGAGCCCCCCCCCGATTTCCCTCCAAGTATGATTAGTGTCAGGCCCCTGAGAGAAGGACGGACGATGACGCGATCACAATTTACAGAACAGCAGATAATGGGAGTGGCCGATGGCGCACGCCGCTAGCGCCGTGCCGGATGGAGATCCGGCGCTGCGCAAGCTTTGTGCCCACAACCACTCCCACCCTCTTATTGGTTCACCTCGCCTGTCCAAACCACATAGGTGTAGCCGGGGCTGAACGTTACATCGCCCAGGTTCCCGGGGCTCGGGAAGTTCACGGCTGCGGAAATGCCCGGCGTCTGACAAACCGACTGGATGTCAGAGACCATCTGCGCCGTCAGGGCAGTCTGCAAAGTCTGCTGGCTGAAACTGCCCCTTCTTGCATCACTCGCCATCGCGTCCGCCAGAGCTGGATAAAAGGTCCATTGTGCGGCCACGTCGACTCCGCCTACGGCGCCGCCAGCAGTCATCGTTGTGCCGGATGCACCCACGGAGCTACCGGGCCCCCAGCCAAGGCCAAAGCCGATAGAGACACCGGGCGCGAGATCGCCTGAACCGGCCGCAACCTGAACCCCGGTGTTGACTGCGATTGCCATTTTATACTTCCCGTTGGTGGGATAAGTGTCCATTGAGAAGCTCACCGAGCCGTTCACACCTGCAACCCAGCCGCCCGAAGCGCCAAGAGAAATGCCGAAGTTTGACTGGTACGCATTTCCAACCAGCGCAAGGCCATTGGCGGTAACCATACCAAGGGCCACACCCACAGTCTTCAGATCTCGCACAGTTTGCTGGTCTGGGCGACTGCCGCGGCCAAGTGTGCGAAGAATGCGATAAACCGCCTTCTTTCCGTTGTCGTCAAGTGCCTTGGCCTTGTCGACGAAGGGGGTGATCTTACCCCAGTTGTTCGTGGCCTGATTAACGCAGATGCCTTTGACGTAATTTGCGAGACTGAAGGAGGTGTTTACCACCGGCGCCACAGCCACACGCGCACTTTCGTAGGTCATTTTTGCCATCGTGTTCGCAACCGAATACGACCGTACCGCATCATTCCGGAGCACCGCATACTGGTCCCGACCAACCACCTCACTGTCTCTGGCCATACGCTCAGCATAGTTTTTGAAACCCATTGCTTTCGAGGCCGCATCAGCGGAGGCTAGGTTCACCCATGAGTTAGAAACTGCCATGGTTTGCGCCGCGTTCATAGCGACCGTATCTGCATAGCCATTCACCTGTGCCACAATAAAACCCGGATAGCCAACAGCTTGGGCGGCGGCATTGGTCGTGGCGTTTGCAGTATTTGTCGCGTCTTTGGCAACGCCACCGACGCCGTTGACCACGTCCTTGGCAGCGCCAGTGATACTATCAGTGGCTTCTTTGATACAGGGGAATCTGCAACCCGCCCAAGCCTGAGCTGGGGCCAAGGCAATAAAGGCGGCGGTCGCAACAAGTAGCCCGGTTCTCAAATTCTGTGACATATTCTTGAACTCCGATTTTAATTATGAAAAACATCTAAAAATGATGAATGTCTAAAAATGATGAATGTCTAAAAATGATGAATGTCTAAAAATTATCCACCTTTTTTAGTATCCCATGATTCTTTTTGAGAGTCAAAGTTAACTCATTACAATAAAAGTATTTTTCTATTCATAAATAATTGATCCCCTTCGCAGGGTCGACGCAGCTCGATATTCTCGACGATCGTGACAAAGGCCGACGCCGAACATGGGTGTTCATTGCCACCGCAGCCAAAACCACGTGATTGGTTTTGGGGGTGCTGTCAGTCTAACCGCAACTTGGCTCTTGCAAATGGAGGTTGGGCAGGGCGCGGGGACGGTGCTCTAAGCCTAAATTGAACGTGTCTCCAATTGGCAGAAAGGAGCTGCCAGAGGCGGCTACCCCTAGCGTTCGCCGAAGGATCCTGAAACGGTCTTGATGAGGGGCTTGGCCAGAAATTTCAGGATCGTATTTCTTCCTGTTTGAATCTCTGCCGTGGCCATCATGCCCGGTTGAATGAAAATTCTCTTGCCCTGACGTTGGTGCATTGAGCGAATGTCGGCCTGTATATGGACGCGGTAATAGATTTGCTCACCGTTGGCCTTTTGCTCGGTTAACGTATCCGGGCTGATATAGATCACCTTTCCGGTCGCAGAGCCGAAAATGGATGAATCATAGGCATCAAACTTCACTGAGGCGCTCTGGCCGACGCGAACATACGCGATGTCTGCCGGTTGAACTTTGCCTTCTATGATCAGCTTTTCCCCGGTGGGGACGATCTGCAACACTTCATCACCGGGGCGAAGCACGCCGCCTATTGTTGTGAGCCTGATGTTTTTAACGATACCGTCAGTCGGTGCCTCAATGTCAGTATCTTTCAGCGCGGACAGCCGCTGGGTCAGTGTCTGTTCCGCTGTGACAAGCTCTTCTTCAATCTTGGCATATTCCGCCTGCAGATCCTGCAGATACTTGTTTTGCCTGTTGGCAATTTGGGCCTGAATATCGGCAACCGACCTCTGTAGCCGGATAACTTCGGACCGGCTGACATCGCCATAAGCGAGCAGCGGCATATTCATGCTCAGTTCCTGATTGGCAAGAGCAAGCATATTGCGCAGGGCAGCGATATCCTGGGTCTGTGCGGCGCGACGTTTGAGGAACAATTGACGCTGGTTGGCCATGAAGTCAGGAAAATCATTGACGTCGGCTGGGAAAAGCAGCGGCTTGTTGAAAAGTTCAGCCTCAATACGGCTTTTAACCGTCTTCATCGCTGCGACTTTGGCTTTGCCTTCGTCTGCTGCCGCCTCAATCTTCACGCGGTCAAGCTTGACCAGCTTTTGCCCCTTGCGGACGATGTCTCCCTCTCGGACCAAGATTGACAAGATCACACCACCATCCGAGCTTTGGACAAGTTGCACCCGTCCGGCAGGGATGACTTGACCTGATGCACGGCTGACCTGATCGATCTCGGCATAGCTTGCCCAGGCTAGAAACGCACAGACGGAGGCTGCGGTCAGCGTGATGATAGAGGTCGTCTTCGACGCGTTCTTGGCGGCCATGATCAGGATACTCGGTTCGTAGGTGCTGACGGTGCAGGGGCTGCAACCGGATTAGTTTGGCCGGAAGGTTTCGGACGCAACTTTTCCAGCACAGCGTTAGTCGGTCCATTGAGGACGATCTTGCCGCCCGTCATCACGACCACATCATTCACAAAGCGCAGTAGCTGAAGTTTGTGTGTCGTCATGATGATTGTGCCATCTGGTTCAACCGCGTTGAATAGAGCGGATAAGACACGCATTTCCGTCTCTTGATCAAGGTTGGCGGTGGGCTCATCCAGCAATAGGAGGCGTGGCTTAGCGAGGATGGCGCGCGTCAGGCCCACAAGCGTCCTTTGCCCACCAGACAAGCCTCGACCCCCTTCCATAATCGGAAGGTTAAGACCGGAAGGGTGGTTTTGGATGACCGTCGCAAGGCCTGTTTCAGCAGCCACCGCCATGATGGCTTCATCACCGGGGTCCGGAAGGCCAAGAACAATGTTTTCGCGCAGGGTCCCGCTGATCAGACTATATTCCTGCGGGATCGAGCAGCATTGCGACCGAAGATCAGCTTCCGCGATTTGACCGATATCGACACCGTTGATCAGCACAAGCCCGGACTGTGCGCGATAAAGCCCGGCCATGACGCGCATCAAGGTTGATTTCCCAGAACCGACAGGACCAATAAGGCCAACGCGGGCGCCCGCTGGAATGTTGAGCGCAGGAATGTCGATCCCGTCGCGGGCCCCACGGTGCTTGAAAGTGACGTTCTCAAGCTTGATCTGTGGCATGATTTTGCTGACGCGAATGGGCGTTGTGCCATCAGGATGTTCGGTCGGCATCGCCAGCAGATGATCCAGAGCCACTAAAGATGAGCGCGTATAGCCCCACTGGACGACTAGGTTTGGCAATGAGGCCACCAAAGGGCCGTTGATGCGGCCGCAGATGATGCTGCAGGCGATGAGCCCGCCCATCGTCAACTCACCAGTGCTGATGAGACTGACCCCGATAACCATGACCCCGACATAAGAAACTTGCTGGAGGAACCCAAAGGTCGAACCGGCAATTGTTGACCAGCGACGCACCTGTTGATCATGGTCATGCACCCGATCAACAAGATGGTTCCATCCCGACAGCATGTGCCAGCCACCGACGTTCGATTTGATTGTTTCTGCCGCGTCTAATGCCTCAACCAGAATACCGTTTTTGCGGTTTCCGTTCTCTTGTGCCTTGTTGGTGTCATTTCGGATCAGACGCGCAAACGCATATGCGGCGATAAGGGATATTGGGAAGATCGCCAGAGGAACGAGAGCTGCTTTGCCTCCGATGCTTGCCATCACAAAGATGAAGAATATGGCAAATGGCAGGTCTGCGAGAACGAAGAAGGATGCAGCCGTCATCATCGATCTGATCTGATCAAGACCACGAAGTTGCGCGGCCATGGTACCAATGCCTGACGGACGTGCATCAAGCCGGACTGCTTGCATCCGCGCAAAGAAGAATTCTGACATCTGGGCATCAATGTCGCCCGCCTCGCGATCGACAAGAAGGGCGCGTGCCGTGCGAAGAAGAAATTCAACGACAAGCGCCAATACCATGCCGACAGTCAGCACCCAAAGGGTGTCAAACCCACTTTGTGGCACCACACGGTCATACACTTGCATCGAATAAAAGGACGTGGCGAGCGCGATCATGTTCAGCACGACTGTCGCGACTGTCGCTTCGACCAGCAAGCGGCGTTGACCAAGCAGCGCCTTTGCGAAAATGGAAAAGGCGCGCATGCTGGCTGGTGCCTGTGTCGATGCAGGAAAGCTTGGCCGCGCCAACTGGGTCACCTCGTCCCAAGGCGTCGTCACAATCCCGTGAGCCGTTAAGATCCGCAGATCATTCTTGTCGACCCATTGGTCTGCAATGCCCCAACCTGATGACGGCGTGAAAGCAAGGAATGGAAAATGCTGCGGCTTAGGCTTGCGCTTGGTTAGGGCAGGGGGCTCCAGTCCCACGGCGGCCGACAGTTCTTCCAGCACATCCTGATCATCAAGCGAAAGGTCTGCACGCGCATTGTTGGCCCAATCAGGCGGAAGTCTTACGCCGACACGCAGCGAAAATGCATGGACGAGTTCCACGAACGGTGATGTCATTTCGCTTCCTTGGGGTCAGGGGGACCGTTCCAAGATCCCGTTCGCATCATCAGCCGGTCATACGCCGCACGCGTGCTGGACCCGGCATCGATGGCATCATTCTGGGCGGAGCTCGCCTCGCGCACGGCATTCATCACATCGAGCCAAGTCCGGCGTCCGCTGATGAACTGCCGCATATAGGATGCCATGACCCGCAGGGCAGATTCAGAGGACTGCCGGGTTGATGCCAACCGCGCGCGCGATGCCTCATATTCCACAAAGTCGGCATACACCCGGTCGCGCAGATCGCGCTCAAGACCGGCAACTTTCAGATCCGCAGATTGCTGCCGCGCCTTAGCTGCATTTGTGCTTGCGACACGTGCCAAGCCTCCCTCTGACTGTGCCTTTAGAGCCAGCCCCACCCTGTGGCCGAAGGTTTCGTTGTAGGAATACTGACCCACCAACTGCGGCAAGACGGACGCACGCGTAGATGATGCCTCTGCGCGGGCCGCTTTCGCTTCGGCGAGCAGCCGCTGTCGGCTGGGATCAAAAGCGACAGCCCGATCAATGATGAGGTCTTGATTGATTTCGGGGAGGTCTGCCTCAATCGGTGGCGGTGGGCCGGGCACGAGCAAAGGGTCATCCACCAGTTCGCGGAGTTTTTGAAGAACCGTCTTCTGCTGTGCGATTGTGACGGTCACTTGTTGCTCAACCTGCGAAGTCCGGCTTTCGACAAGGTCTAAATCCGACAATGGGCTGACCTCTTGCGTCACGCGGCGGCGCATTGTCTCAACCAGTTTTCGGTGCTGTGTCAGGCTGTCGCTCAAGCTGTCGATGCGCAGGCTGAGCCGATGATATTCGTGATAGCTTTGAGCCACCAGGAGCTCAATGTTCAGGACGGTCTCCCAATATCCCGCGACCGCCGCCTGCTCGAGCGCCGATGCGCGCGAAATTGCGCCCGACACCCGTCCAGCTGTCCAAATTGGTTGATCAATGACGGCACTTGCCTGTCGCCGATTGTTTCTTTCATCGAGGAGGGTGCCCTCGACGGAAAAGGATGGAAACCGCAGCCATTTCGCCGCGCGCAGATCAGCCCCCGAGGCACGGAGACTTGCCCGCGCGGCCGCAATGCTGGGGTGGGTGGATACCGCAGCGGCAACGAGCGCTTGGAGATTTTGATCGACCGGAGTGCCCAATGGGGTCGCGACAAGGTTCCCACCCTCGTTGTTGGGAGCAGTCTCCGCTGACGTGCCTATAGTGACACGTTCTGCTGCGCCAGCCGGTGTGGCGATTGCAAGGCCAAAGGTTAGAGCGGATCTGCAGAAGAGGCCTTGGATGTGTCGGCGCAATAGAACCAGTCCTGACTTGGCATATGACAGCGGTTGGGAAGGAAGTTGACCATAGATGATGTCCTTTGCAGGCGCGCGAGAATGCTATGCCATTTTAGTTTTTATTGCAGATCAAAATGGCTGGGGTGGGGCGCTCGGCCCATCTAGCCGCGATCTGCTCCATCGGGCAATTTCGGTTGGAGGGCGTTCTAAGAACGCCTGCTGTTCGATAAGATAGTTCATCTCATTGAGATGGCTAATACCGATCCAACTATTGGCCCAGAGGCCGATTTGCAGGCCGCTGGGTGATCCATGCATCGTTCGCGGACCATGCCACTGATCTCTCGGGATAAATGCTATTTATGCCATTGTTTAGTATAATAATTTCTTGTATTTGTTGCGTTGGCTTTTTGAGCTTGAACTGATCGAATGTGGTCTGCCGCTCCCGAGCGGTGATCCCTTCGCATAAGTCTGATTTTGCCGAGGGGCTGCGTCAATCGCAGATTGCAAACACGTTTGGGACTTTGAAAAATGAACGCCTCCCCAATAAACTTCAACGTCTACATCACAAATCTCAAAATTGAGGATCAGGTTCTCTTTGCGTCAATCGATCCTTTGTTTGACGACACCGATCGGTATGAAATTCTGCGCTACCAGTGGCAGCGAAGCGATGGCCAAGGTGGGTGGAGCAATATTGGTCAGGCAATTTCGACCTCATACCGGCTGACGGATGCAGATGTTGGTTTTCAGGTAAGGGCTCAAGTCTATTACGTGGATGGAGGCGGAACAACGGAGACCGCCTATAGCAGCCCGAGCCAAACCATTTTAAACATTAATGACGCCCCCTCAGGCGTTCCGTCCTTTGTCGGAACCTTTGTTGAAGATGGGACTGTCAACGCGGATGTTTCTGCGATCACGGATGGGGATGGCCTGCCAGACCGTTCAACGTTCCTCTATCAGTGGCAGCGATCCACCGATGGCGGACAGACCTGGGCAAATATCGTCGGAGCAACAAGCGGCAGCTATGTGCTCACCGATGAAGATAGCTCACGCACGGTTCGTCTGGCGGTCAGCTATGTCGACCAACATGGGACAACTGAAACGATCTTCAGCGGGATCCGGTCTGTAACCAATGTCAATGACGTGCCTGTTGGCTTTGGTTTGGGTATCAGCGGGTTGGCTGCTGAGGATGCAACGCTCATGGCCACCGCGAGTGTGACGGCGGATGCGGATGGTCTGCCCAACCCCCTGAACTTTGCCTATCAGTGGCAAAGCTCGAGCGACGGGATCACCTGGTCCAATATCGCGAATGCGTCTGCGGCGAACTTTACGCCCGGTGACGCCCATGTTGGCAAGCAACTGCGTGCTGTTACGACCTACTCCGACAGCCAAGGCACGGTCGAGAGCGCGACCAGTGCTGCGACTTCGGCCATTGTGAACATCAACGATGCCCCTGCTGGCGCGGTCCGAATGCTCAAGCAGGTTGCGCAGACGGTCACGACGTCGACCACGCGCGCGCTCAATGCCAGTGACATTACGAATGCTTCGACGCAGTTCTACTGGAACCCGGCCAGCGGCGGTAACGGCCATATCTATGAGTTTGTGAACTCCAGACTTTCATGGGCCGGCGCTCGAGACGCTGCTGCGGGCAAATCAATTGGAGGAGTGAATGGGTATTTGGCCACTATCACGAATTCTTCAGAAAATGTTTTTGCGAAGAGTCTGTTGGTTGGTGTCGATACGGTATGGCTAGGAGGCACCGATGCTGCTCAAGAGGGAGTTTGGCGTTGGGCGGCTGGGCCTGAAATTGGACAATTAATAACGTATTTCGATTGGTATTCTCCTTGGGAACCGAGCGGGGGCACGACTGAAAATTATCTTCAATATGGCTATAACCATGCATACTGGAACGATGCGGGTTCGTCTTCATTGTACCCGTATTTAGTTGAGTATTCTGGCGTTGTTTCAACGACGGTCACGACGACCCAACAGGCCTTGGCAGCGACATCTGCCTCTGATTTCACGGAAGATAAAGTTCTCTACGCGGATGCGAGCCTGATCACGGATGCGGACGGCGTTAGCACGGTTAGCTGGCAGTGGCAGCGCTCGAGCGACGGAGGTGCCACTTGGGTGGACATCTCTGGCGCGACGTCGAGCAGCTATACGCTGGGGGATGGTGATGCTGGTAAGTTGGTTCGGACCAAGGGCAGCTATACCGATGGTCAGGGCACGGCTGAGACCGTTTACAGTGCAGCTTCAACAGCCGTCATCAATGTGAACGATGCGCCGGTTGGCTTTGGTGTGACCATCAGCGGATCTGCGACCGAAGACGCGACGCTGACAGCGAGTGCGAGTGTGACCTCGGATGCCGATGGTCTCCCGAACCCGCAGAGCTTTACCTATCAGTGGCAAAGCTCGAGCAACGGCAATACCTGGACAAACATTGCGGGTGCGACCGCCGCCAGCTTCACGCCGGGTGATGCGCAGGTCGGCGAGCAACTGCGGGTCGTCACGAGCTACACCGACGGCCAAGGCACGGTCGAGACCACAACCAGCGCTGCCACGGCAGCCATTGCCAACGTGAACGACGCGCCGTCTGGCTTTACTGTAGCGATCTCTGGCACTCGAGCCGAGGATCAGCTCCTTACAGCCAATGTTGGCGCTATTAGCGATGCTGACGGTCTTGGCGCTTTGACCTATCAATGGCAGCGCAGCAACGACGTTGGTGGCTGGGATAACATCTCTGGCGCGACAGGTGCCAGTTATAGGCTCGGCGATGCAGACGTATCGCGCCAGATCCGTCTGCAGGCGTCTTATGTAGACGGAAAGGGAACGACCGAGAGGGCCTTTAGCGGAGCGACACTTCCGATTGCGAACGTGGATGACGCGGCAGTTATGTCAATTGGCGGAATGGTGTCAGGCGCCGTTTCAGAAGGCCAGTCGCTTCGCATTAGCGTGTCAGCGACAGATGTAGACGGGCCCATTTCGAACATTGCCTTCCAGTGGCAGACGTCATCAACTGGATCGACTTGGTCTGATATTGCAGGCGCGACCGCGGCTGATTTTACAATCCCGTCTGACCAGAGCCTGGTCGGTTTGTATTTGCGCACACAAGTGACCACGACAGATGCCCGAGGCGGGACGACGATAGCGACGCCGGACTGGGGCCGTGTCGCCAATGTCAACGACGCGCCGGTTGGCTTCGGGGTAAGCATCAGCGGGGCAGCTGCTGAGGATGCAACACTCACGGCCTCGGCGAGTGTGACCTCGGATGCCGATGGTCTGCCGAACCCCCTGAACTTTACGTATCAGTGGCAAAGCTCGAGCGACGGCAGTACTTGGACAAATATTGCGAGTGCGACTGCCGCGAACTTCACTCCGGGCGACGCCTATGTTGGCAAACAACTTCGGGCTGTTACGTCCTATACCGACAGCCAAGGCACGGTTGAGACAGCGACCAGCGCCGCCACGTCGGCCATTGTGAATGTCAACCAGACACCTGCTGGCGCCATCCAGATGCTGAAGCAGATCGAGCAGACGGTGACGACAACGACCACACGCGCTCTAAATGCCAGCGATATTACTAACGCTTCAACGCAGTTCCTCTGGTCGTCTGCCAGCGGTGGTAATGACCATATCTATGAAATTGTGTTTAGCTCTGGAAAAACTTGGTCTCAGGCCCTCGCTGGGGCTTCTGCGCGGTCCATTGGTGGGCTTTCAGGATACCTCGTTACAGCCACTAGCGCGGCTGAGGAGGCCGCAGTCGAAAATAAAATACTCAGTCTAAATGGTAATGCCTATTATTCAACAGAACCTGCTCATTTCTGGACTGGGGGCCAGTATTCTTCTGGTGCGTGGCGCTGGGCCACGGGGCCAGAATCTGGACAGTCAGCGAGTTTTGCTGACTGGTATTTTTACCCCGGGTCCGGGTACATCGAGTCAACCCAGTATGGCGCCGAACCCAACATCACAATCAATATGTTTGGTAGGTCTGATATCAACGGGAAGTGGTATTCCGTCGCACCTGCCAACTTCAGCCCTATAAGGGGTTACATAGTTGAGTATTCTGGCGTTGTTCAAACGACGGTCACGACGCGTATTCCTGCCTTGGTGGCGACGTCTGCCTCCGACTTCACAGAAGATAAAGTTCTCTACGCGGATGCGAGCCTGATTACGGATGCTGAGGGTGTCGGCACGGTCAACTGGCAGTGGCAGCGCTCCGGCGACGGAGGTGGTACTTGGGTGGACATCTCCGGCGCGACGTCGAGCAGCTACACGCTGGGCGATGGTGACGCAGGCAAGCTGGTTCGGACTAAGGGCAGTTATACCGATGGTCAGGGCGCAACTGAGACCGTCTACAGTGCAGCTTCGACAGCCGTCATCAATTTGAACGATGCGCCAGTTGGATTTGGTGTGACCATCAGCGGATCTGCGACCGAAGACTCGACGCTGACAGCGAGTGCGAGTGTGACCTCGGATGCCGATGGTCTGCCGAACCCGCAGAGCTTTACCTATCAGTGGCAAAGCTCGAGCAACGGCAGCACCTGGACCAACATTTCGAGTGCGACCGCCGTCAGCTTCACGCCGGGTGATGCGCAGGTCGGCCAGCAACTGCGGGTCGTCACGAGTTACACCGACGGCCAAGGCACGGTTGAGACCGCAAACAGCGCTGCGACCGCAGCCATTGCCAACGTCAACGACGCGCCAACGATAAACTCGAATGGCGGTTTTGACGCTGTAACATTGAGAATTGCTAGCAACACGGCGGCGATAACAAATGTCTCAGCAACGGATCCCGATAAGAACACGACGCTGACCTATAGCATATTTGGCGGCGCGGATGCGGCTCTGTTCCAGATCGACGCTGCGACAGGGGCGTTGAGTTTTAAAGTGGCGCCCCAAGCCAATACTCCGGCCGACCAAGGCGGCAACAACGTGTATGATGTCGTGGTGCAGGTGAGCGACGGTGCCTTGACGGACACGCAGGCTATCTCGGTGACAATAGGCGATGACAAAGTAGGTACATCTGGTCATGATTCCCTTTCGGGCGGGTCTGGCGCAGATATTCTCGATGGTCGCGCCGGCGATGATGTCCTTCGCGGATTGGCCGGGAATGACATATTGTTGGCAGGGGCAGACAATGATTACCTGAATGGGGGATCCGGTGATGATGTGCTTGACGGCGGGTCAGGTATCGACCGTGTTTCTTATTACACGAATGAAGATCGAGATCCGCAAGATCCAAAGATCGGAGTGACGCTCGATCTTAGCATTCAAGGCTCGGCGCAAGATACTGGCCATGGGTTTGATACGCTGATTGATATCGAGCAGGCGTCCGGGACGATCTACGACGATACGATTTTGGGAAATGCGCAAGACAATTACCTTTCCGGCAATTCCGGTGAAGATGTCCTGCAAGGCTCTGCGGGCAATGATTTGCTCGGCGGGGGGCCTGGCAGTGATCAGATAGATGGCGGAGAGGGCGTTGATACAGCGAGATTTGAGACCGCTGTAAACGCTAGCCTCGCGTCGGGAACTGCAAGCGAGGCAGACGGCGACGACGACTTGGTATCTATCGAGAACCTCTCGGGTTCTCCAGATGACGACACGCTGACCGGTGATGCCGGCGGCAATATAATTGCCGGTGGAGCGGGTGGTGACGTCATCAATGGCGGCGGCGGCGATGACGTCCTGATAGGCGATGGGGTGTTCGTCATAGATACAAATGGCCGGGGGATAGCCGGACCCATTACGCTTATTTATGATAGAACCCTCAACAACGCCGACGTTTTGCCTGATGGTGCAGACGTTCTGAACGGTGGGGACGGCAATGACAGGCTCATCGGTGGGGGAGGAGATGATTGGCTTGAAGGCGGAGCAGGTGACGATATCATTGATGGCGGATCAGGCGCTGATGTAGTCTTCTATACTTCAGCCTTAGCTGGCGTTGTGGTTGATCTTGTACAGGGCACTGCGACGGGAGGCGATGGCACCGATACATTGATCAGTATTGAGGCCGTTCATGGCAGCCAGTTTGACGATACCATCATTCTCTCTGCCAGCAGCACCTATGCATCCGGAGAAGCCGGTGACGACCATATCTTAGGTGGGTCATCAGCGGTGACCCTTTTGGGCAACGCCGGTAACGATACCCTTGAAGCTGGCATTGGTGGGGGCACTCTTGAAGGCGGCTTCGGTAACGACACTCTGATTGCCAACGGTGGGCGCACGATTGCAAGATACAACGGGGATGCGGCTGGATATGCAATTACCTCTCTCGGCAACGGCCAGTTGCAGGTATTGGATACAGATCCCACAAATGGGGATGAGGGCCTTGACACACTCCGTGGCATCGAGGCCCTGCAGTTTTCCGATGATACTGTTACACTAAATCATGCGCCAGAGATTGAGCTTGGTGATCCCAACTTCAGCATTTCCGAAAATACCGGTGCTGTGGCAAAAATCATAGCGACGGATCCAGATTACAACACAACATTCACCTACAGCATCTCGGGCGGAGCGGATGCCGCTCTATTCCAGATCGAAGCGGCGACAGGCGTGCTGAGCTTCGTCTCTGCACCGGACTTTGAGGCACCGACTGACAACGGTGGTGACAATGTTTATGATGTCGAGGTTGAGGTCTCCGACGGGTCGTTGATCGACACGCAGGCCATCGCGGTGACTGTTACTAACGATAATGAGGCGCCGATCGGTGTTCCTATGATCGGCGTGCGATCAAACAGCACGAGTGGTGATTTCACCCTTGCCGGCCGGAATTATGAATTTCTGTTGCTTGCGGATGCACAAGGCAATCGAGCGTTTGCCAGGGGAGCGGACGACGGCAGTGGCAATTGGGTTTACAAAATTGAGACGGCCGAATTTAAGTATTCTGACATCGTCAGCGTGACTGCGCTGGAACATACCAGTGCTGTCGTCTCCTACACCACGGATCAGAATTCCCGTCTTTCAAGCGTAAGGGCAGAGTTCGGAGTGAACGCATCTCTTGCCGATTTCACTGACGTTGTAGCGGCTTTTGGTGTTGCGCGAGACGATGTCGTCAATTTTCTCGATCTCAAGGAAATCGACCTCACGAACATACCAAACTATTTGGGAAATTGGTATGCGAATGAGGGGCCATTCATTACATATAATGGCCAAACGAACTGGAATGGCCGCGCGTACTTTATTTCTGCACATGACGGATCGGTTCCTCCAGGTTGGCTCGCTCATGACAATGTCGGTTCGCATGCCATAGATGTCGGTAGCTGGTCGTATGATCGCCAGATTCTTGCAAAAATTGCAGTCCAGCTATCGGAAATTAAACCCGTTTCTAACGATATTCGTTCACCGGTTGATGCTGACTTCATGCAGGGCCAAACGCTTTTCGCCGACGGCAGCTTGATCGCGGATCCAGATGGTATGGACGCGATCGACTGGCAGTGGCAGCGATCAACGGATGGAGGGTCCAACTGGTCTGACATCGAAGGTCCGCCAGATTCCAGCTACACGCTGACACAATTAGACGTGGGCAGCGTCGTGCGCCTGCAGGGCAGCTACACTGATGGTAGCGGTGCTCTGGAGACGGTCTATAGCGCCGCATCAACGCCGGTCATCAATGTCAATGACGCACCGCTTGTGGCAAACGCCATTGGCGATAAATCGACACGCGATGCACAAGGTTGGAACTTTAAGGTGCCTGCTAACATCTTTACGGACCCTGATGGCGACCCACTTACCTATAGCGCAAGCTTAGCGGATGGTTCTGCCTTGCCCGCTTGGTTATCGTTCAACGCTGAAACACTTACCTTTACAGGCACGCCGCCGCGTGACTACTCAGCCAGCCTCAACGTCAAAGTGACGGCTAGCGATGGCACTCTGACGGGTTCTGACGTCTTCAACCTGATTGTTGTTGATCAGACAGCGCCAACTGTTTCGACGTTTTCGCCAAGGGACGCATCGATCGGTGTTGCTGTTGGCAGCAACATTACCCTGACCTTCTCTGAGGCCGTACAGCGTGGGACAGGCACGATCTCCATCCGCGCAGGCTCGGCTTCCGGGAACATAGTTGAGAGCTTTGATGCAGCGAGCAGCAACCGGATCTCGATCTCAGGCGCAACACTTACCATTGATCCGACCTCTAATCTGGCGGGAGGCACGTCTTACTTCGTCACTTTTGCAAACGGCACGGTGAAGGACCTTTCCGGCAACGCCTACGAGGGTACATCAACGTATGACTTCATCACTCTCCCATCGGGGACAGTGATTACGGGAACATCGGCTGCCAACACGCTCTCAGGCACCGCTGCTGGAGAGGGGATCTACGGCCTCGCAGGGAATGACACTATTACGGGCGCCGGCGGAATAGATTATCTGGATGGCGGAGAGGGGTCTGACCTCTACATCGTCGCATCCGCCGGGGAGCATAGCGCGGCCGAGTTTGCCGATAGTGGCCTAAGCGGCACCGACGAGGTGCGCTTCACCTCGACGACAGCAGCAACACTCACCCTCTACGCCAGCGATAGAGGTATAGAGCAGGCTGTCATCGGTACAGGCACCGCTGCGACAGCCGTGACCACCGGCACGACAGCCATCAGCATTGACGCGTCACAACTGGCCTATGCGATCAGCCTTGTCGGCAATGCGGGCGTCAATACGCTGACGGGTGGCAGCGGCAATGATACCCTGACAGGCGGCGCAGGCACTGACATCCTGAACGGTCGTGATGGGTCTGACCTCTACATCGTTGCGGCCGCCGCAGATCACGGCGCCGCTGAATTCGCCGATAGTGGGGCAAGTGGCACGGATGAACTGCGCTTTACCGCAACGATGGCGGCGACACTGACGCTTTACGCGGGAGACACGGGGCTTGAACAGGTCGTGATCGGTACGGGTGTAGCCGCCACTGCAGTCACAACGGCCACGATAGCGAACGGCATTGATGCCTCGCGCCTGACCTATGGCATTGGCCTGACAGGTAATGCGGGCGCGAATGCTCTTACCGGTGGAAGCGGGAACGATACGCTCACCGGCAATGGTGGCGCTGATACGTTTAACATCACTTCTGGCGCTGATATGATTACCGACCTTGGGTTCGGCGGTGCGGATGTGCTCAACATTTCGGCAGGTGCGACTGTCAATGCCAGGGTGACGGCTGCTTGGACGGCTTCTGCCGTTACGGTGAACAAGGGCACAGCCAACATCTCGACCAATGGATTTTCGGTAAATCTGGCGGCTGTGACCGCGACTACCGCAGGCAATGTCGGATTTAATGTAAGCAACGCCGGTGCTGCGGCTGCGCTGACCGGCTCTTCGCTGGCTGACTCGCTCGCCGGCGGCAGCGGCAACGACACGCTGACAGGCGGTGCAGGCATTGACGTCCTCAACGGCGGTGATGGGTCTGACCTCTATATCGTTGCTGCGGCTTCTGATCATAGCGCGGCTGAATTTGCCGATAGCGGGGCAAGTGGTATTGATGAACTGCGCTTTACGGCAATGACGGCGGCAACGCTGACGCTTTACGCCGGAGACACCGGGCTTGAACAGGTCGTGATCGGTACTGGTACAGCCGCCACTGCCATCACGACGGCAACCACAGCAAGCGGGATTGATGCGTCGCGCCTAACCTATAACATTGGCCTGACCGGTAATGCGGGCGCGAATGCCCTCACGGGAGGAACCGGAAACGATACCTTGCAAGGTGGTGCCGGTAATGACACTTTGACTGGTGGCGCCGGCAGGGACACGATGAATGGCGGGGACGGGTCTGACCTGTATATCATAGCATCTGTCACAGATCATAGCGCCGCTGAGATCGCAGATAGTGGATCAAGCGGGACAGATGAGGTCCGGTTCACGTCTGCAACCGCAAATGCGACCCTCACCCTCTATGCCGGTAACACAGGCATAGAACAGGCAGTAATTGGTACAGGAACCTCTGCTGCAGCTATCACCACCGAGACAACCGCGCTCAATATGGATGCCTCTGCGCTGGGATATGGTTTGACGCTCGTTGGGAACGCCGGTGCAAACACACTCACGGGCGGCAGCGGTAACGACACGTTGCAAGGTGGCGCAGGCAACGACACGCTAATCGGGGGCGCAGGTGTTGACATTGCTGATTATTCGACGGCCACCACGGCCATCACAGTTAGCCTCGCTGTAACGATCGCTCAAAACACCGGCGGCGCAGGCTCAGACACCCTAAGCGGGATCGAAGGACTGGTAGGTGGAGCTGCTGCCGATAGGCTGATGGGCAATGAAAGCGATAACCTTCTTTGGGGCAAGGCTGGCAACGACACATTGGTCGGTGCGGGTGGTGCAGACCAGTTACGCGGCGGCGATGGCCTAGATACACTCACCGGGGGGGCGGGTGCCGATTGGTTCATTTTCGACACAGTTCCAAACGCGATCACAAATAGAGACACGATCACCGACTTTGTGTCAGGAACAGACAAGCTGCAGTTTAGCAAGTCGGTTTTCACAGGGTTGTCGAGCGCTGCCTTGGGCAACCTCACAACCGATGCCTTCTGGTCCGGAGCCGGAGTATCGACAGCCCATGACGCCACAGACCGGTTCATCTACAACACGACGACCGGCGCGCTGTTCTATGACGCCGACGGCGACGCTGCTGGCAGTTCAGCGGTCCAGGTCGCGCTGCTCGGAGCAACAACACACCCAACTCTCAGCTTCGCCGATATCCAGATCATTGGGTGATGCTGTCATAAGGAGAATGACGCCGGCATTTTTTTGATGAGATGCGGCCACGTTTAGGTACACGGAATAAGGACACGGACACTGATCTAGAGTGACGGGTTATAATATTGAGAGGCGTTTTAGGTTTTGCTCAGCCACTCTATCTATCGCGGCCGCGACCCACTGGTAGTTTTCCTCCAACAAAGCCCCTTAGAAGAGCGCATTTTTTGCGAGCAGGTCACCCGTTCTCCAAGCCCTTTTCATTCGAACCTTTGCTGGTAAGCTTGCAGTGCTATGACGGACTATCGCGGCACGCCCGCCAATGATCTTATCGACAACCGGACCCTGAATCTTGGGCCCGGCGACAACATCTATGGTGAGGCAGGAGATGACCGGCTGATCAGCGTCACATTGACCAATTTGGTCGGTGGTCAAGGCAATGACACGTTGGAGGGTGGCGGGCTTGCCATGGCCGTCTATTGGCCTGCTACCAGCCCTGTGACCCTGGATCTCGAAGCGGGTTATGCTGATGATGGGCAAGGCGGGCGCGATGTGCTTGTCGGCATTAAGGGCGCCCATGGCTCAGACCAAGATGATCGCTTCTACGGTGACCGCAACAATAATGTCTTCTGGCCCAACGGCGGCACCAATTATGTTGATGGCCGCGGCGGCGAAGATCTGGTTATCTTAACAAGCGACCCCAGCCAAACGACACTGACCAAGACCGCGGCTGGCTATTGGACCTATTTCAGCCCAACTGGTCGCGGGGAACTTCACAATGTCGAGCTCCTCCAATATTATTTTGGCAGCACATTTAGTCCCATTTACTCCCTTGCGGGCGCCGCCGCCGAGGTTTTCACACCTAAAGTTGTGAAGGCCGGCGATCCGCAGGCCATCGGATCCTCTTACAGTGAGATTGCCACCGACTTTTTCAAAGTCACACAGTTTGGTTTTGGTGCCTATTCGATAGAAGAGGCGCATCCCGCCTTTTTCTACCCGAAGGTCACCGACACCCATGCCGCGGGCTCCTTCACGCTGGATGCCCACAATATGGTGACAGGTGACTTCAACGGCGACGGCTTTGAAGATCTGGCGGTGATCTGGGTTGCCTTCCCGCATACGGTCTATCGCGAAACGCCTGTTTATCCGCAAATATTCCTGAACCGAGGTGATGGCACCCTGGGGCCAGCCAATGACATTATCTCAGGCCCATTGCCCAATCGGCACATGAATTACAGGACCTATGCCGCTGACTTTAACGGCGATGGCCGAGATGATCTTGTCATCGCTTCCATGTCGCAGGGTTCGCAAAACAATCCAACGTCCAATGCCGATTTGCGGGAGCCCATCACGCTGTTGCTCTCTACACCATCGGGCAAAATGGTGGACGCATCGAAGAACATCCAGGGCCAAGAACAGGGCGGGGTGCCAGAAGGTTATAGCTTTGGCCATGACATGAGCGTTGGTGACGTGGATGGCGATGGCGATATCGATTTCTACACGAACAAGGTTCTGATGCTAAATGACGGCCAGGGCCACTTCACCCTTGCAACCGCAAAAATGCCGGAAGAGGCGCGGAACTTTTCCTATGTCATGTCGTCAGGCATGGGTGACCTAGATGGGGACGGTATCGACGATCTCATCGTCGCCTATGCTGAAGGCTATGGCCGCTTCGCGTTTCTCTCAAACGGGAAAGGGATTGAAGGCGCGCGCGTGATCCGCCTTCCTGAAGGCCCCTATGGCCTTGCCAATACCAAAAGCAATTACCTCAGCGTCGGCGACCTGACAGGTGATGGTCGACCAGATATCCTCATCGCCTGCACCCGCGCAGACCCCTATTATCAGGGCCAATATCTCCAGTTACTCGTGAACAGGGGTGATGGCGTGTTTGTTGAAGAGGTAGGCAGGGTCAACAACGCAGCCTTTGATACCTATCACGGCGAGGGGGAGTTGTACCTTCGGGACATGAATGGCGATGGCAGTATCGACATCGTCCACGCGACAGGCAAAACTTCGTCAGATACCGGCTTTGTGGCCGGGGGAATCCATATCTTCCTGAACAACGGAAGGGGCTATTTTTCAGCCGTCGAGGCCAGCAGCTATGCCTATGTGAACCCTAACCAACTGGAAGGCTGGGGCCATACAGGGCAGGGCGCAATAAATGTTGCCCCGCGCATGGCACCCATCCAACTGACCCCGGGGGCCGGCGTGGATCTGATTGGCTCAGTTATGACGCCCAATTACTCAGAAACACTCCCCAATATCAGCCAGGTCACTCTGTTTGTCAGCGAGAGCATCAAGCCCTTGGGCAGGGGAGTTGATGAAAGTCTGATTGGTGGCGCCAATGATGATGTCTTCTGGGGGTTGGATGGCAATGACAATATTGATGGGGGTGCGGGAATTGACCGCTCGATTTACGCGGGCGTCCGAGCAAATTATACCATCTCGGCCTTGGCTAATGGCAGTTACAGCGTAACGGATAATTTTGGCACAGACGGAACCGATGTTCTAACGCGCATAGAACTGCTCGTTTTCTCAGATCAGTCTCTCCGCATCTCAGATGCTAGCGCTCCGACCGTATTAACCTTCAGCCCAATCGATGGCGCAGTTGGCGTCGCTGTTGGCAGCAATATTGTGCTGACCTTCTCAGAAGCGATTGTGCGTGGCACGGGGCGCATCATTCTTGGCACAAGCTCGACTGACGGCCTCACAGCGACCATCGTCGAGAGCTTTGATGTCGCGACATCCAGCCGCCTTTCTTTGGCCGGATCTATTCTGACGATCAACCCGACGAGCGACCTCCTGTCAGGCACCCGATATTTCGTCACTATGGCACCAGCTACATTTAAAGACATTACCGGCAATGCCTATGAGGGCATCGCCACCTACGACTTCATAACGGCGGATTTGGTTCCGCCTGCAGTTTTGTCGATCAGTTATGGCGCGAATGACGGTAAGCTATCACTTGGCGAGACAGTGACGCTCAAGGTGACATTGAGCGAGGCGGTCAACATCACTGGCACACCTATCATTGTATTGGCGAACGGTGGTAGTGCCACCTACACTGGCGGCACCGGCACCAACGCTCTGACGTTCAGTTACACCGCCGCTGCGGGTCAGGCGACCGCTGATCTGGCGACTGCTGCCACCAATGCCCTGACCGGGACGATCAAGGACCTTGCGGGCAACGCAATAACGGCCGCCGGGTTTAACAACGTCAACCCAACTGGCACACTTGTGGTCGATGTCACCGCGCCAACTGTATCAACCTTCGCCCCCACCGACGGCGCAACCGGCGTCTTGCTTGACGCCAATATCGTGGTGACCTTCTCTGAAGCGATTGCTCTTGGCACCGGCACGATTACCCTGCGCTCAGGTTCCGCCACCGGCACGATCGTCGAGAGCTTCGATGTGGCCACGAGTGGCCGCCTAACCCTGTCAGGCTCAACACTGAACATCGACCCCACCAGCAATCTTTCTGCCAACACCCAGTATTTTGTGGTGTTCACCTCCGGCAACATCAAGGATGCTGCAGGCAATTCCTATGCGGGCATCTCCACCTACGATTTCAAGACGATCGCTGACAATGTCGCTCCCGGCTTCACGAGTGCGGCGACAAGCGCTGATGGCTTGAAGGTCATCCTCACCTACAACGAAGCGCTGAACGCCAAGACCGCGGCTAAGACGTCATTTGCGGTGAAGGTGGCTGCTGTGGGTGCAACCGTGAGCAGCACTGCAACCGTCAACAGCGTTGCTGTCAAAGGCTCGACCATCGAGCTGACACTGGCGTCAGCACTGGCGCAAGGTCAGGCTGTGACCGTTGGCTATACCGCGCCGATGGCCAACGCTGCGTCCAGCAATGCGGCTGTTCAGGATATCGCCGGCAATGATGCCGCAACGCTTGTTGCTACCACCGCCGTCACGAACAACAGCACGGTCGATAAGACCGCGCCAACGGTCTCAACCTTCGCGCCCACCGACGGCGCGACGGGCGTCTTGCCTGACGCCAACATCGTGGTGACCTTCTCGGAAGCGATTGCGCGCGGCACGGGCACCATCACGCTGCGCTCAGTCTCAGCCACCGGCACGATCGTCGAGAGCTTCGATGCGGCGACCAGCAACCGCCTGACCCTGTCAGGCTCAACGCTCACCATCGACCCGACCAGCGACCTTGCCGCCAACACCCAGTATTTTGTGGTGTTGACCTCCGGCAACATCAAGGATGCCGCTGGCAACGCTTATGCCGGCATCTCGACCTACGATTTCAAGACCGCCAGCATCTTCAATGGCACCGCAAACAACGACACGCTGACCGGCACAATTGCGGCCGACACCATCAACGGTCTGGCTGGCAATGATGTCATCACCGGCGGTGCTGGCAAGGACATCATGAACGGTGGTGACGGGTCTGACCTCTACATCATCGCTGCTGCAAGTGAGCACGCGGCCGCCGAGATCGCAGATAGCGGCGCAAGCGGGCTAGATGAGGTCCGGTTTACCTCGGCCATCGCCAATGCGACCCTGACGCTATTTGCCGGTGACACAGGCATTGAGCAGGCTGTGATCGGGACCGGGACAGCATCGGCAGCCGTCACCACTGCGACGACGGCGCTGAACATCAACGCTGCTGCGCTGTCCTATGGTCTTGCGCTCATCGGTAACGCAGGCACTAACACCCTCACTGGTGGCAGCGGCGCTGACAGCTTGCAGGGTGGGGCAGGCAACGACACGCTGATTGGCGGTGCTGGTGCAGACCAGTTACGCGGGGGTATCGGCCTCGATACGTTGACGGGTGGCGCAGATATTGACTGGTTCATCTTCGACACAGCGCCCAGCGCGACCACAAACAGGGACACGATCACAGACTTTGTGTCGGGCACAGACAAGTTGCAGTTCAGCAAGGCGGTGTTCACGGGTCTGTCGAGCGCTGCCTTGGGCAACCTCACAACCGATGCCTTCTGGTCCGGAGCCGGAGTATCGACAGCGCACGACGCCACAGACCGGTTCATCTACAACACGACGACCGGCGCGCTGTTCTATGACGCCGACGGCAACGCCGCTGGCAGCGCAGCGGTCCAGGTCGCGCTGCTCGGAGCAACAACACACCCAACTCTCAGCTTCGCCGATATCCAGATCATTGGGTGATGCTGTCATAAGGAGAATGACGCCGGCATTTTTTTGATGAGATGCGGCCA